>Ga0315268_10002024_pt1 | contig 23164 bp, 17 predicted proteins | sample C1_top_MG_FD_204535 | JGI IMG/M metagenome (GOLD analysis project Ga0315268, IMG submission 204535) | Sediment microbial communities from Yellowstone Lake, YNP, Wyoming, USA - C1_top | ecosystem: Environmental > Aquatic > Freshwater > Lake > Sediment | place: USA: Wyoming | collected 2017-08-01 | reverse complement strand
GTTCGCATCATCCCCGTTCAGCGGCACCAGCAGAGCCTGGCCATTGCTCAATCTGGCACGGGGCGAAAGCCCGTTGATGGATTTGAGTTTTGCCACAGAAAGCCCGAAGCGCGGGGCAACCTTGTCCAGGCGCTCGCCCTTCCTGCTCTGGTAGGCCTGCCATGACACCAGCGATTCACTGTGGCTGTCCAGGTTGGTGCGGAATGCTTCCGCCTTGTCCACCGGTAACAGCAGCACGGTGTCATTCTTCTGCAGGATCACCGGGCGGTTGTGCGCGGGATTGAGCGCATTGAATTCGTCCAGCGAAATGTCCGCAAGCTCGGCCGCGAGTTTGACATCGATGTGGCGCGCGGTGGTGACGGTGGTGAAATAGGGCTGATTGGGTATGGCTTGCAGCACCAGGCCGAATTTTTCCGGATTGCTGACGATGTTCTTTATAGCGAGCAGCTTGGGCAAATAGTTGCGCGTTTCATCGGGCATTTTCAGGCTGGCGTAATTGGTCGGCAGCCCGCGTCTGCGGTTGCGTTCCTGCGCGCGCTGCACCGAGCCTTCGCCCCAGTTGTAGGCCGCCAGCGCCAGTTCCCAGTCGCCGAACATGTCATGCAGTTTCTGCAGATAGTCCAGCGCGCCATTGGTCGCGCTGACGATGTCGCGGCGTCCGTCATACCACCAGTTCTGCTGCAGCCCGAAACTCCTGCCGGTGGAGGGGATGAACTGCCAGATGCCCGAGGCGTGCCCGATCGAATAAGCGCTCGGGTTGAACGCGCTTTCTATCATCGGCAGCAGCGCGATTTCTGTCGGCATGCCGCGCTTCTCCACCTCTTCCACGATGAAATGCAGATAGCGCTGCGAGCGCTCGGTCATGCGCGCCACGTAGTCCGGACGGTTGGCATACCATTGTTCGTGGCGCGCGATCAGCGGGCTGTTCAGGTCGCGCATTGCGAAACCGTTGCGTATGCGTTGCCACAGGTTGTTGTTCGACAGGGCAACATCCGAAGTGAGGGTAGGTTTGATGTCGTTTGAAGTTGCCTGCATTCCGGAAAGTGCGGCCGCTGCAACCGTAGCAGGTTCTGCGGCATCGGGAGTGCTATCTGATACCGCGGTGTTCTTGCCCTGTGCATCCGGAAAAACAACCGGCACAGGGCTGCTTGCGAGTGTCAGAAAAGGACTGGGGCGCTGCGTGACAGGCAGATGGTTTGATGCGAGCAACTCTCCGGCATGCGCAGCAGCCATCGGCGCAATCGCGCAAACAGCAAACCTGGCGATTACATGGAGTAGTCGGCTAAAAGACACTATAGGTATACGGGGAAATATTATTATTCTGTCGATGGTAGCGGACGAAGGCGGGGAGCGTCAAGGTTTATAGCTAACAACTTCATTGATTTGTTTGATATTTGAGAGTTGCTACTGTTTGTTCGACGGATGCCTTTGTCAGAACTTCCGGCATCGCTTCAGCAAATTCGGTGATCTGTTCCAATAAGGCGGGTTTAGCCTGCGCCGACAACACGCCTCGCAGAGGCTTGTTGCGGTGGAGGCTAAGCTGCTTGCAGCTTATGTCGTAGCCAAACCCGGCCTTCTCAGTTTCATTGCGAATGCATTGCCTGGAAATTAGCGCACTACCTCTTTTAGCTGTTCCATGAGAGGAAGGTTTTGGCTGCGGCCGCGCTACGCGCTTAACATGGCGTAAAGCGCCATGTTAGCCTGCACCGAAATCCAGCTATCCTTCATCGAACAACTTCTTTAAGTTGTTCGAGGATAGCTGGATTTTGGCTGCGGCCACCGCTACGCGGTTTCACATCGGCTACGCCGATATGAGCCTGCGCCGAAACCCGGCCTTCTCAGTTTCATTGCGAATGCATTGCCTGGAAGTTAGCGTACTACCTCTTTTAGCTGTTCCAGTATGGCCGGGTTTTCCAAGGTGGAGGTGTCTTGGGTGATTTCTTCGCCTTTGGCGATGGAGCGCAGCAATCGGCGCATGATCTTGCCGGAACGGGTTTTGGGCAGGTTGTCGCCGAAGCGGATGTCGTCCGGCTTGGCGATGGGACCGATTTTTTCGCCTACCCAGCTGCGCAGCGTTTCGACCAGCTGTTTGATCGCGGCCGCGTCCTGCGGTCGCGCACCTTTCAGCACCACGAAGGCAACGATCGCTTCGCCCTTGATCTCGTGCGGTCTGCCCACGACTGCCGCTTCTGCCACCAATGGATTAGCCGCCAGCGTCGATTCGATTTCCATCGTGCCCAGGCGGTGCCCCGATACCTTCAGCACATCGTCGATGCGGCCCATGATCCAGAAGTAGCCATCCGCGTCGCGCTGTGCCGAATCCCCGGCAAGGTAATAGCCGCGCATTTCCTCTGGAAAATAGGCTTTGCGGTAGCGCTCCGGGTCGCCCCAGATGGTGCGTATCTGGGACGGGAAGGGGCGTTTAATGACCAGGAATCCACCGTGTTGCGGTTCGACATCTTCGCCTGCTTCGTTGACGATGGCCGGCATGATGCCGGGCAGGGGCAGCGTGCAGGAGCCGGGCTTGGTTGCGACCGCGCCGGGCAGCGGCGCGATCATGTGGCAGCCGGTTTCGGTCTGCCACCAGGTGTCCACGATCGGGCAACGCGACTGGCCGACCACGGTGTAGTACCACATCCAGGCTTCGGGGTTGATCGGCTCGCCCACGGTGCCCAGCAGGCGCAGACTGGACAGGTCATATTGCTTGGGCAGTTCGCCGCCGAGTTTGATCAGCGAGCGTATGGCTGTGGGCGCGGTGTAAAAGGTCGTGACCTTGTGATTCTGGATCATTTTCCAGAAGCGTCCGGCATCGGGCCAGGTCGGTACGCCCTCGAACACCACCTGCGTCGCACCCATCGCCAGCGGGCCGTAGGCGACATAGCTGTGCCCGGTCACCCAGCCCACGTCGGCGGTGCACCAGAAAATGTCGGCGGGTTTGTAGTCGAATACCCATTGCATCGACATGATTGCGCCGAGCAGGTAGCCGCCGCTGGAATGCTGCACGCCCTTGGGTTTGCCGGTGGAGCCGGAGGTGTACAGGATGAACAGCGGATGCTCGGCGCTGACCCATTCAGGCTCGCAACTCATGGCTTGCCCTGCGATCACGTCATGCCACCAGATGTCCAACTTCGCATTCCATTGCACCTCGTTGCCGGCGCGCTGGTAGACGATCACGCTGTGCACCGAGTCGCAGCCGCCCATCGCCAGCGCCTCATCCACGACGGGTTTAAGCGGCAACACCTTGCCGCCGCGCATCTGCGCATCGGCGGTGAGCACGGCGCAGGCCTTGGCATCCTCGATGCGCTCGTTCAGGCTCTTGGCAGAGAATCCGCCGAACACCACCGAGTGTATCGCGCCTATGCGCGCGCAGGCCTGCATCGCCACCACCACCTCGATGCTCATCGGCATATAGATCACCACGCGGTCGCCCTTGCCGATGTTGCGCGACTTCAGTGCGTTGGCAAACTGGCACACGCGCCCATGCAGTTCGCGGTAAGTTACTCTGCTAATTTTGCCGTCATCGGCCTCGAAAATGATCGCAGTCTTTTCCGGCTGCGTCGCCAGATGTCTGTCCAGGCAGTTGTATGAAACATTCAGTTCGCCGTCTTCAAACCATTTGTAGAAAGGCGCATTGCTTTCGTCCAGCACCGTGCTGAACGGCTTGTTCCATACGATGTTTTCGCGCGCCAGACTGGCCCAATAAGCCTCGTAATCCTGTTCTGCAGCCTGGCACAATGCCTGATAGGCCGCCATGCCGGAGACATTTGCCTGTTGCACGAACGCGGTGGAGGGGGGGAATACTCGGGTTTCATGCATGACGGATTCGATGCTGGTGGGCATTATGTTTCCTCGATGTGATTAGTAACAACAGGCAAAAATATTTGTCATGCGATGAATGTAGAATTTTTTGCGTGTGACGTCAATTCAGTCGGCCAATGATACCCAACGTGATCCGAGGCCGCATGGATGGGGGCAATGGGGTTATGCAATAATTAAATTCAATGTAGACTGCGCTACCAGAATGCCTCGGCATCTTTACTGTCAGGCTGGATGAAATGTTACAGGTAGTCATGTTTTTCGATTGGTTCACTGCCCAATGTGATTGCTATGCGTAAAGCGCTGTTGTGTGCCGTTGTTTTTTTACACGGATTCATGTTTTCCATTCCGGGCCGGGCAGCAGATGATCTGCCTGAGCAAGGACTGCAATTGCAAATCGACTTGGAGCTGAGTCAGGATATCCCCCACCTGACCGAGCCGCAGCCGGTCCAGAATTTGCAAGCCAATCCCGAGCCGCAGACAGTACAGAAAATGCCGGCCCAGCCGCTGCCTCAGTCTGTTCAGCATGAGGCTGTTCAGGCGGAGCCGGCTCAAGGCAAGTCTTTTCGAACCGACTATCAGCTAGGTCAAGGCTGGTATAGCGGCATTTTTTACTTTTCCGGTTACACAAACATCGAGATCGTCGCTCCGCACGGCGAGCCGGCTGAAGTCAATCTGGATGACCTGAGTCTGTTTGTCGGGGGCCACCTCAACGAGCGGGTCAATCCTTTTCTGGAAGCCGAGGTGACCGGACATACCCTGATGCAGCAGGGGGGCGGTATACGCGGCAATGGCTATCTTGTGGTCGAGCGTTTTTACAACGACTCAATGCTGACCGAGCACGGCACATTGCGTCTCGGCAAGATTCTGTCCCCGGTGGGAAACTGGAATTCAATTCATGCGGCGCCGCTGGTTTCAACCAATACCCGGCCGATGACCACATTTCACGGCTTCGGCGATTATTCGACCGGTGTGTCATGGATTCATGACCCGGAAGACGGGACGACGCCAGACTGGCAATTGTACTGGCAGCCGGGCAGCGAATTTCCCAGTCGCCCGAAAGAGATTGCGCCCAGACGTTTTCAACATATTCTGGGTGCGCACGTGAACTTGCCATTGGGCCTGATAGATAAAGTCGGTGCGTCGGTGCAGCATGGAACACTGTCAGAAACCGGGGAGACTTTCACTCTGCTCGGCTTGAATATCAACAAATCGTTTGGCAAGCTGAGGGTGGAAAGCGAGGCGATAATGTCGCGCTGGTCCGGCGCGGCGCCACGCGCCTACAGTGCAGAATCGGGTATATACGCGCTCGTTGATTACAGCATCACTCCCCACTGGCACGGAATTCTGGAAGCCGAGCACTATCAGGATCACGAAGTGATACAGACGTCCAGAAATGTGCTGGCCGGAATTTCGTACAAGTCTTCTCCCGTTGTCTGGAAGCTCGAGTATGTCCGTCAGATGGGTGTTTCGCCGTATATTTCCGGCGGTTGGCAAGCCTCGTTCTCGACATTATTCTGATGCGTTCCCTACTGCTATTTTTCGGGTTTTTATTGAGCATGCCGGCACAGGCGGGGGGGCTTGTCGTCATCGCTTCTCCTCAGGTGGCTGCCGACTCGATTTCGATGTCTGAAATTGCGGCCATTTACACGCTGAAAAAAACGTCGTGGGGAAACAATATTCCTGTGGTGCCTGTCAATCGGGAAGTGAGCAGCGCGGTGCGCGAAAAATTTTCCGAGGCGGTATTCAATCTGTCTCCGCAGGAGCTGGCGGAATACTGGAACCAGCTCCGCTTCAAAGGCAAAGTTCCGCCGTTGATACAGACTTCGGATCAGGCTGTATTGGGTTTCGTGCGCAGTGTGCCTGGAGCGGTGGGTTATATTGATGCAAGCCAGCCTCCAAGCGGCGTCAAGGTTCTGCTGCGCCTGCCATGAGTCAGAATTCATTCAGGCGTGCGATTCCCAGAGTTCGGCGCTGGCACGAGAAATATATTGCGCGCAAGCTGCTGGTCGCATTTTTTGCGGTATTCATCATCACTTATCTGGCGACTGCACTGGTCGTGCAAAGCGCGGTCCGGACTGCACTGACCAATGCGGAACTGGACACGTTGTCGCAGATTGCCCATCTCAAACTGAACAATATGGTTTCCAGATTTGACGCGCTGTCCGTCAACTTGCGTGCCTGGGCCAAGCTGGATGTGATGAATGATCTGGTCTCCGGCGACGTTGACAAGCGGGTTGAAAACACGCTGGCGAGCCTGAAAAAGGATTATGCGCTCAAGGGGGAGATTTACGCTTTTGATGCGGTAGGCAAGCTGATTGCGAGCAGCAATCGGCAGCATGAAGTTTCTTCGCTGCCAGAAATCTGGAAGCCGCAGTCTCAGTTAAGTTTTGTCGACAAGCATGCCAATCCATTCGGCGGCGGCGACATCGTGGCGCTTGTCGTGCCGGCCGTTTCCACATTTTCGCCGGGCTTTCAGCTGGGTGTGCTGGTCATTACGTATCCCTGGTCGGAAGTGCAGGACATTTTGTCCGACCAGTCGCTGCTGCTGGATCATCGCGATTTGCCCGCTCCGCCAGAGGCGGTGTCGGGCGTTGCGCCGTCCGGCAAATCTCTTGCTGCTCCCCGGCATGATGAATCGCTTATGTTACTCGGGTCTGCGCTGAATTTTCCGGTCCCGGCGGAATCGCTTGTTGATCTGGCGCATAACGACGGGCGGCTGAAAATTGGCGGCAAGGAATATCTGGTCAACAGCACACAGGATACTTCCGGTTTGCTTGTGGGGTGGCAGGTGGTCGTGGTGCGCGAACCGGATAAATTAAATCAGACCATCAATTCCGTTGCGCTGAAACTGGCGGCGCTGTGTGCAATTCTTGCTATTCCATTGACGCTGGGCATCGGCTGGCTATCCCGTCGTCTGACTGCGCCATTGCGCGACCTGACACGGTTTGTCACTTCGATTACCGTGACCCAGGATTTGTCCAAGCGCTTGACCTTGCGCTCCAATGACGAGCTGGGTGTGCTGGCTGCGGCCTTTAACCAGATGACGGAGAAGCTGGAGAGTTCGGCCAAGGACCAGGAGCACCTGCTGCAGGAGCTCAGGGTGTTTACGGAAGAGCTGGAAAGCAAGGTGGCCGAAAGAACCAAGGAATTGACTGCGTCAAATTTTGAATTGATACGCACGCTGGAGAATCTGAAAGCCGCGCAGAGCCAGCTTATACATCACGAGAAAATGGCTTCGCTGGGACAGCTGGTGGCCGGCGTCGCGCATGAGCTGAACAATCCTATCGGCTTCATCTATGCCAATTTTCCGCATCTGGAGGAATATGTGCTCAGCCTGCTGAGCCTGCTCGATGAATTGCACCGCCTGCCATTGCCGGAAGACGTACAGAAACAGAGGGAGGCTTTGTATGCGGCGGCGGATCTGGAGTTTTTGCGCGAAGACTTGCTGCGCATCATACAGAGCGGTAAAACCGGCGCCACGCGGATCAGGGAAATCGTATCTTCGCTGCGCAGCTTCTCGCACCTGGGAGAAGCCGAGGTCAAGCTGGCAAGGCTGGAAAGCGGCCTCGACGACACCATCGCGTTGCTGCAGCATCAGCTAAAAGCAGCCAACATCAAGGTCGAGCGGGATTACCAGCTGAATGCCTCGGTGCTATGCCGCCCCGGTCAGCTCAACCAGGTGTTCATGAATATTCTTTCCAATGGAATTCACGCCAACAAGGATAGAGAGCAGGGCGGCATCAGCATCAGTACGCGACGAGAGGATGACTGGGCTGTTGTGCGGATATCGGATACCGGCTGCGGCATGCCGCCGGAGGTGATCAGCCATATTTTCAATCCGTTTTTCACCACCAAGCAGGTCGGTGAAGGAACAGGGCTGGGCCTGTCGATTTCGCATGGAATTATTGAAGATCACGGCGGCAAAATCGAAGTGGAAAGCGAAGTGGGGCGCGGCACCACATTCACGCTGCGCATCCCGTTCAAGCAGTAGCGCGGAACACCGCTAATAGGTGTTTGCCTCGATTATTTTTTTGATTACCCCGAGTTCGTCCAGGTGAAAGAAAGCCTTGATGACTTGCGGGTCGAACTGGCTGCCTTCAAATTCACGCAAATGTGCCAGCGCACGTGCGGGAGGCCATGGCTCCTTGTAGGGGCGCTGGCTGGTCAGCGCATCGAATACATCGACGACTTTTACGATGCGCGCAGACAGGGGAATCTGTTCACCTTCCAGTTGCATCGGGTAGCCCGAGCCATCCCAGTTTTCATGGTGGCTGCCGGCGATTTCGCGTGCAACCGCGTAGAACGGATTGTCGCCCAGGATGCGCACCCCGTGCGCGGCATGCCCTTGCATGATGCGCCATTCTTCCGCGTCCAGTTTCCCCGGTTTCTTGAGTATCGAGTCCGGTATGGCAAGTTTTCCGATGTCGTGCAGGATGCTCATCGCACCCATGTGTTGCGCATCCTCGGCTGATTGGCCCAGTTCGCTCGCCAGTGCCTCGGTATAAAGCTGAACCCGGCGCACATGCAGGCTGGTGTCTTCGTCCTTGCCTTCGCATGCAACGGACAGCATGGTGATGGCGTCGAGGTAGGCGTCCTTGAGCTGTTCCGAGGCGAGCTTGAGTTTGCGCCCGACATCGAGATGTTCGAGTGCGCGATCCACCGTCAGCTTGAGAATTTCGGGTTCCCAGGGCTTGGTCATGTATTTGTAAATGCCGGCCTCGTTCACGCATTTCATCAGAGATTCGAGATCGGAATATCCGGTCAGCAAAATGCGGATGGCGTCCGGCTGCAGCTCCCTGGCCAGCACCAGCATCGCATCGCCGGTCATGTACGGCATGCGCTGGTCTGAAATGATCAGGTCGACGCTCTGGGTCTTGAGCAACTCCAGCGCCTCCTTGCCCGACGTGGCAGTGAGCACGTTGTACGTTTTGCGGAAGCTGCGCCGCAGACTGTCCACGATATCCGGTTCGTCATCCACGAAAAGCAGCGTGAAACCGGCTGGGGGAGTCATTGTGTGAGGCAGATTATGAAGCTTGGTTTCCATCGGATGGCATTTGCAAGTCTGGTGCGTATTATAGCCGGTTGAAAGAAGTAATCCATGCCGATAGGCACAGGGTCAGATGCGCTGCAATGCAGCCGGAAGCTTTTCCGTCTGTCCCAGCAGAAATTGGCTGATGCCGTCCATCAGTGCTGTCGTGACATCTTCCGTTCTGAGTCTGTAAGCCGCGTTGCCGAAAGCCTCGAAGTTGAGGCTGTGCAGGTCTATGCAATCCGAGACAAGGTTGCGCTGGAATTTGAGTTGAACCGGAAAATCGGGGGCCAGATTCACATGCAGCCATTCCTGTTTGGGCCGATTGTCGCTTAACGTCAACTCGTCGAGTGCGCGCAATTGCAGATTTTCAAGCTGTGTTTTGAGCTCGCCCATCTGATCCCAGGCGCGCGTGACAACAACCGGGTTGTGCGCGTACAGGCGCACGCTGAAGGTGACGATATCCAGCAGCGCGGAATCTGCAATTCCCTGTTTATGGCTGTCGGCGGAGGCGCCTCGCGCCGTCAGCTTGGTGTAGGTCGTCATGTAGTCGAGACGGTCGATGCGGTAACTCCGGTTCAGCGGCGGTTTTGTTTTGTTTATCAGCTCGGTCAGGGACTGGACGGACTTCAGGATGCATTCCAGCGCCGCGTGCACACGCTGTGCCGGGGTCGGTTCGGACGGCGCGGATGCTGAAGTTGACAGCAGCGGTTGTTCTTCCAGTTCGAGTGCAAACCCGGCAAACGGATTGATTTCAGCCACGCCCGCTGGAACCGAATCTTTCGCGGCGGGAGCCGGCGCAGGCTGCACCAGCGTGTGCGATTCAAGTTCCGCACTGCGCCTCACCTTGCTCAGTTGCTGGTCTATGTTCGCGCTCAGCGTGCCGAAATCCAGTTCGATGATCGTGTCGCTGACATGATCCGCCGCCGGCGAACGGGGGGCGGCGGGACTGAATAACATGGTGGCTTCCGGGTCGGCCATTTCGGCGGCAGGGGCAGCACTGGAATTGTTCGCCAGATCGAGCGCCTGCAAAAACTCTGCCGCCGTCTGGAATCGCGCATCCGGATCCTTGGCCATGGCTTTTTTCACAACATTGTCGAGCGCCTTCGATACCTGGGGGTTGACCGAGCAGGGCGGCACCGGCGCCTGATACAGCACCTTGTGCATGATCACGGTCATATTGCCGGAAAAGGGCCGGGTGCCGGTCAGGAACTGGTAGAGAATCACGCCGGCGGAATAGATGTCGCTGCGTTTGTCCACCGCAAGGCCGGTAAACTGCTCGGGCGACATGTAGGTGGGCGTGCCCAGCACCGTTCCGGATTGCGTGAGGTCGGACGTCTCGATTTTCGCGATGCCGAAATCGGTAAGCTTCAGCTGGCCATCTGCTGTGATGAGAATGTTGGCCGGCTTGATGTCACGGTGCACCACGCCACGGCCATGCAGGTAATCGAGTGCGACGAGCAGCTGCGACATGATGCGTATGCCGTCCTTGATCTGGAATTGCTCGGCCTTGTCAAAAATCTCCTTCAGCTCCTTGCCGCTGATGAATTCCATCGCGATGAACGCCACGTCATTGTCTTCGCCGTATTCGTACACCGAGACAATGTTGGGATGGGAGAGGCGTCCGACTGCCTGCGCCTCGCGCTTGAAGCGGCTGCAGACCTCCTGCACCTCGGCCTCGCCGATCAGGGATTTCTGTATGGTCTTGATCGCGACGATGCGTTCTATGAACGGGTCGAAGCCCTCATAGACTATGCCCATGGCGCCCCGGCCCAGCTCGCGCCTGATTTCATATTTACCGAGTTTTGTTAACACGGATGCCTCGTCTGTTTAGTGACAGCATAGTGCCGCAGTTGCCGCAGAAAAGAAAGTGCGTGTCAAGCCCTGTGTCAAGCCCTGTCTGGCAGGTAGGGGCTGGGGAAATGGTTGCTTGTTAGTCCGCTTCGCGCTCCAGCGAGCAGCATTGCTTTTCCATCTCTTCGAGCACCTGCCCGGTCACGGGGTTGGGGCGGAATGCGGTGCAGCCTTTCAGCCCCATGCGGTAAGCCTGCTCGTACAGCGAAACGAATGCCTCGAAGTCGCACTCTTCGTTGAGCGTGACGGTTTTTGAAATTGCATTGTCGACATGTTTTTGCAGCGCGGCCTGCATGCTGAGTTGCGCCTCGGCACCGACCTCGCTGGCTTTAACGAAACCGGGCGGCAGTGCGACTTGGCTGCCGAATTGATTGCGGAACAGGCGCCAGGCGTAATCGGACACCGCCAGCTCCTGCAGCGATCCATCCGCCTGCCTGATTTTGCGCAGATAGTTGTAGGCAAAGACCGGCTCCAGTCCGCTGGAAACCGTGTTTGCCAGCAGGCTGATCGTGCCGGCCGGGGCGATCGAGGTCAGGTGACTGTTGCGGATGCCGCATTGCGCGATGCCTTGGCGGATATCCTGCGGCAGGCTCTGCACGAACTCGCCCTGCAAATATTCCTGCGCCCGGAACAGCGGGAACGCGCCTTTCTCCCGCGCCAGTCCGATCGAAGTGCGGTAGGCGCTGAGGCAGATCGTGCGCATGATGTCCTCCGCGAATATCAGCGATGCCTCGCTGCCATAGCCGACGCCGAGCATGATGCAGGCATCGGCCAGGCCGGTCAGCCCCAGTCCTATGCGGCGCGATGCGCGCGCGACTTCGTGCTGTTGCGGCAGCGGGAAGTGCGACAGGTCGTAGACGTTGTCGAGCATGCGCGTCGCAATCGCTGCGGTGTGCGCGATGCCGTCCAGATCGAGTCGCGCCCCGGGCGTGAACGGCTGCTCGACAAACCGGGTCAGGTTGATCGATCCCAGATCGCATGCGCCATAGGCGGGCAGCGGCACTTCGCCGCAGGGGTTGGTGGCGTGGATGGTTTCGCAATAGGCCAGGTTGTTGCCGCGATTGACGCGGTCGATGAAGATCACGCCGGGTTCGGCGCAGTCGTACGCGGCGCGCATGATGCGCCGCCACAACTCGCGCGCGTTGACCTGCTTGTGCACCGGGCCATCGATGGGGAAGCGCAGCGCCCAGTCATCATCCTGCGCCACCGCATGCATGAACGCGTCGCTGACCAGCACCGACAGGTTGAAATTCCTGAATTCATTGCCGTCGCGCTTGGCATCGATGAAGGCTTCGATGTCGGGATGGTCGCAGCGCAGCGTGCCCATCATCGCGCCGCGCCGCGCGCCGGTGGAGAGGATCGTGGCGCACATGCTGTCCCAGATGCGCATGAAGGAAACCGGGCCGGAAGCGATCATGCCCACGCCCTGCGCCGGCGTGCCTGCCGGCCTGAGCGTGGAAAAATCGTAGCCCACGCCGCCGCCCTGCTGCATCGTCAGCGCGCCTTCCTTGAGCGCCTCGAATATGCCCGGCATCGAATCCTCGATCGCGCCCATCACGAAACAGTTGAACAGCGTGACATTGTGGCCGGTGCCCGCGCCGGCCTGTATGCGGCCGCCGGGCAGGAAGCGGAAATCTCCCAGCGCGGCATAGAATTTTTCTTCCCAGCCACCATCCTGCTCGACGCCGGCCAGCGCGTGCGCGATGCGCCGCCAAGTGTCCTGTATCGTTGCATCTCGCACCACGCCAGCTTCGCGCCAGCGGTACTTGCTATCCCAGATGCGCTGCGACAACTCAGAAAATTCGATCATGGTTGCTACTCCCGTAGCTGGATTGCATAAGGAATTATGATGCCGTCACCGTATAATATCCGCCTGTTTACCTCCGGAGTACAGCCTTGAAACAAATCACCGCCACGCTGCTGGCCGCGCTGACCGCGCAGGCGCAGCAATCGCCGCGTCTGCGCGCCAACCACAACCTGCATGAAGAATTGAGCGATCCCATCCAGCGCCTAGCGATAGCGATGGAGCCGGACACGCTGATCGTGCCGCACCGCCATCCGCAGACCTGGGAAATGCTGCTGCCGCTCAGCGGGCGTTTCGTGGTGCTGCTGTTCGACGATGCCGGCACCGTGCAGCAGCGCATCGTGCTGGGGGAGGAGAGCCGCGTGCTGGAGTTTCCCGCGAACACCTGGCATGCGGTGCTGTCGCTGGATCACGGCGGCGTGATTTTCGAGGTGAAGCATGGCCCATATGCGCCCATCAATGAAGCCGACATCGCCCCCTGGAGCAAAGGCCTGGATGCGGCAACCTTGAACGCCTGGTACGCGACTGTGCGCGTCGGCGAACGCTTTGCCGGATAAGGAATAAAGTAGCCAAGCCGCTGAGCGACGGCGATGCTTTGGCGGCTTTTATTTTCTGACTTTAACGGGGCGGCAGTTTCTTCTCCTGCCACCACAGGTAAGCCACGGGAATCACGATCAGCGACAGCAGCGGCGCGGTGAGCATACCGCCCACCAGCGGCGCGGCGATGCGCTTCATCACTTCGGCGCCGGCGCCCTGGCTGAACATCACCGGCAACAGGCCGGCGACGATCACCGACACGGTCATCATCTTGGGGCGTATGCGCAGCAGCGCGCCGTGGATGATGGCCTGTCGCAGATCGTCGCGGTTGTTCAAGCGTCCGGCGCGGCGCAGGTCTTCGATCGCATTGTCGAGGTAGAGCAGCATCACCACGCCGAATTCGGCAGCCACGCCGGCCAGCGCGATGAAACCCACCGCCACCGCGACCGACAGGTTGTAGCCCAGCGCATACACCAGCCAGAAGCCGCCGATCAGCGAGAACGGCAGGCACAGCAGCACCAGCAGCACCTTGCCGAAATGCTGGAAGTGCATGTACAGCAGCAACAGCACCAGCAGCAGCGTCAGCGGGATCACCCATTGCAGGCGTTGCTTGGCGTGCTGCATGTTCAGGTACTGCCCCGACCACGCGACGGCGTAGCCCGGCGGCAGTTTCACCGCCTGTTCCAATGTGCGTTTGGCCTCGTCCACGTAGCCGCCGAGATCGCGTCCGGCGATGTCGATGTAGACGTAAGCGGCCAGGCGCGCGTTCTCGCTCTTGATTTCCGCCGCGCCCTCGCTGATGCGCAATCGCGCCAGTTCGCCCAGCGGCACCTGCGCGCCCGAGGGCGTGGTGACGCGGCTGGCTGCCAGCGCCTGCAGCGAGTCGCGCAGCGCGCGCGGGTAGCGCAGGTTGATCGGGTAGCGTTCGCGCCCGTCCACCAGCGTGCCGATGTTCTCGCCGCCGATCGCGGATTGCACCAGGCGCTGCACATCGGCGACGGTGATGCCGTAGCGCGCGGCTGCGGCGCGGTTGATATCAACGTCCAGATAATGACCGCCGCCGATACGTTCGGCGAACACATTGCGCGTGCCGGGGACGGGCTTGAGCGCGGCCTCGATCTGCTGCGCCAGTTGCGCCACGCCGTTCAGGTCGGGGCCGGTGATCTTGATGCCCAGCGGCGTTTTGATGCCGGTGGAGAGCATGTCGATGCGGGTGCGGATGGGATAGCCCCAGGAGTTGGTCAGCCCCGGCAGATGCACCTGCTCGTCAAGCTTGTGCATCAGCTGTTCGACCGTCTCGCCCGGCGGCCACTGCTCGCGCGGCTTCAGCAGGATAGTGGTTTCCAGCATCGACAGCGGCGCGGGGTCGGTGGCGGTATCCGCGCGCCCGGCCTTGCCGAACACGCGCTCCACTTCCGGAATTTGTTTGATCAACCGGTCGGTGATTTGCAGAATATTCGCTGCCTCGTCTATGGACAGGCCGGGCAGGGTGGTGGGCATGTACAGCAGGTCGCCTTCATACAGCGGCGGCATGAATTCGCTGCCCAGTTTTGCCAGCGGCCAGGCCAGGCTGAGCAGCAACAGCAGCGCGGCGAGAACGGTCAGCTTGCGCCTGCGCAACGCGCCCAGCAGCAGCGGGCGGTACAGCGTCTGCAGCATGCGGTTCAGCGGATTGCGCTGTTCGCTGCCGATGCGCCCGCGTATGAAATAGCCCATCAGCACCGGCGTCAGCGTCACCGCCAGTATCGCGCTGGCGGCCATCGCGTAAGTCTTGGTGTAGGCCAGCGGCGCGAACAGCTTGCCTTCCTGCCCGCCCAGCGTCAGCACCGGCAGGAAGGAGACGGTGATCACCAGCAGCGAAAAGAACAGCGCCGGGCCGACTTCGAGCGAACTGGTTTTCACTATTTCCCAGTAGTGTAGGTCGGGCTTTAGCCCGACACGTCGGGATGAATCCCGACCTACATCAGTTTGAGATTCTCCCGCGCGTTCCAGATGCTTGTGCATGTTCTCTATCATCACGATGGCGGCGTCCACCATCGCGCCGATGGCAATCGCAATCCCGCCCAGCGACATCAGGTTGGCGCTGACGCCCTGTTGCTGCATCACGACGAATGCGGCGAGGATGCCGATCGGCAGCGTCACCACCGCCACCAGCGAGGAACGCAAATGGAACAGGAACAGCAGGCACACCAGCGCCACCGCCAGCGATTCCTCGATCAGTTTTTCGCGCAGCGTGCTGATGGCGCGCGCGATCAAGTCGGAGCGGTCATAGGTGGCCACCAGTTCCACGCCTTGCGGCAATCCCGCCTTCAGTTCTTCCAGCCGTGCCTTGACGCGCTCTATGGTTTCCAGCGCGTTGTTGCCGTAGCGCATCACCACGATGCCGCCCACCGCTTCGCCTTCGCCGTCGAGGTCGGTGACGCCGCGCCGCGCCTCGGGGCCGGTCTGGATATGCGCCACGTCCTGCAGGCGGATGGGCACGCCCTGCGCGTCCACGCCGAGCGGAATCTGGCGGAAATCATCCAGCGTCTTGAGATAGCCGCGCGCGCGGATCATGTATTCGGCGCGGCCCATTTCCACCACCGAGCCGCCGCCGGACAGATTGCTGTCGCGCACCGCCTGCTCCACCTTGTCCAGCGTGAGCCGGTACGCGGCCAGCCGGTTCGGGTTCACCTCGATCTGGTATTGCCGCACCATGCCGCCGACGCTGGCCACTTCGGCTACGCCGGGCAGGCTCTGCAATTCGTATTTGAGGAAGAAGTCCTGCAATGAACGCAACTGGTCCGGGTCGTGCCGGTGCTGTCTATCCACCAGCGCGTATTCGTACACCCAGCCCACGCCGGATGCGTCCGGCCCCAGCGCCGGGGTGATGCCCGCCGGCAGCCTGCCCGCCATCTGGCTCAGGTATTCGAGCACGCGCGAGCGCGCCCAGTAGGGATCGGTGCCGTCTTTGAAAATGATGTAGATGAACGACTCGCCGAACATCGAGAAGCCGCGCACCGCAGTCGAACCCGGCACCGACAGCAGCGCCGAGGTCAGCGGATATGTCACCTGGTCTTCCACCGCCTGCGGCGACTGGCCGGGGTAGGGCGTCTTGATGATCACCTGGACATCGGACAGATCTGGAATCGCGTCCAGCGGGGTATGCCGCAGCGCGTATATTCCCCAGCCGCTGATCAGAGCTGCGAACAGCAACACCAGCAGGCGGTTGCGCAACGACCAGGAAATGATGCGGGCGATCATTCTAAAAACGGCATTTGCTCACGCGGAGGCGCGGAGACACGGGGACGTGAAGAAACACAATAGAGAGATGCAAAGCTTATTATCTCCAATTCGGTGAACCATTAGTTTTATGAACCATCTTTGTTCTACTCCGCGTTCTCCGCGCCTCCGCGTGGAACAAGCTTTCAGGCTCACTGATGCATGTGCTCCTGCATGCGCTGCGCGGCGGCGTTCAGCGAGGCCGCCGCATCCAGCAGGAACTGGCCGTTTACCGCCACTTCTGCGCCTTCGAGCAGGCCGTCGGTGATCTCGATCTGGTCGCCGCTTTCGATTCCGGTTTCGATGTGCAGCGGCAGGAAGTGGCCTTCGCCGCGCGACAGCATCACCATGTCGCCATCGCCGGTGCGCATCACCGCCGAGCGCGGCAGCGCCAGCGCCTCGTGCGGCTGCGCGTGGATGACCACGTCGACGAAGCTGCCGGGGCGCAGATGCAGTTTGCTGTTGTCTATCGCGACCCGCGCGCTGGCCTTGTTGTTGTCGGCGATGGGGTTGATGAAGTCGAGCCGCGCTTTGATGTTCTGACCGTCGGGGCCGCTTATGCTGACCTCGTCGCCGACCTTCACCTGCCCGACTTGATCCGGATAGAGCGCGACATCAATCCACACACGGGAGACATTGGACAACGTGAACAGCGTGGCGGCAGGTGTGGCGTAGCTGCCCTCGCGCGCGTTGATCTGGGTCACGACGCCGGATTCTGCGGCCAGTATTTTGACCACCTCCACCGGTCGCCGGTAATCGTCGATCTGTTGCACGGTTTCGATGCCGATGCCTTCATACAGGAACTTGGTTCGTTCCCGGGAAAGCTCCTGCAACAGATCCATCACGTAGTCATTTTCCTGGAACCTGACGTCGCCTATGGTTTGCAATATCTGCCTGCGCCGTTCTGCGAAGCGCAAATATTCCTTTTGCTGCGCGATCAGCTCGGGAGAATAAATCTCGTAGATGACCTGTCCCTGCGTAATTTTCTGCCCGATGGAGTGGATGTACAGCTTCTTGATCCAGCCGTCGAAATTGCTGTGCACGTTGTAAATCGCGCTGCCGTCCGCGGTCACATTGCCGTAGCTGCGGACATCCCGGCTGAGCGTGGTTTTCTGCACGCTGGCCAGCCTCACGCCGAGCTTCTGGATGGAGGCGGTGTCGACCCGAACGCCGTGGTCGTGACCCGTGTGATCCCGTGCTTCCACCAGATCCATGCCGCAGATCGGGCAGGTGCCGGGATGATCCTGCATGATCTCCGGATGCATCGGGCAGACCCATATTTTTCCCTGTCCGGGCTTGTTGATGCTGGGCAAAGTTGATGGAGATGCGGTGGTGCCGGAAGAAGCGCCTTGGGCTTCACTCCATGAAATCGGGAAGTGCTGATAGAAATAATATGAGGACAGAATGACGATTGCGAACAGCGCAAAACTTGCTGCTTTTTTCTTCGTCATGTTGAAAGTCCGGTCTTCTATGGTGAGCAGATTGCAGAGTTAAAAAAGGGGAGGCGTGCGCCTCCCCCAATACTACAACAACGTCATTATTTGAGGATGATCATTTCGCCCTTGCCCTTGTTCGGGTTGGCGTCCTTCTTGCTGACCAGAACCGAGATCGCGCCGCGCAGCGCCGCGTTCATGGAATGGTCCACGATCGCGATACCGGCCACTTCCTTGTCCTTCGGTGTCACCAGGTCGAACGTACCGGCTTCAGCCACGGCCACGTTGTAGGTCTGGATGCCGACCAGCTGGTTCTTCGGGTTGCCGTTGATGTACACGCGATCCCAGATGCTGGCGATAGGGTGCAATGCAACAGGCAGGTTGATGTTGGCGTTCACGAAGAAAATACGCACGCGCTCGCCCGGCTTGGCTTCCAGCACGTCATGGTCGCCCTTGGGGTCATGCACGGGATCGTAATGCAGCACCTTGCCGTTGATCAGCGAACCCTTCCAGGCATTGGCGTCGTTCAGCATCGCGCCGTAGTTCTCCACGTCCGGGAAATATTGCTGCTGGATCAGCACGTACTCGCGGTCGGCCTTGGGATAGTTCTTCTTGTCCTTCGGTTCGACGATGATCACGCCGTACATGCCGCGTGCGATGTGTTGCACCATCGGGCCTGCGCCGCAGTGGTACATGAACACGCCCGGAACCTTGGCGTCAAACTTGAAATGCTTGCTCTGGCCCGGCTTGACTTCGGCGAACTCGTCCAGCACGTTGACCTGCGCCGCATGGAAGTCCATCGCGTGCGAGTTCTTGTTCGTGTCAGGGTTGACCAGCGTGAAATCCACCGTGTCGCCTTCTTCCACACGCACCGGCTTGCCGGGGATGCTGCCGTCGAACGTCCATGCTGCCATGGTGTCGGAGCCGCCTACCATCTTGCCGTTGGTCTGTACGTCAACTTCCATGGCCGTCATCGTGACCTTGACGGTCTTCGCAAAAGCCTGCTGCGCGGAACCGAGCGCAGCAACTCCCAGTATTGCCATTGCTGCTTTTTTAAATGCATGCATTGTTATTTCTCCTCACTAATTAACGATGAACTGCCACTCTTTGTTGCTGCATATCAGGATCCGAATTTGCACTTGCACAGCGTGCGCAGGTGCTGCACCAGATCCCTGATTTCTTCGTCGGTCAATGTCCCCTCCCAGGGGGGCATCAGAACCGACTTGCTGATGGATGAACCACCTTCCTTGATGGCCTTGAACAGTATGTCGTCCGAGCGCCCGGACATGGATTTCGCATCGGTGTGGTCGCGTGGCGTGACCGACATATCGCGCACGTTCACACCCTTGCCGTTTCCTTCCATGCCGTGGCATTGCACGCAATAGGCCTTGTAATTGTCGGCGGCGGATTCCTTGGCATAGACCTGGGCGGATGCGGCCAGCAAAATTGCTGCAAGTAAAAAAACGGGCGTCAATTTATTGAGCATTTGCGGACTCCTTGCCGATCACTTGAAGATAATTCACCATCTTCTGGATTCCGCCATTCGACACTTCCTTGTTGGGCATCCAGGTTTTCGGCTCCCATGCCTGCGGATTCCGGATGAAACTCGCGATGAATTCGGGCTGCAAGCGCTGGGCCGCCGTGTACAACTCCGGCCCGGAGACGCCGCCATATTCGGGTTCGATCAGGTGGCAGGCCATGCAGCCCCAGAACTTGTCGAAATTCATCTCGCCCATTTGTTTTGTAATCGTGCCCGGCTCGATTTTTTCCTTGGCGATCAGGTCGTCATGCGGCTTCAGTTTCATCAGTTCGGCGGCGGCGGCAGTCGCATCGGATTTGGACAGCGCGACATGGTCTGCTAGCGTAGCGGCATCGATCTCGTCGCTTTTCGCACCGGGCTTGATGTGGTCGCCGTAATACATCCCGGCGGGACGGATGCGTTTCGGTTTCTGCAGCCACGCGCTTATCCATTCCTGGCGGTACTTGTTGCCGGCGTAGGACAGGTCAGGCCCTTTTTTCGCGAAGGCTTCCTTCAAGCTTTGCGCCACCGGCCCGGCGATGTTGTGGCAGGACGCGCAGTCCTTCTGCAGCAAGCCTTCCGCGGCAAAGGCGGGGCCGGACAGACCGAGCACAGCGGCAAGAATCATATTCCGCATGGCTATCTCCGCCTTCTTCCCTGCTCAACCGGCTTGCCCATGAATGGCACGCTGTTGAACAACCCGTATCCCTGCGTGAGCGACACGGAGTAGAAGAAGTTCGGGTCGTACACCTTGTCCTTCCATGCGTACCAGTCATCCATCTTGACGCCCTCGTATTCGAACACGGTCATCGGGCCGCCCATCATCGCGCCGTTGTTCGTCATGTGTTTGTCCACATGGTCGTGCATCACGAAATAGCCCGGGTTGTTCATCTTGACGATCACGTCGAAACGCTCGCCGGGGCCGACCGGAACGGTGTCAACGTAATAAGGGCTGGCCAGCGGATAACCGTCCTTGGCCACAACCAGCATGTCGTGCCCGTGCATGTGCATCTGATGGGTTTCATCGCCCGCGCCGTAGAAGCGCATGCGCAACACATCGCCTTTCTTGACCCGGACAGGCTGGGTAAAGGGGAAAGACCGTGCGTTGACCGAGAAATAATCGGCCACATCGGTGGGCATGCCACCCTTGCCATAGGTGTTGGCATAAGCCGATTCCCAGGTGCTCATCATCAGGATCGCATCCTTGGTGACGCTCTTGTCGAGCTCGCTCGGATTTTTCGGGTCGACGATCAGCGGCCCCCACATGCCGCGTGTCGCGACATGCTCCCACACGTTTACATGGCAGTGATACCACAGGCTGCCGGGGCGGTCGGCCTTGAACTTGTAAGTGAAAGATTCGCCGGGTTTGATGTCGTCCTTTTGCGAGACGCCCGGCACGCCGTCCATGTGCCAGCTGTCGATCTGGTTGATGCCGTGCCAGTGGATGGAGTGGTTAAGCGTCGTGTTGTTGGTTACGTGTACGGTCACGTCGTCGCCTTCCTTGACGTGTATCAGCGGCCCGGGAACCTGGCCGTTGAAGGCGAACACCTTGTTGCTGAAGCCCGGCGCCACCTCGATTGAAACTTCGTCTATGGTCATGCTGAACTCGCGCTGCTCGGCCCAGCTTGAGATTGGAAGCGTCAAGAAGAAAAGGAAGGTCAGTGCATTTCCAATCGACACCATGATTTTTTTCATACCCCACCCCCTTATTTTTGAAGCTGTATTTTAGATGCACCAATTAGGTCAAAAAAAATCGCATGAAAATTCACCTGCGACAATGTGTCGCACCTTAACCCTGAGCAAAAAGATTGTCAACTGGGGCTGAAGCGAGATTACAAGGTCCCTCGTTTGGCCAGTAATGCCGCGCCATACGCGGCTTCGGCATGCGGTGCGGCACGTACTGGAACGCTCAGCTGCCGCTGCCGTATTTCCTGCCAGGCCATGTTTTTTGCGCCGCCGCCGCAAGTCGTTACAGTCTTGAGAGGCGTTGCGCCGAGTTCAACCAGCCTGGCGTAACCGGCTGCTTCGATGCGGCTCAATCCCTGCAGCAGGCCATGCAGGAATTGCACATCGTCTGATGGTCGCGGGATGATACGCGGCAGCAATGAGGGATCATTAACCGGGAAGCGTTCGCCGGGGCGGGGCAGTGGATAATAGTCGAGCGGACTTTCTACGCCAGGGGCGATGTGCGCGCTGAGTTCGGCCAGTTGCGCATCGCTGAAGAACTGGCGCAACGCACCGCCACCGGCATTGGATGCGCCGCTCGCCAGCCACAGGTCACCGTAGCGATGGCTGTATACGCCGAATTGCGCCGCCTCAACGCGCTGCTCTGAAAGCAGCTTCAGCGCGATGGTTGTGCCGAGCGAGGTCACGGCTGCACCCGGCTCATGCACGCCGGTGGCAATGAAGGCAGCGATGCTGTCGGTGGTACCGGCATGCACGGTGCAGGCAGGATTGATTCTGAAATGTTGAGCGATGGCCGGGCTGATAGTCGCGATGGCCGTGCCGGGCGCAACCACATGTGGCAGCCAGTGGGCATGTTGCAGACTCAGCACCCAATCCGGCCAGCATAAATTTTCCACGTCATAGCCGGTCTTCAGCGCGTTGTGATAATCCGAAATGCCGACGACCCCGCTGAGCAGCGCGGCAAGCCAGTCTGCCTGGTGCATGAAATGCGCGGTTTGCGAGAGGTCGCTATGCCGCGTCAGCCACAGAAATTTGGCCAGCCCGGATGTGGCGCTGCATACGGTATGGCCCGCCGGGGCGATTTTTTCCAGCTCCAACGCTTCATTGCTTGCGCGGCTGTCGAAATAAAGCAGCGCAGCAGAAGTCGGCTCCAGCTCATCATCGCACAGCAATGCCGTGCCCGAGGTGGCGGCGATGGCGATGCCTTGCAGGTGTGCCAAGATATGATCGGGCAGGCCCCGCAGCAGAAAATGCAGCGCTTCGCGCCATTCCAGCGGGGTTTGTTTGGCTGCATCGGGGTAGGCGATGTGATCCTCATGGATGATGCTTTCGTGCTTATCCAGCACGCAGGCGCGCGCGCCGCTGGTGCCGAAGTCGAGGCCGAGATGGAAGATCATGGGGCAGCAATATCACGCACTATCATCAATTGTGCCGCTTTAACGCTTTCGACAATTGCTCCGGCCATCGGCGCGATGTGAGTACTACGGCAAGGATCTGCACCTCGCTGCCCTGCTCACGGTAAGCCACGATATAAGGATATAGGTTAATGACCAGCTCGCGCGTGTTGGTTATTCGACCGACCCTGCCTATAGTAGGCTGATTCATCAGAATGTCGGTTTCACTTCGTATGCGGGCGATAACCCGCCGTGCGGCATCGGGGTTTTCCTCGGCTATGTAAGCTTTGATCGCCCGTAGATCATCAAGCGCCGCTGCAAGCCAGCGTAGCTCCATTATTCACCGCGCTCAGCAAAGAATGCTTCGACTTCCTCTTTGCGGGCAAATTCGCCGCGATCAGCCGCTGCAATTCTTTGTTTGAGCACTTCGACATAGTGATGGTCAGCGGCGAGGTATCCGGCAAGTGCTTCGTGGATAATTTCAGACTCTGTCCGGTGCGTTTCCTGGGCCAGTTGATGAAATTGCCGCTGCATTTCCTGTTCAATAATCACCGACTCGATCATGATGTACTCTCCTTGAAATGGATTGTATCTGGATGTGCAATAGTTCACTAAACTTGCATTTATCCCCGCGTATTCGATTGCGTTGAAAACTGCGTCAGCTCAACCAACGGCAGCGGCTGCCAGCCCGGCTTGCGGTGTTCCGCCACGACGTTGGTGAAGATGCCGCCGCGCACGTAGAACTTGGCGGTGAGGCGCATGAAACGCGGCTCGGTGGCGGCGACCAGATCGTCTAATATCCGGTTGGTGACATCCTCGTGGAAATGT
>Ga0315268_10002023_pt1 | contig 23168 bp, 18 predicted proteins | sample C1_top_MG_FD_204535 | JGI IMG/M metagenome (GOLD analysis project Ga0315268, IMG submission 204535) | Sediment microbial communities from Yellowstone Lake, YNP, Wyoming, USA - C1_top | ecosystem: Environmental > Aquatic > Freshwater > Lake > Sediment | place: USA: Wyoming | collected 2017-08-01 | reverse complement strand
GCGGTCCACCAGCGAGCTCGCGTAATGTTTGCACGCGCACGGCGTCATCATCGTCCGCGAGCAAGGTAGGAGAGACCTCGAGAAATACAGGGCGATCGACCGCGGCGAGGATCGCGATCGCCCGCACCCGCGTACGGGCGCTCAGCCGGCGCGCTGCTCCGCGCAGCCGCGGCAACGCTCCCATGACGGAGGCGTAGCGTACGACCGTGGCCGCACGCGCGCCGCAGCGCCGCAGCGCTGCGTCGCAGTCGTCGCGCATCGTGGCGTCGTCGGCATCGAGTCCGATGATCAGGACGCTAGGATCGACGTCGAGCGGCCCGATCTCCATCAGCGCCAGCGCGGCCGCGACGTTCACGGGAGCGTCGTCGCGCTCGGCCGCGGTACGGAGCGCCGAGACCGCTTCGCTCGTCCGTAGCTCTCCCAAGAGCCGCGCCGCCTGTACGCGCCTGCGGATGCTACTCGGCAACTCCCGTCCGCGTCGCCTCGACGGAGTCGTGAGCGCAGCGATCAGCGCGGGGACGGCATCAGATCCGAAGTGGCGCAAGGCTTCGGTCGCGCGCTCGCGCTCGACGTCGTCCTCGAGACAGTCGACAAGGAACGGGATCGCCCGTCTCTCGCCGAGCGCCGCCAGCGTTTCACCGGCACCGATCAAACGATCGGCGGCGAGCACATCGAGGAGCGTCGCCGTGACGCGCGGATCGCCGACGCGTTCCAACGCTCGTGCGGCCGCGTTGCGGACGCTCTCCTCGGCGAACGCAATCTCGCGATCGTCGATCGCACGGTGATCCCGCCGCACCTGGGTGAGGAGCGCGCCGACCGCCTCTTCTCCGCCGATAACGCCGAGACACTCGGCAGCGGCAACCCGCGGCTGCGGCAGCACCGAAGGCTTGCGTGCGAGGAATGCTGCCAACGCCGGCGTCGCCGCCGAACCGGCGGCGAGGATCGCGAGCTTGGTGCGAGGAATGTCGACGAGACGATCCAGTCGTTCCACGAGCGCCCCGGCGTCGATCGCGGGTTCCACCTATCGCCTCCCAATTCTCTCGTTGGAGGCAGCGACGGGAATCGCGGCATCCGGAGCTTCTCGCACGGCACGCAGGTCGGACTCGAGGGCACGCACCTGCGCGGCCAGCGCGGCACAGCGCATCTCGCAGTTGCGATTGTCGGTCGTAAGCATCGCGACTTGGTAGTGCAGCGACGCGGCACGCGACTCGGCATCGCCGAGTCGACGGATCAAATCCGCGACCTCGCGCCCGCGCTTCTCCGCTTCGAACTCCGTCGCCGATGGCGCGTCCGGCGGCGTCTCACTTTCGTCGAGAGCGACAGGGGGCGGGAGCGACGGCACGGATTCGACGGGCAACAGGTAGCGAACCGCGTCCTCGACTGCGGCAGGCTGATCACCCATTGCCGCATGCCGCGTGACCTGGAAACGCAGCGTCTCCAGCTTCGGATGTTGTAGCGTCATGAACTCCACCGCGTGTCCAGGAAACCGCTCACAGAGCCGAGTCTGATGCGTGAGACAGATCAGTGACGCACCGTGAAACGCACGCGAGAACGTGACGTCGCGGAACCCGGCGACGAACGCGCGGAGCATCGCGGGCTCGGTGCGTTGCAACCTGCGACAGAGAACGCACCGCTTGCCGGAGAGCGCCTCGCGCCATCGGCTCCACCACCACCGGATGCCGCCTGTTGCGGCGGGCGATGCGGCGGAACCGCCGGCGCGATCGAGGAGCGGTCCGACCAACAGCACCTTCGATCGAAGGTGCGCGGCGACCTCTGACGCGTGCGCCTTGCACGCACGCCGCACCAGACACTCGCAGCGTCGCGCGCTCGTCGTGCCGTGCGCGATACGAGCGCTGGTGCTCGCGGCAAGGACGGCACACACCGCGCATCCTGGACGCGCCAGCGCGTCCAGGAGGAGGAAATGTGTGCGCTGCGGGCATATCCAGCTGATCATACCCGGTCTCGATCCCGCTTCTTTCTCTCTCGGGTAGAGGCGTCGATCTGATGCCCCTACCCGTGGGTTGCTTGAGTAGGGGTCATTGACCTGGGTCGATCGTCGCTTCGACGCAGGTGGTTCGGGCGAACCCCACCGCCCTCGTACGTTTCAAACGCTATCCAAGCCGCTCCGAATCGTCAATCTACCGCTCCGAACTGCCCGGCTTAGTCCGCCATGCAGCGGCGGATCACCTCGTGCGCCTCTTCGCGCCCGTAGATGCTGGGAAATCTCGCTCGTGCCGGCGCGTGAGCACGAGGTGATGTCCCGGGCTCAGCGGGAACGCGTCGACGATCACGACGGCGAGGTCGTTCTCGGCAACCGGGACACCAGCCCGCACTCGCTCACACAGTACGCAGTCACCCATGGAGCGGATATTCGGCGCTCCGCCGGAGTGGGGCAAGTCGGCTGGACCGCGATCTGCTCTCACTACGGCGATCCGGCAATGCGCGTGGACGGGAGTGCTGGCCGTGCGCTATTTGCCGGAGGGGAGACGCATAGTGTCGACTCGGGACCTCGACAATGACGACCCGTGACGCGCCCGCCCCGGCTCTGCTCGTCGAGGGCGTGACCGCCGGCTACGACGAGAAGCCGATCCTCAGCGGAGTGTCGCTGACCGTCGCCGCCGGCGAGATCCACGCCGTCATCGGCGGCAGCGGCTCCGGAAAGAGCACTCTCCTCCGCTGCATCGTCGGGCTGCTTTCGCTGCAAGCGGGACGGATCCTGATCGGCGGCCGCGATCTTGCGACGGCGTCGACGGACGAGCGCGAGAGCGTCCTCCGCACCGTCGGCTTGGCGTTTCAGGACGCCGCGCTCCTCAACTCGATTACGATCGGCGAGAACATCGCCCTGCCGATCGTCGAGGGATGGGGCGCCGACGAGGCAACGGCGCTCATGCTCGCCCGCATGCGGCTGGCGCGCGTCGGCCTCGTCGGCGTCGCCGATCGCTTGCCGAGCGAGCTGACGCCGGAAAATCGCAAGCGCGCCGGGATCGCGCGCGCGCTCGCGCTCGATCCGCCGCTCCTTTTGCTCGACGAGCCGACGACGGGCCTCGATCCGATCGCCGCCCGCGCGCTCGACGAGGTCGTCCTCGACGTACGACACGCGACGGGCAGCGCCGTCGTCGTCGTCAGCCACGACGTCGACAGCATCACGACGATCGCCGATCGCGTGACGATGCTCGCCGACGGCAAGGTGCTCGCGGCCGGGACGCTTCAGGAGGTGCGCGCCAACACCGACCCGCGTGCGCAGGCGTTCTTCCAACGCGCGCTGCCCCCGCAAGAGTCGCAGGCGAGCTTGCTCGATCAGCTCGAGTGGCACGAGTGAGCACCTGGACATCGCCTATGCCGGTGCGCCAAAGACGCTGTTGTAGACGTCCTCGGCGAAGCTCGTCCGCAGCGGTTCCCCTGCGACGAGCTTGAACGTTCGCGCGCCGCTCGCCTCGCGTTCCGCTTGCAGGAAAAGGACGCTGCGTCCGTCGTTCTCGCCGAACCCGTGCGCGAGCTCGTATTGATGCGTGACGTAGGCGATCTTGGCGTGCCGCCCCAGGAGCGCCGAGACGATCTGTCGTGCGATCTCGGAACCCTCGCGCTCATTCGTCGATGCGAAGGACTCGTTGAACAAGATCATCGGATGTTCCGTCAGGCCGTCGATGATCCGGCTCATTCTGCTCAGCTCCTCGTCGAGCTTGCCGCTCTCCATCGCGACATCCTCCTCGCGCTTGAAGTGCGTGAAGAGCCCGTCGCGCGTGCTGGCACTGAACGATTCCGCAGGGACGAAGAGCCCCGCCTGCATCATCAATTGCGCGACGCCGACGCTCCGGAGAAACGTCGATTTGCCGCCCTGGTTGGCTCCGGTGATGATCATCAGGTCCCGGGTGTCGGCATCGGCGTCGTTCCCGACGACGCGCTCGCCCGTTCGCAGTGAAAGACAGATGTCGTAGAGGCCGCAGAACGAAAGACGGCGGTCCTCGGGACGCGAGGCGTCGGGAAAGCACCAGGGCTCGTCCTTGCGCGTGATCGACTCGTGCAAGTTCACGCACCCGACGTAGAACGCGAGCTCCCTCCGTAGCATGGCGAAGAAGCTCCGCACGTGATCGGCCGCCTGAGCGAGCGCGTTGGCGACGTCGCCGATGCCGCGCTCTCGGATGTCGGTGAGCATTCGCCCGCCGGACTCGTCGCGCGGATCGAGCGAGAAGCGATAGACACTGGAGCGCTCGGCGAACGGGCGCGCGACCCAGTCGGACAGCATCTCCCATCCGCGCGGCCGGCGACCGCGCAGCTCGTGCAAGACGTAGCCTACGCCCTTGTTGCCGGCGCCGAGTCTTGCGCTGAGAAGCACACCACGCGGGAACTCGAGCTGCTCGAGGTGTCTCCGGATCTCCGCCAGATATTCGTCCGTCAGCTCGCGGCGCAACGTTTCGAAGAGTGCCGTCCAGCCTTCGGCGACGAGCTCGTGCGCATGCGACTCGGCGATGCGTCGCAATTTCTCCAGGTATCCGACGCACAACTCCATCAGCTTCAGCGCGTCGTAGAGGAGCCATCCCGAATGGTCGCGTGATCCGCCGATGAACCACTGCTTCCTCTCCTCCCTCATGAGCTGCACACAGATGTCGTAGAGCTCACGTGTGAGATCGGGATGGGCAAGGCAGTCTTTCAGAATCGCCTGCCGATAGCGGATCGTGTCGACGTCAATGTCGACGGCCGAGCGAAAGACGACTTTCTCGCACACCTCCAAGACGAACCGGTCGTCACGCGCCATCGCATCGAACAACGTGGTCAACCCGAGATCCTGTGTGAGCGCGTCGGCATTCCACGGCACGGATGTGTCGTGGTCGAGATCCCGATCGCGATAGAGGAGGCGCGTCTTCATGCGCCGAGGCGCTCCTGGATCGCCGCGTACGTGAGCCGATACTTCTCGGCGATCGACATCGCGTAGGCGAGGCCGTTCGCGGGCGCGCGAACGATCTTGTACGTCCGCGTCGTCGGGTCGTCGGGAGCGACCGTGCTGACCATGCTGACGGTCTCGTCGCCGAGCGACGCTACCTCGATCACGAACGTCACCCAAACGCAGAGGGCGTCGAGCGCGACGATCTTGGCCGCGATCCGCTTGCTGAGGAGGATCGCATCGCGCAACGTCGTCGACGTGAAGATCTCGTTCATGACGATGACGCTGCGGGCCGTTGCGTGGTCGAAGATGTCGCGGACGCGCACGAGATCGTCTTGCAGCTTGCCGCGGAGGTTCTCAACCTTCTCGGCGCGCTCGAAATGGGTGAAGAGCTGGTCGAAGAGAAAGAGCTGCGCCCGGGTTCCCGGGACGAGGCAGCCCAGGCTCGCGAGGTAATGCAGCTGGCCGAACGTGCGCGCGAACGTCGTCTTGCCGCCCTGATTGGGACCGGAGACGACGATGATGCGCTCGCGGCCCCGGAGGCGGAAATCGTTCGTCACCACCGATCGGTCCGTGTCGAGGAGCTTCGTGGCGAGCGCCAGGTCGAACCCGCCGTAGCTCTCGACGTCCTTGGATCCTTCGACCACGCGCGGAAGGCAGAAGCTCAAGCCCGCGGCCCTGAGAGGCGCCACGAGCTCCAAGACGGCGACGTAGAACTGGATCTCGCGGTCGAACGCGACGATCATGCCGTCGCGAAAGTTCTGGTTGCGCTCGCAAAACGCGCGCAGCCGCGAAAACACCTCGGGGAACAGCCGCGCGACGCCGTCGAGGATCTTCGCCTCGACGTCGTTCATTTCGGCGCGCTCGGTGAAGCGGAACGCGTGCGTCCGGAGGTCGCGCCTCTTGAATCGTGCGAAAGTCGCCTCGACGGCAGTGCTGTAATCGGGCTCTCCTGCGAAGTGTCGCACCTCGACGGTGAGGCCACGGATCAGCACGCAGTAGCGAATCGCGGCGAGATCGTCTGCGATCCCCCTCGAGCCATCGGCAAGCGCGAGGAAGCGTTCCGATGCCGCGTAGCGTGCCAGAGCGTCCCTGAACGTCGAGAGACCACGCGACGTGAGCTCCACGGCCGACAACTGCTGCGAGAGGCCAGTGACGGCTTCGCAATACGTCGTCACCGCCGTGAGAAACCAGCGCTGTTTCTCCCATTCGTAGAAGAACGTCTCGGCGTTCTTCAGATGCTCGCGCATGGTGCGCATCGTCTGCTCGAAGCCTTTGATCGCCGCGAACACATGAGGATTCTCGAGCTCGCGCATGATCTCTTGGCGCCACAGGACGGCGTCGACGCTCCGCAGCGGCGTGAAGAACAGTGCGCGGAGATCGTACTCGCCTTTGCGCGCGGTGATGCTGTCGACGATCTGGTTGAGGTTGAGATCGAGGAAGAACTCCAGCGGTCGCGTTCGCTCCGAGTCGGGACGATCGGCGGCGCTCGGGTAGACGATGCTGTGAAACGCCGGTGCGGCCATCACGCGCCACGCATCAGCGTCACGATCGCGTCCAGCGTGGTGACGATGTCGTCGATCATCGGGTCGAGCGTCGTCCACACGTCGGGATCGGGCGGACCGTACACGCGCAAGCCGTCGGCTTTGGTGTCCGCGAGGTCCACCACCATGAGCGTCACGGTCGCGATCAACAGGTGCCGCAGCGATTGCGTGACCCGTCCGAGCGATAGGCGAGTCTTCGTCTGCTCGATCAACGCGAGCGCATCGTCGATCTTCTGCGTGACGCGCATGCGGTCATCGGCACTGACGTCGTTCTCGACGGCGAACAGGGTCTGCCGGGGGCCCGCTCCGGCAACGTGCCGGCGCAACGCGAGCAACTCTTCTTCCGTGACCCGCAGCGTCGCGGTCACGTGCCGTTCCTGCGACTCGTTCAGCACGGCGCCACTCACTCCGACGGCTGGTCGCCGTCGCCGATCTCACGAATGCGGACGTCGAGCGCGACGAGCCGCCATTGGATGCCGCCGTTGGTGCGGTACCGAGGATTCGTCGCCGTACGCATGAGCAGGCACAACCGCCCGGGGTTGCCGGCGGCGAGTCGCGTCAGGGTCGTCACGTCGCCGGCGTCGAGCGAGAGCTGAAGCTCGGCGCTCAGGTTCTCGATGATCCCGTGAATGGATCGCGTGTCGAGCGGGCGCATCCCGAGCTGCGCGTCGGACGGGAGGAGACACCGCACCCGCCCTACTCCCACGGCACGCTGCGCTCCGAGCACCACCGGACCGTGCTCGAGCCACGCTTCGATCATCGTCGCGGCCTTCGGGTGAGCAGGGTCGAGGTGGTCGAGGACGAGCACGACGCGATCGCGCGAGACGTTCCGGTACGCGAGTGCCACCAGCTCGTGCAGGTCTGCGTTGGCCACGAACCGCGATAGCTCGCCGATCGATGCGATCCGCGCCCCCTCATCGCCTTCCAGCCGCCCACGGCTGAGGAGGAGATTCGCGAGGAGATGGCGCAACAGCACGCGGGGCGTTCGGCTCTCTTCGGCGTAGAGCGGCTCGCGCTCCTGCCGTTCGGGCGTCCAGGAGCCGTACAGTGCGCGGAGCAGCGTGCTCTTCCCGGAACCCGTGGGACCGGTGACGAGGACCGACTGCCCGCTGCGCACGTGCTGGCGGATCATCTCCAGCTCGCGTGCCCGGCCGATCGGCGACGTCGGGTGACGGCGCCAGCGCTGTAATCGCTCTGCGACTCGTACCAGGGAGTGCGCCATGAAGCCTCTTACGCGCGCGCGAGCTCGTATCGCGCCGCCGCTGCGGACGCCGCCTCTAGCTTTGCGCCCGCGCCGCGGAAGTCGCTCGCTGGCGAAACGGCGCGTCGCCCGCGTACCGCGCCTCGCCGCCGATCTCTTCCTCGATCCGGAGGAGCTGGTTGTACTTCGCGACGCGCTCGCCACGGCACGGCGCGCCGGTCTTGATCTGCCCCGCGCCGGTCGCGACCGCGAAGTCGGCGATGAAATCGTCAGGCGTCTCGCCCGAGCGATGACTGATCACCGTTCTGTACCCGCCGCGCCGTGCCGCCGCGATCGCCTCGAGCGTCTCGGTGAGCGTGCCGATCTGGTTCAGCTTGATGAGTGCCGCGTTGGCGATCCCACGCTCGATCGCCGTCGTGATGATCGCCGAATTGGTGACGAAGATGTCGTCGCCGACCAGCTGGATGCTGCCGCCGAGGCGCTCCGTCAGCTGCTTCCAGCCGTCCCAGTCGCCCTCTGCGAGGCCGTCTTCGATCGACCGGATCGGGAACTGACGCACCCAATCTTCGTAGAACGCGATCATGTCTCCCGCTGATCGCCGACCGCCGCCGGATTTCGCGAAGACGTATGCCGAGCCGTCGTGGAACTCGCTCGCCGCAGGGTCGAGCGCGAGCGCTACGTCGGTCCCCGGACGCAAACCGGCACGCGTGATCGCCTCGAGGATCAGCTCGATGGCTTGCACGTTCGTGTCCAGGTTCGGCGCAAAGCCGCCCTCGTCGCCAACTGCCGTGCCGTACCCTTTCGCCTTCAAGATGCTTTTCAACGCCTGATACGTCTCGGCGGCCATGCGCACGGCGTCCGCGAAGTGTCCTGCACCTACAGGCGCGATCATGAATTCTTGTAGGTCGACGCTGTTGTCGGCGTGAACGCCGCCGTTCAGCACGTTGAACATCGGCAACGGCAGCAGGGATGCGCGCTCGCCGCCAATGTGCCGATACAGAGGGACGCGCGCCGAGGCCGCGGCCGCGCGCGCGACCGCGAGCGACGCGCCGAGTATGGCGTTGGCACCCAGCCGCGCCTTGTTCGGCGTGCCGTCGAGTGCACAGAGCCGCGCATCGACGCCAGCCTGATCCGCCGCATCGTGTCCGCGCAGCGCGGCCGCGATCTCCTCGTTGACGTGAGCGCACGCCCGGCGGACTCCCTTCCCGCCGTAACGGTCGCGCTCGCCGTCGCGCAGCTCCACGGCTTCGCGGCTACCGGTCGACGCCCCTGACGGTATGGCGGCACGGCCGCGCGTACCGTCGTCGAGCGCTGCGTCCACCTCGACGGTCGGGTTGCCGCGGGAATCGAGAACCTCACGAGCTCGTATCGATGCGATCGCCGCCATTGTCGCCTCCTCTCTCCTGGTTGCGTATCCTCGTCACCTCGGCCGTGAGCGTGTCGAGGCGCACCAACTCGGCGCGCACCGCGCTCTCTCCCTGCGCGAGCCGCTCGCGCGCGCGCGCGAGCGCGCGCTCGGCCGACCGATACACGTCGTGGATATGACCGCGGAGCTCGACCTCCAGCGCGTCGCGGCTCTCGCGGATGCGATCGCGGAGATCGTTCGTGAGCCGCGCCGCGTTCGTCGTCAGGAGCCGCTCGAGATACTCCCCGACCTCACGTTCGACGCTGCGCCGCAGCTGCGCACGCGAGCGGACGAGATCAACGAGGCGTTTGAGCGGCGAGCGCGCCATCAGCGTCAGCATCTCCGTGTAATGGAGGCGGCTGCGCGTCCGCAGCCCCGCCTCGGGAGCGACCCGTTGCGGAAGCGCCGTCAATGTCGGCTCGCCGGACGTTGCGAGACGCTGGAGAAAATCGTCCGCGAGCTCCACGAATCGGCGCGTCGCCTCGGCATACGCTTTCTCGGCCGCGGGCTGCTCCTCGGCGCGCCAGCGCTCGAGCCAACGACGGAAGATGTCTTGCGCGGCGGCGGTCGCGCGGTCGCGCAGCGCGGCGGCGCGTTCGGGAGGAAACGAGCGGACAATGTCGCGCAGCTCATCGCGCGCGATCGGCATTGCGCGGCCGAGAAACTCTGCTTGCCGCGCGAGGAGCGCCTGATCGAGGCTGTCCTGCTCCGCGCGCAGGAGGTAGCCGAGATCGCGCAACGAGCGCTCCGCCTCGGCGACGCAGCGCTTGAGCGTGGCGATCCGTCCCTCCGACTCGGCGAACGGCCGGAGCAGCGCCGATCGGTCCTCGGACATCGCGTGCAGCAGGCGCTCCCCGTAGATGTCGATGCCGCGCACCTCCGCCGCGCGCACGAGGTCGCTGCCGGCGTTGCGCGCCAAGCGCGCGAGCGTGTCGTGGAGCCGTTGCCAGTCGTAAGAGGCGCTCGATCCGCGGCGGAGCACGGTCGCGCTGATCTCGAAGAGCGGACCCGCGGGCCGCGCCAGACGCTCGGCGAGGACGCGCTCGATGAACGCGCACGCCTCGCGTCGCTCCGCGTCCGGCAGGCGATCGGCCTTGTTCAGCACGAACACGAGATGCTCGACCCGCTGCTCGGCGAAGCGCGCGATCAGCTCCAGCTCGTCCGCGGAGATCGGCGGGTCGGCGCCGAGGACGACGAGGGCGGCGTCGATGTGCGGGACGAAGCTCTGCGTCGCCGCCGTGTTGCCGAGGATCGGTGAGCCGATCCCGGGCGTGTCGACGAGGCACATGCCCGTCGCGAGAAGCAGGCTCGGGACGAAGACCTCGACGGCCAGGACACCCTTGCGGTTCTCCGGGTTCTGCTCCTCGGTGACATAGGCGGCGACGTCGGAGCGCCGGATGTCCTGCCAGTCGCGATCGACGGAGCGGATGCGCGCTCCGGCGGCGCCGTGGCGCACGACCGTCACGACGGCGGTCACCGGCACAACGCCGGTCGGCAGGACCGGCTCGCCGACGAGCGCGTTCAGCAACGTCGACTTGCCGCGTTTGAACTGCCCGACGCACGCGACGTAGAAGCGGCCCTCCGCAAGGCGCGCCGCGAGGCTCTCGGCGTCGGCCGCGACGTGCCGGACATCGAGCTCGTGCGCGATCGCGGCGAGCCGCAGAAGCGGTGATTGGGGGGATCCCGCGTCGTGCCCGACGCGCGTTGGTGCGGCTGCGTCATTCATGCGCATCGCCATCGAGGTGCCACCTGCTGTCGAGAAGATCGACGCGCCACCCGCTGCCGGTCCACTTCAGGTCGTTGAGCGTCGCCGTCGCTTGCGCGATGGCGCGATGGTTGCGGATGTGGAGATTCAGGACGTGGCAAAGCGCGAGCTGCAAGATGGCGTCGTGCGTGACGATCGCGATGCATCCGGCGTCGCTCCGCGCATGGCTCGCGAGGCCTTCCACCGCACGTCGCGGCGCGCTCGCGGGATCCTCGGCGAGTGTAACCAGCGCCGGTACTCGGCGCGCTCGGCGTCTCGCGTGACGTACCCCTACCATTGCGACCTTTCGCTGGTAGGAGTCATCAGCCCAGTGGGCGGTTATGCGGCGAACTCCATCGCCGAACGCAGAGAAAACCTAGACCGTAGGGTCGCGCGCTGTCAACTACAGCCGTTTAACGGGTACCGGCTGCTCCGCCCAGCACCGCTCGAGGTTGCCGTCCGAAGTCGGACAGCACGCGTTTCCCGTGCGTCGTAGCCGAGCGATGTCTCAATTGACAGCACCGACTCTGCCATGTAAGGGGTTTGATCCGTACGGCGATGGGGTTCGCCGGATAACCGCCCACCGACGGGCTGATGACTCCTACCAAGCGCAGCGGATAGGAGTCCGCCCACGTCCACCGATTCGACGCCTCGGCATGCTGCACGTCGCCGCGTGTAGCGCACTACCCTGTCACAGGAGAACCCGTGCCGGACAACCCGAGAAGCAGAACGATCACCGAAGGAATTCAGCGGACGCCGAACCGCGCGATGCTCCGCGCCGTCGGATTTGGAGATGGTGATTTCGTGAAGCCGATCGTCGGCATCGCGAACGCCCACAGCACGGTGACGCCGTGCAACGCCGCGCTCAATCCGCTCGCGAGTCGCGTCGAAGCGGCGCTGCGCCCAGGGGGCGCGATGCCTCAGGTCTTCGGCACCATCACCGTGAGCGACGGCATTTCGATGGGTACAGAGGGAATGAAGTACTCGCTGGTATCGCGCGAGGTGATCGCCGACTCGATCGAGACGGTGTGCGGCGCGCAGTGCGTCGACGGAGTCGTGGCGATCGGCGGCTGCGACAAGAACATGCCCGGAGCGTTGATCGCGATCGCGCGGCTCAACATTCCCGCGATCTTCATCTACGGCGGTACGATCAAGCCCGGCCACTTCCAGGGACGCGATCTGACCGTCGTGAGCGCGTTCGAGGCCGTCGGCGAGTACACGGCGCACAAGATCGACGCCGGCGAGCTGCTCGAGATCGAACGCCGCGCCTGCCCGGGCGCGGGCGCCTGCGGCGGCATGTACACCGCGAACACGATGTCGGCCGCGATCGAAGCGCTCGGCATGAGCCTGCCGTACTCTTCGACGATGTCCGCCGAGGATCCCGAAAAAGCGGAGAGCGCCGCGCGCTCGGCGGAGGTCCTGCTGGAGGCAATCCGGCACCAGCGGCTACCCGAGATGATTCTCACGCGTGCGGCGTTCGAGAACGCGATCGCCGTCGTAATGGCGCTCGGTGGATCGACGAATGCCGTCTTGCATCTTCTGGCGATGGCGCATGCCGCGAAGGTCCCTCTCTCCTTGGACGACTTCGAGGCGATCCGTAAACGAGTACCCGTTCTCTGCGAGCTGAAGCCGTCGGGTCGGTTCGTCACGACGGATCTGCACGCCGCCGGCGGAGTACCGCAGGTCATGCGCATGCTGCTCGGGGCAGGTCTGATCCACGGCGATGCTCTCACGATCACCGGCGCCACCATCGCAGAGGCGCTGCGCGAGGTTCCGGAACATCCCCCGCGAGACCAGGAGGTCATTCGACCGTGGAACGACCCCGTCTACTCGGAAGGACACCTGACGATTCTCCGCGGCAATCTCGCGAGCGACGGTAGCGTCGCCAAGATCAGCGGCATTCAGCGCAAGCGGATGACGGGTCCGGCGCGTGTTTTCGACTCCGAGGAGGCATGCCTCGAGGCCATCCTCGCGGGGCGGATTCTGCCGGGCGACATCGTCGTCATCCGCTACGAGGGACCCAAAGGCGGTCCCGGCATGCGCGAGATGCTGTCACCGACGTCGGCGATCATCGGTGCGGGGCTCGGCGATTCGGTGGGTCTCGTCACCGACGGGCGGTTCTCAGGCGGCACGTACGGGCTCGTAGTCGGGCACGTCGCCCCGGAAGCCGCCGTCGGGGGAACGATCGCGTTGGTGCAGGATGGCGACTCGGTGACGATCGACGCGGAGGTGCGTTGTCTGACGCTCGACGTACCTGCCGCGGAAATCGAGCATCGCCGACGCCTCTGGGTTCCGCCTGAGCCGCGCTACACGTCGGGAGTGCTCGCCAAGTACGCGCGCGTAGTGTCGAGCAGTAGCATCGGCGCCGTCACCGACCTGTGAGGCGCTCGCGGCATCGCAAATCGTCCGCGGCGACGCGCGAGGTCGCGGCGCCGCCCGTGTTCGATTCTCACCCCGGCAGCGGTCGCAGGATCGTCTTCCTCGATGTCCCGGATGCGTGGCGAGCGGATGATCTCTCTCGATCACTCGCGCGCATCATTCCAAAAGGCGCCGGGGCCGACACACAACTGCTCGCCGTCGGCGATTGGAGCTCCGCGCAGCACGATGCCGCGCACCTGCTTGCGTCAAAAGGCATTCGTCTGATCCAACGCGCCCCTGAACCGCGCGATCGAGGCCGCAAGGGCGTGTCGCTCGCCGTCGCGATCGGGCTGTGGCTCGGATCGCTTGCCGCGGGCGACGTGTTGGATGTCATCGGCGAGGTTGCGGATGATCCCGTATTCGACTCCGTTGGCAATCTGGCGGCGATGCGTGGGGTCGCGTTCCGACGTCTGTCTCACAGGCAAGTGTAAACCTGAGGCGCGAGGGGCGGCCGAGGCTTTCGTATCGGCGTGCAGGAGCTTGCCAGCCCCGGCGCGTGCATAGTGCTGTGGCGCGCGCCACTCTGGCGCGGTATGCGCGGGCGCCGTACTACGGCATAGCTCGTGCGGCTGGCGTAATCGGACGCGGTAGAGACCCTGATGAGAACGCGCAAATGTGGCGACGATTCACCTCCGGGTGGATATCCGACGTGGAGGACGATCGATTTCCATGCGTGGCAGCGCTCTCCGAACAGCCTTTGCTGTCCAAGACGTTGGGTACTTCGTGTACACTCCCTGCTTTCGCAGGAGGTGCGCGATTTCCTCGGCGGAGCGACCGTCGACGGTCCATTGTCGGATCAGTCGGCATCGTGGCCGAGAACGCGGTCTTTTTGATCTTCTACGTCGAGCAGTTCCGTGCAGCCGGCCATGACCTCGTCACCGCCCTCGTGCACGCTGGACAGGTCCGGGCCCGGCCGATCACGATGACCACGCTGACCGCCGTCCTGGCCCTCCTGCCGCTCGCCCTCGGCGCCGGCGCAGGAGCGCAGATGCAGAAGCCGCTCGCGATCGCAGTGATCGGGGGCTTCTCGCTCTCGGTTCCGCTGCTCCTGTTCTGCCTGCCCCCGCTCTACGCTCCGGGGCATCGCTCGGCACGCTTAGGCACTGCCGGACTCCACGCGACACGAGCGGAAGCGTCACCGTCACCGTGGTGGACTGTGCCCTGCCAATCGCAACGCCTATCATTGACATCTACGACATGCGTCGTAGCATGAGAGAAGTGAGGCGATCACTTACTCTACCCGGTGGAGAGCTCGAGTACGGGGTCATGGCGGCGCTCTGGGAACTCGGCAGTGCCTCGGCGCGCGAGATTCACACCCGTGTCGGAGCAGCCAGGAAGCTCGTATACACGACTACGGCCAAGGTCCTCGACCGGCTGCATGCGAAGGGCCTGGTGAGGCGGGAGAGAAACGGCAGGGCGTTCATCTACCGGCCGAAGGTCGCGCGGGACGTGATCGAGCGCGCCCGCGCTCGGGCCACGCTCGGGCGGCTACTAGGGGTGGAACCGCGACCCGCCATTGCCACTCTGGTCGATGCGGTGGAATCCCTTGATCCCGGCATGCTCGATGAGCTGGCCCGCGTGGTCAATGCGCGCAGGAGGTCTCGACGTGAGCCGTGAGATTGTCTTCACCGTACTCGTGCTTCTAGTCGCGGGTCCGTTACTCGCGACTGCCGGAATCTGGCCTGTTCAGCGCGACGTCCACCCGAGCGCGCGTGGCCTCGAGCGGTCACGATGGTTGCGTCTCTGGGTACCGATGACGCCGGGGGCACTGGCTGTCGGCGCTCTTCTCGGTTGGGCCCTCGCAGAGCCGGAAGAGGCAGAGCCGGTGCCCGCGATCCTGTTCCTCGCAGCCGTCCCGTTCGCGGCGATCTGGCTGCGCGCCGCCGCTCGCGCGGTGCGCTCTCTTTTGTGCCCTCGCAGCGAAATCCCCGCCGCCAGCATTGGCCTATTGCGCCCACGGGTGATCATTTCTCAGCGCTTCGAGAGGGCGCTCGACCCCGCCACGCTGAGGGCGGTGCGGGAGCACGAGGAAGCACATGCCCGCCATCGAGACCCGCTTCGGATCTGGCTCGCACAGCTGGCGGCCGATCTGCAGTGGCCGTGGCCGACCGCCAGAGAACGCTTCCGAAGCTGGCATAGGGCCCTCGAGCTCGCGCGCGACGAGGAGGCTCGGGCTCGCGGTGTGAATGGAGCAGACTTGGCAGGGGCCATCATTGCCGCCGCACGTCTGAACAGTCAGCACCCGTGGCCTGCAGGTGCCACCATCAGCGGTGATGCGGCGGCGCTGCGAGAGCGAATCATCCGTCTTCTCGCTCCGCTCCCTGGTCCGCCGGAATCACCCCGGCGCCGCATTCGCCTCGTCGCTCGGTTGGCTGGGCTTGCGGCTGCGGTCGTGCTGGGAGACGCGTTTGGCGAGCCGATCGTTCGCGCGTTGCTCCTGGCGGCATCATGACGGCCTGGCTGCTCCTGTATCACCTTCATCCAGACGGGCGTAACCGGGAGCGGGATTGGCTGCGTCCCGAGAGCGCCGTGTCGGCCGCCTTCCCAGGGACCGCGCCGAAGTGAAGCGGTGGCTCCCCATCATCGCGGCGGGAGTGCTCGCCGCTTGCACCACCTTCCATCCAAAGCCCCTCGAGCCGCCTCGAGTCGAGGAAGAGTTTCGCGCGCGCTCGCTCGCCGACCCGGGACTGCGCACCTACCTGGACGCGCATCTTCCCGCCCGGCAACCGGAATGGCCTCTGCAGAGGTTCGATCTCCAGGTGCTCACGCTCGTCGCTTTCTACTTTCACCCCGATCTCGACGTGGCACGGGCCCGCGTCGCGGTTGCGGAGGCGGGAGCCGTGACGGCGGCCGGGCGACCCAACCCGACCCTCGGCCTCACGCCCGGCTATACCGACGCGCCGGAGTCGCCTTGGCTCTACGGGCTCACCTTTGACCTCCCGATCGAGACCGCCGGCAAGCGAGGCTACCGGCTGGCGCGCGCGGAGCGACTGACCGAGGCAGCCCGCCTGCAGCTCGCCGAGAGCGCCTGGCAGGTTCGGAGCCGCGTCCGCGTCGCGCTCGTGGAGCACCTCCTCGTTCTTCGTGAGCTCGATCTGCTGCGCGCCGAGGAAGCCGTGCGCTCCGAAGCCCTGTCGCTCGAGGAAGCGAGGCTCGCGGTCGGCGAGGCATCCCGCCCGGATGTCGACGCCGCACGCGCGGATCTTGCCAACGCGAGGCTGGCGCTCCGCGCGATCGAAGGCCGTGTCGGGGAAAGACGGACCGCCCTCGCTGCCGCCCTCGGCGTTCCGGTCGGGGCGCTCGACGGGACGACCTCGGACTGGCCCCAGCTGGACGCGCCGCCGGCCGAGGACACGCTAGCGCCCGCGACGATCCAGCGCGCCGGGCTGCTCAATCGACTCGACGTGCGCCGCGCCCTCGCCGAGTACGCGGCGAGCGAGGCGGCGCTCCAGCTGGAGGTGGCGAAGCAGTACCCGGACCTGCACGTGGGGCCCGGCTACAAGTTCGATGACGGGGTCAGCAAGTTCACGGTCGGCATCTCGCTCACGCTTCCGGTGCTGAACCAGAACCAGGGGCCGATCGCGGAGGCCGAGGCCGGCCGCGAAGAGGCTGGCGCGCGCTTTCTTGCGCTCCAGGCTGAGGTCATTGGCGAGACCGAGCGAGCCCTGGCTCGCTATCACGGCGCTTTGGCAGAGCTGGGCGAGGCAGACCTGCTCGTCGTCGTGCTCGACGAGCAGCTGCGGGCGACGAAGCTCGCCGTCGAGGTCGGGGAGGCGGATCCCCTGGCGCTAGCGGCCATCCGGATAAAGCGGCTGGCTGCGGCGCGGACCAGGGTCGCGGCGCAGCGTGCGATGCAGGGTGCGCTCGGGGCGCTCGAGGACGCGGTCGAGCGGCCACTGGATGCGCAGCTCGTGGTGCCCGAGGTGCCTCGAATTGGCGCGCGCGACATCCCCCGGAAGGAAGAGGAACGATGAGCACGACGCTCAAACGGACGCTCGCCGTCGCCGCCGCCGCGGGAATCGCGGCGCTCCTGGTGTGGGCCTTCCTCGAAGGCCGAGCAGAGATCACGAGGGAGCGCGAGCGCGAGCGGCCGATCAAGGTGCCGCCACGGGTATCCCGGGGCGCGGGAGGCGAGCCCATCGTCACGCTCGACCGCGAGACCCAGAGGCGCATCCCGCTCGTGACCGAAGCGCTCGTTGCGGTGAGTCACCGCCCCGAGGCGCCCGCCTACGGCATGGCGCTCGACCCGGCTCCGCTGGTTGCGCTCCATGCCGAGCTTGCGTCGGCCGAGGCGGCGCTCGCCGCCTCCAAGGCGGAGTTCGAGCGCGTCCAGACGCTCAATCGAGGTGCGGCAAACGTCTCCCGCAAGGCGCTCGACAGCGCCGAGGCGCAGTATCGCGCCGACGAGAGCCGCGTCCGCTTGGCACAGCGGCAGATCGCCGCCGGCTGGGGCGCTGCGATGTCGGACCTCTCCACGGCGCAGCGCGAGGTCGTCGTGCAGAGGTTGGTGACGCGTGAGATTGTCCTCGTCCGCGTGGGTCTCCCCGCGGGAGAGATTCTGCGCACGGCGCCCGCCGCAGCCCGCGCCGTGGCCCTCGGTCACGAGGATCGTCCCGTGACGACCCGCCTCGTCTTCGACGCCTCCGCGATCGACGAGCGGACGCGCGGTCAAGGCTTCCTGCTTCAGCTCGACACCCAGGGCCTTCCACTGCGCCCGGGCGCGGCCGTGACGGTGTACCTCGAGATCGCGGAAGCGCCAGAGGAGGGCGTTGTGATCCCGCGCGCCGCCGTCGTTCGCCTCGGCGGTGCGGCGTGGGCGTACGTTCAAGTCGGCGAGGACGGCTTCACGCGACGCACAGTCGTGCTCGACCGTCCCACAGCCGAAGGATGGTTCAGCGTTTCGGGCTTCGGCATCGGCGACCGCATCGTCGTCGCCGGCGCGCAGATACTCCTCTCCGAGGAGCTCAAGTCGGAGATCCAGATCGGGGAGGAAGCGGAAGCGCCGTGACCGCCCACGCCCGATGCTGAGGGGTCTTCTCGAGCTCTCGATCCGCTTGCGCGGGGTCGTGATCGCGCTCGCCTGCGTGGTCGTCGGTTACGGCCTGTACGTTGCGGCGCATGCCAAGCTCGACGTGTTCCCCGAGTTCGCTCCGCCGCAGGTGGTCATTCAGACCGAGGCGCCCGGGCTCTCGCCCGAGGAGGTGGAGGCGCTCGTCACGCGCCCGGTCGAGAACGCCGTGAACGGCGCCGGAGACCTGGCGTCCATCCGCTCGCAGTCGATCCAAGGGCTCTCCGTCGTCACCACCGTCTTCCGGGACGGCACCGACATCTTCCGGGCGCGGCAAATGGTGAGCGAGCGACTCGTCGAAGCCGCCGGACAGATTCCCCAGGGAGTCGGCGCGCCGACGATGGCACCGCTCACTTCCGCGACGAGCGTGATCCTCGTGCTCGGGCTCACCTCCGAGCAGCGCTCGCCGATGGAGCTGCGCACCTTCGCCGACTGGACGCTCCGCCCCCGTCTGCTCGGCGTGCCCGGGGTGGCGAAGGCGGCCATCTTCGGCGGCGAGGTGCGCCAGCTCCAGGTGCAGGTGAGGCCGGAGCGACTCCTCGCCTACGACCTCGCGCTCGACGACGTGCGCGCCGCTACACGCCGGTCGACCGGCGTGCGCGGCGCCGGATTCGTCGACACCAACACGCAGCGGATCGTGCTGCGCACTGAGGGCCAGTCGCTCACCCCCGAGGAGCTGGGCGAGGTGGTGCTCGGGCACTCCGGCGGCACCAGCCTGCGCCTCAAGGACGTCGCCGACGTGCGCGAGGCCGCGGAGCCGAAGCTCGGCGACGCCGCGATCCTCGGCCGCCCCGGCGTCATCCTCGTCGTCTCGAGCCAGTTCGGCGCCAACACCGTGGAGGTCACGGAGGCCGTGGAGCGCGCCCTCGCGGAGATGCGGCCCGCCATCCTGGCCGAAGGGATCACGCTACACGCAGCGCTGTTTCGCCCCGCCAACTTCATCGCCACCGCCATCCACAACGTCAATGTGTCCCTGCTCCTCGGCGGGCTGCTGGTGGCGGCGGTCCTGTTCCTCTTTCTCTACAACGTCCGCACGGCGTTCATCTCGCTCACCGCGATCCCGCTCTCCTTGCTGGTCGCGGTCATCATCCTCGACCGCCTCGGTGCAACCTTGAACACGCTCACCCTAGGCGGCCTCGCCATCGCGATCGGCGAGGTGGTCGACGACGCGATCATCGACGTCGAGAACATCTTTCGCCGCCTGCGAGAGAACCGCGTGCGCGCGTCGCCGCGCTCGGCCTTCGCGGTGGTGCTCGATGCCTCGCTCGAGGTGCGCAGCGCGGTGATCTACGCCACGTTCGTGGTCGCCCTGGTGTTCCTGCCGGTGCTCACCATGTCCGGCATCCCGGGGCGCCTATTCGCCCCGCTCGGAATCGCCTACATCCTGGCGACGCTCGCGTCGCTCGCCGTCGCGCTCACCGTGACACCGGCGCTCGCGCTCGTCCTCTTGTCGAAGGGACCCGGAGAGGCGGCCGCGCCGCCCTTCGTCGCCGGCCTGAAGGCACGCTACGGTCGCCTTCTCGAGCGACTCACCGCGCGGCCCGAGCTGGTGGTGCGGCCAGTGGTCGCGCTCTCCGTGGCGGCGGCGGCCACGCTCCCGTTCTTCGGTGGCGCCTTCCTCCCCGAGTTTCGCGAGGGGCATTTCATCGTCCACATGTCGGCGCTGCCGGGCACGTCGATCCAAGAGTCGCTCCGCATCGGACGCGAGGTCACGCGGGAACTGCTCGCGAACCCCCACATCCGCTCGGTCGCACAGCGGGTCGGGCGAGCCGAGAAATCCGATGACACCTGGGGGACCCACTACAGCGAGTTCAACGTCGACCTCCAACCGCTCGGCGGCGAGGAGGCGGAGTTCGTCCAGTCCGAGATCCGCGATGCGCTCGCCAGGTTTCCCGGCGTCTACTTCGCCATCAAGCCGTTTCTGACCGAGCGCATCGAGGAGACGATCTCGGGCGTGACGGCGCAGCTCGTCATCAAGATCTTCGGGGACGGCCTCGACGTGATCGACCGGAAAGCACGCGAGGTCGCCCAGGTGGTCTCCGGCATCGCCGGCGCGGTCGACGTCCAGGTGGAGTCGCCCCCGGGCGCGCCGCAGCTGGTCGTCCGCCTGCGGCCCGAGCGCCTGAGACAGCTCGGATTCCAGCCCGTCGAGATCCTCGAACCCATCGAGAGCGCCTACCAGGGATCGGTCGTCGCCCAGACCTACGAGGCGAACCGCGTCTTCGACGTGGCCGTCATCCTCGACCCGGCGAGCCGCACCGACCCCGAAAGCGTCGGGGCGCTCATGCTCCGCAGCTCGGATGGCAGCTGGCTTCCGATACGGGAGCTGGCTGAGGTCTACGCCACCTCGGGCCGCTACGCCGTGCTCCACGACGGCGCCCGCCGACGCCAGGCGGTGACCTGCAACGTGACCGGTCGCGACCTCGCGTCGTTCGTCGCCGAGGTGCGCGAGAAGGTCGGGACCGCGGTCGTCTTTCCGGCGGGCGTCTATCCCGTCTTCACCGGCGCGGCCGAGGCGCAAGCCGAGGCGCGGCGCGAGATCCTCCTCTACGCGGTCATCGCCGGCGTGGGCATCGTCCTGCTCCTCGCGATCGTGTTCGGCAACCTGGCCAACTTGCTCCTCGTCCTTGCCAACCTGCCCTTCGCGCTCGTCGGCGGCGTGCTCGCGGTCTTCCTGAGCGGTGGCTGGCTCTCGCTCGGATCGCTCGTCGGCTTCGTGACCCTCTTCGGGATCACCACCCGCAACTCGATCATGATGGTGTCCCACTTCGAGCACCTCGTGGCCGTGGAAGGTATGACCTGGGGAGCCGCGGCTGCCTTGCGGGGCGCGTCGGAGCGCATCGTGCCGATCTTGATGACGGCACTGGTCACGGCGCTCGGCTTGCTTCCGCTCGCCATCGGCAGCGGCACGCCGGGTCGCGAGATCGAGGGTCCGATGGCCATCGTCATTCTCGGCGGTCTCGCGACTTCGACCGCGCTCAACCTGCTGGTCCTTCCGAGCCTCGCCCTGCGCTATGGCAGGTTCGAGACGCGCGTCACCGGACTTGGTGACGACGACCCGACCCGGCGCTACCGCCCGTAGTCCGGCGGACGTGCGCAGCGCTGCTCACGGCTTTCTTCAAGCGCCGCGCTCTGGGAGACCGCTCAGCGGCACGCCGAGGCGTTACCCCGAGACTGTCACGAGCGGAAACGTCACCGTCACCGTGGTGCCCGCTCCGGCCACGCTGCGCAGCGCGATGTTTCCATGATGACGCAGCACGATCTCGCGACACAGCGCAAGACCCAAGCCGGTCCCCGCAGACGCGCTTCGCCCCCGGTGGAAGCGCTCGAAGACGAGCGGCACCTCGTCCGGCGGGATGCCGGGTCCCTGGTCGCTCACCTCGAGACTCGCGACGCCGTTGCTTGATGCGAGGTGAACGTCGACGCCCACCGGGGGAGGGGTATGGCGGAATGCGTTGTCGACCAGATTCAGCACCAACCGCTTGAGAAGTGCCGGCGTCCCGTGCACGGCCAGCGGGGCTTCGATCCGGGAGGTGAACCGTCGTCCCTGCTCCTGTGCCACGGGCTCGAGGAACTCGGCCACCTCCCGCGCGATCACATCGAGTCGGACGACCTCCGTGTGCCCGGTGGGCCCAGCGACTTCCGATTCGACGGCACTGAGCACCAGGAGATCCTCCGCCAGCCGTTCGAGCCGCTCGGTCTGCTCGAGCGCGTCGAGCAGGCCATTGCGGTATTCCTCCGCCGACTGCGCCCGCCCGATTGCGACTTCGACATGAGCCCGCAAGGCCGCGATGGGAGTTCGCAGCTCGTGGGCCGCGTCCGCGGTGAACCGGCGGAGGTGGTCCATCGCAGCCTCGAGACGACCGAGCACCCGGTTCAGCACCGCCGTCAGTCGATCGACCTCGGTGGTGTGCCGCGGCGCGAGTCGGCGGTCGAGTGAGCCGGCCTCGATGGTCTCGAGCTCGGCCGCGAGACGGGCGAGCTCGACGGTCCCCCGTGTCGTGATCGTCCACGCCAACCCAGTCATGCACAAGAGTAGCCCCACGGCGGTGCCCCCGATGACCCAGTCCGCTCGGCGAAGCAGGCGCATGTGAGCGGAGCCGTTCACGCCGATCTGGCTCCATCCACCCCCTGCCCGGCACCAGACCACGCGATATGCCTCGCCCTTTTCTTGGACGGTCGCGACCCCAACCGCCGGGCTCGAAAGGAGCGCAACCGCGTCGGGGACGCTTCCCGACTGCGCGAGCGTCTTCCCATCCGAGCCAGTGACGCGCACGAACTTGGGCGTTCCGAGGTCGCGCTCGCTCGCGAGCCTGGCGACTACCTCGTCGAGCGCGGCCGCGTGCCCGAGGTCAAAGAGGGCGGCCAGAGTATCGGCTTCCTCCTGGAGAGCCGCGTCGAGGGGTGCCCACTGCGCGTGCTCGATCAGCACAGCCATGCCGATCGCGGCGGCCGCGAAGACCACGAGCGTCACGCCTGTGAATACGAGGGTGAGCCGCCAGCGAAGACTACGCGGACTCCAGACCTCCTGACATAGGCGCACGGAACTGCGTGGAAGTGCTGGGTTTGGCCGCGCTGGGGGTGCGGACCCAAAACTGTCCGCTTTTTCTCACACTGTGGCAGGGTCCCGCCATGCCGGGACGAGCGGAACAGGGCCAACTCTTTCTTGACAATCCGAAAAGCGGACACTTGCGGGCGGCGCTATGTCAGGAGGTCTGGACTCTTCACCGAACGCGCTCGTCCAGGATGAACCCGGCACCGCGGACGGTTTGCAGCAGCGGCGACCCCCCAGTCACGTCGAGTTTTTTCCGCAACCGGCTCACGTGAACGTCGACGAGGTTCGAGAGCCCGTCGTAGCTCTCGTCCCAGCAGTGCTCGAGGAGCATCGTGCGCGTCACCAGCTCGCCCG
>Ga0315268_10002022_pt1 | contig 23168 bp, 22 predicted proteins | sample C1_top_MG_FD_204535 | JGI IMG/M metagenome (GOLD analysis project Ga0315268, IMG submission 204535) | Sediment microbial communities from Yellowstone Lake, YNP, Wyoming, USA - C1_top | ecosystem: Environmental > Aquatic > Freshwater > Lake > Sediment | place: USA: Wyoming | collected 2017-08-01 | reverse complement strand
GGACGCGGGTTCGACTCCCGCCGCCTCCACCAAATTTTAGCATCCTGATTGATAGGCAACCCGGAGGTTGCCTTATCTTTTTACACCTGCCGCTTTAGCACCGGTGGTTTTGAAAGAGCTCCGTGGACAGATACCGTTCCCCGGTGCTGGGCAAGACCACGACAATTTGCTTGCCTTGGTTTTCCGGGCGCTGCGCGATCTGGAGCGCGGCAAAGACTGCAGCCCCGGAAGAGATGCCGCAAAGAATCCCCTCCATTTTGGCTACCTCTCTGGCCGTCTCAAAGGCCGCCTCATTAGTTACCGTGATGATCTCGTCAATGATCCGGGTGTTAAGCACCCTAGGAACGAACCCGGCACCGATGCCTTGAATCTTATGGGGGCCGGGCTGGCCGCCGGAGAGCACCGGTGAGGCCGCGGGTTCCACCGCAATGGCTTTAAAGGAGGGTTTGCGCGCTTTGATGACTTCAGCCACCCCGGTAATGGTGCCCCCGGTGCCGACCCCGGCCACCAGGAAGTCGACGCCACCCCGGGTGTCCCGCCAGATCTCCGCCGCGGTAGTCCGCCGATGCACCTCGGGATTGGCGGGATTGCTGAATTGATCCGGCATATAGGCCCCTGGAGTGGTGGCCGCAATCTCCCGGGCCTTCTTCACCGCACCGGTCATACCCTCAGCTCCCGGGGTGAGGACCAGCTCCGCGCCCAGATGCTTCAGGAGTTTCCTTCTCTCCATGCTCATGGTCTCGGGCATGGTGAGGACCAGTTGATATTTCCGGGCGGCGCAGACAAAGGCCAGGGCAATGCCGGTATTGCCGCTGGTGGGCTCCACTATCATGGTGTCCCGGCGCAAGAGGCCCTGGGCTTCTGCGGCCGCAACCATGGAGACGCCGATGCGGTCTTTAACGCTCCCCAGGGGGTTCAACGATTCCAGCTTAGCCAGGAGGGTGGCCTTCAGCCCCCTGGTTACGGCGTTCAACCGGACCGTAGGGGTGCGGCCCACCGCCTGCATAATTTCAGAAAAAATTGGTGCCATCTTCTCAGTCTGCCTTCCCTTTGTAAATCAGCTCCGGCTTTTTCAGGAATACCTTGGTATCCGGGAGCACCGATTCCGTGATCCAGACGTTGCCGCCGATCACGGAGCGGGCGCCGATGACCGTGTCTCCCCCCAGGATGGTGGCCTGGGCGTAGATGATGACGTCATCCTCTACGGTGGGGTGGCGTTTCCGGCTGCGCAGGGTCTCCACCATTTCCTTGGGGAGAGATAACGCTCCCAGCGTCACCCCCTGATAGACCCGCACCCGGTTGCCGATTTCCGTAGTCTCACCCACCACTACGCCGGTGCCGTGGTCGATGAAGAAACTTTCACCGATGCGGGCCCCGGGGTGGATGTCAATGCCCGTCTGGCTGTGGGCGTATTCCGTCATGATGCGCGGCATCAATGGCACCCCTTGCTTCAGGAGCTGGTGGGCGATGCGGTAGACGGTGACCGCGAACAAGCCAGGGTAGCTGAAGATGACTTCGTCATAGCTCTTGGCGGCCGGGTCCCCGTCATAGGCGGCGCGCACGTCCTTGGCCAACAGGCTCCGCAACCGCGGCAGCTCCCGCAGGAAGCGGACCGCCTCTTCCATGCCCCGCTCTTCGCAGTGGGTGCAGTCCAGGTTATAGCGCAGGCATTCATGGCGGATGCACAGCATAATCTGATGGGAGAGGGCCTCAAAAAAGGCCACCGCTTCCTGGCCGAAATAGTAGCCCAGGTTGACCTCGTCCAGGCGCTTGCGGATGAAATAGCCGGGGTAAAGGAGGCGGGAGGCCCGATGAATGATATCGATGGTGGCCTCCCGGGAGGGCAGGGGCTCCGGACCCACGTGGTCAAAACAGTCTTCCCGGCGGCAAGACAGAACCAACTGCTCAACAATTTCCGGGATTTCGGCGCGGTATTCCTGCGCGGTCTTCACTTCTTCCTTGCATAGCTCCAGTTTGGCGGTCTCATCCACGACGCTTCACCCCTTTCCGGCCCATAAAGGGCCTGACCCACTTCCCCGCAAGGGGACAGCTCCGGCTATCTTTCCTAAAGGTATGGAAAAAAATGTTGCTCCTTGACACCAGTTTTTGTATATAAACTTATCATAATAATATAGATTAATAAACTATATTATCCAGGAGTCCCCCATGGCCAAGACCATCCAGGAGATTAATGAGAAAATCCGGCAGGGTAAGGCAGTGGTCCTGACTGCTGAGGAAATCATCGAAGTGGTGAAGCAAAAGGGGAGCAAACGGGCGGCTGCGGAAGTGGATGTGGTCACCACCGGCACCTTCGGACCCATGTGTTCCTCCGGGGCCTATTTCAATGTCGGCCATGCCAATCCCCGCATCAAGATGGGAGGCGGCCGGGTCACCTTGAACGAGGTCCCGGCCTATGCCGGATTTGCGGCGGTGGACCTCTTCATCGGTGCCACCGCGCTGGCCGAGGATGATCCCCGGAATAAGGTCTTTCCCGGGAAATTCTCTTACGGTGGCGGGCATGTGATCGAAGACCTGGTGGCAGGCAAAGACGTGCGGTTAACTGCCTGGACCTATGGCACCGATTGTTACCCGCGCCGCGCCCTGGATACTTGGGTACGCCTGGCGGATCTGAATGAGGCGGCGCTCTTTAACATGCGCAACGCTTATCAAAATTACAACGTGGCGGTGAATCTTTCTGACAAGGTCATCTATACCTACATGGGAGTGCTTCAGCCCAGGATGCGCAATGCCAACTACTGCACCGCCGGGCAGTTGAGTCCTCTCCTCAATGACCCCTTCTACCGCACCATCGGCGTAGGAACCAGGATCTTCCTGGGCGGCGCCCAGGGGTTGGTGGTCAGCCACGGCACCCAGCATAACCCCGGGGTGCGCCGGACGGAACAGGGTCTGCCCCGGACGCCGGCGGGAACCCTGGCCGTTATGGGTGATTTGAAAAAAATGAGCGCCCGCTATCTCCGGGGCGCCTCCTTTACGGGTTATGGAGTCACTCTGACGGTGGGAGTGGGCATCCCCATCCCCATCCTGGACGAGGAGATCATGAAGTTCGTGGCGGTCAGCGACGCAGAGATCGTCGCCCCGGTGGTGGACTATAGCGAAGCCTACCCCAACTGCAAACCGGGAACTCTGGCGGAAGTGACCGTGGCCCAACTCAAGAGCGGGGAAGTTACCGTGAATGGCAAGAAGGTGATTACCGCAGGCCTTTCTTCCTATGTCCGGGCCCGGGAAATTGCCCAGGTCCTGAAAAAATGGATTGCCGAAGGAGACTTTCTCCTGGCCGAACCTCTGGCTCCCTTGCCGGCTCCGGAGTCCGGCTACGCCTTCAAGCCCCTGAAAGAGCGGCCAGTGTAAGCCGCGCAAGGTTAAACTTTTCTGGTCGGGGAGGACTGGCTGATGCCCAAGAAAAAAGTGGTCTTGAACTTTCCCCCGCAACTCATTGACCAACCCATTACTTACCGCCTGATCCAGAAATATGGCCTGGTGGTCAATATTCTCCAGGCCCGCATCGCTCCCAACGAGTGGGGCAGAATGGTGGTGGAGTTGAACGGCAATGGCGGCAACCTGGAGGCGGGCCTGAACTACCTGGCGGAACTGGGGGTTCAGGTGGAGCCCCTGGCCGAAGAGATAATGTGGTTGGAGGAAAACTGCGTCCATTGTACCGCGTGTGTGGCCCCCTGCCCCACCCATGCCCTGGATGTAGAACGCGATACCATGACGGTGTCCTTTGACCGGGAGATCTGCATCGCCTGTGAGCTTTGTCTGGCCACCTGCCCCTATCAGGCCATTGAAATATCCTTTGATTAGTTTTTCGGCCTCGGACCTGGTGTTGCGTCCCATATCTAGCAATCTAAATCTAGGGGCACATCTGCGTGCACCCCGCCTACTATCACCATCTCTAAATCCGGGCCCTTGACGGAGAGGCGAGCCTTTTCTTGTGGCCCAGAGGCCAGCCACTGCCATTTTCAGACCTCAGGCTTTCTATCGGGTTCCTGGAATTTCCCGCGGCCTGACCCTTGATTTCCTCGGGCAAATCCTGCTAGGATGGGAAAGGCTGGGAATTCCCCGAGGAAAGAGGCTCCATGGTGATCCTGACCGTCGCCGCGCCCGCCTGGCCGGAGCCGCCCGCCGGGCTCCTGGTGGACCTGGTGACACCCCTCACCAGGGAGGGGGTCCTGGACCGGGAGGGGCTGAAGCGCCTCACGGACCGAGTGCTTCCCGCCGCGGCCGGCCTCGTGGCCGGCTCCCCCGGCGCCGGGGAAGCCCTGGACCTCCCCCTGCCCGTCCGGCGGGACCTGATTTCCGTCACCCTGGCCGCGGTGGCCGGCCGCTCTCCGGTGCTTTTCGGGGTCACGGGCCACTCTCCCGAAGAGACCCGGCAACTGGCCCTGCACCTGGCCCAGGAGTGCCGCGCCCGGCGCTATCCCGGCCCGGTCTTCCTGGCGGACCTGCCGCTGTGGTACCACAGCAACCGGGGCCTGCCCCGGTTTTACCGCCTCCTGCTGGAGGAGGTCTCCCTGCCCCTGGTGCTTTTCAACCTGCCCGGGGTCATCGCCCGCCGGGCCCTGGTGTTCAAGCGCCGCAACCTCCGTACCCAGGTTTTCAAGAAACTGGTGCAACTTGATGCACTGGTGGGCCTCATCTTCCAGGGGGAAATGGGCCGCTTTCTCAACTACCACCACGCGGCCGCGACCCGGCCCTCCCTGGCCTTCTATGAGGGGGACGAAGTGAACTTTCTCACCCGGCCGGGAGCCTGGGGGGTGCTCTCTTCCGGAGCCCAGCTCCTGCCCGGCCCCTGGGCCCGGGTGACCCGGGCCTGCCTCCACCCCGATGAGGCCGGGGAGGACCATGAAGCGCGCCTTCAGCTCTGGAGTCTCAGCCAGGGCCTGCTGGAGCTGGCCCGGCTCTGCCGCCCCCGGCCCGCCGCGGTCATCAAAGCAGCCCTGGCGACCCTGGGGGTCATATCCTCCCCGGCCACTGCGGCCCCGGCGCCGCCGGAGGCGGCCGCGGCCCGGAAGCGCATCCTGGACCTAGCCGCCGGCCTGGCCCCATCCTCATGAGGTAGTTATGGTTAACATCGTCTTTTTGTTGCTCCTGCTGGCCCTCCTGGGCTGCGGCGGCGGCACCGCGGAACAATTTGCCCAGGAAGGCGTGGCCCACTTCCAGAAGCAGGAATACGATCAGGCCATCGCCTCCTACGAGAAGGCGTTAAAGCTCGAGCCCAAGGCGGCGGCGGTTTACAACCTGCTGGGCATGGCCTACCGCATGAAATACCACCAGCTGGGCAAGCCGGAGCTGCGGCAGAAGGAAATCGAGGCTTTTGAAAAAGCCATCGACCTTGACCCGAGGTCCTGGGTGGCCCCCTTCAACTTGGGGGCCACTTATTATTTTATGGGCGAGAAGGCCAAGGCCGCGCCGCTTTTCAGGAAGGCCCTGGAGCTCAACCCCGAGCACCCGGAAAAGACCCAGGTGGAGAAGATGATCGCGGAGGGCGAAAAGCAGCCTTGAGGACCTGGGCGGGGCTGGCCGCCACCCTGGCCTTGAGCCTGGCCTGGGCCTGCGGGCCGGGACCCCGGGAGCCGTCCGGCCCCGAGCTGGCCCGGCGCCTGGAGTGCTTTGCCTGCCACGCCCTGCAGGGCCAGGGCGGTAATGAAGCCTCGCCCCTGGATGGGGTGGGCGCCCGCCTCTCCTCGGTGGAGCTGCAAATCAGCCTAACCCACCCCCGCCGGCGCCACCCCGGCGCCAAGATGCCCAGCTTCGCCTACCTGCGCCCGGAGGAGAGGCAGGCCCTGCTGGATTTCCTGGCCGCCCTGAAGTAGTCCGGGTGGCGTCCTCCCCGGCCCCGTCCCGGTTTTTCCTTGACAGACGGGGCGCCCCGGCCTATATATGACTTCCAATTCCCGGCGCAAAGGAGCAAGCCCCAGATATGGAATCCTACAAGATCAACCTCAGTGAAAGCGAGATGCCCCAGGAGTGGTACAACCTCATCCCGGACCTGCCCACCCCCCTGCCGCCCTACCTCCACCCGGCCACGGGGCAGCCGGTGGGCCCCCAGGACCTGGCCCCCATCTTCCCCATGGACCTCATCATGCAGGAGGTGAGCCCGGAGCGGTACATCCCCATTCCTGACGACGTCATGCGCATTTATAAATTGTGGCGCCCCAGCCCCCTGCACCGGGCCCGCAGATTGGAGGCGGCCCTCAAGACCCCCGCCCGCATCTACTATAAAAACGAGTCCGTCAGCCCCGCGGGCAGCCACAAGCCCAATACCGCGGTGGCCCAGGCCTACTACAACAAGATGGCGGGCATCAAGAGGCTGGCCACGGAGACCGGGGCCGGCCAGTGGGGCAGCGCCCTGTCCCTGGCCTGCAACTTCTTCGGCCTGGAGTGCACCGTTTACATGGTGAAGGTGAGCTATTACCAGAAGCCCTACCGCCGTTCGCTGATGCAGGTCTGGGGGGCCGACGTCTATCCCTCTCCCACGGACCGCACCAACTCCGGCCGCAACATCCTGGCCCAGACCCCGGACACTACGGGCAGCCTGGGCATCGCCATCTCCGAGGCGGTGGAGGACGCGGCCACCCATGACGACACCAACTATTCCCTGGGAAGCGTCCTCAACCACGTGCTGCTGCACCAGACCATCGTCGGTCGGGAGACCCAGAAGCAGCTAGCCCTGGCCGGGGAGTCCCCCGACGTCCTCATCGGCTGCGTGGGCGGCGGCAGCAACTTCGCGGGCTTCTGCTTCCCCTTCGTGCCCGACAAGCTCAAGGGCAAGGATATCCGGCTCATCGCCGTGGAACCCACGGCCTGCCCCACCCTGACCCGGGGCTCCTACACCTACGACTTCGGGGACACCGTGGGCCTCACCCCCCTCATCATGATGTACACCCTGGGCCACGGCTTCGTGCCGCCGGGCATCCACGCCGGGGGCTTGAGGTACCATGGGGACGCGCCCCTGCTCTGCCTCCTGGTGCACGAAAAGATCATAGAGGCCCGGGCCTATGCCCAGAACCCCGTGTTTGAGGCGGCCCGCCTTTTCGCCCAAAGCGAGGGCATCATCCCCGCGCCGGAAACGGCCCACGCCATCAAGGCCGCGGTGGACGAGGCGGTGGCCTGCCGGGAGACCAACACTCCCAAGGTCATCGTCCTGAACTTCTCCGGCCACGGCCACTTCGACCTTGCCGCGTACGACGCTTTCCTGGAAGGGAAGCTCCAGGACATCGAGTTTGACCCCGAGGAACTGATCAAGAAGGCCCTGGAGGCCCTGCCCAAAATCCCGGGGAAATAAGGAACATACCCAATCCGCCAAGGGAAACCGGCAGCCCGGAGACCTTCTCCGGGCTGCCGGTTTTTTTACTCTTCCCTTGCCACTCAAAGAGTTCCGCCCTTGTTGACGGCCACCCAGGAAGTGCTTACCGTTATGGCATCCCATGCAAAAGGAGGTGAACCAGGATGAAGAAAGCCTTGAGCGAGCAGGCCCGGGCCAGGGAGGCTGCCTTCTGGACCAGCGTCAAGAAAGCCGTGGCGCAGAATCCTGGGAAGGTATGCCACAAGTGAAAGAAGTGAAAGACTTAAGCGTTGCTGGTCCAGCAACCGACAAAGGCAGATATGGCCGCCTCAGGCGGAGACTCACCGCCCCCTGGCCATATCTGCCGATTTTTTTTAAAATCAAAGCAAAGGCAGGTTAAGGGTCCGCCCCATGGCCGTCACCCGGGAATATGAATTCATCATCCAGTGGCACCTCACCGACCGGTGCAACCTGAGGTGCCGCCACTGCTACCAGGAAGGCCCCCCCGGCCCGGAGATCCCCCTGGCTGAAATTAAAGAGGTGATGGCCGAGATTGCCGCGATGTTCACGGCCTGGCGGGACGACTACGGCCTGGAACTGGCCCCCAGCTTCAACCTCACCGGCGGCGAGCCTTTCCTGCGGCCGGATTTTTACGAGATTATCCAAGAGGTTGCCGGCCGGGGCTGGGCGGTCTTCGTCCTCTCCAACGGCACCCTCATCGACGGGGTAAGGGCGCAAAAGCTGACGGGCCTGGGCGTCAGAGGGGTGCAGGTGAGCATGGAGGGCCCGCCGCAGATCCATGACCGCATCCGGGGGCCGGGAAGTTTTGCGTTGGCCGCGGCCGGCGCCCGGGCGCTCCTTCAGGCCGGGGTGCGGGTCAACTTCAACACCACCCTGTCCACGGTCAACGCCGATTATTTCCCGGAACTGGCGGACCTGGCCGCCGCCCTGGGGGTGCCGGAGCTGGGGTTCTCCCGGCTGGTGCCCTCCGGCCGGGGCAAGCTCATGCTTAACAAGATGCTCACCACCGGCCAGGTGCGGGCGCTCTACCAACGCCTCAGGTCCCTGAAAGTTCCGGGGCTCGACATCGGCACCGGCGACCCCGTGGCCGCGCAGATGGACGGGGCCGGCCCTGAGGACCCCGGCTCCATCCCCCTGGGGGGCTGCGCCGCGGCAGTCTCGGGGCTCACCCTGCTGCCCGACGGCACCGTCCTGCCCTGCCGCAGACTCAACATTCCCCTGGGGAACGTGCGCCAGGACCCCCTCCGGGAGATCTGGGCCGCGTCCCCGGTGCTGGAGGCCCTTAGGGACCGCCGCCGGTACCAGGGCAAGTGCGGGGAGTGCCGCCGCTGGGCCCAGTGCCGGGGCTGCCGGGCCATCGCCTATGCCTACAGCCAGGGTCTGGGCCGTCCGGACTTTCTGGCCCCGGACCCCCAGTGTTTCATTGATGGGGATTAATTAATCCAGCAAGGGCAGGAAATTTCCGGTGCGCCGCTGCTCCACGGCCCGCCGGATTACCCCCGCCGTAAACTCCGGCAGCTCCAGGCCCGCCAGTTCCGTCAGGGGCACGAACCGGGCCGCGGTGATGTCCGACCCGGGCCGGAGTTCTCCCCCCTGCCCGTCGCAGAGAAAATCCACCAGCACGTAGTGGTAGGGGATGCCCCCGTCCGGGTCCCGGTAGATGCGCTCCAGGACCGCGCTGACGCCCAGGACCTTCACGGTGAGGCCGGTCTCTTCCCGCAATTCCCGGCGCAAGGCCTCTTCCAGGGTCTCCCCCAGCTCCACCAGGCCGCCGGGCAGGCTCCAGGCGCCCCGGGCCGGCTCCTGCCCCCGGCGCACCAGGAGCACCTCCTCCCCCCGGAAAAGCACCGCGCCCACCCCCACCACGGGCTGCTCGGGATAATGGCGTTTCATGATGGTCTTGTTTGTTGTGTGGGGGGAGGGGACAAGGGCCACTTATAAAAAAGCCTTTAGTCCACTCCCCCACCCCTCAGATCTCCACTCTTAACGACTTCTTTACGCGAATGGCCGCCTCGCCGCCCACCGGGCAGACGTGCTCGCACTGGCCGCAGCCGATGCAGCGGTCGGTGAGCACCACCGGCAGCTTCACCCGCACCCGCTGGCCCTGGGGGTTGATGACTTCCTGTTCATTCAAAGTAATAGCCTTAGGAGAGACGGGGCAGTGCTCCTCGCACACCAGGCAGTCCGCGGCCTCGGTGTAGGGAATGCAGCGGCTGTGGTTGATGAAGGAGGTCCCCAGGGCCGTGGCCTGCTTCACCTCCAGGGGCAGGGCGGGGATGGCCCCGGTGGGGCACACCTGGCCGCAGAGGTTGCAGGAATACTCGCAGTAGCCCCGCCGGGGCAGGAGCCGGGGGGTGTAGAGCCCTTCCAGGCCCGCGTCCCAGAGCACGGGCTGCAGGCCGTTGGTGAGGCAGACCTTGAGACACTGGCCGCAGCGGATGCAGCGGCTCATGACCTCGGCCTCGTTCTGGGCCCCGGGGGGGCGGATGAGGAACTCGTCGGGCCGCTGGGCCAGGGAGCCCAGGCGCACCAGGGGCACCGCCGCGGCGCCCACGGCCAAGGCCGTGACTACCTGGCGCCGGCCCAAATCCAGGGGTGCCCGTTTGGCTTGGCTACGCCAGGTGAAGACCACCCGGTCCGCTTCCCGGCATTGCTCCAGGCAGCGCAGGCAGAGCTGGCATTCGGAGCTTTGGTGGCGGGCCGGTTTTCCCGGGGCAAAGGCCGCCATCTTGCAGATCTCGGTGCAGTCGCCGCAGTCGGGGCACAGGGCCGTGGGCCGCCGGCGCAGCCAGGCAAAGCGGGCCACCAGGCCGTACAGCGCCCCCAGGGGGCACAGGGCCCGGCACCAGAAGCGGCGGTCCAGACGCTCCGCGGCCACCACCAGGGCGAAGAGGACCAGGGTCAGGAAGGGCAACCCGTAAACCAGGGGCCGGAAGGGCAGCCAGGTGGCCTTGGAGAACTGGTACAGGGGTTCGCTCACGTAAGTGAAGGGCGCGCCCAGGCGGTAGAGCGTCAGGGACGCCTTATCCACCCCATAGGCCGCAGCCGGGTAAAAGACAATGGCCAGGGTGCGATACAGCAAAGAAAGCGGGTCAAAGAGGCCCGCCAGGTTGAGGGAAAAGGGGGCCGCGGCCAGCAAGGCGATGAGCAGGTAGTATTTGCCCCGGCGCCAGCGGGCCGCCACCCCGGAGTCCGGCCGGGGGGCGAAGAGCAGGCGCCGCCAGCCGTCCAGGGCCGTGCCCAGGGGGCAGACCCAGCCGCAGAAAAACCGGCCCAGGACCAGAGTCAGGGCTACGACAGTCAGGGACCAGAAGAGGCCCTTCACCAATGGACTCAGGGCCAGGAGGTGGGCTGCCAGGGCCAGGGGGTCGAAGCGGAAGAACAGGTCCACCGGCCAGGCCAGGATGGATTGGCCCGCGTATTCGGTCTTGAGAAAGAGGAGAACAAAAAGGAGGAAAAAGAAAATCTGGGAAATGCGCCTGAGGCGCGCCCAGGCCCGGGGGCTCAGGGAGAAACCACTGTTATCCATAAAATTGCCGACCGCCAAAGGCAGCGGGAGGCCCCGCGGCCCCGGGGTCGGCCTCCGTCAGTTAGACGAATTTGATCTTGTTCAGGTCCATTTCCCCCCGGCCCGCTTCGTGGGCCTTGACGATATGGCCGATGTCCGCGGGCTTGAGGCCGAAGAGGGTGGTGCCGAAGGCGTCCAGGGCCACGGGGTCGCTGCTGGCGGCCACCAGGTTGCGCACCTGCACGTCTTCCAGGCGCCCCCCCTTGGGGCCGTTTTTCACCATGATGCGGGTGGCGTCCAGGACGTTCAGGTCCGGCCTCAGGATGAGGTTCATGTCGGCGATGTTCTGGGCCAGACCCACGTGGATGCGGCCCCGCCAGCCGCCGATGGCCCCCATCATGTTCTTCAGGCACATGGTGAGGCGGGACTCCGAGTGGGTCTTGGCCACCGGGATGTTGATGAAGCGGTCCGCCTCCAGGATGTCCTTGTAGAAATGCCATTTCTTCAGGGCCTTGGCCTTCTCCACCGCGAGCTCCACGAAGCGCCGCTCATCCACGTATTCCACCGTCACCCGGGAATCCTTGAGGTCTTCCACCGCGGCCTTGATGCCGGAGTTGGCATAGGCCCGGCGGGCATCGTCGCAGGTGTGGTCCAGGACCTTCACCTGCTTGGCCCCGGCTTCCAGGCAGAGCTCCACCACCTGGCGCACCACCAGCGGGTGGGCGTTGGCCGCCAGTTCCGGGGCCCGGTCCCAGGCCATGTTGGGTTTGACCACCACCGTTTCCCCGGGGTTGACGAATTTCTTCATGCCTCCCAGGGCCTGGACGGCGTCCCCGGCCAGGTGGGCCCAGTTGGTCCCCTCAGCCTTGGCCACCACCGGCGAGGCGGCCGCCAGGGGGGCCATGGCCCACAACTCCTGGGGCAGCACCAACCGCCGCCCCACTCCAGCCAGGAGCGACAACGCCGCCGCCTGCCTCAAAAATTCTCGCCGGTCCATCACCGCCTCCCTTTACCTGGATATTTTCTAGTCTAACAGGGGCCGGGGAGTTTGCAAGTTTTTCTTGACAAGGCGGGAGATTGCCCGTATTGACTAATTAGTCATTATAATGACTGACCGGTCATTATGGCGCGTCCCCGCCCCGCCACCAAGAAGGAAGTGGTCCAGGCCTTCCGCACCCGGGAGATCCTGGCCGCGGCCCGCCGGGTCATGGACCAACGCGGCCTGGAGGCCCTCACCATGGAGGAGATCGCCGCCACCGCGGGGGTGGCCAAGGGCACCGTGTACCTCTATTTTCAGGGCAAGGAGGACCTGATCCGGGCCCTGGTCTCCCAGGTGGCGGAGAACCTGCTCCGGGATCTGCAGGCCATTACCGCCCGGCCCCTTCTGCCCCAGGAGAAGCTCACTCAGGTCATCACCCTGCTCCTCAAGAACCTGGAGGGGGAGCGGGCCCTGTTTCCCGTTTACGTCCGGGACCTGATGAGCCGGCCCCGCCGCGTCCCCAGCGGCCGCACCCGGCAGCTCTGGGCCCTGGAGGAAGAGATCATGGCCCTGGTCACCCGCCTTTTCGGCGAAGGCATGGCCGCGGGTCAGTTCATGGCCGCCAACCCCCGCCTCCTGACCTTCCTGCTGCGGGGTCTGGTGCGGGCCGTGGGTTTCTACCAGCTGGTGGAGGGCAAGGAAAACGCCGTCCAGGAGGCCCTGCCGGTGCTCCTCACCCTGTTGTCCTCCGGGGTGGCCCGGCCGGCCCCATTCCAAGGAGAGGTAGCCGCGACATGATGTCCCCCCATGCTTGGCGTCCAGCCTGGGGCGTGTTGGCATTACTAAGCCTGCTGCTCATTTCTCCGGCCCGGGCGGCGCCCCCGGCCCCCCGCCCCCTGGACCTGAAAGAGGCCCTGAGACTGGCCTGGAAAGCCAACCCCTCCCTGCAGGTGGCCCGGCTCCAGGAACTCATTGCCGGGGAGGAGGTGGTGCGGGCCCGCTCCGGGTTCCTGCCCCAGGTAAAGGCCGACCTCTCCCAGACCATTTATGACGACCCCTCCAAGGCCAGGATGAGCGCGGGCCCTCTGGGCTCCGGCACCTTCGCCTTTACCAACCGCAATTTCTGGGGCAGCAAGGTCTTGGTGGACCAGACCATCTTCGACTTCTGGCTCACCCCCTCCAAGTACCAGGCCGCGGTCCTAGGCCGCAAGGCCTCCCTCCTGGACACTCTGCAGACCCGGGACAACGTCTTCCTCAACGTCTGCCAGGGCTATTTCCGCACGCTGCGCGCCGAAAAAATGGTGACCGTGGCCGAGCAGGAAGTGAAGGATTTGCAGGACCACCTGCGCATCACCAAGGACCAGTTCGAGTTCGGGGTGAACACTTTCAACGACGTGCTCCAGGCGGAGGTGAACCTGGCGGACTCGGAGCAGCGACTCATCGTCGCCCGCACCGACGTCATCGATATCCGCAGCGCCCTCAACAAGGTCATAGGCCTGCCCATCGCCACCCCCACGGTCCTGAAGGACGAAAAAGACCTGGCGCCCCCGGCCTGGGGCCTGGAAGAGGCCACGGACCTGGCCCTGAAAAAGCGCAGCGACCTCAAGGCCTCCAAAGACCGCATCGCACAGCAGGAAAAGGTGGTGACCCAGACCCGGGCCCAGCATTTCCCCCGCCTCTACGCCCAGGGGGGGCATGTGTGGCAGCAAAACCCCCCGGTCTTCCTGCATGACAGCCAGTACTTCGCCATCTTCGGCATGCAATGGAGCCTCTTCACCGGCCTGGACACCCGGGCCCAGGTGGCCCAGGCCCGGGACCGGGTGGCCCAGCTCAAGGTGCAGCACCAGGACCTGAGCGACCAGGTGCGCCTGGACGTGCAGAATGCCTACCTCAGCGTCCGGGACACCGCGGAGCGCATCAAGGTGACGGAAAAGGCGGTAACCCAGGGGGAGGAGAACCTGCGCCTCAACGAAGAGCGCTACAAGGAGCAGGTGGGCACGGCCCTGGACGTCATCGACGCGGTGACCCTCCTGACCCGCACCCGGGTCGCCTATTACACCGCCCTCTACGACCACCAGATGGCCAAGGCCCAGTTGCTCTGGGCCGTGGGCGCCATCAACGAGCTCCTCCCCCAGGAGCAGGGCCAGCATGCTCCGTAAGCCGGCGGTGCGCTTCAGCCTGGTGCTGCTGGTCCTCCTGCTGGCCGCCGCCGGAGTGGGCTACTGGTACTACCTCCGCCTCTTCGTGAGCACCGACGACGCTTACGTGGACGGCCACGTGGGGGTCATCTCCCCCCGGGTGCCGGGCATGGTCACCCGGGTCCTGGTGGACAACAACTATTTCGTCCAAGCGGGGCAGGAGCTCCTCACCCTGGACCCCTCGGACTTCCAGGTGGCGGTGAAACAGGCCCAGGCGGCCCTGGACCGCCTGCGCCAGGAAATGCAGGAGCGCTATGTCCGGGTGGCCACCGCGGAAGCCAAGGTGGCCCAGCGGGAGGCCAATTTCCGCCAGGCCGAGATCGACAAGGCCCGCTACACCAACCTGTTTGAGCGCCGCACCATCCCCAAGGAAACCCTGGATAGGGTGGACACCCGCTTCCGGGTGAACCGGGCGGAGGTGGACCAGGCCAAGAGGGAGCTCAAGGAGGCCCTGGCGGCCATCGGCGGCTCCACCCAGGTCCCCCTGGAGGAGCAGCCGGCCATCAAGGAGGCCAAGGCCCAACTGGAGCAGGCCCGCCTCAACCTGGAGTACACCCGGGTGAAGGCGGAGATCGACGGCTACATCACCAAACGCCAGGTGCAGCCGGGCAATTGGGTGCGGCCGGGCCAGCCCCTGATGATGCTGGTCCCCCTCAACTGGGCGGAGCTCTGGGTTCAGGCCAACTTCAAGGAGACCCAACTCACCCACGTACACCTGGGCCAGCCTGCCACGGTCACCATTGACACTTATCCCGGCCTCAAATTCCGGGGGCGGGTGGATTCCATCATGTCCGGCACCGGCGCCGCGTTTTCCCTTCTGCCCCCGGAGAACGCCACCGGCAACTGGGTCAAGGTGGTGCAGCGCATCCCGGTGAAGATCATGCTGGAGCCCCCCTTCCCGGAAAATCAGCCCCTGCGCCTGGGCATGTCCACCTGGGTCACCATCGACACCCGGAACCGCTCCGGCCCCCGCCTGCTGGCCGGGAGATAAGCCACGGCGAGGGCGGGCGGGGCGGGCCTCCCTGCCTTTCCGCCGGGACCGGGCGCCGGCAGAGCAATGACTATTTCGGAAGGCAACCATGTCTTTTGACGACCGATTCAGCCGGGTCAAGGACCTGGCCCAGGCCCTCAGGGCCCACAAAGAGCAGCTCACGGCCCTGGCCGCCCGGGACCTCAAGTTCACCGTCAGGGACACGGCCTACGAAGTGGACCTGACCAGGGACCGGCTGCACCTGTTCGGGGAGATCAGGGACCGACTAAAGGACCGCCGCCCCCTGGGAGGCCCCGGCAGCCGCGTCGCCCTCATGCTGTCCTACAACGGCAGCGCCTGGCTGAACACCGTCATCTCCTCCTGCTACATCGTGGGCAACAAGGTGCTGGTGAAATTTTCTTCCAAGGGCAACGACGTCCGGGACCTGATGGAGAAAATCTACCGCCCCCTCTTCGGCGGGGACATCACCTTCTACCACGGCAGCGGCCGCGCCTTTATGGCAGAAGCCCTTAAAGACCCGGAGACTGCCGCGGTGGTGGTCTTTGGCTTCGACGGCAACACCCTGCCCTATCAGGAAGCCTTCCAGACCACCGGCAAGAAGCTGGTCTTCGAAGGCCCCGGTTCCGACCCCTTCATCGTCTTTGCCGACGCGGACCTGGACCGGGCCCTAAACGACCTGGCCGACTCCAAGTTCATCTACTCCGGCCAGACCTGCACCGCGCCCGAGCGCATCTTCCTCCACCGGGACATTTATGAAGAATTTCTCTCCCGGCTGGCGGACCGGGTCCGGAGCCTCACCGTGGGCGACCCCGAAGATGAGAGGACCGACGTCTCCCCGGTGGCCAGCGACCTGGCGGTGAGCCGCATCAAACTGTACCTGGAGGACGCGGTGCTGAAGGGGGCGAAAATCCTGGCCGGGGGAAAAATTGAGGGCAACCTGGTGCACCCCACCGTGGTCAAGGACGCCACCGACGCCATGCTGGGCATGCAGGAAGAGGTCTTCGGGCCGGTGGCCTTCACCACCCCCTTTGACACCCTGGAAGAGGTGCTGGCCCGGGCCCGGAACCACAAGTACGGCCTTAGGGCCGCGGTCTGGGGCGGCCCCGAGGCCCAGGCCGCGGCCCGGGAGTTGAAAGGCCGGGACTACTGCCACCCGGTGCCCGGGTACACCTTCGGGAAGTTCGGCACGGTCTCGGTGAACGAGCCCCGCGCCGAGTCCTGGAAAGGAGCCCTGGTGACCAAGGCCGCGGGCGGCTATGGCTACTCCGGCTGGCTCTGGGAGACGGTGGCCGGCCGCTTCCGGATCAAGCAGGGGCCCAAGCTCATCAGCCTGGAGACTTCTGTCCCCGGTTGATGCGAATAGCTTGTTATTTTGCCCATGAACTCTCTCCCCAACGGCCCGCCCCAGGTTAACCGGTGGCTCATCACCATCGCGGTGATGGCCGGCACCTTCATGGAGATCATCGACACCACGGTGGTGAACGTGGCCCTGCCCCACATGGCCGGGTCCCTGGCCGCGGGGGTGGACGAGGCCACCTGGGTGCTCACTTCCTACCTGATTTCCAACGCCGTGGTCCTGCCCATCACCGGCTGGCTGTCGGCCCTCTTCGGGCGCAAGCGCTTCCTGATGATCTGCCTGGCGGTGTTTACCGTCAGTTCCATGCTCTGCGGCTCCGCCCCCAATCTCGGGTCCCTCATCATCTTCCGTATCTTCCAGGGGGTGGGGGGCGGGGCCTTGCAGCCCATCAGCCAGGCCATCCTGCTGGAGACCTTCCCGGTGCGGGAGCGGGGCATGGCCATGGCCATCTGGGGCCTGGGGGTGGTCATCGCCCCCATTGTCGGCCCGGTCCTGGGGGGCTGGATCACCGACAACCTGAGCTGGCGCTGGGCCTTTTACATCAATCTGCCCATCGGCCTCCTCTCTCTGATCCTCACCGCCTTCTTCATCTTTGACCCGGACTATATCCGCTCCCAGCGGGCCGGACGCATCGACTACTGGGGCCTGGGGCTCCTGGTGGTGGCCCTGGGGGCCCTGCAGATCGTGCTGGACAAGGGCGAGCGGGAGGACTGGTTCTCCAGCGCCTTCATCACCCGGCTGGCCGTCATCTCCATCGTGGCTTTGGCCTTTCTCATCTACCAGGAGCTCAAGACCCGGGACCCGGTGGTGGACCTGCGCCTTTTCAAGGAGCGCAACTACGCCGCGGGGGTCACCATCATGTTCTTTTTCGGCTTCGTCCTCTACGGCTCCATCATGCTGCTGCCCCTTTATCTCCAGACGGTGATGGGTTATGATGCCACCCTGGCGGGCATGTCCCTGGCCTGGGGCGGAGTGGGCTCGCTGATGATCATGCCCATCGTCGGCCGCCTCACCATCCACGTAGACAGCCGCTGGCTGGTGGGGGTGGGGCTGCTCATCAACGCGGCCGCGGTCTATCTCATGAGCCTGTTCAACACCCAGATCGACTTCGCCACCGCCACCTGGCCCCGTTTCATCCAGGGTTTCGGCCTGGGCACCACCTTCGTCTCCCTCACCACCCTGACCATGAGCCGCATCTCCCAGGAGCGCATGGGCAACGCCACCGGCATCTTCAACCTGATGCGCAACCTGGGGGGCAGCTTCGGGGTGGCGGTGGCCACCACCCTGCTGGCCCGGCGGGGGCAGTTCCACCAGAGCCGCCTAGTGGAGCACCTCACCCCCTTCTCCCTGCCCTTCAGCGAGTGGCAGCACCGGGCCGGGGAGCTGCTTAACCTGGGGCCCGGCTGGAGCTTCTGGGACGCGCCCCAGGCGGTGGCCGGCCTCTACCAGGAGGTGCAGCGCCAGGCCCAGATGCTGGCCTTCGGCGACGACTACTGGTTCTTCACCCTCATCTTTCTGGCCCTCATCCCCCTGGTCCTGCTCATGCGCCGGGGCCCCTGGCAGAAGGAAACAGAGGGCGTGGAAGTCCCGGGATAATGCGCCGCCTGAACCTGATCCTGCTGGCCGTGGCCGCGGTGTTTCTCCTCTGGGTGCTGCACCAGGTGGGCTGGGCCACCCTGGGACGCCACCTGCGCCAGGTGGGCTGGGGCTGGCCCCTGCTGCTCCTGCCTTACGGGGTGGTGAACTGGCTGGAGGCGGTGTCCTGGAAGTACCTCCTGCTGCCCCAGCAAGGTGCGCCTTCTGTGGGCCGCCTCTTCTGGCTGCGTCTGGGGGGCGAGGCCCTGAACCAGCTCACCCCCACCGCCTCTCTGGGAGGAGAACCCTTCAAGGCCTCCGGCCTCCATCGGGACGGCGTGCCCTGGGAGGTCGCCACCGCCTCGGTGGTCATCCACAAGGGCATCCTGGTCCTGAGCCTGGCCCTGTATATCTTCCTGGGCCTGGCCCTGGCGCCCCTGTTCCTGCCGGTGGTGGCCGGGCACCTGGGACTCCTGGTCCTGGGGGCCCTGCTCCTGGCCGCCGCGGGCATCGTCTTCGTCATCATGCAGCGCCGCAACCCCTGCGGCCTGGGGCTGCGCCTCCTCACCCGGCTGGGCCTGTGCCCCCCGGCTCTGAAAGAAAAGGAAGGAGCCTTCAACGACCTGGACCGGCGCCTGTCCCGGTTCTACCGGGAACACCCGGGCCGGGCCGCCCTGGCCTTCCTCCTCTTCTTCCTGAGCTGGGTGCTCCACGCGGTGGAAGTGTACGTGATGTTCTGGCTCCTGGGACGCCCCCTGGGTTGGGGCGCGGCCGTCTGCCTGGACGCCCTGGCCATGCTCTTCACGGCCCTGGGGTTTTTCATCCCCGCGGCCCTGGGAGCCCAGGAAGGAGGCAACCTCCTCCTGGCCCTGGGCTTCAACCTGGGCCTGCCCCTGGGCGCGGCTTTTTCCATTCTGCGCCGCCTCCGGGAAGTCTTCTGGAATGTGGTGGGGCTGCTGGTGGTGTGGCGGGAGAAGTGACCCTGAGCGCTCTGAGGTCCCTCCTCAGGAGGGCACCTTGATGCCGCTCTTGTTTTGGGAGCCCCCGACACCGGTCACGGCGAGGGGGTGAACTTGAGGATCCGGTCGAGGATGATCTCCCCCCAAGCCGGCCCTACCGCGGCGGCTGGTTCGACGTAGGCGCGGAAGACAAGGGCTATGTCTTCATCGGAGGGGATTCCATCGCCGCATACGTACTCCACCTCTTTGCAGAAACTCTCGCCGCCGCACCCCCCGGGCCGGGCGATCTTCAACGCGTAAATCTTGTCAGCGGTGCCAGGGTCGGCGCCGGACCCCAGATATTTCCGGGCGCTGCCCGCCATGTCTTGGTTGGAAACCCTGACGGGGGCGGCTCTGCGCCCCAACCCCATAACGGAGATGTTGGAGTAGGTGGCTTTATTCACCTCCGGGTGAATCACTCCGTAGGCGACATAGAACTCGCCACTATCTTTTTTAAGTGTCAAGTCCTGGAAGGGCTGGAATGTGATGGTGTTGTATCCCGGAGCGATGTAGACGGTGTCCCGGTTGTCAGCGAGGCAGTTCTGGAGGTTCTCGAGGCAGTGGTACCCTTCGGGGAGGGCGGTCATTTTGATGGCCGTAGCCGTGTAGCCGGGGTACTTGGCAATGATGGCTTGCTCCAGGGCAGTGAGGGCCGCCCCGATGAATTCCCCGGGAAAAGACCGTGTGGAGCAGAGCCCAAAAACCATTAAACGCGGTTGCGGAACCTCAGCTCCAGGGGGTGGGGATGGAGATAATGTTGCCCCTTTAGATAGTTCAGGTCATAACGCCGCACGTAATGGTTGAGGAGCGTCAGGGGGGTGGTAAGAGGAAGGTGACCCTGGCGGTAATCTGCTATAATTTCCAACAGTTCATCTTTTTCCGCGGCCCCCAGGCGGTTTTTGAAATGACCCATTACCTGGAGCAGGACCCGGACATTTTTCGCGATGGTGCTCCTGAGGCGCAGGGCGGCCAGCAGCAGTTCCTGGTATTGTTCATAAACCGCCGGCAAAGGCAGTTCCTTAATCCGCGCCACCAGCTTCCCTAACAGTCTGGAGTGGGAGTGGCTATGGGACAGGATGAGCAGCCGGTGCCGGGCGTGGAAATCCACCAGGTGCTGTGGTCGGGCTCCCATGGCCAGGGTGTCCCGCCAGCGCTTCAGGGTAATGAGTCGTTCCAGGAAATTCTCCCGGCGGGCGGGGTCACTAAGGCGCGCCTCATCTTCCCCGGGCACCAAGGGGAAATGCAGCAGAAACTCCCGGGCGAAGAGGCCGGCGCCGGTCCCGGCTGCTTTTCCTCCGGGAGAATAGATCTTCACTCGCGCCGGCCCGCAGCTGGGGGAGCCGCTCTTGAAAATAAAGCCCCAGAGCCCTTCCCCCCCCAGCTCCACTAGGCGCTTTTGGGCCCAGGCCCGCAGGCGTTCAGTATGGTCCAGCCGGGTTCTGATGGTGATGAGGCGGGGACCGTCAGGAGCCGACTCCAGGCGCATGGCCTCCCGGGGAATGCCCAGGCCGCACTCCGCCTCGGGGCAGACCGGCACCAACCCCGCGAATTTACCCAGGGTCCCGGTGATAAAATGGTCCCGCTTGTGCCCGCCGTCGTAACGGACTTTTTTCCCCAGCAGGCAGGAGCTGACCCCCAGTTTTATTTTCGTCGGCATCAGAGGGGCGACAGCCGTTCGTCGTAGATAAATTCCCGCAGGTGGCGGGCCACTTTCTCCGGCTCCAGGTGGATTCTGGCCGCGCCCGTCTCCAGGCCGGCCCGGGCCACGGCCTCGGCCACCGCGGGGGGCACCCGGAAGTCCATGGCCCCCGGCAGGATGTAGCCGGGGCTCAGCTGGCCGCCCACCAGGGCGGCGATGGCCTGGGCCGCGGCAATATTCATGGCGTCGTTGATGGCCCGGGCCCGGATGTCCAGGGCTCCCCGGAAGATGCCCGGGAAGGCCAGGCAGTTGTTCACCTGGTTGGGGAAATCGGAGCGCCCCGTGGCCACCACCGCGGCGCCCGCGGCCCGGGCGGCCTCGGGGTGGATCTCCGGGTCCGGGTTGGCCAGGGCGAAGACCACCGGGTCCGGGGCCATGGCGCGCACCATGTCCGGGGTGAGGACGTTGGGCCCGGAGAGGCCGATGAACACTTCCGCGCCCTGGAGGACCTCCGCCAGGCTGCCTTTTTGCCGCTCCGGATTGGTAAGGGCCGCCAGCTCCTCCTTGATGAAATTCATCCCCTGGCCCCGCCCCTGGTAAACCGCACCTCTTGTATCGCACACCACCAGGTGCCGGGCCCCGGCCTGGAGGAGAATTTTGGCCGCGGCGATGGCGGACGCGCCCGCGCCGCTGAAGACGATCTTTACCTCGGAGAGTTTGCGGTCCACGATCTTCAGGGCGTTGGTCAGCGCGGCCAGGGCCACCACCGCGGTGCCGTGCTGGTCGTCGTGGAACACCGGGATGTCCAGGCGCTCGCACAGGCTTCTTTCAATGTCGAAGCACCGGGGGGAGGAGATGTCCTCGAGATTGATGCCCCCGAAGGCCGGCGCCAGGTTTTCCACCAGCTGCACCACCCGGTCGGCTTCCTGGGTGCCGATGCAGATGGGAAAGGCCTCCACGCCGCCGAAGGTCTTGAAGAGGATGGCCTTCCCCTCCATCACCGGCAGGGCCGCGCGGGGGCCGATGTTGCCGAACCCCAGCACCGCGCTGCCGTCGGTGACGATGGCCACCAGGTTGTTTTTGCAGGTGTAGTCGTAGGCGGCCATGGGGTCGGCCATGATCTGCCGGCAGACTTCGGCCACCGCGGAGGGCCCGTACAGCCGGGTGTATATCACTTCGTCCTTGATGGGCACTTTGGTATAGATCTGGACGCAGCCCTGGTAGCGGCGGTGCAGCTCCAGGGCGTCTTGGTCGATGCTCAGCCGGCCGTAGTCCTGGCCCTCCGGCGGCAGCCAGGCCAGCTCGCCTTCGTAGATGTAGCGCTCGGTGCGCTCGTAGACCCGCTCCGGGGGCATCTCCTCCGGGGGGATCTGGGCCGCGCCGGTGGCCTGGGCCGCCCGGGCCACCGCCTGGGCGATGACCGGGGAGATGTGCCAGTCCATCTGCCGGGGGATGATGTTGCCGGGGGAAAGCTTGTCCTCGGGGACCATGGCCGCCAGGGCCCGGGCCGCGGCCAGGTACATGTCCACGTTCACCCTTTCCGCGCCCACGTCCAGGCAGCCCCGGAAGAACCCCGGGGTGACCAGGGAGGAGCGGATCTGGTTGACGCTGTCCGCCCGGCCGGTGGCCACCACCTTGGCCCCTCCGGCCAGGGCCGCGGCTTCGCTGATTTCCGGCTCCGGCAGGGCCAGGGCGAAGACGATGGGGTCCCGGGCCATGGTCGCCACCATCTCCGGGGTGACCAGGTTGGCCGCGGACAGGCCGATGAAGACGTCGGCCCCCTTGAGGACCTCCGCCAGGGGGCCCCGGACGTTCTTGGGCCTCACCAGGCGGGCGATCTCCGACTTGGCCCAGTTCATGCCCACGGTGCGGTACACCTGCAGGGCCCCGTGCCGGTCGCAGAGGACCACGTTGTCCATGCCCGCCACGTAGAGGCCCTTGGCCACCCCGATGCCCGAGGCGCCGGCGCCGTTGATGACGATGCGCGCCTCTTTGGGGTCTTTGCCCGCCACCTTGAGGGCGTTCATCAGGGCCGCCAGCACGATGATGCCCGCGGCGTGAAATTCGTGGTGCAGGACCGCCACCCGCACGGCCTTGCGGATGCGGCTCTCGATGGTGAAGCACTGGGGCGCGGCGATAGCCTCCAGGCAGATGCCCCCGAAGGATGGGGCCAGGCAGCGGACGATCTCCACGATCTCGTCCGGGTCCTGGGTCTTCAGAGCGATGGGCACCGCGTCCACGTTGGCGAAGGTCTTGTAGATGGCGCTCTTGGCCTCCAGCTTGGGGAGCACCGCCAGGGCGCCGATGTTGCCGAATTCGTACACCCGGCTGCCGTCGGAGATGAGGGCGATGGAGTTGCCCCGGCAGGTGTAACGGTACGAGGAAAGGGGATTTTTCTCGATTTCCCGGCAGATGGCCCCCACCCCGGGGGTGTAGATGCGGCTCAGCACCGACATGTCCCGAATGGGCATCTTGCTTCTCACCCCGATGAGCCCCCGGTGGCGGCGGCGGTAGGACAGGGCGTCCGATTCTTCTACCATATTTTAAGCACCTCAAAGATTCCTCTGGCTATCTTAACCGATTTGGCCGGCAAAGA
>Ga0315268_10002021_pt1 | contig 23169 bp, 19 predicted proteins | sample C1_top_MG_FD_204535 | JGI IMG/M metagenome (GOLD analysis project Ga0315268, IMG submission 204535) | Sediment microbial communities from Yellowstone Lake, YNP, Wyoming, USA - C1_top | ecosystem: Environmental > Aquatic > Freshwater > Lake > Sediment | place: USA: Wyoming | collected 2017-08-01 | reverse complement strand
GTACTCGACCGGGTCCTCGAGGGTGATGATCTTGGTCTCCTCGTTGTTCAGCTTGTTGAGGATGGCGTAGAGGGTGGTCGTCTTGCCGGAGCCGGTCGGGCCGGTGGTGATGATCATGCCGTTGGGACGGCTGACCTGCGCCTTGAGCTGCTCCCAGGCCAGGCCGCGGACGCCCATGTCCTCGAACTTCAGGCCGATGGACGAGGATTTCAGGAGACGCATGACGATGGATTCGCCGTAGGCCGTCGGCAGGGTGCTGATGCGGACCTCGACCTTCTCGCCGCTGCCGAGGAAGATGGTGAAGCGGCCGTCCTGCGGCACGGTGGTGATGTTCAGCTTCAGGGCGGAGAACAGCTTGAAGCGGTTGACGATGCGCGGCCACAGTTCCTTCTTGACCGAGGCGACCTTGTTGAGCACGCCGTCGATGCGGAAACGGACGGCGACCTCTTTTTCCTGGGCCTCGATGTGGATGTCGGACGAGCCGCCCTTGAGCGAGCCGGCGACGATCAGGGCGACGAAGTCGGTGGTGGACGTCTTTTGGCAGAGCGCGTCCAGGTCCTTGAGCGATTTCATCTGTTCGTCGAAGTGCTTCAGTTCCTCGGCCGTGATCTGGACGCCTTTGACGATCTCCTTGATCTCCGGCAGGGCGTCGTAAAGCTTCTCGGCGTTGATGTAGCTGTTCTCCGAGATCATGTAGACCTTGGAGTTGGCGTGGCTGCGCTCGTTGACCTGATAGACGATCTCCGCGATGGCCGGATCCTTCGGGTTCCGGGCGCCGATGCGGACCTCGGTGGTGCCGTTGAAGAAGAAGACGATCACCTTATGTTCTTTGGATTGCGCCCGCGGGATGAGCTGCAGCGCCTCCGCGCCGATGGGGAAACCGGCCAGGTTGATGTATTCAACCCCCATTTGCGCCGCCTCGATCTCGGTCTCGCGCTCCTTTTCCTTGATCTTGATCTGCTTCATCTTTTCGGCGAATTTCTCCTGGGTCGTGCTTTCGCCGGCGCCGAGATCTTTCGATTTTTTCTTGCCCATCAGGTCTTCAATGGATTGGTTGGCCATATCAAGGAAATTATATCATCTCGGGGAGATTTTGACACTGGGGAGGGCGGGGAGACGGCAGCGGTGAAGTCGTGAAGACGTGAAGTCATGGGGAAATGACCAGCGAAGACGAGACTTTACGACTTTATAACTCCATTGCTTCATAACGAACCCGCGCCGGCGCTGGAACCAAAAACCGCCCGGCGCTCTCGGCCGGGCGGTCTTCGCAGTGCTTATTTTTTTACGTTCAGTTTGGCCGCGAGGCGCGAGGTCAGGCGCTGCAGCCACGGTTCCGGCCTTTGGGCCGTGAGTTCATTCCAGAAATAGGTCCAGCCGGCTATCTGGAAGGTGGTGGTGAAAGCTCCGTAGACGACGAGCAGCGCCAGGAACAGCAGGGAGAAGGTCGCCGTGAGGGAGATGACCAGGGCGGTCGATCCGGCGGCCGTGGCCAGGACGAACAGGAAGATGGCCGGCACGGAGGCCACCAGCAGTCCCAGGATGATCACGAGCGTCGTGGCGAGGTTGGCCAGCAGCAGGATGACCGAGATCTCCAGGCTGGCCAGCCAGTTGGCGGTGAACAGGCACCAGCCGCGGACGATGGCTTCCTTGATCCTCAGTCCGCCCAGGGCCGAGTAGATCGAGGCGTAGACCGTCACTACGGAGACGATGATGGTCAGTCCGAGGAAGAGGATGAATGACAGGAAGAAGAATCCGCCGCTGGTCAGGGTCTGGTACTGGATGAGCGCGAAGAGGTTGGTGCCGGTCAGCATCACGGCCGCCCCGATGGTGATCTTGGACAGGAGATTGATGCCGAGGAGCGGCCAGAATTTGGCCATGCCCATTTTGACCCCGTCGGCGAACTCGGCGTCGCCGCCGCGGCGGATCTTGTCGACGCTGCCGATGATGGCGCCGACCGAGACGATGATGACCCAGACGAAGACCGAGGAGACGATGGCGGCCGTGACCAGGAAGATCATGACGGTCAGGATCGGATTCGGCGAGAAGGCCACGAGCGCCCGGAACAGCGCCGCCCCGGGCATCAGGTAGAACGGCGACTGCATCCAGGTGGCGGCCGGCATGCCCTCGATGATGCTGTTCTGGGCGCGCATCAGGATCTCGTAGATGCCGCCGAAACTGGCGAAGACGGCGAAGAAGCCGAACAGCCAGAGGTGCTTATGCTGCCAGGCGGTGCGCCAGGCGGTGACGACGATCTGCCGGTACAGCATGGCCAGGTCGAATTTTTTGGTCATATCATCGAACGATGAATGATTATTAGGCGGAAGGGGTTGGCCCGGGGCCCGGCGGCCTGATCGAAGCCGCGCTCGCCCGGTCGCCGTGGCCGGTCTTCGGGGGCACGTTCTCGTCGGCGAACAGCATCTCGAAGGCCTCTTTTTCCAGGGTCTCTTTCTTCAGCAGCTCGTCGGCGATCCTGTCGAGCAGACGGCGATTCTCCCCGAGCAGCTTCCCGGCCTTGGCCAGGGCGTCTTGGAGCAGAATGTTGATCTCTTCATCGATGGCTTCGGCGACCTTCTCGCTGTAATCGCGTTCACGGTGGATCTCCTTGCCCAGGAAGACCATCTCGTCGCGCTTGCCGTAGGTGCGGGGGCCGAGTTTCTCCGACATGCCGTAATCGGTGACCATGCGCCGGGCGATCTCGGTGGCGACTTCCAGGTCCTGCTTGGCGCCCGTGGTCAGCCGGTCGCCGCCGAAGATGCTGATCTCGGCCATGTAGCCGCCCAGGCTGGAGACGATGTCATCCAGGAATTCGGCCTTGCTGTGCATGTGCTTGTCCTCGGACGGCAGCTTCATGGTGTAACCGGCCGCCATGCCGCGGGAGATGATCGAGACCTTGTGCACCGGATCGGCGTCGGGCAGTAGGTGCGAGAGCAGGGCGTGGCCGGCTTCGTGGAAGGCCGTGATCTTCCTTTCTTGTTCCGACAGGATGTGGCTTTTCCGTTCCGGCCCGAGCAGTACCTTCTCGATGCTTTCGACGAGTTCGTCCATGGCGATCTTCTTCTTGTTGCGGCGGGCGGCCAGGATGGCGCCCTCGTTGATGATGTTGGCCAGGTCGGCGCCGGAGAATCCCGGGGTCCGTTCGGCGATGCGGCGCAGGTTCACGTCCTCCGCCAGCGGCTTGTTCTTGGCGTGCTGGGTCAGGATGGCCTCGCGGTCGTTGATGTCCGGCGGGTCGAGGACGATGCGGCGGTCGAAGCGGCCCGGGCGCAGCAGCGCCGGGTCGAGCACGTCCGGCCGGTTGGTGGCGGCGAGGACGATGACGCCCTGGTTGGGATCGAAGCCGTCCATTTCCACCAGGATCTGGTTGAGGGTCTGTTCGCGCTCGTCGTGGCTGCCGCCGAGTCCGGTGCCGCGCTGGCGGCCGACGGCGTCGATCTCGTCGATGAAGACGATGCAGGGCGCGTTCTTCTTGGCCCGCATGAATAGGTCGCGGACGCGCGAGGCGCCGACGCCGACGAACATCTCGACGAACTCCGAGCCGGAGATGTGAAAGAAAGGCACGTTGGCCTCGCCGGCCACGGCCCGGGCCAGGAGCGTCTTGCCCGTGCCCGGACTGCCCATGAGCAGCACGCCTTTGGGTATCTTGGCCCCGAGGTTGATGAATTTCTTGGGATTCTTCAGGAAGTCGACGACCTCCAGCAGTTCTTCCTTGGCTTCCTTGACGCCGGCGACGTCCTTGAAAGTGACGCGGTCTTTGCCGTTCTTGGGGACTTCGCGGGCGCCGCTGTGGCCGAAGGACAGGGCTTTGACGTTGGCTCCCTGGACCTGGCGCATCATGAAATAGATGAAGATAGCCACGAACAGGAAGGGGATGAGGAACGGCGCGAGCGCGCCGAACCAGTAGGCGAAGCCCGATTCCTGCTTCACCTCGATGGTGACCTTCTGCATTTTTTCCGGTGCCACCTTGTAGTTCGCCAGGAGCGCGGTGAACGATTCCCCCGGTTCCTTGGAAGCCTTCTCCTTGGTCCCGTCGTTGAGCTGGGCCAGCAGCTGGTCACCGCTGATCTCGACCGACTTGATCTGTTCGGCGTTGATCTGGTCGACGATGGCGCTGACCTGGACCTCTTTCACCTTGTCGATCGGCAGGTTGTAGGCGCTGAGGATGGCTGCGATGATCAGAAAGACGACGATGGAGATGACCAGGTTCCTTGATATCGATTTGGTGGAGTTTTTCATAAGGCGAGCTAAGTATAGCGGATAAGGAGGCCGGTCGGCAATAAGGAGTGGGGAAGACGGGAAGTGGGGAAGTTATGGAGTGGGGAAGATGCGAAGACGTCAAGTTATTGATCCGATAGACTTCGCGTCTCCACGTCTCCACGTCTTCACGTCTTCACAACTTCATAGTCGCCAAACCCCCGGCAGGGGTGTGCCGGGGGTGGGGATATTATCGCTGACTCCAGCCGAATATCGCTTATTCCGCGGCGGCCTTTTCCGTTTCCGCGGCGGCCGTTTCTTCCTGTTCGTCCTTGGCCGCGGCTTTCTTGGCCTTCTTTTCAGCGGCCTGCTCCTGTTCTTCCGGCGTCGGTTCCTGGAGCGCCTTGAGCGACAGGCCGAGGCGGTGCTGCTCCGGTTCGACGGAGACGATCATGAAGGTCAGGGTATCCCCGGGCTTGGCGATCTCGGAGAGATCGCGGACCGGTTTGCGGGAAAGTTCGGAGATGTGGGCCAGACCGTGTATGTCCTTGTCCAGTTCGACGAAGAAGCCGAAGGGGTTGGCCTTGAGCACCGTGCCCTTGACCAGCTGGCCGATGCGGTACTTGTCGCCGACGTTCTTCCAGGGGTCTTCGATCAGCTTCTTCATGGACAGGAATATCTTCGAGCCGTCGATGCCGATGATCTCGGCTTTGACCGTGTCGCCGACCTTCAGCAGGTCGCGCGGGTGGTCGATGCGCTGCCAGGCGATCTCGGAGATGTGGACCAGCCCTTCGAGGATGTCGAACTTGACGAAGGCGCCGAAGTCGGCCAGCGCGCTGACCTCGCCTTCGACCACGTCGCCGATCTTGAATTTGGAGATGACGTTCTTCTGCTTTTCCTCCCAGACCGCCTTTTCCGAGACGATCAGCTTCTCTTCGCCCTCATTGACGTCGATGACCTTGACGTCCAGGTTGCGGCCGGTGAAGCTCTTCAGTTTTTCCAGGATCTTGGACTTGTCGCCGCCGGCCACCCGGGGATAGTTGTCCGGGGACAGCTGCGAGACGGGCAGGAAGGCCGAGAGATGGTTGATCTTCACGAGCAGGCCGCCTTTGCTGGCCTCGAGGATCTTGGCCGGCACGATGGCGCCGGTGCGGAACAGCTCGGCCATGGTGTCCCAGGCCTTGCGGTGTCCGGCGAAGCGGAAGGACAGTTCGACCTCGCCGCCCTCGTTCTCCAGTTCGACGACCGTGGCCTCGACCTCGTCGCCGACGTGAAGTTCCGCGGAATCGCGGGACGGATCGGCCAGTTCGCGGCCGCGGACCACGCCCGTGCGGTAGCCTTCGATATCGATGCGGACCTCGTTCTTGGCGATGGAGATGACCTTGCCTTTGATCACGTCGCCGACCTTGGGGATGTTGAGGAAGGTCTTGTCGGACAGCAACGCCTCCATGGCGCCGGACGGTTTCTTGTCCGCCATGTCTTTAGTGCTCATAAATTAAAAATAAGTCGATAACCTCGCGGCTGAGGCCGCAAAGTCTCCGCCGCGGCGGAGGGTGATTAAGTAAAGCTAGTGGGAGTATAAAGCAAGGCGGTTCCTTTGGCAAGGGGGCCTGCGGCGAAGCGGGTAAGTGGCGGAGTTATAAAGACGAGAAGTCGCACGGCGGCCGGCGCTCACTATATAACTTCTCAGCTTCACGACTTCTCAACTCCAAGGCGCTGGGATTTTTTCCGTCTTTTTGGTACGATAGGCCCGTAACTAGACCGACTTCAATAGTATGACCGCCGCCCAAATGATACGTCATCCGCACGCCTACACCCTGGAGCTTCTGGCCCTGGCCATCAGGCATCTGCCGCCGACCTTTCCGGCCGAGAAGAAGAAGTCATTCGAGGAGCGTCTGAGTTATTTCCGCGGCCATCCGGAGGCCGAATTCGACGACATCCAGGAGACCATCGCCGAACTCGGGCATGAGTCCTGGCCGCAGCGGCGGGCCTATGAGGACATCTATGCCGTCTACGGCCGGCCTTCGGAAGAAGCTTTCCTGCTGCAGAACCTGGACCAGGGCATTCGCGACAAATACGAGCGATTCCTGCACGAGGGCGGCAAGCTGAATCACATCCAGAACGCCACGGCGGCCGCCGACATCTGGCAGGCGTCGCCGTTCGAGAGGTATTTCACGCCGGAAGAGAAGTTCGCCGTCGAGCAGGCGCTGCTGGTCTCCCGGGAGGCCGCGGCTAATGAGATCAATGACCTTGTCCTGGGCCGGAGGAAGGAAGACTACGGCAAGCTGGTCGAGAAATACCGGGTCGAGCAGCGGCGCATCGCGGAAAAGCTGGATGAATTGCGCCGGATGGCCGATGTCAGTTCCAAGTGGCAGCCGTACATTCTGGACCGCGCGCGGACGCTGGCCGAAGGCTGGTCAGTGGTAGAACGGGGCATCAATGAGCGCCTGCTGGACCGGGAGCTGGACTATTGGCGCGGCACGCTGGAAACTTTCCTGCACGCCTGAGGGAAGTCATGAAGTCGCGGAGTCGGGAAGTGATGACGTTTGAGGAACAGCGTCTTCAAAACTTCTCAATTTCACGTCTTCACCACTTCCAATTTCACGTCCGCCGTGTTAATCTTTCAGACGAAGATAACGTCATCAGACAGCCGCGGTAAGCAATTATGATCATCACTTGGCACGGTTTTTCCTGTTTCCGGATCCAGGAGCAGGCGCGCGACCACGAGGTGTCCGTCCTGACCGACCCCTTCGCCCCGGAAGACGGCAAGAAACTCCCCCGGAACCTGACGGCCGACGTCGTCACGGTCAGCCATGACCATTCCCGGCACGACAACGTCGCCGCGGTGGGCGGCCAGCCGTTCGTCATCACCACCCCCGGCGAGTTCGAGGTGAAAGAAGCTTTCGTCACCGGCGTGCCGACCTACCATGACCTGGTCGAGGGCAAGGAGAAAGGCCGGAACACGATGTTCTTCATCAATATCGGAGGTCTGCATCTGCTGCACCTGGGCGACCTCAAGCATCCGCTGGAGGAGAAACATTTCGAGGACCTGCACGACATCGACGTCCTCTTCCTGCCGGTCGGCGGCCGCGACGTGCTGAACGCCAAGCAGGCGCTGGACCTGGTCGGCCAACTGGAGCCGCGCGTCATCATCCCGATGCATTACCGGACCGCCGGTTTCTGTCCCAAGTGCGACCCCGCGGAGCCGTTCCTGAAGGCCATGGGTTCGGGGAAGATCGAGGCCCTGCCCAAGCTGAAGATCAGCGACAAGGACCTGCCGCAGGAAGAGATGAGCGTGATAATATTGGAACCGCAATGATCAAGAAACACCGGAGAAAATCTGCCGAGCGCGAGGTCGATCCGGAAGTGACGGACGAACGACCGGTCGAGGCGGCCGATCTCGAAGTCATGGACATCGAACCGGTCGAGTCCGAGATCGTGGATGTCCAGCCGGTCGAGCCGGCCGCTCCGGTTTCGGCGCACCGGAAGCATCTGGCGCTGTGGCTGGCGGTCGGCGGCACCATGGCCCTCATCATCGTCATGTGGCTGTTCCTGCTGCCGATGCAGTTGGGCGAGGTCCGACTACCCAACGCCAAGGACCTGTCGCGCTGGAACGTCGTCACCACGGCCAAGGAGCAGTCGCGGACCTTCGAGGAAAATCTGCGGATCATCCATGAGCGGTTGAAAGCGCTGTCCAATTCGGGATCGGCGGCGGTCCCGGCCCCGGCCCAGCCGGTCAACATGAACATCGATCTGCTGCGGCAGAAACTGGAAGCCGCTTCCCTAAGAAATCAACAGCCTCCGACCAATGAAGCCAAGAAATAGCAAGCAGCCGGAACTTCCGATGAAGTCGGCGGGAAAACTCCTGCCGTGCTCCATAACCGAAGAGGTCCAGGAGTCCTTTTTGGATTACGCCATGTCGGTCATCATCGACCGCGCCCTGCCTGACGCCCGCGACGGCCTCAAGCCGGTGCACCGGCGCATCCTTTACGCCATGTGGAGCGTCGGTCTCAAGGCCGGAGCCAAGTTCCGCAAGTCGGCGACCGTCGTCGGCGAAGTGCTGGGCAAGTACCATCCGCACGGCGACACCGCCGTCTACGATTCCTTGGTGCGCCTGGCCCAGGATTTTTCCATGCGCTATCCGCTGGTCTGGGGCCAGGGCAACTTCGGTTCGCTCGACGGCGATTCCGCCGCCGCCATGCGTTACACCGAGTGCAAACTCAAGTCCGTGGCCGAGGAGATGCTCCTGGACATCGACAAGGAGACGGTGGAATTCCAGCCCAACTACGACGGCTCGCACAAGGAGCCGCGGGTGCTGCCGGCCAAACTTCCCAATCTGCTCCTGAACGGCACGGTCGGCATCGCCGTGGGCATGGCCACGACCATTCCGCCGCATAATCTGAACGAGCTCTGCGACGCCATCAGCCTGCTCATCGATGAACCCGATTCCAGCGTCAGCGACCTCATGGAGCACGTCAAAGGTCCGGATTTTCCGACCGGCGGCATCATCTATAACCAGAAAGACATCGCCACCACATACGCCACGGGCAAAGGCGGCATCGTCATGCGGGCCAAGACCGACATCATCGAAGAGAAGTCCGGCCACTTCAAGATCATCGTCAGCGAGATCCCTTACCAGGTGAACAAGGCGACGCTCCTCGAGAAGATCGCCCAGCTGGTCCAGGACAAGAAGATCGAGGGCATCAAGGACCTGCGCGACGAGTCTTCGAAGCAGGGCGTGCGCATCGTCATCGAACTGAAGAAGGACGCCTACCCCAAGAAGGTCCTGAACCGGCTGTTCCTGCTGACCCAGCTGCAGGAGACCTTCCACGTCAACATGCTGGCGCTGGTCGACGGCCTCCAGCCGCGCATCCTGAATTTGAAATCCGCACTGGAATATTACATCGACCACCGCCGTGACATGGTCAAGAAGCGGACCGAGTTCGACCTGAAGCGGGCCGAGGAGCGCGCCCATATCCTCAAGGGATTGAAGATCGCCCTCGACCATCTCGACGCGGTCATCAAGACCATCCGCGCTTCCTACGACAAGGAGGAGGCCAAGGTCAACCTCGTCAAGAAATTCAAGCTGTCGGAGATACAGGCCACGGCGATCTTGGAGATGAAACTGCAGCAGCTGGCGAATCTCGAAAGGAAGAAGGTCGAGGACGAGCTCAAGGAGAAATTGGAGCTGATCAGGGACCTGGAAAGCATCCTGCGTTCGCCCAAGAAGATCATGGACATCGTCAAGAAGGAGACCGCCGCCCTCAAGGAGGATTTCGGCGACGAGCGCCGCACCCAGATCGTCGTCCACGGCGTGAAGGATTTCGCCGCCGAGGACCTCATTCCCAACGAACCGACGGTGGTGCTGATCACGGCCGACGGCTACATCAAGCGCCTGCCCCCGGACACCTTCCGCACCCAGAGCCGCGGCGGCAAGGGCGTCGTCGGCGTCCAGACCAAGGATGAGGACGTCGTCGAACACCTCTTCACCACCACCACCCACGCCGACCTCTATTTCTTCACTTCCCGCGGCCGCGCTTTCCAGCTCAAGGCCTACGACGTGCCGCAGGCTACGCGCACCTCCAAGGGCCAGGCGCTGGTCAATTTCCTGCAGCTGGCGCCGAACGAGAAGGTCTCGGCCGTGCTGTCCGGCGAGGACATCTCCGATTACAAGTTCCTGATGATGGTCACGCGCGCCGGCTGCGTCAAGAAGACCGACATCAAGGATTTCGGCAACGTCCGCCGCAACGGGCTCATCGCCATCAGGCTTCATGACGAGGACGTGCTGGAATGGGTCAAGCCGACCACCGGCGCCGACGAGGTCGTCCTGGTGACGAGCGGCGGCCAATCCGTCCGCTTCAAGGAGAAGGATGTCCGTCCCATGGGCCGGGCCGCCGCCGGCGTGCGCGGCGTCCGCCTGAAGAACCGCGACACGGTCGTCGGGATGGACGTCATCAGCCCCGACGCCCTCAAGACCAGCAAGTTCGACCTGCTCGTGGTCATGGACAACGGTTTCGGCAAGCGCAGCGACGTCGCCAACTACAAGATCCAGGGTCGCGGCGGTTCCGGCATCAAGACGGCCAAGGTCACGGACAAGACCGGCAAGATCGTCATGGCTTTCGTCATCAACACCAAGGAGGAGCGCGACCTGCTGGTCGTCTCCGACAAGGGGCAGATCATCCGCCTGCCCGTGGCTTCCATCCCGGTGCTCGGCCGCGACACCCAGGGCGTGCGCATCATGAGGTTCAAGGCGGAAAAGGACGGCGTCGCTTCGGTCACCCTGGTATAGAACCAGGCACTAGTACCTGGAGCCTAATACCTGTTGCTTCCATGGATCGGCTCAAGAAAATCTTAGCTTCGTTGGGCGATTTTTTCCGGACGGTGCTACGCAGCTGCTACGACATGGAGCTGTACCGCGAGGTCCGGACCCGGCCGTGGACCAGGTCCCTGGCCTACTACTTCCTGTTCATCGTTTTCATCACCGCCGCGGCCCTGGCCGCCGTCATTCCGTCGTCCTGGTCGGCGCTGAAGCAGGCCCGGCAGTATATCGCTGACAAGGTCCCGGCTGGCGCTTCGGTGGCGATCAGATCCGGGAAACTCGAGACCAGCCTGCCGTCACCCACTGACCTGGGCACCGACAAGCTGGCGCTGATCATCGACGCCGCGGTTTCGGGCATGGACGCCCAGCCGGTCATCAAGAGCGGATCAGGCTTCGTTTTCGGACGCGACGTCATCGTGATCAAGGAATCGGCCGGTGAGCGGCGGGTGATGTCGCTCGCCGACATGCCCGACCTGGCCCTGACCAAGGATTCGGTCCTGTCCTGGTTCGACCGTTACGGCGGCTGGCTCGTCGCGGCGGCGGCCCTGGGCTTCGTCGTCGCCTATGTCCTGACGTCGCTGTCCGGCGGGGTCGCGTTCATATTGATGGCCTCCCTCGTGGCCGCGCTGTTCGGGTCAATGTGGCGGGCCAGGCTTCGTTTCAGCCAGTGGGTAGCCGTCGGTTTCCACGCCATTACCCTGCCGCTGCTGGCCAACATGCTGTTCGACGCCTTCGGCCTGAACGTGCCCATGGTCTTCACCCTGCTGTATTTCATGGTCATCGTCGCGGTCATCGCCGACGAGCGCGCGTCTCCGACCGCCGCGCCCGCGGTCAGCGGGATGACGCCGCCGGTCGGACCGGTAGTGCCGCGGCCAGCCGCGTCCGAAGGGGTGCCGGCCGCCGCCCCGGCCAAGCCGCCCCGGACCAGACCGGCGGGCGCGAAGCCGTCCAAGCCGCGTGCCAGGAAGAAACCGCCGGTCCCGCCGGACGAGAAACCGCCGGTCCCGCCGGACGAGAAACCGCCGGTCCCGCCGCCCCAACCCTGACCGAGACATGGAACCCCGCCTGCCAGGCGGGGCTTGTTTTTTTCCGACGCCTGGACTATTCTCTGGCCAGCGCGGCGGCCTCTTTCGGCCGTCGCAGCCCGTTCTTTTCAGGCACGACGGAGGTGTTCCGTGAAGATATTGCGAAGACGCAAGATGGCGCTGGTGTCCAATCCCAACGCCGGCCAGCACACGCCTCGCGCCGGTCTGGGCGCGGTCATCGGTTCGATCCTGGCCGCCCCGGCCGATCCGAACCGTCGTTATGACACCAAGACGCTCGGCGAACTGGCCCGGGCCGCCCGGCAGATCCAGCAGGACCGGCCGGAGATCCTGGCCGTGGCCGGCGGCGACGGCACGCTGCACAAGACGCTGACCAGCGTCTTCCAGGAATACGAGCGGCGGCCCGGAGTGCCGCTGCCGCAGATCCTGCTCATCCCCATCGGGACGATGAACAACGTGGCCACGTCCATCGGCGCCACGCGCTATGATCCGGTCACCCTGGCCAAGCGCGTCGACGAGAAGCTAAAGAGCCACCAGGAGCTCGATGTCGTTCACGTCCGCATCCTGAAGGTCAACGGCGAGTACGGCTTCATGCACGGGGCCGGCCTGCCGGTGAACTTCCTGCAGGCTTACTACGCCTACGACCACGCGCTGGGCAAGAGGCGCATCCTCAAGGTGCTGCTGGCGACGCTCTGGGACGAGTTCCTGTCCATCCTGCCCTTCCGCCGGTCGAGACAGATACTGACCAAGCCGGTGCACGCCCGCATCAAACTGCCGGAGGATCACGATCCGCCGGTCGCGCCGTTCATGACGCACACGGCTTTCATGTCGTCGACCGTCGACCAGGTCGGTCTCGGCTGCCGGGCCATGCCCGAAGCCATGAAGACCGACGGCTGTTTCATGCTCCGGTCGTCCCGCCTCTCCTTCTGGGGCTGGCTGGCCAGCATCGGCCATCTTTGGGCCGGTCTCGGCCTGCCGCAGTCGTTCGACGCCGTCGTGCCCCGGCTGGTCATCGAGTACGAGCAGCCGACGGTCACCATGGTCGACGGCGAGATCAAGCCGCCGCGCACCCACGACGTGGTCGAGTGCGGTCCGCTCCTGACTTTCATCATCGGCTGATGAGCCGCCTCTCCGGGTTCTCCGGGGAGGCTTTTTTCGTCGGTCCGGGGCCGGAGCGGCCGGGCGATCGGGGGTGGGGAAGTTTAAAGTTTGAAGTTAAAGAAGTTCCTTAACTATATTCTTTAAACTCCACGATAAACTTGATCCCAGCGGCGGGGACCGGCCGACCGGTCGAATAGGGTATGCCGCCCGCTTATTGACACCGGCGACCGGCCTCGATATAGTAAAGGCGTTCTAAGCTAAATTTTGGGCGTTAAACGCCAATTAACAGGAAGACTATGGGTTTACCTGGTCATCGTCGCACTAGTTCGCACAAGAGGCGCCGCGCCGCGCACTTCGCTCTTAAGAAAATGAGTCTTGGTTCCTGCCCCAAGTGCAAGGAGCCGATCCGGCCGCATCGCGCCTGCAAGAATTGCGGCACTTACGCCGGCCGTCAGGTGCTCAAACTGAAGAGCCCGCTGGTCAAGTCCAAGAAGGACAAGAAAGAAGAAGCCGGCTAAGCCCGGCCTGCGCGGGTTGCCCGCGCATTTTTCTTTAAGCCGCCCCGCGCGGCCGCACCGTCATGTCCAACCGCCATCTCGCCCGCACCATCGCCATGCAGTCCCTCTATCAGTGGGATTTTCAGGGCAAGCTCGCGGACAAGATCCCCGAGATCATCGATTTCAATCTCAAGGAGTTCGCCCCGGACTTCGACGATAAAGGTTTCGTCGCCGAACTGGTCGAACAGGTCGTGGCCCGCATCGATGACATCGACAAGATCATCACCACCTACGCTCCGGACTGGCCGATCGAGCAGATCACCACCGTCGACCGCAATATCCTGCGCATCGGCGTGCAGGAACTGAAGTTCACCGAGAACATCCCGTCTAAAGTCGCCATCAACGAGGCCATCGAGCTGGCCAAGACCTTCGGCGGCGAATCGTCCGGCCGTTTCGTCAACGGCGTGCTCGGCGCCATCTATAAGGACATGGTGGCCAAGAACGAAACCAAGGAGATCGACAAGGTCGAGAAAAAACCGGACGGTCCAGAGGGCGGTCCGGTCCCGCCCGCCGCCGAGGCCGAGGCGCCCGCCGTGAAGTCCTGAGACCGCCCGCCGGAAGCGCGTCGCCTGCCGGCCAGCCGCTATGATGAAAGATTTTTCCAAACTGGAGGAGCGGATCGGGATACCCTTCAAGGATAAGGGCATTCTGACCCAGGCTTTCGTCCACCGCTCCTACCTGAACGAGCACCCGAGTTTCCCCTTCAACCACAATGAACGCCTGGAATTCCTCGGTGACGCCGTCGTCGAATTGGTCGTCACCGAACACTTGTTCAGCAATTACCCCAATCCGGAGGGCGACCTGACCAACTGGCGCGCCGCTTTGGTTAACGCCCGGGCCCTGTCCGACACGGCCAAACAGCTGGAACTCGACGCCTATCTCTACCTGTCCCACGGCGAATCCAAGGACAGCAGCGGCAAGGCCCGTCAGTACATTTTGGCCAACGCCTTCGAAGCGCTGGTCGGCGCCATCTACGTCGATCAGGGCCTGGAGCCGGCCAGGAAATTCATCAAGGAATTCGTCCTGTCGCGCCTGCAATACGTGCTGGAACACCAGCTGTACCTCGATCCCAAGAGCCGGTTCCAGGAATGCGCGCAGGAGATCTCCGGCCAGACGCCGAACTACCGCGTCCTCGAGGAGAAGGGGCCGGACCACGCCAAGGAGTTCACCGTCGGCGTCTATCTCGGGGAAGACCTGGTGGCCGCCGGCGTCGGTACTTCCAAGCAGGAGGCGCAGATCGCCGCCGCCGAAAAAGCCTTAGAAACTAAAGGATGGTAACCATAACATTATGAGCTCACCGACCAATCCCCAGGCGCTGGAGATGATCGACCGCCTGTTCGAGATCGCCGTCGAGCAACAGGCCTCCGACCTGCACCTGGTGGTGGGCAAGCCGCCGCTCCTGCGCATCGCCGGCGAGATCGTGCCTATCGAGGGCGCCAAGGTCCTGACCGCGGAGATCAACAAGGATCTGCTGTTCTCCATGCTCGATGACCGTGAACGGGAGCTGTTCATGTCGGAACGGGAGCTGGACGTGGCCCATCAGACGCCCTCCGGCAAGCGTTTCCGCGTGAATCTGCATTGGGAGAAGCAGAACGTGGCCATGGCCGCCCGCGCCATCCCCAGCGAGGTGCCGACGATGGAATCGCTGGACCTGCCGCCGATCGTCCAGAAGATGACCGAATATCCGCACGGCCTGGTGCTCGTCACCGGTCCGACCGGCTCCGGCAAATCCACCACTCTCGCGGCGATGGTCGACAAGATCAACCGCACCGAGGCCGTCAACATCATCACCCTGGAGGATCCGACCGAATTCCTCTTCACGGCGCAGAAAGCCGTCATCCGTCAGCGCCAGTTCGGCCAGGATTTCATCAGCTTTTCCGAGGGCTTGAAGCACATCCTGCGCCAGGATCCGGACGTGGTCATGGTCGGCGAAATGCGCGACATCGAGACCATCGCCACCACCCTGACCATCGCCGAGACCGGCCACCTGGTGTTCGCCACCCTGCACACTTACAGCGCCGCCCAGACCATCGACCGCATCATCGACGTCTTCCCGCCGCATCAGCAGAACCAGATCAGGTCGCAGCTGGCCCTGACCCTGCGGGCGGTCGTTTCCCAGCAGCTGCTGCCGAAGGTCGGCGGCGGCCGGGTGGCGGCGCGCGAGATCCTGATCAACAATTCCGCCGTGGGCAACCTCATCCGGGAGAACAAGGTCGCCCAGATCAAGAACGTCATTCAGACCGCGGCGGCCGAGGGCATGACCACGCTGGGGCAGGACCTGAACCGATTGATCGACGAAGGGATCGTCGAGCGCGAGGAGGCCAAGCACTACCTCATCGGCAGCGAGATCAACGCGGATTACGAGGAGCCGAAAAAGAAAAAAGGGCTGCTGCGCTGACCGGCCGGCGGCTCCGTCAATGACATGAACCAAAAGGCCGGTCCGGTCAGGCCGGCCTTTGTGAAACGTCCTTTTTTGCGCGCCCTTAGTTCAACGGATAGAACGCTGGTCTTCGGAACCAGTGATGTAGGTTCGACTCCTACAGGGCGCACCAGGTTACTAAGCGTGATAGTGTCTTATTTACAAAATTTCAGAAACGTGATAAGAATTATCAGCGTTAAAAAAGTTAGGGTCGGTAGCTCAGCTGGTAGAGCAGATGCCTCTTAAGCATCGGGTCCTGGGTTCGATCCCCAGCCGACCCACCAAAGAAAGGTCCCCACCGTCAGGTGGGGATTTTTCTTTTGTCATGGTCCAGGCTGGGGATCGAAGGGTATCCGAGAACGTGCCTAGTATGGCACGTTCGAGGAACCCGGGCTGCGGATGAGCGGCGGCGCAAAGTAATTCAAGCCGCCGCGAGGGAGCAGGATCCCCAGCCGACCCACCAAAGAAAGGTCCCCACCGTCAGGTGGGGATTTTTCTTTGATTCCGGTCCAGGCTGTGTAGTTTAAACTTCCCCACATTCCGCCCGGCTAGGTCAGCGTTAAAATATGTGATAAAATATGTATTGAAGTCCGATTCCCGGCCGCGCCTCTTATTTTATCCTCACGACGGCCCGCCGGATGCCTTAAAATAAGCCGCGTTAAGGTCAAACCTAAAACTAACGCCAATGTCTTTCGCCGCGCTAATCGGCGCCCTGATCGGTGACACGCTCGTCCTGCTGCTGGGGATAGTCATCTTCTTCGTGTTGCTCAGGGAACTTAACCGTCGCCATCAGCGGCACCTGCTGTTTTTCGCCATAGCGGCCCTCTCTGTCGGCTTGGCTTTCGGCTGGCTGTTCCTGTCGCAGATCCTCACTTTCAACGGCCGATCGGCGATGTCTGAATCATCCCTGGTCTTCAGGATGCTCATGTCGATCTTTCCGCTGGCCATCGTTTGCGGCCTCGTCGAGTGCTATTGCGCCGAAAAAAGGCAGACCTTGTGGGAGTCGCTGGCCGCCGCGGCCGCGCTGGCCGTCTTTTGGCTCAGCCGCGTCACGGCTTGCCCGGACACGCTCATCAGCGGCATTAAATTCTGCGGCAGCGTCATGATCGGCCAATCGCCGCTTTTAGCCGTTCTGCTGGCCGTCTTCCCGCTCATGATCGTCATGACCGGCTGTCATCGGTTCCGGTGCCGAAAGCGCCCCATCGCTTGCCAACCCGACGCCGTCCTGATGTGGGCCGGCATTTGCGGCCTGCTGATGGTCTACGCGCTGGGAGTGGCCCTGATGCTGCAGAACGCCGCGGCCATCCTCGTCGTTTATCTGCCGGTCTTCGCGTTCCTGGCCCTGCTGCTTCTGGGAGCCGCTGCGAAGAACAATCCGGACCAGTCCGTCGTCGAGAGGCCGATCAATTTCGTCCGGCGCAGCCTGGCCTTCAAGGTCTCGCTGCTCATCATCGTCATGTTCTGGCTGCTGGGGCTGATCATGGCGGTCGTGACCACGACGGCTTTCATGCGCGCCTTGTCGAATAAGAGCCGGGACGCCATCCGTCGCGACGTCAGCGCGCTAGCTGACGACCTTTCGGCGAAACAGGAATTGCTGCTGCAGGAGACCGTTCTGGCCGCCGCGCGGCCGGTCAGCGCGGCTGACGCCGCCGCCGGCCGCCCCGACCGCCTCTTTACCGAGCTGGAGCGGGCCTACAAGGTCCGCGGCGGGCGCCTGACGCTGCGCCTGACCGATGCCGCCGGCCGCGTCCTGTTCAGCACGCGGTCGGCCGACGAGATCGGACGCGAACTGGCCGGAGCCGGCAATGTCGTCAGCCGGGCGCTGGGCGGCAGTGCGGCCGCGTCCCTGGAGCGCGACCCGTTGCTGCTCCGGACGGTGTTGCGGGCCGCGGCGCCGCTAGTTTTTGACGACGGCAGCCGCGGCGTCCTGACGACGGCGACCGAATACTCTTCCAGCAGCCTCTTCGATCTGACCTCGTCCGAGCGGTCGGCCTACGGCATCCTGCCTGAGGCCGGCCAGGCGATATTGTCGGCCGGTCCGGCGCTGAAGCCGGATGACGTCCGGGACGTGGAACGCACGGCCAGCGGCGGGCGCGACAGCCTGAGCGTCCTGCCGGACGGCTCGATCATGGGAGCCAGCCGGATCCTCGATACTGACGGCATGCTGCGCGGTTACGCCTATGTCCTGCTGACCGCCGCTGATTTCAGCTCCCGTTTCATGGGTTTCATCTCGCTCATCGTCCTGATGAACCTGCTGGCGCTGTTGATCATGACCCTGACCGCGGTGGCCGGATTGAGGGCGCTGCTCCGGCCCATCCTAGACCTGCGCAACGCCGCCCGGGCCATGGCCGGCGAGGATCTGCCCCAGCCGCTGGTCTATGAATCGCTGGATGAGGTGGGTGAGATGGCCTCGGCTTTCAACAAGATGGGCGCCGTCATCACCGACCGGACCGCCCGGTTGCGGCGCGCGCTCCGGGAGCAGATGGACGCGCTGATCCACACGGCCAACGGGGTCATCCTGCCGCTCAACGTCCTGCGCTGGACGACCGACCTGCTGCGTTTCGGCAACGCCGGCCGGCTCACCAAGCAGCAGCTCGAGCTCATCGAGCAGATGCACCAGACCAATCAGCGCCTTTACAGGATGGTCCAGGAATTCCTGGAGGCGGCCAAGCTCGATCAGGGCAAGCTGGTCATCAACCGCGCGTCGTTCCCGATCGAGGAAGCCATCGATCAGGCGGCCGGCATGCTCGCCATCGATGCCCGGAACAAGAAGCTTGAACTGGTCTGGCGGCATCCCCGCCAGCCGCTGCCGCCGGTCTTGGGCGACCGCGTCCACGTCATCCAGATCCTGCTGAACCTGTTGTCAAACGCCATCAAGTACACCGCGGAGCACGGGCGCGTCGTCGTCAACGCCGTCGAGACCGGCCGGATAGCGCCCGACAGCCTGAGCGGCCGGTTCATCGAAGTGACGGTCAGCGACACCGGCCGCGGCATCCCCGCGGAAGATATCGACAGGATATTCGAGCGGTTCTACCGTTCCCCCCTGGTCGCGGCTGAGGATATCGAGGGCACCGGGTTAGGACTGTACATCGTCCGCGGTCTGGTCGAACTCCATGGCGGCCGCGTCTGGGTCGAATCAAAATCGGGATCGGGATCGGAGTTCCATTTCACCCTGCCGGCGGCGCCGCTGCCAGCCGAGTAATCATCGTAAATTATGACCGTTGATCGAAAAGACAAGGACAAGAAGGCGCGTCTGCTGATCGTCGAGGACGAGCCGGCCCTTTGCGACATCTTCGCCACCAAGCTGAAGATGGCCGACTACGAGGTCATCTGCATGCCCGACGGCGTGGCCGGGCTGGAAGCGGCCCTGCACGACCAGCCGGCGCTGATCCTGCTCGACCTGATCATGCCGCTCAAGGACGGTTTCGACGTCCTGCGGGACCTGAAATTGGACGATCGGACCAAGGATATTCCGGTCATCATCATGTCCAATCTGGGCCAGGATTTCGAGATCAAGCGCGGCCTGTCCCTGGGGGCCGAAGAATATCTGGTCAAGACGTCGATCGACCCGGCCGGCCTGGCGGCCAAGGTCGGAGCGATCCTGGCCAGGCACGGCGCCGGCCCAGGATGAATCGGCCGTCCGCTCCGCCACGCCGTCGATCAGCGACTGACGGCCGGGTCAGCGGGCGACCGAACCGGGATGCCGCTCCAACCGGCGACACTAGAGGAATATATGATGTCCACCAAGACGGACAAGCTGGCCAAGACCAAGGTGCTCATCGTCGAGGACGATAAATTCTTGCAAAAGATACTGGTTTTGAAATTCTCCAGCGACGGTTTCGACGTGCGCGCCGCTTCGGACGGCGAAGAGGCCGTCGCCCTGATCCGGGCCGAGCGGCCGGACCTGGTCATACTCGATCTGATCATGCCCAAGCTCAACGGTTTCGAGGTACTCACGAACATCCGGACCGACGCCGCGACCCGGAAGCTGCCGGTCATCGTCCTGTCCAATCTCGGTCAGGACGAGGACAAGAAACGGGCCGCCGAAATGGGGGTCGCCGATTTCCTGGTCAAGAGCGATATCTCCATTCAGGAGGTCGTCCAGAAGGCTAAGGAGGCCTACGCCCGCACTCTCAATAAGGAACATTAACAGCGCCGCCATGCCGCTGACCGCCGCAAAATTCAAGGAGATCCTGGTCGATCCCGGCCTGGTCAGCGCCGCTGATTTCGAGGTCGCCGTCAAAGAGTCGGAGAAGAGTTCGCTGCCGCTCGACGAGGTCCTGGTCGACCGGAACCTGGTCCCGGACGAGTACCTCGGGCAGATCACCGCCGCCGCCCTGGGTTATCCATTCATCCGTCCGGACGCCATGAGCGTTCCCGACCATGTCCTGCGTCTGGTCCCCGAGCGCGTCGCCCGCCGGGCCCGGGTCGTGGCCGTTGCCAAGGACGAGGCCGGCGACCTGAAGCTGGCCATGCGCGACCCCGGCGACCTGGAACTGGCGCGCCTCATCGAGAAACGTTCCGGCCTGCGGGTGCGGCCGCACTACGCCACCGCCCGCGGCATCGGAGCCGGCATCGAGCGTTATTCCAGCGACCTGGACAGCGCCATCAAGACCATCCTGGAGGAGTCCGGGCCGATCGCCGCCGGCAAGGACGCGGAGGCCGGGTCCGAAGCGCCGCTCATCCGCATCGTCGAGCTGATCATGGATTACGCCTACCGCAACAACGCTTCCGACGTGCACATCGAGCCGCGGGAGAAGGAGGTCCTGGTCCGCTATCGCATCGACGGCATCCTGCACGACGTCGTCTTCCTGCCGCGGGATCTGGTCAATCCGCTCGTCACCCGCATCAAGATCCTGGCCAAGCTGCGGACCGACGAGCATTTCGCCGCCCAGGACGGCAAGTTCCAGGAGATCATCGACGGCGAGCGCATCGACGTGCGCGTCTCGGCGCTGCCGGTCGTCGATGGCGAGAAGGTCGTCATGCGCCTGCTGGCCGAGCGCGGCAAGCGCTACGACCTGGCCAACCTGGGGCTGGCCCCCAAGGACGAGAAGAAGCTGCAGCGTCACATCCAGAAGTCCTTCGGCATGATCCTGGCCACCGGACCGACCGGCTCCGGCAAGACGACCACGATGTATTCCGTGCTCAAGATCCTCAATACCCGCGACGTCAACATCGCCACCATCGAGGACCCGATCGAGTACGCCATGGAAGGCGTCAACCAGATCCAGGTCAATCCCAAGACCGGGCTGACCTTCGCTTCCGGCCTGCGCTCCATCGTCCGCCAGGACCCGGATATCATCATGGTCGGCGAGATCCGCGACGAGGAGACGGCCGGTATCGCCGTCAATTCCGCCATGACCGGCCACCTGGTCCTTTCCACTCTGCACACCAACGACGCCGCCACCACCCTGCCGCGCTTCCGCGACATGAAGATCGAGCCGTTCCTGGTCGCTTCGACCGTCAACATCATCATCGGCCAGCGTCTGGTGCGGAAGATCTGCAGCCGCTGCATCACGAGCTACGACGCCACCCGGTCCGAACTGGAGGCCGCTTTCCCGCCGGCGGCCGCCGCGCGCTTCTTCAAGACCCGCACGGGCGACACGGTCCGCGTCTATAAGGGCAAAGGCTGCGACAAGTGCGGCCACACCGGCTACGTCGGCCGCGTCGGCATCTTCGAGATCCTCGAGGTCGCCGACAACATCCGGGACCTGATCATGGCCGATGCCAACGCCAAGGTCATCCGCCAGCGGGCCATCGACAACGGTATGACCACCATGCTCGACGACGGCGTCCGCAAGATCCTGACCGGAGTGACCACCGTCGAGGAGGTCCTGCGGGTGGCGGGGGAGTAGGAAGTGTAAAGTGTTGAGTTCAGAGTTTAAAGTTAGAAAATTCATTAACTCTAAACTTTAGGCTATAAACTCGATAAAACGCATGCCTTTCAACTACGTGGCTTCAAACAAGGACGGCAAATTGCGGCGCGGGGTCTCGGACCTCGGCAGCCGCGGAGCCGTCGTGCACGACCTGGAATCCCAGGGGCTGATCGTCGTCTCCGTGACCGACGCCAAGTTCATCCGTTCGGCGCGCCGCGCCGGCCTGTTCCTGTTCGGCGGCATCCGGCACATCGACATCGTGCTCCTGACCAAGCACCTGTCGGTGATGCTTAACGCCGGCCTGTCGCTCCTGGAATCGCTGAGCATCCTGGAAGAACAGGCCTCGACCTGGCGGCTCAAACAGATCCTGCGTCAGACGGTCAAGACCGTCGAGTCGGGCAAGCCCCTGTCCGAGGCCCTGGAGAAGTACCCGCGGGCCTTCACCGCTTTCTACGTCAATATCGTCCGGGCCGGCGAGGTCTCGGGGAATCTTGAGGTCAACCTGGAGCATTTGGCCGACCAGCTGTCCAAGGATCACGAGCTGCGCTCCCGCGTCCGTTCGGCGATGCTCTATCCGACCATAGTGATCATCGCCGCGGCGGCCATCGGCTTCTTCTTCGCCACCTACATCATCCCGCAGGTGGCCGGCCTGTTCGCCAGTCTCAAGGGCGTGAAACTGCCCTGGGTGACCATCGTCATGATCGACACGGCCGATTTCACCCGGAAGTACACCGCCGCCACCTTCTTCGGCGGCCTGGGCGGCATCTGGTTCATCCTCTGGTTCCTGCGGCGGCGCTTCCTGGCGCCGATCACCCACTGGATCGTCCTGCGCCTGCCCATCGTCGGCCCGACGGTCCGCGACGTCAACCTGGCGCGCTTCGCCATGGTCATGGGCACGATGCTCAAGAGCGGCATCCCCATCACCCAGGCCATCCAGATCACCTCCGAGGTGCTGGAAAATCATTATTACCGGAGCATCCTCAAGACGGCGTTGTCCCGCGTCACGGAAGGCGTGCCTTTGTCCGAGGGTCTGCTGGATTCGCCGCGCCTCTTTCCCAAGATCGTCTCCCGCATGATCAGCGTCGGCGAGCGTTCCGGCCGGCTGGAAGAGGTGCTCAAGTACCTGGCCGAGTTCTACGACCTCGAGGTCCAGACGACCATGCGCAACCTGGCCAATATCCTGGAGCCGATACTGCTGGTCGTCATCGGCCTGGTCGCCCTGGGCCTGGCCTACGCCATCATCATCCCGATCTACAATTTCATCGGCATGATCAGCAAAATTTAGCTTTATGCGGCGGTCCGATACCGGTGTCACCATCCTGAGAGCGCGCCTGCCGCGGCAGGCCGGCGCCGCCGGAGCGGCCGTCTTTTTCTTTTCGCGGGCGCGGCGCTTGGCCGGGGCCACGGTGCTGGAACTGGTGCTGGTCGTCGCCCTGGTCGGCGTGCTCGGTTCCATGGTCGCGCCGTTCCTGTCCAACGCCGTCAACACCCGCAGCCTGGACCTGTTCTCGGCGCAGGCGTCCGACGCGTTGCGCGAGGCGCAGTTATCGGTGATGAACGGCGTCGGCGGCGCCCGGTATGGCGTCCATTTTCAGGCCGACCGGTTCGTTCTGTTCCAGACCGCCTTCTATAGCGACGTTGACGCCAATAATGTCGTCCACTT
>Ga0315268_10002020_pt1 | contig 23170 bp, 17 predicted proteins | sample C1_top_MG_FD_204535 | JGI IMG/M metagenome (GOLD analysis project Ga0315268, IMG submission 204535) | Sediment microbial communities from Yellowstone Lake, YNP, Wyoming, USA - C1_top | ecosystem: Environmental > Aquatic > Freshwater > Lake > Sediment | place: USA: Wyoming | collected 2017-08-01 | reverse complement strand
CCCAGAAATCGTACCTTCGTCATGACCGGTTCCTTTCCGCTTGTGGCTCTGCGTTGGAGTGAGTTGCTTCGCTTCCAGCGTAACCCACGCGCAGCGCATCGGGACCGGTCACTCCATTCTGACTAGTGATTGCGGCAGGGTAGCGATTCCAAATCACTAAATCACAAATCACTAAATCACCAAATCGGGGAACCCGGCGGCTCATACCAGAATGCGGCTGTACAGGTCCCGCGTCGCCTCCAGGGTGCGCGCCAGTTCCGCTTCCAGCCCGCCCGGGAACTCGCGGCGCAGCACCCGTGCCGCCAGCTCCTCGGTGGCGCGGCGGGCATGCTCGCCAACCGGCAGGGTCTTGCGGGCGCGCCCGGTGACCAGGCGAATGACGTGCTCCAGGGAGCGCAGGAATTCGGCCGCATCCTCCAGCAGCCCGCACTCGGCCGCGCCCAACGCGCCCTGCTCCCGCAAGGCGTTCAGGCGCTGGCGAATGTTGGCGCGCAGCGGCGAGCCGCTCCGCACCGCCAGGTAACAGGCCAGGAAATCGATGTCGAAAATACCGCCGGGGCCGGTCTTCAGGTTCATGGGCCCGGGCTCGGATTTCTCCAGCTTGGCGCGCATCTCGCGCACCGCCGAGGCGAAAGCGGGGTCGGCGGCAAAGCGCGCGAACAGCCCGCGAGCGCACCGGAAGGCGCGCTCCGCCAGTTCGCCGGAACCGGCGGCGAAGCGCAGTTTGGTGTAAGTAAGCGCTTCCCAGGCCTGCGCTTCCTGCCGGAAATACTGCTCCAGGTAGGAGGGCGTTATGACCAGTTCGCCCTCGGCGCCGCGCGGCCGCAGGCGCGCGTCCACGGGAAAGACAGTGCCGTCGCGCGTGTAAGCCGCCAGGATCTGCATCACCTGTTCGGCGATCTTGCCCGCCGCAGCCGCCTCCAAGGATTCGTGGCGCAGAAAAAGCAGGTCGGCATCGGAGAGCAGATCGAACTCGTTGGTCCCCAGCCGCCCGAGGGCGAGCACCGCGAACCCGTCGCCTTGGCCGGCGATGGCCAGGGCGGCGGCGATGGCCTCGTCGGCGGCGGAGGTGGTTTCCGCCAGCGATTGGAAGACGTTGCGCCCGGCCATGATGTCGTTCGCGCCGGAGACGAACACGCGATGGCGGTAATGGCGGCGCAGCAGCGACAGTCTCTCGTTGTAGGGCGCCGAGGCAGAGCCCAGGTAGCGAAACACCGGGTCTGTGCCGCCGCGCGGTTCGTCTCCGTCGGATTCAAACAGCCGCTGGCCTTCGCCCAATGAGCTCGCGCTGAACCGCCGCAGGCTGGCGACCTCTTCAGGATGCCGAATAAGCAGGTCGGTCAGGTAATCGCTGACACGGAACAGCTCCAGGGCGTTCTCCAAGGCGAGCGGCACGCGCGCCACCGCGGCGTAGCGCTCCGAACTGGTGAAGGCGGCGGAGAGGAAGCGCAACAGGTTGCGGCGCGCCAGCGGGTCCAGGTCGCCGCGCACGATGCGGTGGACCTCGGGGGCATCGGCGGCCAGGCGCTGCAGCATCTGCCGCTCCGTCTGTTCCCTGCCCAGCTCGGCGCTCTCCAGGCGAAATTCGGGGGCGGCGCGCTGCTGCTGCAACTGCTGGTGGTGGATGATGCGGTTGTAGATCTCGGCCACGGCGGCCATGCGCTGCCGCACCAGCTCGCCGATGCGCTCGGGGCCGGGATCGCCGGCGCGGGTGCGCATGGCGCGGGCAATCACCGCCCGTTCGGGGCCGGCCTGGGGCAACTTGTGGGTCTGCTGGCCCTGGCGAAGTTGCAGCCGGTGCTCCAGCTTGCGCAGGAACTCGTAGGCGGTGCTCAGCTCCTGGAAGTCGCGGCCGCTGAGGTGTTCCTTGTCGTGCAGCTTCTGCAGCGAAAACATGGTCCCGCCGGAGCGCAGCCAGCGTTCGCTGCCTCCATACACGCGTTGCAGGCATTGCACCAGGAACTCGATGTCGCGGATGCCGCCGCGGTCCAGCTTCACGTCGATGCTGGCGCGCCTGGCGGTTGCCAAGCGGCGGTGGGCGCCGATGCGGTCGCGGGCCGCCAGGGCGGTCTCGATGGCGGCGAAGTTCAGGCGGCTGGCGTCGGCGCCGTAAATGAAGGGCTGCACGCCGCGGATGAAGCGCCGCGCCAGCCCCAGGTCGCCGGCGGAGTGGCGCAGCTTGAGCATGGCCTGAAGTTCCCAGTCCCCGGCGCGGTGGCGGTAGTAATCCAGCGCGTGTTCCAGCCCGACCGCCGGCTCGCCTTCCCCGCCCTGCGGACGGAGGCGCAGATCGACCCGGAACACCGATCCCTCGGGCGTCGCCCGCGAGAGCACGTCGGTAACGCTCTGCGCCAGGCGGATGAAGTACTCGCGGATGGAGATGGCGGCGGTGGCGGCGTCCTCGCCCTCGCCATAGAGGAACAGCAGGTCGATGTCGGAGCTGTAGTTCAGCTCGTTGCCGCCCAGCTTGCCCAGCGAAAGCACGGCCACCGGCACGTTGAACTGACGGCCTTCGGAGTCGCGCAGTTGCGGCGTGCCGTAACGGTTGCGCAGGGCGGCTTCGACCTCGCGCAGGGCTTCCTCGATGAGCACGTCGGCCAGGGCGGAGATTTCGCCGGCGGTATCGGCCAGGGTGGCGATGCCGAGCACGTCGCGCAGCATGATGCGCACGTACTCGCGGCGCTTGAAGCGCGCCAGCAGCAGCGCCACGTCGGTTTCGAACGATCGCGAGCGGGAGCGGGCGAAGGATTCACGGTACTCCTCGCGCGAGTGAGTGCGGTCCAGCCTGCTCTCGCGCTCGAAGGAATGGAACAGGTCGGGGTTCTGGATCAGGGTCTCGCCGAGAAAGTTGCTGTAGCCGAACACCACCAGGGCGTAGTGCACCAGCACGGGATGGTGCTCGAAACTGCGGAAAATCTCCGGCGAAGCCGAGGCGGTGAGGCGCTCGAACAGGTTGAGCGCGGCGTCGGGGTCGGGCAGGTCGGCCAGCAGCGGGACCAGCGTTTGCAGCACGCCGGCGGGCACGCGCCCGGCAATATGCTCCAGGTTCTGGCGGCCGCGCTCAGCATCGCGCAGCGGGGCGGACGCCAGCGCCTCGGCCAAGGCGGGCCCGGAAAGTGAACTGTTGCTGCCGTGGGACACAGTCGAAGCTCAGGATAGCAGAGACCAGCAACAGATCAGCGCCCGGGCAACCGTCCTGCCAACAGTTCGCCCAGCGCCGCCGCCGGGCAGCGCACGCCCACCAGGAACGTACCGAACAGGGCGTACACGGCGCTGACCTGGTCGAAGCGCATCTCGTAGATCAGCTTTTTGAAAACCAGCGGGTCGTCGGCAAACAGGTCCACGCCCCACTCCCAGTCGTCGAAGCCGATGGAGCCGGTGATGATCTGCCGCACCTGGCCGGCGTAGCGGCGGCCGATGGCGCCGTGCTCGTCCATCTGCCGCTGGCGCTCTTCGATGGGCAGCGTGTACCAGTTCTTCTCCTCGCCGCGGCGGCGGTCCATGGGGTAAAAACAAACGTAGCGCGAGGCCGGAATCGGCGGGTAGAGCCGCGGGCGCATGGCTTCACGTTGCCGCGCCAGCACCTGCTCGACTTCCGCGTTCCACGCGGCGGACTGCGGCTCGACGCCGCGCTCGCGCAGCGACTGGTAGAGCTTGACTGAGGACTCGTACAGGCCGAGCTCGACTACCGACAGGTACGAGCGCGTGGGTTCAAGAAAATCGTAAAGCGCCAACCCGGCCAGTTGCAGCTCGATCTGCTTCAGCTCGTCGAAGCTGTTGCGGAAGTGCAGCAGCAGCAGGTCGCCTTTATGTCCGAGGACGGAGTACAGCGCGCTCTGCTCGCCTTCCAGCCGCGCCAGCAGGGGCGCGGCCTCGTCCAGCGCGCGCTGCCGCTCGCCGGCTGAGGTCCTGCGCCACTCCGCCCAGCGGAGACGCACGATCTGGTGCAGAACGCTGGCCCCTTCGATGGTCAGGGGCACCGGGAACAGGCCGCCGGACGCGCTCTGGATTCGGACTTCGCTGCGGATTGCCATGCGGTTCACCCTCGAGCCGAGAAACTATCCAGCTTCCCGGCACATCCCATTTTAGGTGAAATACGCTTTCTATTCAGAGCGCATGCTGTGCCGGCCGGATACGCATCTGGTAACATCTCGAACGCGGCACGCAAGGGAGCTCTCCATGGCCGATCGCATGCAGGCTGAAAGCGGCGAGCCTCGCCGGCAGGTGGTGAACTTCGCGTTCTTCAAAGCGCTGCCCGACTGGCGCCGCCTGCCGCCGCAGCAGAAGCAGGAACTGCGCCGCGAGTTCGCCGGCGTGATCGGGAAATGGCGCGACAGCGAGCAGATGAAGGTGATCAGCTACTCCCTGGCCGGGCTGCGCGCCGACTGCGACATGATGCTGTGGCGCATCTGCTACTCGCTGGACTGCCTGCAACAGATGCACGCCGAACTCATGGCGACGCGCCTTGGCTCCTACCTGGCTACGCCCTACTCCTATCTGGCCATGACCCGGCACTCGCAGTACCAGATCGGCCATGGCCACGAGCACGTGGAGCGCGGCGTGCTGAAGTGCGGGGTCGCCAAGTACGCCTGCATCCACCCCTACATGAAGACCCGCGCCTGGTACCAACTGCCGTTCGAGGAGCGGCAGCGGATCGTCAATGAGTACATCAGCGTGGCGCGGGATTTCCCGCGCGTGCGGCTCAACACGACCTTTTCCTTCGGGCTCGATGACCAGGAATTCGTGCTCGCCTTTGAGAGCGACCACCCCGCCGATTTCGTGGACCTGGTAATGCGCCTTCGCGAAACCGAGAACAGCCTTTACACCACCGACACCCCGCTGTTCACCTGCCTGCAATGCAGCGTCGACGAAATGCTGGAGCGGCTGGGCTGATGCCGCGCGGAATCATTCCCCGGCAACCGGCCAAGACGGGGCGTCAGGACCGCGCCGCCCGCGGGGTGCCCCAGACGAGCCGCCTTCGCTCGTCTGGGAAGCCGCCGGTGAAACCCGCCGCCAAGGCGAAGCCCGCGGCGAAGACCGGCAAGCGGGTGCCCCAGACGAGCCGGTTTTGCTCGTCTGGGAGCACGGCCCCCGAGCGCATTCGCGAGCTGCTGAAACGTCTTGATACGACATATCCAGGCGTCACCTGCGCGCTCACCCACCAGAGCGCCTGGGAGCTGCTGGTGGCGACCATCCTCTCCGCGCAGTGCACCGATGAACGCGTCAACAAGGTCACGCCGGGGCTGTTCCACAAGTATCCCGGTCCGCAGGATTTCGCCCGCCTTGCGCCGGAGCAACTGGAGCCGGAGATCCGCTCCACCGGGTTCTTCCGCAACAAGTCGAAATCTATCGTGGGCGCGGCGAAGAAGGTGGTGAGCGACTTCGGCGGCGAGGTCCCCGCCGACATGGACCAACTGCTCACGCTGCCGGGGGTGGCGCGCAAGACCGCCAACGTGGTGCTGGGCACCTGGTTCGGCAAAGCGGAGGGCGTGGTGGTGGACACGCACGTGCAGCGCATCGCCCGCCGCCTGGAGCTGACCGCCAACACCGACGCCAACAAGATCGAGCAGGACCTGATGCGGGTGATCCCGCGCGAAAAGTGGACCAGCTTTGCCCACCAGTTGATCTGGCACGGGCGCCGCCTGTGCACGGCGCGCTCGCCCCGCTGCGTCGATTGCCCGCTGGAGACGATCTGCCACGCCGCCGACAAGACCTGGAGCACGGTGGAGATGCACAAGTCGGCGAAGCCGTGAAGGGATTTGTGATTTAGCGATTTAGCGATTTAGCGATTTAGTGATTTAGCGAAATGTGCGAATCGGCGCAACCGATGGCAAATCACTAAATCGCAAATCACTAAATCACCCATTCCGCACGATCGCCTCGATCAACGCGGGGATGGTGTACTGCCGTGCTTCCAGGTCCACGCGTAGCCCCACTTCGCGCAGGGTGGCAGAGGTCACGGGGCCGATCGAGGTCAGCTTGACGCCATCGAGCAGCCCGATGTTTTCCTTCCCCAAAAGATCGAGGAAATTCCTGACCGTGGAAGAACTGGTGAAGGTGATGATGTGCGGACGGCGCTCCGGGTCAGCCAGCACTTCGCGCAACTGGGTGCGCGAGGCTTCCGGCAGGACGGTTTCATAGGCTTCGACCACGTCCACGTGCGCGCCGGCGTCGCGGAGTTGGTTGGGGATCACGTCGCGCGCCACCTTGGCCCGGACCAGCAGCACGCGCGCGTTCTTCATATCGCGGCGCAGGCTGGCCACCACCGACTCCGCCACGTACTGCTCGGGCATGACGTCCACCGGCAGGCCGTGTTTCTCGATGGCCTTGGCGGTGGCCGGGCCGATGGCGGCGATCTTCAGATGCAGCAGGTCGGCTTCCGACTTGCCCAGCCGCTCCAGGCGCGCAAACAGCGCCTGCACGCCGTTGACGCTGGTCAGGATGAGCCAGTCGTATTCGAGCAGGCGGCCGATGGCGTGGTCCAAGGGCTGCCACGACAAGGGCCCGCGAATTTCAATAAAAGGAATTTCAATTACGGTGGCGCCGAGCAGGCGCAGGATGTCGGAAAGCGCCGCGGCCTGGTGACGGGCGCGTCCGACCAGCACGCGGGTGCCGAGCAGGGGCTGCTTGCGATCTTCGGCGTTGACGTTCATCGCCTGGCTATTCACAGCCGTCGGTAATCGGTGATCGGTGATCGGAAGATATCACCAAACATACCGCTCACACCTGCCGATCACCGATTACCGACCACCGACCGCCAACATAATGCGTGCTCGCCAGTGAAGCCGTATCACGGTTGCTGCGGCGCGGCCGCGGTTTCGCCGTACACCTCGCGGAGAATGCGGTCGCCACCGCGGCGGAGCAGCGTCTGCCCGACGCGTTCGCCCAACTGCGCGGGATCGCTGCCGGCCTGGATTTCGCGCAAAACCTTCGAGCCGTCGGGGCGCGCCACCACTGCGGTCAGCCGGATGCCGCCATCCCGCACCTCGGCGAAGGCGCCGATGGGCACCTGGCATCCGCCGCCGAGCTGATTGAGCAGCGCGCGCTCGCAGGTGGTGGCCGCGCGCGCCTCCGCATCGTCCAGAAACTCGACGCAGCCCCGCGTCGCGGTATCGCCGGCGCGGACTTCGATGGCCAGCGCTCCCTGCCCCACCGCCGGACACATCACTTCCACCGGCAGGATGGTTCGGATGCGCTCGGTGCGTTGCAGGCGGCTGAGGCCGGCGGCAGCCAGAATGATGGCGTCGTACTCGCCCTCTTCCAGCTTGCGCAGGCGGGTATCCACGTTGCCGCGCAGGGGAAAGATATTGAGGTCGGGGCGCAGCGCCTTCAGTTGCGCCTGCCTGCGCAGACTGCTGGTGCCCACGCGGGCGCGCTGCGGCAGCTCGTCGATGCTGCCGAAATGCCGGGAGAGAAAGGCGTCGCGCGGGTCCTCGCGCTGGCTGATGGCGGCCAGCTCGAAATCGGCAGCCAATGCCGTGGGCAGATCTTTCAGGCTGTGCACCGCCAGATCGACGCGCCCTTCCAGCAGCGCCTCTTCAATCTCCTTGGTGAACATGCCCTTGGTGCCGACCTTGGCGAGGGCGACGTCGGTGATCTTGTCGCCGGTGGTCTTGATGATTTCGATCTCCACCTGGTGGCCGCGCTGGCGCAGCCGGCCGGCGACGTGGTTGGCCTGCCAGAGGGCAAGCTGGGAGCCGCGCGAACCGATGCGCAGGCGTGCCATTATTCGTCCGCCCCGCTGCCGCCCGCCTTTTCCGCCTTCGCCTTTTCGTCTTTCTGCTGGAGGTTGAAGATGCGCCGCACCAGGTCAATGACGGTGGTGGCCTGCTGCTCGCGGGCGGCTGTTTTCAGCGTGGTGATGGGGGTATGCATGATCTTGTTGATGATGCCGCGGGTCATGGTCTCGACCGCCAATTCCTGCTCCGGGGTGAGCGCGCCCAGGCGGCCGCGCACCCGGTCCACTTCCGCCTGGCGGATGGTCTCCAGATGCTCCTGCAGGGAGACGATGGTGGGCACGACGTCGGCGGTGCGCAGTTGCGCCAGGAAGCGGTCGGCTTCCAGGGCGACAATCTGTTCGGCGCGCTGCGCCTCCCGATGGCGATCGGAGACGTGGCTGGCGACCACCTGCTGCAAGTCGTCGATGTCGTAAACGAAGATGCCGTCCACCTTGTTGACTTCCGGATCCACATCGCGCGGGACGGCGATGTCGATGAAGAACATGGGGCGGTTGCGGCGCCGCGCCATGAAGCGCTCGCCGTGCTCGCGGCGAAAAATGGCGTGCGGCGCGCCGGTCGAGGTGACCACGATGTCGGCCCGGTCGGCGGTTTCGTAGAGCTGCTCGAAGCGGATGGGCTGGCCGGCGAACTTGTGCGCCAGTTGCTCGGCCCGTTCGTAGGTGCGGTTGGCGACCAGGATGGAGGCCGCGCCGTGCGCCAGCAGATGCCGTGCCGCCAGCTCGCTCATCTTGCCGGCGCCCACCAGGTACACGGTCTTGCCGGCCAGGGTGCCGAAAATCTTTTTCGCCAGGTCCACCGCCACCGAGGCCACGGACACCGCCGAAGTACCCACCTCGGTCTCGTTGCGCACCTTCTTGGCCACGGCAAAGGCGCGGGTCACCAGGGCGTCGAGCTCGGAGCTGACCGCGCCCACGGCGCGCGCCACGGCGTAGGCCTCCTTCACCTGTCCGAGAATCTGCGGCTCGCCTACCACCATGGAATCCAGGCTGGAGGCGACGCGGAAGACGTGGCAGACGGCATCCTTGTCCTTGAATTCGTAGAGGTGCTTGTCGAAGTCGGCCTGCTGGATGTGGAAGTAATCGCGCAGGAAGCCGCGCAGGTCGGCCGAACCGTTCTGCGAGCGCGCCAGCAGCTCCACCCGGTTGCAGGTGGAGACGATCATGGCTTCGTCGATGCCCGGATGCTGCGCCAGGCGCTGCACCGCCTCCGGCAGCGTCGCTTCGGAGATGGCCAGCCGCTCCCGCACTTCGAGCGGGGCGCTGCGGTGGTTCACTCCGATGAGCTGGAACGTCATGGGGCGATAAACCTGTGTACGCCGCTGAAATAGTTGGCCGCCCATGCCCCCACCGCCGCCAGAAAGGCGAAGGTTGCCAAATAGGCCGCCTTGCGCCCGCGCCAGCCGGAATTCCAGCGCGTGTACAGCAGCACCATGTACACCGCCCACATCAGCAGCGAGAGCACGATCTTGGGATCGAAAAAATAATTCGGCCCGAAGCGCGCCTGCGCGATCACCGAGCCGGCGATCAGGCCGAAGGTCATGAAGGGGAAGCCCAGCAGCAGCGACTTGTAGCCGATCTCGTCAATCACCTCCAGCGCGGGCAGGCGCGACAGGTAGCCGGCCAGTTGCTTGGCTTTGAGGCTGCGCTCCTGCAGCAGGTACAGAATGCTGGCCCCGAAGCTGAGGAACAGCGCCGCGTAGCCGGTGAAGATCAGGGCCACGTGGGCGAAAATCCATCCGCTGCGCAGCAGGGGCGAATCGAAGCGCGGCGGCTGCTGCGCGATCGAGGAGGCAAAGGTCAGCAGAAACACCAAAGGAAATACGAAGATTCCCGGCGACAGGGTGCGCCAACGGAGGTAAACGATGAAAAAGACGATCAGGATGAAGAAGGCCAGCAGGGATTCCGATTCGTGGATCGACATCAGGGCCAGCGTCAGGTGGCCCGTGGTCATCGCCGACTCGGCCAGGGAGACGAAGTGGAAGACCACCCCGAAGCCCAACGCCGGCATGACCACCTTGCCGAGGAAATTGCAGGGCCGGCTCACCGCCGCCGTCGCCCACAGCAGGCCGATGGCGTAAAAGCCGACCGCGACTTTCAACCAGAGAAGCGGCATAACCAGGGTCCGCCGGCGCGCCAGACCAGCCCGGGCCGGAGATGCAGGCGCGAAGCTTCGATTATAGCTTCTGCACCGATGCTGCGGCAGGGGACGGGGCAGGCGCAATGGGGGTGGTCACAGGGGTTTGTGACGGGTGTCACCGCGGGGGTGTGGCCGGGGAATTTCTTCCGCCGTGCGCCGGAAGCAATTCCGGCGCTACCCAACCTAGTCCACCCCGAGCTCCGCCAGCAGCTCTTCCAGCTCCACCGGGTCCACCTGCAATCGCCGCCCCTGGCCCATCACATCTTCGACTTCGTCCAGGCAGCGCAGCAGACGCATCTTGGCGGCGGCGTACTCTTCGGCCTCCCTGAGCGGCCGGCCGTGCCTCTGTCCCCAGGCTGCCACCGCGCTATCCAGCATGAAAACGCTGACCGCGAATGTTACCTTCCGGTCGGGGCTGGCGTCGAAGATGTACTCCGCCGCGGGCGCCTCGGCGGCCAGCGCCCGCCGCTTGCCGACGAAGTAGTAGGTGTACACGAAGCCCGTCTGCGCGGGGTAGGTTTTCAGGCGGCGCACGGTCATAGCAGGCTTTAGGCTTTAGGCTCTAGGCTTCAGGCTCTAGGCCGAAGGCGTTCAGGATCGAGTTTAGCAGCTTGACTCAGAGCACTCGCGGGAGCAGACGCGGAAGGCCGCCCTGGAACCTACTCTAAAGCCTAAAGCCTAGAGCCTACTCCGCGGGCGCCTCGCGCAGCCGCGCCGCCGCCGATTCCGACGTCACCGGCGTGTAGTAGACCTCCTTGAAGGTGTACGACTTCGCCTTGCTCGCCAGCAGCGGCAGGATTTCGATGTGCCAGTGGTAGTCGTCGTCGATGGTACGCCAGTAGTTCAGGGTGGCCGACCGGTGCAGCGTGTTGGGCGCGGTGTGGAGCACGAAGTGGAATTGTTCGGTGATGGAGCGGATGCGCAGCAGCGTCCGCCGGATCAGGTTGCTCAGGTCGCGCAACCCGCCGGACCGCAGCGCGCTGCGCTCAAAAAAGGCCTCGTGCGAGCGCGGCATGATCCAGGTCTCAAAGGGCACGCGCGGCGCATAGGGGCACAGCGCGATATAGTCGCCCCGGGTTTCGATCAGCCGCAGCGCCTGCTGTTCCTCCTGCGCCATGATGTCGCAGAATACGCAGCGTTCCTTCTGTGAAAAGTACTCCCGGCCGGCACGCAACTCGTAGAGCACGCGCCGCGGCACAAAGGTGGTCGCCGTGATCAGAGACGTCGGGTGCTCGAACTCCTGTCCCGCCATGACCCCGTGGTTCTTGAAGGCGGTGATGTACTTGAAGCGCCGGTCCTTCTTCAAGTCCTGGATGCGGCTGGCGGTCAGCAGCAGGAACTGCTCGATCTCCGCATCGCCGGCCAGCCAGAGATGGCGGTCGTGGCGCGGGTTCTCCACCAGCACTTCGTGCGCCCCCACCGGATGCATGCGGTCGTAGAGGCCGTCGCCGCGGCGCAGCGGTTCGCCCTCGATGCGGTACAGCGGATTGGGGTGCACCACGGCGCGCGCCGACCAGGGCCCGCCGTCCACCGAGGGCCGGAGGGCAACTACGTGCGGCGCTTGCGGCGATTCCGGGCAGAAACGGCAGAAGGTCTCGCTCACCGGCGAGGGCATGTCGTCGCCGGTGATGACCCAGGAGCGCGTGATCGGATCTTTGCGGAGTTCCATCGGGAAAATCTATTGTACTCGTTCTCTGCCGGGTTCTTCACCCGTGCAGCTTGCTATAATCCGGCCAGTTTTTCCGCCCCATGGACAAGCCTCCCATGCCGCCGTCCGGCCTCGCCGACCCGGGCACGCCGCTGATGCGGCAGTACGCCGGCATCAAGAAGGAACACCCGCAGGCGCTGCTGTTTTTCCGCCTGGGCGATTTCTACGAGCTTTTTTTCGACGACGCCGTGATCGCGGCGCGCGAACTGCAGATTACGCTCACCTCGCGCAACAAGGAAAAGGGCGTGGCCGTGCCCATGTGCGGCGTCCCCTATCACGCCGCCGAGGGCTATATCGCCAAGCTGATCCGCAAAGGCTACAAGGTGGCCATCTGCGACCAGATGGAGGACCCGCGTTTCGCCAAGAAGCTGGTGCGCCGCGAGGTGACGCGAGTGGTGACGCCGGGCACGGCGGCGGATTCCTCGCTCGGCTCCGAAGAGAACAACTTCCTTGCCGCGGTGGCGCGCATGAGCGGCAAAACGGAGGCGGTGGCCGGCTTTGCGGCGCTCGATCTCTCCACCGGCGAATTTCGCGCCACCCAGTTCAGCGGCGAGGCGGCCGACCGGCGCGTGCTCGAAGAGCTGGAGCAGTTGCGCCCGCGCGAGGTCCTGTTCGGCTCTTCCCTGCCGCTGTTTGACATGCCGGCGGAGAACGCCGCGTCCCCACCCTGTCGCTCCAAAACCGGGAGCGACAAGGGTGGGCCACCCTCGCGCGCGCCCTGGGCGGAAACGCCGCTGGATGACTGGGTGTTCTCGCCCGATTACGCCATCCCGCTGGTCGAAAATCATTTCGGAGTGCTCTCGCTGGAAGGCTTCGGGCTGGCGGGACGTCCGGCAGCCGCGGCGGCCGCCGGCGCCATCCTGCATTACGTGCGCAGCACGCAGCGCGGCACGCTGGATCACGTGGACCGCGTCGGCTTCTACGAACGCCAGGATTGCCTGGTGCTGGACGCGGTTACCGTCCGCAACCTGGAGCTGATCGAGCCGCTGTTCAGCGGAACAGGCGACGCGGTCACCCTGTTCCGCGCCCTTGACCACACGCTGGTTCCCATGGGCAAGCGCCTGCTGCGCTCCTGGATGCTGCGGCCGTCCATCGATGCGGCGGAAATCAACCAGCGGCTGGACGCGGTCCAGGAGCAGGTGCGCGAAACCGTTGCCCGCGAAGAGTTGCGGCGGGCGCTCGACGGCGTTTTCGATATCGAGCGCCTGCTGAGCCGCATAACCCTGGAGACCGCCAACCCGCGCGACCTGCTGGCGCTGGCGGCCTCGCTCGCCCGGCTGCCCGGGGTGCGCGCGGCGCTGGGGCGTTTTCACAGCGAGCGCATGGCTGCGCTGCTGGTGTCCATGGACGAGCTGGCGGACCTGCGCGCGCGCATCGAAGACACGCTGGTTCCCGAGCCTCCGCTCACGCTGGTCGATGGCGGCGTGATCCGCGGCGGCGTCGAGGCCGAACTGGACGAGCTGCGCGCTCTCAGCCGCAACAGCAAGCAGTTCGTGGCGCAGATCGAGCAGCGCGAGCGCCAGCGCACCGGCATCGGCTCGCTCAAGGTGAAGTTCAACACCGTGTTCGGCTACTACATCGAGATCAGCAAGGCCAACCTGCACCTGGCGCCCGCCGACTACGAACGCAAGCAGACGCTGGTCAACGCCGAACGCTTCACCACGCCCGAGCTGAAGCAGTACGAGGCGAAAATCCTGGACGCCCAGGAGAAGATCGTCGAGATCGAGCGCCGCCTGTTCGCCGAGCTGAGGGCCGCCGTCGCCGCCGAGGCGCGCCGCATCCGCCAGACCGCGCTGGCGCTGGCGCAGGTGGACGTGCTGGCCGCCATGGCGCATCTGGCGGCCATCAGCAACTACTGCCGCCCGCAGATTGTCGATACCCACATCTGCCCCTTCGACTCCGCTCAGGGCAGGCTCCACCGGGCAGATGTGGGGCACCCTCAATTTGCGGAGACGGGCGAGATCGAGATCCGCGAAGGACGCCATCCGGTAGTCGAGCGCCAGGAGCTGACCGGCAGCACGGACCGCTTCGTGCCCAACGATCTCTACCTGAATTCCACCAGCGACTCGATCCTGATCCTCACCGGCCCCAACATGGGCGGCAAGTCCACCTATCTGCGGCAGGCAGCGCTGATCGTGATCCTGGCGCAGATGGGGTCGTTCGTGCCGGCGCGCTCGGCGCGGCTGGGCGTGGTGGACCGCATCTTCACCCGCATCGGCGCCAGCGACAACCTGGCGCGCGGCCGCTCGACGTTCATGGTCGAGATGACCGAGACCGCCGCCATCCTGAACACCGCCACGCCGCAGTCGCTGATCCTGCTGGATGAAGTGGGGCGCGGCACCGCCACCTACGACGGCTTGGCGATCGCGTGGTCGGCCATCGAGTACATCCACGCCCGCACCCGCGCGCGCACGCTGTTTGCCACGCATTACCACGAGCTGACTGAATTGGCCGACCAGCTTTCCGGGGTGAAGAACTACCACGTGTCGGTGAAGGAGAGCGGCGGTGGAGTGGTGTTCCTGCGCAAAGTGGAGCCCGGGGCGGCCGACCGCAGCTACGGCATCGAGGTGGCGAAATTGGCCGGGCTGCCGCCGGAGGTGATCGCCCGCGCCCGCGAGGTGCTGGTGGAACATGAAGACGCCGAGCACCGGCTTAGTGGTTCGCTCGCCAACGACGAGTTGACACCCGCGCCGGGGGTGCAGTTAACCATGTTCACGCCGCTGTCCCAGAAGATTGTGGACCAGTTGCGCGAGACAGACTTGGACCGGCTGACGCCGCTGGAGGCGCTGAATCTGCTGCATGCGCTGAAGAAACAGTTGGGGTAACGAGTGTGTGGCGCGGTGGCTAATGCATTACTTTAGGGGTTCCTGCTAATGCGTTCAATGTTAGATCTCCGCCAGCAGGTCGGCCAACTGCTCCTGATGGGCTTTGATGGCACCGAAGCCACCGCCCGTCTGCGCTCGACATTGGCCAGTCTGCAACCGGGCGGGATCATCCTGTTCGCGCGCAACATCAAGAGGCCGCAGCAGACCTGGGAACTGCTGCACGAGGCGCAGCAGTGCATCCCGCTGCCGGCGTTCCTCTGCGTGGACATGGAGGGCGGCACGGTGGACCGCCTGCGCAACGTCATCGCCCCGGCGCCCGCCGCCGCCGAGGTCGCTGCCAGCGGCAACAAACAACTCTTTCGTCTGCACGGCAAGGTGGTGGGCGACGAGTGCCGGGCGCTGGGCTTCAACGTCGATTTCGCCCCCGTGCTGGACCTCGGCCTGGCGCCCTCGCGTTCGGTGCTGACCTCGCGCACCGCCTCGGCTGATCCCAAGCAAGTGGTCGCCTACGCGCGCGAATTCCTGCGCGGACTGAAGCTGGCGGGCGTGCTGGGCTGCGGCAAGCACTTCCCCGGCCTGGGCGAGGCCAACCTGGACACGCACAAGGAATTGCCGGTCATCGCCAAGTCCGTTGCCCGCCTGATGAAAGAAGATGTATATCCTTACCAGGCGCTGCACCGGCAGATGCCGTTCGTCATGGTGGCGCACGCGGCCTATCCGGCGGTCACCAGGGACAAAACGCCCGCCAGCCTGTCGAAGAAATGGATGGGCATTCTGCGCGTGCGCATCGGTTACCGTGGGATGATTTTGGCCGACGATCTGGAGATGGGCGGCGTGCTGGCGGCGGCGGCGATTGAAGATGCGGCGGTCGAGACGCTGAAGGCCGGGTCGGACATTTTCATGGTCTGCCATGGCGAGCAGAAGGTCTGGCGCGCCTACGAAGCCGTGCTCTCGGCCGCCGAACGCGACCGCCGCTTTGCCCGGCTGGTGGCCGAGAAAGCGGCGCGGGTGGTGGCTTTCAAGAAGAAGGCGCCGGAGATGAAGCGCCACTCGCCCGCGCCAACGCAGCGGATCATCGACCGGCTGCGGCGGGAGTTGTGGGAGCTGAGTGAAGAAGTGCGGCTCGTCGTGGCCGCAAAGGATTAATTCACCACGGAGGCACGGAGACACGGAGGCAAACTGAAGAATTTAAGAATGAAGAATTAAGAATGCGCGAGCAGTCTCGAGAGCACGCAATTCTTCATTCTGACTTCTTCATTCTTAATTCCTCCGTGCCTCAGTGCCTCCGTGGTTAAGCAGAGGTTAAGGAGGAAAATTGATCGTCGCCGGCGTCATGAGCGGCACCTCGGCGGATGGGATTGACGTCGCCATTGTCCGCCTGACGGGGCGCGGGTTCGGCACGCGCTTCGAACTGCTGCGTCACCAGCAGTTCCCTTTTCCGGCCAACGTGCGCCGGACGATCCTCGCCGTCATGAACGCGAGCGCCAAGGTATCCGACCTGGCGCGGCTGAATTTTCTGCTGGGTGAGCTTTACGCCGACGCCATTCGCGCCACCGCCGGCAGCGCCAAGGTAAGAGCTGAGCTGGTGGGCTGCCACGGCCAGACCATCTATCACCAGGGCACGCCGCGGCGGTATCTGGGGCGCGACCTTGCCTGCACCTGGCAGACCGGCGAGGGCGCCGTTATCGCGGCCCGCACCGGCGCGCCCGTGGTCAGCGACTTCCGCCCCGCCGACATGGCCGCCGGCGGACAGGGCGCGCCGCTGGTGCCCTTTCTTGATTACCTGCTCTACCGTCACCCGCGGCACGGCCGCATCGTGCAGAACATCGGCGGGATCGCCAATCTGACGGCCATTCCCGCCGGCGCCTCGCCCGAGCAGGTGATAGCCTTCGACACCGGACCGGGCAACATGGTGATGGACGCGGTCACCGAGCGGCTGTTCGGCCGGCCGTTCGACCGCGACGGGCGCATCGCGGCGCGCGGCCGCGTGCTGGACAAATTGCTGGCGCAACTGCTGCGGACACCGTTTTTCCGCCGTCAACCGCCCAAAACCGCCGGGCGCGAGGAGTTCGGGCGCCAGTTCGTGGCCGATTTCCTGCGCCGCTGCCGCGGGGCGCCCAAAGAAGACGTGGTCGCCACCGCCACCGCACTCACCGCACACTCGATTGCCGGCGCGGTGCGAATGTTCCTGATGCCGGGCGAGGCGGCGCGCCAGTTCTTTCAGGAGCTGATCGTCTCCGGCGGAGGCGCGAAGAACCGCACCCTGATGAAGATGCTGGGCGAGCAACTGCCCGGGCTGCCGCTGCGCACGTCGGACGATTTCGGCCTGCCCTCGGAAGCCAAAGAAGCGGTCGCCTTCGCCATTCTCGCCTACCAGACCTGGCAGCGCCTGCCTTCGAACATCCCGGCCGCCACCGGCGCCGAGCGCGCGGCAGTGCTGGGCAAAATCTCGTATCCTTAGCTCTATGAATTTTCAACGCAAAGGGCGCAAAGGTTCGCAAAGGAGATTTGTCTTCCTTGGCGCCCTTTGCGTCCTTTGCGTTCTGCTCTTTGCCTGCACCCGTCAACAACCCGACGGCAACACGCTGGTCATGATCATCGAGAGCAGCCCGACCAACCTGGACCCGCGGGTGGGCATTGACGCGCAGTCGGAGCGCATCGGCGAGTTGCTGTTCGACGCCCTGGTCCGCCGCGACCAGCACTTCAACCTGCAGCCCTGGCTGGCGGAAAGCTGGCAGATCCCCGACCCGCTGACCTACGTCTTCCACCTGCGCCGTGGTGTGCGCTTCCACGACGGCCGCCCGCTGACCGCGCGCGACGTCAAGTGGACCTTCGACTCCATCCTCAACCGCACCGTGCGCACCACCAAGACGGGCACCTACCGCTTCCTTGACCACGTGGACGCGCCCGACGAGTGGACCGTCGTCTTTCACCTGAAGGAACCGTGGGCGGCGCTGCTGTGGAATGTGGCCAACGGCGCCGTCGGCATCGTGCCCTACGGCAGCGGCCCGGAGTTCGGCCGCAACCCGGTGGGCAGCGGGCCGTTCCGCCTGGTGAGCGCGCGCCAGGACCAGGACGTGGTGATTGCGCGCAACGATCAGTATTGGGGCCAACCGCCGCGCGTGGCCCGGGTGCGCTTCAACGTGGTGCCCGACACCACCACCCGCGCGCTGGAACTGCGCAAGGGCAGCGCCGACGTGGCCATCAATTCCCTGAGCGCCGACATGGTGATCGCCCTGAAGCGCGACCCTGAGCTGCGTGTCGAGCAGTCGCCGGGGACGATCTTCACCTACCTGGGGCTGAACCTGCGCGACCCGATCCTGAAGCACGCGCGGGTGCGCCAGGCGCTGGCCTGCGCCATCGACCGGCGTCCCATGATCCACTTCCTGTGGCGCGACCAGGCGCAGCCCGCCGACAGCGTGCTGCCGCCGCAGTCGTGGGCGTTCGCCAGCGTGCCCGGGTGCGGGTACAACCCGGCGCGCGCCCGCCAACTGCTGGACGCGGCCGGCTATCCCGCGGTCAACGGGGTGCGCTTTCATCTGACCATGAAGACCTCGACCGAGGAGACAACGCGCCTGCTGGCGGCCGTGCTGCAACAGCAACTGCGGGACGTGGGCATCGTGCTGGACATCCGCACCTACGAGTTCGCCACCTTTTTTTCCGACGTCACCAGGGGCGCGTTCCAGATGTACTCGCTGCGCTGGATCGGCGGCAACGACGATCCCGACATCTTCCAGTACGCCTTCCACTCCGAGTTCACGCCGCCCAAGGGCGCCAACCGCAGCTATTACGCCAATCCCGAGGTGGATCGGCTAATCGATAACGGCCGCCGCGAGATTGACCAGCAGAAGCGCCGAGAAATCTACGCGCGCGTGCAGCAGGCGCTCGCCCGCGACCTGCCCTACATTGACCTGTGGTATCTGGACAACGTGGTGGTGCACTCGCGCCGCACCACGAACTTCCAGATCAGCCCCGCGGGGAATTACGATTTTCTGAATACCGTCGAACTGCATTAACCACAGAGGACACAGAGGATCGCAGAGGAAAATCGAAGAAAAGATTTCCACTTTTCTCCGTGTTCCTCTGTGCCCTCTGTGGTTGAATTCCCCGTGTTACCATCAAAGTTTGGGCGGTTCTCTGGAGTGTGGCAGTGCGGATTCTGTTTATTGGCGACATCTTCGGCCGGCCCGGGCGCAGCATTGTGCGCGAGCGCTTGCCGAAGATTGTCGAGAACCGGGGCATCCAACTGGTGGTTGCCAACGGCGAAAACGTCGCCGGCGGCTTCGGCATCACCCCGACGCTGGCCGACGAGCTCTTCGGCATGGGGATTGCCGTGGTCACCACCGGCAACCACATCTGGGACAAGCGCGAGATCATCGACTACTACCAGGCGGCCGACGGCAACCCCTACAGCCCGGCGCGCCGGCTGCTGCGTCCCGCCAACTACCCGGCGGGCACCCCGGGCTTCGGCATGTACGAGGGCCGCGCCTACGACGTTCCCTACGCCGTGATCAACCTGCAGGGCCGGGTCTTTCTGCCCGGCAACGACGACCCCTTCCGGGTGGCCGACGCCCTGCTCACGCGCACTCAGGCCAAGATCATCCTGGTGGACATGCACGCCGAAGCGACTTCGGAGAAGATCGCGATGGGCTGGTATCTCAACGGCCGCGTCACCGCCGTACTGGGCACCCACACGCACGTGCCGACGGCGGACACGCGCATCCTGCCCGGCGGCACCGCCTACCAGACCGATGTCGGCATGACCGGCCCCTATGACAGCGTGATCGGGGTGCAAAAGGAGCTGGTGCTGCACCGCTTCCTTACCAACATGCCGGCCAGGTGGGAGGCGGCGCACGGCGACGTCCACTTCTGCGCCGTGTACCTGGAATGCGACGACAACACCGGCCGCGCCACCGCTGTAGAGCGGATCATGATTCCGGGACAGATGTAGAAATTTCAGATTTAAGATTTAAGATTTCAGATTGAGCCGTGCGCAAATTTAGGGAGTCAGTGCACGCGCCGCAAGTCTTAAATCTGAAATCTTAGATCTGAAATTCTGATGCTCGCCGCGCCGCAACAATTCATCTGGTCCCATGCCGACGCCTACCTGTTCGATATCGACGGCACCCTGCTCAACACCCGCGACGGCGTGCACTACCTCGCCTTCCAGAACGCCATGCGCGCCATCTTCCAGGTGGAAGGCACGCTGGACGGCGTGCCCGTGCACGGCAACACCGACCTCGGCATCCTGCGCGCGGTGCTGCGGCGCCAGGGCGTGCCCGAGGCTGACTTCGAGCGCAAGCTCCCCGCGCTCATCGAGCACATGTGCGCCGAAGTGCAGCGCAACCGCGCCGGCATTCGCGTCGAGCTCTGCCCTTCCATCCTCGATCTGCTGAAACGCCTGCGCGCCGCGGGGAAGCTGCTGGGAATCGTGTCCGGCAACCTGGCGCCCATCGGCTGGGCGAAGATCGAGGCCGCCGGGCTGCGTCCTTATTTCGCCTTCGGCTCCTTCAGCGATGAGCACGAGCAGCGCGAGGAAATTTTCCGCCACGGTATCGCCGAAGCGTGCCGGCGCCTGGGCGAGCATGCGCCGGTTGTCATCCTTGGTGACACGCCTTCCGACATTCGCGCCGCGCGGCAAGTCGGCGTGCCCATCATCGCCGTGGCTACCGGCATCTTCTCCCAGCGGCAACTCGCCGAGCTCGGCCCCGATCTGTGCATTGGCTGCTGCACCGAGCTGATCTCAAAGTAGCAATCAGCACTCAGCAATCAGCATTCAGCCAGCGAAACTTTGTGCCTCCGCGAAGATTAATCGCTGAATGCTGAATGCTAACTGCTGACTGCTGATTGCTGAGTGCTTCCTGCAGAGAACCCGGTTACAATGTCGCCAATGCGTTCCTGCCTATTGCCTATATTGCTGCTGGCCTCGGCGGCCTGGGGACAGTCTGCCCCCGACCCCATGCAGCAGCTCCGCGAATGCTCGCACTTGCGGACGCCGAAGGCGTGTGGCGTGTCGCGCCAGGAGATTCAACAGGGCAAGCGCGATTTTGCGCGCGCTCTCAAACTCCAGAAGCAGGGCAAGTCCGACCAGGCCCTGGAGGCGTTCGCGTCGGCGGCCGGCGCGGTGCCGCGCGATCTCGAGTACGTCACCGCCCGCGAGGTGCTGCGCCAGAAGCTGGTCTATGACCGCGTTAAGAGCGGGAACGACCTGATCCTGCGCGGTCAGCCGGAGCAGGCGGCCGGGGAATTCCGCCGGGCGCTCGAGCTCGATCCCAGCAATACCTTCTCTCAGCAGCGGCTGCAGGACACAGTGCGCATCCCCGCCGCCATGCCCGCGCTCAAGGCCCTCGATGAGCCGGGCGAGCTGCGGGTCGTGCCCGCCGCCGGCTACCGCAGTTTCCATCTCCGCGGCGACACCCGTGCGCTGTACCAGGCCATCGGCAAGGAATTCGGCATCCGTCCGGTATTTGACGAATCGGTAACCGCGCGGCAACTGCGTTTCGACATTGACGGCGTGGACTTCTTCACCGCGATGTGGGTGGCCGGCGCCATGACCAAGACCTTCTGGACGCCGCTGTCGGCCCACGAGGCCTACATCGCAGCCGACACCCCGCAGAACCGGGCGCAGTTCGAGCGCATGGCGCTGCGCACCTTCTACGTCCCCGGCGTCACCGGCAAGGAAGAGCTCAACGACCTGGTCAACATGCTGCGCACGATCTTCGACATCCGCTTCGTCACGCAGCAACCCGGCGGTTCCACGCTGACGCTGCGCGCCCCCCGCCGTCTGCTCGACAGCGCCACGCGGCTGTTGGAATCGCTCGATGTCAGCCGTCCGCAGGTCATGCTGGAATTTCAGGTGTACCAGGTCAGCCATTCCCTGCTGCGCAACATCGGCCTGGACATCCCCTCGCAGTGGCAGATGTTCAGCCTGGGCGGGGCCGCGCTGGCGCTGTTGCAGCAGCCCGGGGTGCAGGACCTGATCAACCAGCTCATCGCCTCCGGCGGCATCAACCAGGCCAACACCACCGCCATTGCCGCCCTGCTGCAGCAACTCCAGAGCCAGTCGCAGAACCCGCTGCTGAACACCCCCTTCGGGACCTTCGGCGGCGGCATGACGCGCTTTGCGGTCCCCTTCCCTCCGGCCACCGCCAATTTCTCCCGCAGTGATTCGCGCGTGAGCACGCTGGAGCACGTCACCCTACGCGCCGCGCAGAACAATCCCGCCACCATGCTGATCGGCACGCGCTACCCCATCCTGAACGCCACCTTCGCGCCCATCTTCAATACCGCCGCCATCGCCAAGGTGATCCAGAACCAGAGCTTCATCGCTCCCTTTCCTTCCTTCACCTATGAGGACCTGGGCATCAGCATCAAGGCCACGCCACGCATTCACGGCACCTCATCGGTGACCCTGGACCTGACCGTGGAAGTGAAGGCGCTCGGCTCGCAGAACTTCAATGGCGTGCCGGTGATCAGCAACCGGCAATACAAGGGGATGATCACGGTGCAGAACGGCGAGGCCGCGGTGGTAGCCGGCATGCTGCAGAAATCCGAGCAGCGCATGCTGACCGGCATTCCCGGCATCGTGCACATCCCCGGGCTGGGGACGGCAACCTCCGACCGCGCCAAGCAGGTGGATGAAACCGAACTATTGCTGCTGGTCACCCCGCACATCGTCGGCGCGCCAACCCAGGCCGGCGGAGTAATCACCATACCCGCGTCGTAAATACATCGGTTGAGGCCGTCATCCTGAGCGGCGCCGGGTACAGCGTACCGTGAGCGAAGTCGAAGGGGCGCCGCACGCTAGAGTCTCTCGATGCGCGGCAAAAGCATAGATGCTGAGTGGGCGGCCAAAACCGGGCCGCCCACTCAGCATGACCCCTTCATGAATCTCTTACGTCTTACCTTTTACTTCTTGCTTCCTGCTTCTTGCTTCTTACTTCTTGCTTCTTACTTCTTGCTTCCTGCTTCTTGCTTCTTACTTCTTACTTTTTACTTTTTACTTCTGACTTTTGGCTTCCTGCCTTGCCGCCGGGGCGCCCATGAACTCGGTCATCTTCTTCAGCGCCTCGTAGGGCATGGTGCCGACGCTGGAAATCTGCCGTCCGCCAACAAACAAGGTCGGGGTGCCGGTGATGCCCAGCGACTTGCCCAAATCCACCGAGCGGTTAATGCGGGCCGCCGCAGCCGGCGACGCGGCACAGGTGGCGGTCTTGGCGCCATCCACGCCCGCCTGCCTGGCCGCCTCTGTCAACTTCTGCTCCACATTGCCTTCATTGATCTGCTCCTGGTCGGCATAGACAATTTCGAGAAATTTCCAGAACGCGGGATTGCTCTCCCGCGCCACGCAATCGCCGAAGGTCGCCGCCTTAAAGGACCACCTGTGGATCTGGGTCAGGGGAAACTGCTGGAAAACGAAGCGGGTGTTGGGCACGTCGGTGAGCAGCCGCTGCACGATGGGCGCCGCCATCTTGCAGGCAGGACATTGCAGGTCGGCAAATTCCACGATGGTGACCGGGGCGTTGGCCGGGCCGCGCTCCGGGCCATTAATGCCGCGCGCCAGTTCAGCGCGGGTGCGGGCGTAGGGATCGGCGCCGAAGGGCGATACTTCGCCCACCAGCGCATGCCCGCCGTCCCGCGTGACGTAGAACTGCGCCGCGCTGCTGCCGGCCTGCGGGCTGGTGAGCACCACGATGATGCGGGTCAGGCCGGCCAGCGCGTCCGGCTTGATTTCCGCGGTTTTCGAGGTGATGCCGGGGTTA
>Ga0315268_10002019_pt1 | contig 23181 bp, 16 predicted proteins | sample C1_top_MG_FD_204535 | JGI IMG/M metagenome (GOLD analysis project Ga0315268, IMG submission 204535) | Sediment microbial communities from Yellowstone Lake, YNP, Wyoming, USA - C1_top | ecosystem: Environmental > Aquatic > Freshwater > Lake > Sediment | place: USA: Wyoming | collected 2017-08-01 | reverse complement strand
GAACTACTTTTGCTTTCGGGGGTGCGCAAGACCCAGGCCAAGTTGACGCCGCTGGACATGGGCGCCATCGTAGCCGAGTCACAGCAGCGCTTGGCAGACATGATCGAACAATACCAGGCTACGATCGCTTTGCCCGCCGCGTCCGCGTGGCCAGTCGCATTGGGCCATGAATCATGGGTCGAAGAAATCTGGGTCAACTATATCAGCAACGCTATCAAGTATGGCGGGCAACCACCGCGCGTCGAGCTGGGCGCTCAAATGCAGCTCGATGGGATGGTGCGCTTCTGGGTGCGCGACAACGGCAATGGCATCGCGCGCGAGGATCAGGCTGCTCTGTTCACGCCTTTCACACGGCTGGACCAGGTTCGCGCCAAAGGGCATGGATTGGGACTGTCCATCGCGCGGAGAATTGTGGAAAAGCTCAACGGCCAAGTCGGCGTAGAAAGCGACGGCGAGCTCGGCCACGGCAGCAAGTTTTACTTTACCTTGCCAGCCGCTCGTGAGAACAGATAGCTTTGCAATCCGCGCCAACTCGATTATACTTGCCGGCGGGAGATGATCTCTCCCGCTGGTTGTCTGCCTACACTGCCATGATGCCCGCCTCAACTTTAATGGAGACGTTTGCTTCGCAGCTTACGACAATTGGTCTGACGAAACCTTCGAGAGCGTTGTGCTCCCAGCAGAGTTGCTGCTTGACGTTAACCAGTGACCGGAACATATAGAGTACACCACTGGATTGGCAAGGACTGTACGATGACCTACGACTCGTCCCACATTCGAGCATTTTGTTTACTCGGACACATTGACCACGGCAAGTCCACCCTGGCCGACCGGCTATTGGAACTCACCGGCACACTCACGCCACGCGAGATGACCGAGCAGGTTCTCGACACGATGGACCTGGAGCGCGAAAAAGGCGTGACGATCAAGGCCTCGGCGGTGCAGATGCGCTACAAGGCGCGCGATGGCCAAGAGTACGAGCTTAACATGCTCGATGGCCCCGGTCACGTGGACTTTCAATACGAGATCAGCCGCGTGCTGGCGGCTGCCGAAGGCGCCGTGCTCGTGGTGGATGCGACGCAAGGCATCGAAGCGCAGACGCTCTCGCACATTTACCTCGCGCTCGAAGCCGACCTCGAAATCATCCCGATACTCAACAAGATTGACCTGGCCTCAGCCCAGCCTGAATTGGTGGCAGGCGAGATCGAGCACATCCTGGGCACGCCCGCGTCCGACATTTTGCACGTGAGCGCCAAGACCGGGCAAGGCGTGGACAAGCTGCTCGAAACCATCGTCGAACGCATCCCCGCCCCAAAAGGCAACCCCGACACGCCGTTGCGCGCTCTGATCTTTGACAGTCATTATGATCCTTTCAAGGGCGTCATCGCTTACGTGCGCGTGGTCGAAGGGCGGATTGACAAACGCAGCAAACTGCGCCTCTTTGCAACCGGCGTAGATGTAGAGCCGATTGAGATCGGCAGGTTCGCGCCCAAGATGCAGCCGACCGAAACGCTCGTCGCAGGCGAAGTGGGCTATGTGGCGACCGGACTCAAGACTGTGCGAGATTGTCACGTGGGCGATACGTTCACGACCAAAGAGCATCCCGCCAGCGGCCCTCTGCCCGGCTATCGTCCCGCCAAGCCGATGGTGTTCGCATCGTTCTACCCGGTGGACGCCGACGACTATAACGAACTGAAAGACGCACTCGAAAAACTTCAACTCAACGATGCGTCGCTGCAATATCAGCCGGAAACTTCGCAGGCGCTCGGCTATGGTTTCCGCTGCGGGTTCCTCGGCCTGTTCCACGCGGACATTATCCAGGAGCGATTGGAGCGCGAATACGATCTCGACATTCTCGCCACTGCGCCAAGCGTCGAGTACGAAGTGGTGATGATGAACGACGAGCTTATCACCATCAAGAGCCCAGTGGATTTGCCCGAGGAAGGCACGTTCAAGGAAATCCGCGAGCCGTGGATGAAGATTCAGGTCTTTACGCCCACGGAATACGTCGGCCCGGTGCTCGACCTGGTGACGAAACGCCACGGCACGCAAGAGGGCATGGAATACCTCGACCCGACGCGCGTGATGATCACGTATCACATTCCGCTCTCGGAAATCATCGTGGACTTTCACGACCAGCTCAAAGCGCGGACGCGCGGCTATGCTTCGTTTGATTACACCTTCGAAGGTTATCGCCCCGGCGACCTGACCCGGTTGAACGTGCTGGTGAACGAAGTCCCCGTGGACGCGCTCACCATGATTGTCCACAAAGACGCAGCGTACCACAAAGGCCAGGCGCTCATCAGCAAGCTCAAAGACCTTATCCCGCGCCAGCAATTCTTGGTGCCGATTCAGGCTACGGCCAGCGGGCGCGTCATCAGCCGCGCCAACGTCAAGCCGGTGCGTAAAGACGTAACCGCCAAATGCTACGGCGGCGACATCACGCGCAAGCGCAAGCTGTTGGAAAAGCAAAAGGCCGGCAAGCGAAGGCTCAAGATGATCGGGTCGGTCGAAGTGCCGCAGGAAGCCTTTATGGCAATCCTGCGCGTGGGCGAGGAGTGACCGGTGCAACTGCGGGAGGGCCTTGCCATGAAAGACACCGACAGGACGCCAGAGCAACTCATCCAAGAGTTGGAAATGTTGCGCGCTCGCATGACGGAACTGGAACAGGTCGAGGCTGAGCGTAAGCGGGCAGAAGCGGCGCTGCGTTCAGCCGAGGCCAAGTACCGCATCGTGGCCGATAACACCTACGACTGGGAATTCTGGATCAGCCCCCAGGGCCAATTCATCTACTCCTCACCTTCCTGCGAGCGGATCACGGGTCACACCGCTGCAGAGTTCGAGGCAGAGCCTGATTTGCCGGCGCGGATCATTCACCCGGACGATTTGGCATTGTTTACTGCACATGTACGCGAGAGCATTGCCAAGCAGGTGCCCAGTTACTTGACGTTCCGCATCACGCGCCCCGACGGAGATGAACGGTGGGTGGAACACTTTTGCCGACCCATTCTTGATAGCGACGGGAGACACCTTGGCTGTCGTGGCAGTAACCGCGACATCACCAAGCGCAAGCGGATAGAAGCGTCGCTCGAGGAAAGCGAAGAAATCTTCAAGTTGTTCATGGAACACAGCCCGATCTATGTATTTTTCAAAGACGAAAAGACCAGGGGAATCCGATTAAGCAAGAACTATGAAAAAATGCTTGGGAGACCAGTCCATGAAATGTTGGGCAGGACTATGGATGAACTCTTCCCGTCTGAACTGGCGAAGAGCATGACGGAAGATGACCTGAAGGTGTTGAGAGATGGCACACCAATTGAGGTCGTAGAGGAATTGAATGGCCGGATTTATACGACGACAAAATTCCCGATTATCAAGCAGGGCAAACCCAGCCTCCTGGCAGGTTTTACCATTGACATCACCGAGCGTGACCGAGCAGAGAAGGAATTGCAGCAGCGCAACCTCGAGCTGGCATCACTCAACGCTGAACTCCAGGTGCGCAATGAAGAACTGGACGCCTTTGCTCACACTGTAGCACACGACCTCAAGAACCCGGTGGGAGTGGTCGTCGTCTATGCAGAGACGTTGGTCGAAGAAGATGCAACCCTGTCCGATGACGAGCGGCAAGAGCTTCTGCAAGTCATAGCACGCACCGGACGCAAAATGGACAACATCATCGAAGAATTGCTCTTGCTGGCCCAAGTGCGCAAGACGCAAGTGGAGAAACGGCCGCTCGACATGGCTGAGATAGTAGCGCAGGTCCTGCAACGCCTCGCGGATATGATCAAACAGTCTCAGGCTGAAATCGTCTTGCCCCTCGCGTCCACATGGCCAGTGGCATTGGGCTACGCTCCATGGATAGAACAGGTGTGGGTGAACTATATCAGCAACGCATGTGAGTATGGCGGACACCCACCACGCATTGAACTGGGCGCAGACCTCCTCCCTCCCCCCCCGCAAGTGGGGAAAGGCGGGAGTGGGGGCATGATCTGTTTCTGGGTGCGCGACAACGGCCCAGGGCTCACGCCAGAACAACAAGCCATGCTATTCACTCCATTCACTCGGCTCGACCAACTTCGGGCCAAAGGCCACGGTTTGGGACTGTCTATCGTGCAACGTATTATGGAAAAATTGGACGGTCAGATAGGCGTAGAGAGCGCCGGCGTGCCGGGGGACGGGAGCACTTTTAGCTTCACCCTGCCTGCTGCCTGACGCATTCCAGATTTGCCCGGGTTCAAAACAAGTCTCGGATTGTTCACGCTCTCAGTGCGCCATCGGCAAGCAGTGAGAGCCAAGCACTGTCCAGACTCGTTTCACGCTTCGCGCGTATGATCCCTTCACTCGCCTTCATCCTCGCTCTGCTCGCCAATGTCATGTTCTGGCTTGGCCTCCAGGCGTTATATCCCGCCATGCCGCTCTACGTTGCTTCGCTCGGCGGGACGCCCACCGATAACGGGCTGGCGACGTTCGCCGCCGCTGGCGGAGCAGTCCTCTCGCGATTGTTCATCGGCGCTCTAGCCGATCGCATGGGCCGCAAGCCGGTCATGGTTATGGGCGGGATTATCGCCGCTATCACGCCGGTGATGTACGGAATATCACGCGCCATGCCCGGCCTCATGGCCGCACGCGCGCTTACCGGCGTCGGCATTGCTGCGTTCACCACTGGCTTTCAAGCGTTGCTGGCTGACCTCGCTCCGCCGGAACGGCGCGGCGAAGCATTGGGCATGGGCGGCAACTCGATGGCGTTCGCCGCGCTGATCGGGCCGCTGATTGGCGATTGGATCACATCACATCAGGGGTTTGCGACAGTATTCGCTATGGCGGCCATGTCCGGTGTGTTGTGTATGGCGGCTGGGCTTTTTGTTCGCGAGCCATCGCGTCGCACTCCAGCCGGATCGCCCCCCTTGCAAGGACTGCGCGAAACCCTGGCTCAACGAAACGTCCGCGCCGGCGTAGCCGCCATCACCCCGATGGGCATGGCGTTCGGCGTGATGATCACTTTTTGGCCGCTCGTGGCCCAGCAAAATCACCTGAGCGCCATCGGCGCGTTTTTCTCCATTTACGCGATTGGGCAACTGGCCGTGCAATCTGTCGCCGGCAGGCTGTCCGATCGAATCGGTCGAGCGCGCGTGATGTTGCCGGGCATGTTGTTGGCCGGCGTCGCATTTGCGCTGATTCCGTTAGCGCGATCAGACGCGACAAGCTTACTCGTGGCTTTCGGATGCGGCGCGGGGTTAGGCATTGCTCGCACGGCGATTGATGCGTTGACGCTGGATGGCGTGCCGGGCACATTGCGCGGCACGGCCGTCGCCATCGAATTCACGGTGAATGACTTGTGGATTGGACTGGGGAGCGCGCTATTGGGTCCGCTGGCAGCCGCCGCCGGCTTTGGACCAACTTTTGCTGTTACAGGCGCGGCCTGCATCGTCACAGCCGGTGCGTTAGCGACGATAGGCAAAACACGCCATGCGTCAACCGTCTGACATCATGAGTGACGACGGTTCGCGCGTCTACTTTCTGCGCAGACGCACTTGACGGCCTGTTCCTGGCGCGACCAACACTTGGCCCCCGGCAAAGGCCAACTGTCCGCGCAAGTACACTTGCTTCACCTGCCCCCACGCCAGCCAACCTTCGAAGGGCGTCCATCCACAGCGGGTCAACAGTTGTTCGCCCTTGACCGTCCACTGGGCGTCCGGGTCAACGAGCACAATGTCGGCATCATAGCCCGGAGCAAGACGGCCTTTGCGCTCCAGTCCAAACAACGTGGCCGGGCCGCTCGAGGTGAGCCGAACCAAGTCATTCCAATCGAGCTGCTTTTGGTGAACCGCGGTCAAGAGCAACGGCAGCATAGTCTCCAGCCCCGGCACACCCGAGGGCGGGTGGTCGCTGTTTTTTTCCTCAAGCGTGTGCGGCGCATGATCCGTTGCAATAGCATCCACATACTTGAGATTGTCCCATAGCGCGTCCACATCTTCCACGCTGCGCAGAGGCGGATTCATCTGGCCCAGCGAGCCAAGATGCTGCTCGACATCGGTTGACAGGAACAGATGGTGCGGCGTCACCTCGCATGTGACCGGCTCGCCGCGCTCTTTGGCTTCTCTGACCATGCGGATTTCCTGCGCCGTCGAGAGGTGACAGATGTGCAGGGACCGCTTGAGTGTGCGGGCCATTTGAATCGCGCGCGAGGTCTCCAATGTCGCACATAAAGGTGGACGACGCTCTCCGCGCTTTTCAAAATAGCGCATAGCCTCTTCGTTTTCTGCGTGAACCGCCACCACGCGATCCGTCGGATAGTTGGCAAGATGCGCATATTGATCCTCGAAGCGGTCCACTAGAAGCGTGCCCGTGGACGACCCCATGTACATCTTGAGGCCAACCGCGTTCTGAAGTTTTGCCGCCGTCCTGACGTTGTCTTGCGTCGCGCCGACATACAGGCCAAAGTCACACACGGCCTTTTGCCTCGCCAGTGCAAGCGCGGCCTCGAGCGTAGCCTCATCCGTGATCGGCGGTGTAGTATTCGGCATCCCCAGCACCGTCGTCACGCCGCCCGCCAGCGCTGCCTGCGTGCCGGTATAGAAATCTTCTTTGTGCACGCCGCCCGGCTCGCGCAGATGAACGTGAATGTCAATCAGGCCGGGCAACGCCAGCCATTGATGTGCTTCGACCTTCTTTGCGCCAGCGGGCTGGGTCAACTCGGGAGCAATCTCGGCGATGCGATCTTGCACGACGAGAATGTCCGCCCGCTCCAGTCCTCGCGAACCAATAACGGTTGCGGCTCTAATCAGTATCATAGCTTCACCTGATGTGCAAAGGTCATCTCTTGATTGAGCAGATGCATTGCTCGGAAGCCAGCCACTCAACCCGCCGATCAAACTGGTCGTTGGGCAGGTTCTCCACAATGAGCGCGGAATACACGATGCCGACCTTGATCGCCGTCACGCTCGGCAGGAACCGGTCGTAAAACCCAGCGCCGAACCCCAATCGGTAGCCGCGCGGGTCAAACGCAACGCCGGGCACCAGCACCAACTCTAGCTCACGCGGTTCGATGACGGGCAGGCTTGCATCCGGCTCTAACATTCCAAACTTGTGGCGCACGAGACGCGCCGGATCGTAAGTGTGAAGAATCAAGTGCGGTTCCGGTTTGGTGAGCGTGCGCGGGATGACCCAGCGTTTAGCCGGGTATCGTTCCATCAACGGCAAGAGACTGATTTCATTGCCAAACGCCATGTAGCCCATCACCGTATTGGACTGCTGGAATATCGGCCAATCGGCCAGCAGCTTGCAGAGGCGCGCACGGGCCGAAGCAACCTGTTCGGCAGTCAACGTGTCACGCCACGCACGGCATTGGGAACGCAGGAGAGCCTTAGTCATGATCAATATCTTGAGGGTGAAAAAAAGCGGCTATCGCCGCTAAACGCTCTTCCTTATCAGTAACGGCGAATCGGGCGATCAATTCTTACTGGCAAACAGCGCCATGTTGTCGAACAGCTCCCAGTGCGGAATCGCCCGAACGTGAAACTGCCGCCCGCCGTTCAGCGGATCGTTGACGACCAAGCCCTGGTCATCATAGCCCACGACGACATACGAATGTTCGCCCGGCACCAGCCGATAGCCGCCGGGCTGATCGTAATAGCCCGGCGCGGGAAACTGCGAAAGCCACACGATGACAGGCTCACCGTTGTCGAGCGCGGCACGCACATCCGCATAACCGATGCCGTAGCGAACGTCCGCGCCCAATCCGAGCGAGCGCAGCGCCGCAGCCAGCGGCTCGGCATACACGCCATAGCTGGCGATGCCGCCAAATGGCGCGTCAATGTCGCCGCGAAAGCCCTGGTGGGGATTGTCATCCGTACCCAACTGTGTCTGCACCCACGCTTCAGTCACGGACTTGCCCAGATAGGCGGCCACCATTCGCGCGGCGGCAGCTTCGCACGTCAGGCTGTGCTCCTGCGTTATCACCGGCACACGCAACAGCACCGACTTGGTCGCGGGCCCTGGCGCTGACGCCGCTCGACCAGGAACCACCAGCCTCTGGCCTACATACACTTGACTGACGTTCGCGAGATTGTTGGCCGAAGCCATCGCCTGGACACTGACGTTGTAACGCAACGCAATACGATACAGGTTCTCACCCGAGCTCACGACGTGATACGATTGCGCCGTGGCTGCCGATGAGTAACTGGGTGCAGTCGCCGCGGCTGCCGCTGGAATGATGAGTCGCTGACCGACATAGACCTGCGAGACATTGCTCAAGTTATTCGCAGAAGCAATCTGCCGTGCCGTCACACCATATCGCAAGCCGATGCGAAACAGGTTATCGCCCCGCTGGACGACGTAAACAATCGGCCCGTCCGCCAGTGCAGTGATGGGCTTGACGAGCAACCCAAGCAGAGCCAGCATCAACAGAAATCGTCTCACAAACTAACCTTCAAGTCATTATCTGCGGTCACTCACACTGGCAATCGCCGCCCCGTCATGCTGCGATGAAAGTGCCCAAAGTCCTGCTTGCCGTCCAGTTGCTCGATGTCGAGCACCGGGCCGTCGGTGCAAACGAGAATATCGTCGAGTGCACACTGGCCGCATACGCCAAAGCCGCACTTCATATATCGCTCGACGCTCAATTGACCCGGCAAGTTATGCTCGTGACATAACCTGTGCAGCGCCACAAGCATCCCTTCCGGCCCACAGGCGTAAACCACAGGCTGCTCACCCAGCGACGGCGCGATTGCGTCCGTCACATAACCCTTGACGCCCGCCGAGCCATCCTCAGTGGCAAGCAACAATTTTACACCCAAACGTCGAAATCGTTCGACAAAGATCAGGTCATCGGCCCGGCGCGCGCCCAGCGCAACGGTCGTCTCGACGCTGCACGCCAGTGCCCGTGCGGCCAAGTAATACAACGGCGCGCCGCCGTACCCGCCGCCGACGAGTAATGCCGGGCGCACCGTGTCCAGGCGAAAAGGCCGTCCAAATGGCCCGCGCCAGCTCAGCCAATCACCAACCCTGCACTCGTGCAAGGCCGTGCTGAACGGACCAACGCGAGCGACCGTCAGCGTCAGCGGTTTGGGCGAGGCAATGCTGATCGGCTTTTCGTCCACGCCTTGCAGCCAGAGCATCACAAATTGGCCTGGCTGTGCATCCATCGCATCGTCAAGAATGAATGTCTTGACGGTGCGAGTTTCTTCGATTACGTTCCGGATACGAACGGTTCTTGGCAACATGGTCAACTCAACAGTACGCCAGCGCCTTGCCACGGAAATCTTCCGGCCGCGCATAGCCGTGCCGCTGCATGTACTCGGCGATGCCGGCAGCAATTTCGCCAAACACATTCATTCCGCGATACGCGAAGCGCACCGCCGAGCCAATGCCCACCGCGGTCGCGCCCACCAGCATCATCTCGATGGCATCGCGCGCATCCGTCACGCCGCCCGTGCCGATGACGGGAATCTTGACCGCCTTGCACACATCGCGCACACACTTGACCGCAATCGGTCGAATAGCCGGGCCGGACACGCCGCCCAGGCAATTCGCCAGCACGGGCCACCCGGTCTCCACGTCGAGCAACAGGCCCGGCCCCAGGCTGTTGATCGCCGTGATAGCATCCGCGCCCGCCGCTTCGACCTCGCGCGCGACTTTGGCAAGGTCTTCGACGTTGGGCGAAAGCTTGACAATGACGGGAATCTGGGTGTTCTCTTTGACACGGCGCGTAACTTGCGCGGCGACATACGGGCTGGCGGCAAACATTTGCTCGAAGCGAGCGTCTATGTTCGGGCACGAGATGTTGACCTCTATCAAGTCGGGCTGGCCTTCGCTGATGTACCGGGCAAGCGTGCCAAAGTCATAGATCGTGTTGGCAAAGATGCTGGCGATGATGGGCACGCCCAACGGAGCAAGCCGCTCACGCGCCAGGCGGATTTCCTCGACCATCACCTCGACGCCCGGATTGGCAAGCCCGACGGCGTTGATGAGGCCATAGCCCCAATCCACGATGACAGGATTATGATAGCCCGTGCGCGGTTGAAGCGAACACGACTTGGTCGTAATCGCCCCGCAACCGGAATGCGCCAGCCGTCCAAAGATTTCCTGGCTCAGGCCCAGTACGCCCGAAGCCAGAACCGTTGGATTAGGCAAACACACACCGCACAACGTCACGGAGAGATCAGGCTTCGTCTTCGAAGCACTCTGTTCATTCATCGTCATACATCAGCTCTGCCAGCGACGAAAGACGAGCGACTAGAGCGAAAGCGTCCGTCCTTCGCCGTTTTACCGATTCTCCGCCAGCCAGGCCTTGACTTCGGCGCACCGAGCGGCGGTGAGCTTGCCGGTGTCCACCAGCGCGTCCAGAATCTGGGCCAGAGTCAGCACAGCATGGACAGCGTAGCCATGCGCATCCAATTCTTCCACCCCGCCCTGCTCGCGATCCACCAGCACCAAAATGTCCTTGATCTTGAGTCCGGCAGCTTCCAGCGGCACGATCGCTTCCAGCTTGCTGTGTCCCTTGGTGATAATGTCGTCAATGAGCAGTGCCGTCTGCCCCGGATTGAACGCGCCTTCGACGCTGCGCTCAGTGCCATAGTTTTTGACTTCTTTGCGCGGATAGACCAGCGGCACGTCCATCGCCAGCGACACAGCCACGCCGATGGGCAATGCAGCGTAAGGAATCGCCGCCAGCACATCGCACGGGTACGCTTGAGCGCGCACGGCCAACACGTCGCCTACAAGTTTCAATAGGCGCGGGTGCGAGACCAGCACACGCAGGTCAATATAGATCGGGCTGAGCAGGCCGGACTTTAATTTGAACTGCCCGAACTGCACACATCCCGCTTCGTAAAGCGCCAGCGATAGTTCTCGAACTTTTTCCACGTTTTCGATCATTCTTTCCCCCTGGGCTGATTCCGAACAACGTTGATGTCGTCGCGCATCTTCTGCGCCGCCGCGCGCGCCGCTTCCGCGAAATCTGTTTTGCCCGAAGCGTACAGGATGCTCCGGCTGGCGTTGATCACCGGCCCGATCCCGTTCGAGGTCGGGCCGTGATGAACTGTCGCCGCCAAATCGCCGCCCTGCGCGCCGACGCCCGGCACGAGGAACGGCAAATCGGGTGCAAGCTGGCGAACGTGCTCCAATTCGTGCGGATACGTCGCACCGACGACCAGCCCACACGAGCCAGGTCCAGCGCGATGCCACTCGGTCGCTTTGCGCACGACGGCTTCATAGAGCAATCCCTGCTCCACCGCGAGATTTTGAAATTCGCCTGCGCCCGGATTCGAAGTGCGCGCGAGGACAAACACCCCCTTGTCCGCGTAAGCCAGGAATGGCTTGACGGCATCCGCGCCAACATAAGGACTGAGCGTCACCGCATCGGCATGGAGCGCTTCGAACGCGCCGCGCGCATATTGCTCGGCCGTCGAGCCAATGTCGCCGAACTTGCCATCCAGGATGATGGGAATATCCGGTGGGATGTAGCGCATCAACCGCTCCAGCGCGATGACGCCGACCGCGCCTTCGGCCAGAAAGAAACCCAAGTTGGGCTTGAAGGCACACACCAAGTCCTTGGTCGCGTCAATGATGACTTGAGCGAATGGCAAGATCGGATCATCCACCCGCTGCAACGGCAGCGGCATCTTGCCAAGTTGTATGTCCAGACCCACGCACACCCACGAGTTGTTGCGTCGTTGAGCGACCAGTAATTTTTCTTCGAATCTCATCGGGTGACCTCCTCCCGTCATAGTCTTTATTACCGCAACCCCCGTAAAAGCGCGAGGGAAGGCGACGCAAAGGCTTTCGATATAAAAAAGACCTTTGGGAAACATCGCTCCCAAAGGTCAAACGAAACATCGGACTGCGAGGGATATGCCCCTTGCCTCGCCATGTTGCTGAATGATCGCCCGTATCCTTTTCAAGGCCGCCACTCCGGCGGCGATTCTACTCACATATGAGGATTTGTCAAGCGCAGCGTGTAAAATGAGTGAGCAGATCGAGTTATCACGTGTCCCCCGATATGCCGCATAAAAGCTTGCATTGTCTCGCGTGGGCCAGCGTGTTATAATCGGCCAGTCATTCTATTGAGTTGGCCTCACACAGCTCAGAAGGATACTCGTTTGAAGAAACAATGGCGATTCTGGGTCGGCGTTTTGATCAGCGTCATCGGCCTGTGGCTGGCGTTTCGCGGTATCCCCTTTAAAGATCTCGGCGCGATACTTGCGCGCGCAAATTACTGGTGGGTGATTCCAGCGCTGGTTTTCCATTTTGCATCGGTCATCGGGCGCTCGGAGCGCTGGCGAGTGTTGCTGGGTCCCAAGCAGGTTGACTCGGCGACCGCATTTTGGGTGATGAACCTGGGTTACCTGATTAGCAATGTGCTGCCCGCACGCGTGGGCGACCCGGCCCGCGCGCTCATCATAGATCAACGCTGCCACACCGGCTTTCCGCGCGCGCTTTCCACCGTCGTCGTCGAGCGCATCTTTGACGTGCTGGCGGTGGTGCTGGGGCTGGTGCTGCTCATCCCCTTCATGCGACTGCCCGCAAACGCGATGCAATGGATACGTGTCTTTGGCGCAGTAGGGCTGGTGGCTATCATCGGGATCGCGTTTCTCCTCACGCAGCGCGCATTGACTGAGCGAATCCTGCGGGCCGTGCTGGCGCGTGTCCCGCGTCTATCGCCGGACAAGTGGATCGAGCGGTGGCGCAACCTGATGAGCGGCTTTGACGCGCTGGGGTCTGTGCGCGGCGTGCTGATCGTGGCGGCCTGGACGCTGGTAGGTTGGGTCGGGACGATGGCCGTTTTTTGGGCTATCCTGCGCGCCTTTGTCCCCAACGCCTCAATCGTGCCAGCCACATTCATCACCTGCATTCAGGGGTTCGCCGTGGCAGTGCCCGCGACGCCGGGCAACTGGGGCGTATTCGAAATCGTCGGCCGCGAGGGACTCGTCATTCCATTTGGGTATCCCGCCAACCAGGCGACTGCCTTTTCCATCGCGCTGCACTTTTTCGAGTACCTCGCCATCAACGTCGTCGGCGTGATCGCATTGATGCGATACAGCCTCTCGTTAGGCGACATTACGGCCAGAGCAGAGAGCGTCGAGAAAAGAGCCTAGATGAATGTACTTGTCGCACTGACCTATTATCGCCCGTGGACGAGCGGGCTCACCATCTATGTCGAGCGGCTGGCGCGCGGGCTGGCCGCTCGCGGTCATCGCGTGACAGTGCTCACGTCGCACTACGACCGATCGCTCCCGCGTGTCGAGCGATTGGACGGCGTGCGTGTCGTTCGCGCGCCAGTCCTGTTCCGCGTGAGCAAAGGCGTCATCATGCCCACGTTCGGCTTGCTCGCCACGCGCTTTACGCGCTGGGCCAACGTGTTGAGCATCCACCTGCCCCAGTTCGATGCTGCCGGCATCGCCTTGCGCGGGCGATTGTGCCACAAGCCAACGGTGCTCACCTTTCACTGCGACCTGCAATTGCCGGTCGGCACCTTGAATCGGCTGGTCAACACAGTAGTGGACACAGCCAATCTCGCCGCTGGCACGCTGGCCGATGCGATGGTCTCGTACACACAAGACTATGCCACGCACTCGGCTTTTCTATCGCACTTTACTCCCAAGGTGCGCATCATCCCGCCGCCAGTGGAAATGGTCGTCCCGGCTCCGGCGGACGTGGCAGCTTTTCGCCAGCAATGGGGCATAGATGGTCAGCGCGTGATCGGCATGGCCGCTCGACTGGCGACCGAAAAAGGAGTAGAGGTTCTGCTAAATGCTCTGCCGCGCGTGCTCGAACGCTACCCCAACGCGCGTGTGCTTTATGCAGGACAATACCAGAATGTGTTGGGCGAAGAAGAATACGCCCGTTGCTTGCAACCGTTCTTTGAACAGTACCACGACCACTGGACCTTCCTGGGGAACCTCAACCCGCAACAGATGGCATTGTTCTTTTCTGCGTGCGATATGGTCGTCGTGCCCAGTCTCAACAGCACCGAGTCGTTTGGATTGGTGCAGGTTGAAGCGATGCTGTGCGGCACGCCGTCCATCGCCAGCAACCTGCCGGGCGTGCGTGTGCCTCCGCAAAGCACCGGCATGGGCCAAGTCGTGCCCATTGGCGATAGCGCCGCGCTGGCCGAAGCGATCATTCGCATCCTGGACAATCGCGAGCGTTACGTGCGCCCGCGCGCCGAGATCGAAGCACTATACAGCACGCCGCACACCGCCGAGCTGTACGAGCAACTGTTTGAGGAATTGGCGGCGGAAAAGCAGCACCGCCACGTCCCGCATAAAGTGCTCACGTTACCTGAACTCATCAAAGCCGAGAGAGCCTGATGCCTGAAGACTTGCTATGGCGGCAACTGCAGGACCTGCCCTACTTTCGCGCGCTGTTGCGCGCCGTGGAAGCGCGATTTTACGAGGACATCCCGCTGACCGAACCGATCCTCGACCTCGGTTGCGGCGACGGTCACTTTGCTTCCGTCATGCCCCCCCACCCATCTTTTATTGGCATGGATCCGTGGTGGGGGCCGCTCACCGAAGCGCGCGCTCGCACTGCCTATTCGCTCGTGCTGCAGGCCGGCGGTGCGGCCATGCCATTTCCGTCAGAGCAGTTTGCCGCCGTCATCAGCAACTCGGTGCTGGAACACATCCCAAACCTCAAGCCGGTCATAGCCGAAGTCAAGCGCGTGCTCAAGCCGGGCGGCGAGTTTGTCTTTTGCGTGCCTAGCGATTATTTTTTGGCCTTTCTTTCGATTTCGCGCGGGCTGCGACGCATCGGATTGAATGGCCCCGCGCAAAGCTACGAGTCATTCTTTAATCGCATCAGCCGGCATCATCACTGCGATGATCCGGGCACGTGGCAAGCACGGCTCGATGCCGCCGGCTTGCGGCTGGTCAAATACTGGTATTACTTTTCGCAGGGTGCGCTGGCAACGCTCGAATGGGGGCACTATTTCGGCGTGCCGAGTGTCGTCGCCAAAAAGTTATTCGGGCGCTGGATCATTGCACCTACGCGCGCCAATGTATGGCTCACGGAACGACTCGTGCGGCGATACTATCAGGAGCCGCTGCCAGAACGCGGCGCTTATCTTTTCTTCATCGCGGAAAAACCGGCGGCGTGAAACGTCAAACGTTATGGCGATATGCAATCTGTGATTGGCAACCTATCTATCCGTCAACGCGTGATCATGGTTCTGTTACTCGTCAACAGCCTCGTCTTTGGCGTGTTGGGCCAGCACTATTTCACCGACTTGCCCCAGTACACAGTGGACGCCATCATCTTTTATGCGATCAGTCTGCTTTCGTTCTGGCGTATATTGACCTACCTCGGCGTACCCGCGTCGCCTGCGTCTCGTCCGCAGCAAGAATTGACCGACCCCATCAGCCTGCGCTGGCCGCTGATGTTTGTGTCGTTGGGGTTAGCCGTGCTGGCGTATTTCAATTTTGGCAACAACACTTTTACGCGCACGGGCACGCTGGCATGGTTGGGAGCGGTGATTCTTTTCCTCGTGGCGATGTGGCCGCCTCTCTCCGCCCTGACGCTTCCCCCAATAGGAAGAGGGTTGGGAGGGAGCGAGGGCCTGACCATTCGCCTCAAATGGCGTACCGTCGCATTGATCGCCATCATCCTGCTGGCTGCCTTCTTCCGACTCTACCGGCTCGATCAAGTGCCGCCGGAGATGACAAGCGACCACATCGAAAAATTGCTGGACATCCGCGACCTCTATAACGGCTTGCGCCCGATTTATTTCGAGCGCAACACAGGGCGCGAACCGTTCCAGTTCTACTGGGCATTTACCGTGATGCGTCTGTTCGGCCTCGGCCCGACCTTTTACGGGCTAAAGCTGGCAAACGCCCTCATCGGCATCATCACGATTTTGGGCATCTACCTGCTCGGACGTGAACTGGCCGGCGAGAAGGTAGGACTGCTGGCTGCCTTCTTTGCGTCGGTGATGCAGTGGGCTGAGTCTATCACGCGCATCGCTTTGCGCTTTCCCTATGTGACGATCGGCGCGGCGTTTGCGCTGTGGGCCATCACGCGCGCGCTGCGCACCAATCGCCGTGGCGACTATCTCATAGCCGGAATGATTTTCGGCGCGGGCTTTTTCGGTTACACGGCCTACCGCGTCATGCCGTTGGCCGTGATTGTGATGGTGACGCTCAAGCTCTTATTCGAGCGCCCCCGTTCATCAGCGGCCTGGTGGCAGCTTGTTCTCAATCTGACCGTGTTCGCCTGGATCGCCGCGATCATTTTCGTGCCGCTCGGACGTTACTGGAACGATAGGCCAGACATATTTTGGTATCGCAGCGCAACGCGCATCGAAGGCGATTACGGCGTCACCGCCAAGAACGTCGGCCTGACGTTGGTGAATAATACAATCCGCGCGCTGGGAATGTTCAACGTCGTCGGCGATAGCGTCTGGGCCAACACCATCCCTTACAAGCCTGCGCTCGATCAGGTGGGCGGCGTGTTATTTCTGTTCGGTGTGATGGCGGCCCTATATCGCTCGTTTGGTCTAAAGGCCACAAGCAAGCAGCGTGACTGGCCGCTGCTGATGGCGATCTTGAGTGGAATCGTGCTGCTGGTGCCCTCGATTTTGAGCGTCGCATTCCCCAAGGAGAATCCCAGCGCGGTGCGGACGGCTGGCGCGATTCCCGTCGTCGCGGTGCTGGTGGGATTGGGGCTGTATGTGGTCACGCGAGCGGCCAAGCAATTCGGCGGAGCGCGTTGGGGCAAGTGGTTGGCCGCGCCGCTGCTGGCGGTGCTCTTGACCGCAACCACCGTCATCAACTACCAGCGCTACTTTGTTGATTATCTGCGGTCCTATCAGCTCTCATCCCAAAACAGTTCCGAAATGGCCGAAGCGATGCGCGGCTTTATCGCCACGGGCGGCGACCTGAAGCACATTGTCATCCACGCCTGGCCGTACTGGGTGGACACACGCGCACTCGCCCTTTTGATGAACGATCCTGGCTGGCAAGACACCAATGTCGTCATTGACAAGGTGAATGACCTAGCCCGGATGCACGGCGATCCCGCGCCGCAACTGTACTTGCTCCACCCGAATGACCAGGCAGGCGTGGCAGTGCTCGAGAATGCATTTCCGCAGGGCTATGTAACGACGTATCACTCGCGCATCCCCGGTCATGACTTTTTACTGTTCCACGTTCCGGCGCGATAGACCACAGACCGCCGTTCGCCATCGGCTTTCCGCGGCCAAGTGATCTAAACGTTTGCTGAACGTGTATAATTGATTGACATTTCGATGGACGAAAGCGACCTCATCCAACATTGCCTCGACGGTGACGCTCATGCCTGCGCCGATCTCTATCAGCGCTGGTGCGCTTCTGTCTATCGCCTGGCTTATGGCATCCTTCGCCAGGAGCAGGATGCGGAAGAAGTCACACAGGACGTGTTCGTCTACGCGCTCAGCCGGCTGAAAAACTATGACCGGCGCAAATCGGCATTCCGCACGTGGCTCTACACCATCACCATCAGCCGGAGCCGCAACAAGATGCGGCGCAAGTGGCTGCCAACCATCGAACTGAACGAGTGGAGTGAGAATGAAGTCGGTGAAGCCGAACGCCCGCCGGAAGATATGGCTGAACTGCAAGTTGAACGAGAGCGGGTATGGGCGGCGCTGGGCAGGCTCTCACCCAAACTGCGTGAAGCCGTCATCCTACGCTACTTTGAGAACCTGACGTTTCAGGAAATCGGGCAAATCCTGAACTGCCCAATGAAGACGATCCAGAGCCGCGTGCGTTTGGCTCACAAGGAACTTGCCAAGTTGTTAGTGATCAATAATCATTAAGTGGTCGCCTGGAGCGAATGACATGAGCAAACATTTGGGTGATAAGCTGATTGATTATGCGTGGGGAATGTTGGCGCCGCAGGAACAAGCGAGCTTGGATGTTCACCTGCGCGAGTGCGCTGATTGCCGACAGGAACTGGCCGAACACCAATCGCTGGTCGGCAAGGTATCCGCGACGATTCCGGCGATGCTGCCGACCGCGCCCGTGAGTGTTCGAGCCGGATGGGCGCAAGTGGCTGCGCGCGTGCCCCACTTGAACGCGCATGCAGCGCGGCGACATGGCCTGCCGGGCTTTATCGCCGTCGGACTGGCCATGTCAACCGCCGTCGTCATACTGATCATGACGATCACGCAGGCCTGGCTCGTCACTCCGCCGCTCACCATGACGGCGCTTGCTGCCACAAACAGCGCAACGCCGATTGCCTCGGCGACGTACACCCCGGAACATCCCACAGCCGTCGCGACGCCAGTGGTGTATCTCTATGCGCCTCCGAGGCAAGCGCCCGAGCCAGCGCCCGTGACGACATCCAGACCGTAAAGCAAAGACCGATTTCTACCCTCACACCGACATGGGGACCTCGAACAAGTTAGCGTAAGGACCTGTCCATGACCGTGACAACACCCGGCACGCGCACCCCACCTGCACCTGGCAATCGCCACAAAGAGACCATTCTGGCAAGACTGCTTCAACAAGCAAAACGCAGTGAAGAAGCCTTGCCCGCCATCCTGTTAATTGCCGCCGTCCTTATCGCCATATATTTTCGTTTCGTCGGGTTGAACTGGGACGACAATCAGCACCTCCATCCCGACGAACGATTTCTCACGATGGTCGAAACTGGCATCGCCCCCGTCAAGAGCCTGGGAGAGTTTTTCGATTCGGCCAAATCGTCGCTGAATCCCATCAATCGCGGCTATGGTTTTTTTGTCTACGGAACCCTGCCTATCTTTGTTGTGCGGTACGTGGGCGAGGCGCTCAAGCAAACCAGCTACGATCAGATCACACTGGTTGGGCGGCAACTGAGCGCGCTGGCTGATCTGGGTGCGTTGCTCTTTCTATTCATGATGGCGCGGCGGCTGTATAGCACCCGCGTCGCCGTGCTGGCCGCGTTGCTTTCGGCGGCGGCAGTTCTGCCGATTCAGCAATCGCACTTTTTCACCGTTGACACCTTTGCCAACTTGTTCGTCGTCGCCGCGTTTTACTTTATTATGCGCGCCTCAAGCCAAGGTGGATGGCTTGATTTTGCTGCAAGCGGCCTCGCCGTTGGGATGGCCGTCGCTTGTAAAGCGAATGTGTGGCCGTCGGCGGGATTTGTCGCTTTGGCCGCCGTCCTGTACTGGTCACAAGATGCGCGCACGCGCCGCCAATCGGGCAGAGTTATGCTCAAGTTGATGCTCGCGGGCATTCTGGCCGCGCTCGCGTTTCGCGTTTTTCAGCCGTACGCCTTCACAGGGCCGAACATCTGGAACGTCAGTATCGAGCCACATTGGCGCGCCAACATGACCGAAGTGCAAGGGTTAGTCAACGGCAACCAGGACTATCCGCCAGGCCATCAGTGGACGGATCGTGCGCCGATCATTTTCCCGTGGACGAACATGGTCGTGTGGGGTATGGGCCTGCCGCTGGGACTGGCTGCATGGATCGGCTGGGCCTGGATCGCCGTCGAGATTGTGCGCCGCAAGCAGTGGCGCGTGCATCTGTTGCCGTGGCTGTGGGCGACGGCGTTCTTTGTCTATCAAGGCACGCAGTGGGTCAAGTCCATGCGATACATCTTGCCAGTGTATCCGTTTTTCATTTTGTTTGCGGCGTATTGGTTATCAAATTTCAAATTTCAACCCCCCGAAAAAATGGGGGGCAGGCTTTCAAGTTTCAAACTGGGAAGAAAGACGGCAGGTGTATTGACAGCAGTTGTTGTCGTCGGAACAATCGTATGGGCGTGGGGATTCATACAGATTTATATGCGCCCAGTCACGCGCATCACGGCCTCACGCTGGCTATACGAGCATGTCCCGTCGGCGGCTACGCTCGCTTATTCGACCGGATCCGAGACGCAATCACTTCAACTGTCCCTGCCGGTTGACCTGCTCTACACTCCCAATCAACCGAATGTGACCGCGTTTCACGTACCCGTCACGAGTACACTCGCGTCGGTCACGATGAATTATCTGGCCAAACCCAACTTTGGCGTAAAGCCGGAAACATTCCGCGTGAGCATCGCCGGCGAAGGAAACGGCAACCAGGAACTGGCCCGCTCCGAGTTGACGGCGGACATGGGCGCAAACGGCGATGTGCGCGGCGGGCGATACGTTTTCAACTTTACGCCTGCCACGCTTTACCCGAATCGTGAATACTACTTTATCGGCACAGAAATCAGCGGCGCGCCGTTGATCGCACATACCAGCGCCATTGGCAACGAGCATTGGGATGACGGCCTGCCGCTGCGCCTGGATGGCCGCGACGGCTTTAGCATGTACAAGGGCATCGAACTACAGAACTATGCCGAAGACGATCCCGACAAGTACATGAATATGCTCTCGTGGCTTTCGCAGGCCGACTATTTGGTACTCTCCAGCAACCGGCTATATGCTTCGATCCCGCGTCTGCCGATGCGCTATCCGATGACGTCGGAGTATTATCGTGCGCTGTTCGATGGACGGCTCGGCTTTGAAAAAGTGGCCGAGTTTGATTCGTACCCGAACCTGGGACCGTTCTGGTTCCCTGACCAGGAAAGCACCGAAGCGTTGGGCATCCCGAATCCATTTGACCGTGCGCCAGGTCGCATTGACATCTGGCTGCCGCCTGCCGAAGAAGCTTTCAGCGTGTACGATCATCCGCGCGTGGTCATTTTCCGCAAGACCAGTCAATTCTCGCCGGAAAAGGCCGCACAGATTCTGGGGCAGTTCGACCTGAGTGCAACAGTCAAGCTGTGGCCCAAGCAAGCCACTGCCGCGCCCACCGCGCTTATGCTCGATCAGGCCACGTGGCAAAAGCAACAAGAATCTGGCACGTGGTCCGAGCTTTATCATCGCAATAGTTTGCTGAATCGCTTTCCGGTGTTGGCGATTGTGGCGACGTGGCTTTTGGCGGCATTGCTGTGCGCGCTGGCATGGCCCATCATGGCTTTCGCCTGGCCCGCGCTGCCTGAACGCGGTTGGGGCTTGGCGCGCACACTTGGACTCCTCATCGTCGCTTACCTTGCGTGGATTGCGGCAAGCCTCCGCCTCTTGACGTTTTCGAGCGGGACGCTCATCGCCGCGACAACCCTCCTCACTATCGCTGGCGTCGCGCTCGCCTTCAAGCAATCATCCGAGCTGTTGTCCTTCCTGCGCGAGGCATGGCGCATCGTCTTGATTGAAGAAGCCGTGTTTGCTGTCGTGTTCGCCATCTTTCTGCTCATTCGCTACGGCAACGGCGACCTGTGGCACTTTTACCTGGGCGGCGAACGTCCGATGGATTTTGCCTACCTCAACGCGATACTCAAGACCAACTATTTTCCGCCCTACGATCCGTGGTTCGCGGGCGGGCAGATGAACTATTACTACTTTGGCTACGTGCTGGTATCCGGGCCGATCAAGCTGCTCGGCATCGCGCCTGCGCTGGCCTACAACATCGTCCTGCCGATGCTGGCCGCGCTCACGGCGTCGGGCGCGTTCTCGGTGGCGTTTAACCTGTTTCGGAGGTCGGGGGTCAGAAATCAGAGGTCGGTTCAGACCTCCGACTTGCGGCCTCTGTCTTACGCCGTCTGGGTTGGAATACTGGCTGCCTTGTTTGTTGTGTTCATCGGCAACCTGGGCGAGTTTGACCTCATCACGAGCCGCATGGCTCAACTGGGCGCATCGTCGTTCCGCAGCACGATTCCGGGCTTGCAGGATTTGGTCAGCACCGTGCGCGGGCTGATCGCGATGATCGGCGGCCAGCCGCTGCAGATCAATCTCGACTGGTGGTACTGGAACGCCAGCCGCATCATGACCAACGGCGAGATCAACGAGTTCCCTTTCTTTACGTTCCTGTATAGCGACCTGCACGCGCACATGATCGCTTTCCCGCTCACGGTGTTGATGCTGGGTATCGCGCTGGGCTGGGCGACGCGCAAAGAATGGCGCTCGACGGACGCCATTGTGAGTATGGTGATCGGCGCCATCGTCGTGGGGGTGGCGCGCGCCAACAACACCTGGGACTATCCCACGTATCTCGTGATCGCGCTCATCGCTCTCTTTATCAGCGGATTGCGAAATGTAGGTCACACTTCAAACGTGACCTACGGCGCGCTGGTCAGCGGCGCATTGATCTTGGGGCTGTTCGGTGCGGCATGGATATTCAGCGGCATCAACGACATCCTCACTTTTATCGGGATTGCGGTCGTGCTGTTTGTCGCCGGGCAGTTGGTACACCGCCTCGTCGAAGAGCAATCCGGTCTCACACAGTGGCGATGGATTGACATGGCGACCCTCGCCGTGATGGGGCTTTCGATCCTCTACTTTTACCCGTACATCAGGACCTATGCCACCGCATATTCGAGCGTGGAGATGTGGAAAGGGCCGCGCACGCCTTTGCGCGCGTACATCCTCATCCACGGCATCTTTTTGTTCACAGTGGCGAGTTTCCTGATCACCGAACTGCGCCGGCTGGGCTGGCGCTGGTGGGGCGCGGCGTTCAGGTCCGGCAGAATCTGGTGGGAATGGATCGTCGCTATCACTCTCGTCGGCCTGATTGTCACCACGGTGCTGGAGGTACTGGGCTACAGCGTCATCATTATCGCCGCCCCGTTGATAGCGCTGACGGCGCTATTGCTGCTTCGCCCCCAGTTGGATTCCGCGCGGCGATTCCTGTACCTCATCGTGCTGATGGCGCTGGCATTGACGTTTGCCGTCGAAGTGGTTGTGCTCAAGGGCGACGTTGGCCGCATGAATACGGTCTTCAAGTTCTACTTGCAGGTGTGGATCATTCTGGGCATCGCGTCGGCGGTAATGATTGGCTGGATGACCGCGCCAGCGGGGCAAATGCGTCGCTGGACGGACACGGGGCAAACGCTCTGGATCGCGTGCACAGCCGCACTGGTCGTGGCAGGATTGCTGTATCCCATCTTGGCCACACGCGCCAAAATCAATGACCGCTTTGATAAATCGCTCGGCCCCACGCTCGATGCGATGGAGTTCATGACCGTCGCACACGCCACCGAACAGGGTCAGGACTATTCCTTCCGCGACGAATACGACGCGCTCATCTGGATGCAGGACAATATTCAAGGGACGCCGGTCGTGACCGAGTATGCCGCCGCGCCGGAATACCGCAGCCTGCGCAATCGCGTGCCGATGTACACCGGCCTGCCCTCGATCCTCGGTTACAACTGGCATCAAAAGCAACAGCGCTCTATCCTGGGCGGCGAGGTGGTTGA
>Ga0315268_10002018_pt1 | contig 23186 bp, 16 predicted proteins | sample C1_top_MG_FD_204535 | JGI IMG/M metagenome (GOLD analysis project Ga0315268, IMG submission 204535) | Sediment microbial communities from Yellowstone Lake, YNP, Wyoming, USA - C1_top | ecosystem: Environmental > Aquatic > Freshwater > Lake > Sediment | place: USA: Wyoming | collected 2017-08-01 | reverse complement strand
TGGGCCGGCGGCGGTCCGGACCGGCCGACAGCGTATGCAGCCCTTCTACGACGAAACCCAAATGCACAACGCCAGCTCCCACCTGAAGATCGTCCGCCAAGCCGCGCTCAAGCTGGAGAGGGAAGGACTGATTCCCGTCGTCCTGCTGCCGACACCCCGTGGGCTGGTGGTGGCGCAAAAGCGGCAGGAAAGGAAGTAATTCTCACTGGCCGATCCACGACAACTGCTGGTGTGTTCGGGCAGGAAAAACCCGGCGCCGCAGCGCCGGGTTGCGTGGGAGAAGTGGTTCAGCTACCGAAGTCGGCGGCGAAGGAAGCCCGCGGCGGCCAGTGACCCGGTGCCGAGCAGGAGCATGCTGCCGGGCTCAGGAACCCGGGGCGGCGTGCAGCTGCCGTCTGCGCAGAAGTGCGCGTCCGTTGTCGCCGTGCCGTACTGAAACCAAACGTGGTTGATTGTCGAAGTATCAAAGTTGATTCCCACACCTGCGAGCGTGATCACAACACTATTGTTGATGGTCGGCACACTGGTAATGCCGCCGTTGGCGCCGGAGGCGAGCCCGTTGACAATGCTGAAATTGGGGCCATCGATGCCCTTGGGATCGCTCAGGTTGACACCTGAAGCAAAATTAGAGCCTCCGAAGACGCCCAACCCGGCACTGGACACGCCCTGATTCGCGCCGGCCCAGACGCTGCCGCTCCCCAGATTGTTGGAGTATGCGAATTCGCCGCCCACGTTTGTCGTAGACGCGGTGCAAGGATTGGTGGTGTTATTCCCGCTCTTCACGCTGCAAGTGTCCCAATTCAACAGCGAACTGCCCGCAGGAATGACGACACTCTGAGGTGAGAGGGCAACGTTCCCCGGGAAATTAAAATACACTCCGGTCAGCGCCTGTGCCGGATCTGAGGCTTCGATACCCGTGTTGGTCAACGTGATGACCAGGTTCCCGGCGTCAGAATGGAAGTTGGCGGAAGCCGAGAGGGAGCCAGTGGTTCCGACAAATAGAGTATCGGCCATCGCCGGCACCGCCAGCAGCAAGCACAACGTTGCAGTCACGACCAAGCATCTGTTTTTCATTTAATTCTACCCCACGCTGTTTTGAATCTGAGTTAAACCTCAATAGCTTCCTAGTGCATCCGGCGTACCAACGCCAAAGCCGTCGTCGTGGTCTGCTTCCGAATCTCTAAGCTGCAGTCACAATAAGGACTTTACTCGGGGGTTTGAGGCGGGGGGCGCATGTACGGCTCACCCCCTCGCTGGGTGGCAACTGCAAAGACTTGCAGTTCCAGGTCCGGGGGCTTTCTTTCCACTATCGTGTCTCGTTTGTGTGAGTTGCACCCCCACTATGGTGGAGTTGCGCTTCCGTTGGCGCCTGAGAAGAAGTTTCTTGCAGTATTGATGTAGAAGTCCGGAAAAGCCTGAATACGCGGCGCCTCAGAGCCGAATGCAGCATGCCAAGCGCCGTAGGCCCGGCAACTTATGCCTGCCCGCGTGGGACCTCAGTCTTTGTTTCGGTGGTGGCGAGACCAGCCACGATCTTAAGTTTGCGACTGCTTTCGCAGCGCTTCTGCACTGGCGGTGATAGAGCGCTGGTGGTGGCGCAGCGACGCCAGAACCGCACCTGAGCTCCCGAAGACGCGGCTATTCAAGCTTCCCCACCAAAAGGGAGGTTGCCCTTCCCTGAACTGCAAGGCTTTGCGCATGCCGAGTGTCGGAAAATCAATGCACGTGTAAGTAGTTGATCCGCAGTTGGTTGCATCCGGCAGCTTTGGTAATGCACCTGCTCTAGTAGGTGGTGTTCGCAAGCAGTGCGCTTCGGGGATGCTGGGTCAGACCACAGCCAAAGCGCGGCGAGCTTGAGGGAGGGTTGAAATGTCGAAGAGAGTGGTAATTCTAACATTACTAGCGGTTCTGTTTCTGTCGTCCGCGGCCATGGCCGATCAGTTTGTGAACTACGCGACACAAGGCGTGTTCACCTCGGTGTCATCGGGATGGATCATCGGCGCCGGGGGCAATTCAATTTCTAGCGACGACGGTGTGACGCTATCGTTTGCGGGCATCGGGGATTTCCCGACGAACCCGCTGGATCCGAGCACCGGCAGTTCGGACGTGTGGGTGGCCCTGAGTGACCACGGTGATGGCATGGCGCCCTGGTCGACGGCACAGCTAGGCACGTTCGATATCAGTGCTCTTGGCCTGGTGGGCTTATCCTCTTACCCATATCTGGACGCCACGTTCACGGTGGAGGTATACCAGTTCGCGCCGCCCAGTACTGACGTGAGCACCGCGCAATCGGTATCCTTCGACGGGCACATCAGTTACTTTTGCGGTGGTCCGGCGGTGATTTTCGGTGAGCCCAGTTTCACGTGGGTGAACGGAGTCACGTACACGGCAACGGAGCCGACGCTGGCGGGCCTCACCTGGGCCGTGCAAAGCGCCACGCCGCTGAATCCGGGATCCGGTGGGCAGACCACCAGCCTGAACGGGATGGTGCCGGAGCCGTCATCGATGTTGCTGTTCGGCAGTGGCTTGGTGGGGCTGGCTGGGTTGCTGCGCCGCCGCAAATAGGGATCATGATGAAGCTGTAGCAGGCAACCACTCTCGAAAGTCCCGCTTCCCCGGCGGGGCTTTTCTTTTGCCTCTGCCTTCCTCACTTAGAAGTACGCCGGGCCGTCCCATACGAAGGGTCGGCACGTCGGGTGGCCCACTCAAGCCCGGTTTTGGCTTGAGTGGGCCGGGTGGCCCACATTTGCGAGCGCAGCGAGCTAATGTGGGGATGTTCTTGGCTGATTCATCTGCTGCTTTCGTGGGGCTGTTCAGCAAAAAAGACCCACATTTGCCAGAACCAGGCAAATGTGGGCCACCATCTTGGGCGCGGCGTTCGCGTCCGGTCCCGAGAGCCGTTATCCCTGAAGCCCCCCCAGGAGCTTGCGGGCTGCGTCGGCGTCCCGGAATTTAGGATCGAGTTGCAGCGCGCGCTGCAAGTGCTGGCGAGCCTTCGCCGGCTGATTCTGCTTCTGGTAGGCAACGCCCAGGTGGTATTCGTAGGTGGCATTGCCGGGAGCTTTCTTGATTGCATCTTGCAGCAAATCGACAGCGGAGGCGTAGGCGCCCTTCTGGATGTAGGCGAAGGCGAGAGTGTCGGCGGTGTTCGTGGAGTCGGGCATGCCGCGGCGCGCGGTTTGCGCCAGAGAGAGCGCAACGTCGGAGTTGCCGCCGTGTGACAGCATCAAATAAGCCAGGTTGTTGGCGGCCACCGGGTAGTCCGGCGCCACTTCCATGGCCTTCTTGTACATTTCCTGCGCTTTCTGCCAGTCGTTCCTGGTCTCGTGCATCATCCCCAGCATGACGTAGGGGCGGACGTCCCTCGGATTCTGCTGGGACCAAGTCTGAAAGGTGGCGATGGCCTTGTCCACCGAACCGAGGGCGATCTGGACCTGGGCAAGGGTGGAGAACGCAACCAGGTTATTGCGATCGAGCTCCAGGGCCTTCCTGAGATGTTGCTCGGCGTTGGCGAAATCGCGCGCTTGCGCCTCGATGGCGCCCAGCAGGGCGTAGTAAGCGCTGTTGTTGGGCGCTTTGCCGATCTGCGCGGAGATGCGGCCGATGAGCTTTGACAACGGCTGCTTCTGCGCCGCGCCGCTGGCGACCAGCATCTGCAGCGCTTCGATGGCGTTGACATCGCGCTCCAGAGCCTGTTCGAAGAACTGGTCGGCTTCCTTGTAGCGGCGTTGCGCCAGCTTCAATTCGCCCAGACGCAAATACCCGAGCGGGTTCTGCGGCGCAACCTGGATGGCCTGCTTGAGGTCAGCTTCGCCGGCGGCGACTTGCTTGTGGTTGACTTCGGCCATGCCGCGCAGCACATAGCCTTGAGCCGACCTGGGCTGTGCCTGGATGATCGCCTGTCCAACCTCGTTCACGGTGTTCCAGTCGCGTTTGCGCACCGCAATCGTCCCCAGAGCCACTTGAGCTTCGACCAGGTCAGGGCGCAGGCGCACCGCTTCGCGGAGTTCCTTCTCCGGCCGCGAAACGTCGCCCGCCATGTCGGTCGCCAGCGCGAGGACGTAATGGCCCAGGGCGCTGTCGGGTTCCGCTTTGAGGGCTGTTTCCAGGGACTGCACGGCGTCCAGGGCCTTATTCTGGGACAGCAGGACGCGCCCGTTGATAATGAGAGCATCCGGGTCTTTCGGATTCCTCTTCAAAATCTCGTCTGCCAGGCGGCCGGCTTCCTCGAAGCGGTCGCTGTCCAGCAGCACAGAGATGTAGACCTTCTTTAACTTTAGGTCGTCGGGGTGTTCTTTCAGCAGTTGCGCGTACTGGGCGAGCGCCTTGTCCCGATTGCCGGTAGTGAGGTAGAAATCGGCCAGCAACCGGTAACCCCCCGGCTTATCGGGCATGGCCTTCTTAGCGTCCACCAGCACCTGCTCGGCCTGGTCGTTCTTGCCTTGTGAAACATAGAACCGAGCCAACGCAATGCGGGGTTGGGGAGAAGCGGGTTCAACCGCAACTGCCTGTTGCAGGGTCCGCTCGGTGTCTGCCCAGCGCTGCTGGCGAGCGTACAGTTCGGCCAGCAGCAGCACGGGGCCGGACGATTTGGGAGCCAGTTCCGTCGCCTTCTTGAAGGCGGCTTCGGCCCCGCCCATGTCCCTGCTGTTCTCCAGGAAGATGCCCAGATTGCTGTGGAAATCAGCGTTGTTAGGATCCAACTGGATGGCGGTGCGCATTTCCTGCAAAGCGTCGTTCAGCTTGCCGCGCGCAGCACTGATGTTGGCGAGCAAAGCGCGGGCCGGGGCACTGCTGGGATTGTTGTCCAGCACTATCTTGGCGTGCTTCTCGGCATCGTCCAGGCGCTTGCCGGCCAACAGAAGGTTGCCGAGATCCAGATGTGCATTGGCATGGCCTGGGTCAAGCTCGAGCGTGCGCCTCAACTCAACATTGGCGGATCCGTAGGCCCCCATCTTGATGTAGGCTTGCGCGAGCTGATAGTGCGCTTCCGTGTACCGGGAGTCGACCTGCAAGGCGTTGGAGAACTGTATGACGGCTTCGCGATACTGCTGACTGCCAAGGTAGCGCTTGCCGCTGTCCAAGTATTTCTGCTTCCTGACGTTGGGATCGCGCGAACAGGAGACCAAAGACAAAGCGGAAATGATGGCTGCAAGCAGCAGCAGGCCGATAGCAGAGCGTTTCATGAAGTTCCCATCCTCTTAACCGGGTCGGCGGACCATCGCCTCAAGCAACCCACCTCGAGCCAAGTCCGTGAAATTCGCCGGTAAGCCGCAGGCACCGACCGAACGCAAGAGAAGTGAAATTAGCGTTTATTTATTACCCTATGTTGACGATCTAAGCAAACCATTTCCGGCCGCGTGCCCGATTCATCCCTCGAGTACCCGCATGGGCCGTCAGCTAAGCCTGCCCGCGGCGGACCCGGATTGCCAACACCACCGGACGCCGCCCAACGGCCCGATGGATTAGGCCGCGATACGTTGGTATGTGCAAGTTCTTGCACATACCATCAACCCCCTCATCCACGATCTGTGGGCTCCAGGACTGCTGCACAGCAGCGCGCCTGTTGCATTGCGTTTCACGTCTGCTCGGCGAGGGAAAACATTTTCCATTCTTTCCCGAAGTTTCCTTCCGGAGTATCCGGAGCACGAACAGCTTTAAAACGAGCACTTTAGCCGACTTGCCGTCCACCAAATGCCCAGACAGCAGTCCGGAAGGCTGCGGAAAAAAGGGAAAACTTTTTCCGTTCTGGTGCGGAGCGCAGCCCCCGCACGCTACCCGCCCAAGCTGGCCTAGCTTGCTGAACTGGCTTGTTTTCATTGAGTACGAAAGTTACTTGCGGAAGGACAAGGGCAGTGGCACCCTTTGTGCATTCAGCTCTGGATGATAGATCACCGCAGCAGAACCGCGGGAGAGCAGAAGAATGGAAGAGAGTTTCCCCCAATTTCCGCCGCCGGCTGAGAATGAACACCGCCCTTCGGGCGATCCTTTTTATGTTCTTTCACAGAATGCGGTCATGCGGACGTTGCAGTCGGTCGCAACCGACGTGGCCGCCAGCGATACTCCGGTGCTGCTCGTAGGTGAAAGCGGCACAGGCAAGCACGCACTGGGGCTGCAGATCCATCGCCGGTCGGGGCGCCGCCAGGAAAGCTTCAACGTGGTCAACTGCGCCGAACTGAGCGCAGATTTCTTCAGCGCCAGAGGCAACGGGAACTCGGCCGGCGGCTGCGAAGCGGGAACGACATTTCTGAGCGAGATCGCCGACTTGGGTTCCGCCTGGCAACCCAAGCTCCTCAAAGCTTTGTTCGATAACGCCGGTCAGACCGGCAGGCATGCGCGCGTGATTGCGTCCACGCGCAAGAACCTGGAGCAGGAGATCGAGTCGGGACGCTTCCGCGAGGATCTCTACTACCGCATCAGCGGCGTGTGCCTGCGGCTGCCGCCCTTGCGCCACCGGCGGGAAGACATTCGCGTCTTGTGCGATTACTTCGTGGGCAAGTACGCAGCGCTCTTGCAGCGCCCCGAGCCGGTGCTGAGCGCGGCCATGCAGCGTTTTCTGGCCGAGCATTCCTGGCCCGGCAACGTGCGCGAACTGGAAGACACCATGAAGATGGTGGTCGCGCTGGGCGACGAGCGCCTGGCCATTGCCAGCCTGCGGTCGCGCGCCATGGAGGCGCACCGTAACAACGGGACCAGCGAGCGGGTCTCGCTCAAGCAGGCCTCGCGCCTGGCCTCGCGCCTGGCGGAGCGCGAGCTGATTCTGACGGTGCTCTCGCGCACGCGCTGGAACCGCAAGCGCGCCGCCCAGGAATTGCAGATCAGTTACAAGGCGCTGCTCTACAAGCTCAAGCAGATTGGATTGGACGACGACTTTGCGCCCCAGGAGGAAAAGAATCTATGACAAACTCGGCACGAATTGCAGTCCTGCTGTTGCTCTGCTGCTGGCTCGCGATGACGGCCATGGCTCAGCAGCCGCAGCCCGCCACTCCCGCCACGGCCGCCGCTCCGGAAATGAGCGCCAAGAGCGCGACCAACGATCCCGCATACGTGATTGGAGCAGAGGACGTGCTGCAGGTCAACGTGTGGAAGGAGCCGGAATTGTCGGGCACCTTTCCGGTGCGCCCCGACGGCAAGATTTCGCTGCCCTTGCTGAACGACATGCAAGCTGCCAGTTTGACCCCGGTGCAACTGGCGGAGGCCGTGAGGGAAAAACTGAAGAAGTACCTGGAGGCGCCGCGGGTCACGGTGATGGTGACGACCATCAACAGCCGCCGCGTTTACCTCATGGGCCAGGTGGGCCGCCAGGGTGCGCTGCCGCTACAGGCAAAGATGACCGTGCTGCAGGCGATTTCCACCGCCGGCGGGCTGTTGCAGTTCGCGAACTCCAAGCGGATTTACGTGCTGCGGACAGAGAACGGCAAACAGGTGAGGCTGCCGTTCAATTACAAGGAAGTGATCAAGGGGAATCATCCCGAGCAGAACTTTCTCCTGGAGCCCGGCGACACGATCGTCGTGCCCTAGCGGGAGGACTCGATGAGGCAAAACGCGAAACTCGCTGTTCTACTTCTGCTGGCGCTGGTGACGGTCGCCGTGGGCTGGGCGCAGCAGGAGGTCCCGCCCCAGAATGCGCCCGGGCCCGCAACCCAAGACCAGACGAGCGCGCCTGACACGGGCAGCGCCGCCACCGTGGTGCCGGACAACCGTCCTCTGACCGGAGCGCAAGAAGGTGGGCTCGGTTTGCCGGCGAGCTTCCACAGCAACATGGTGTTTCGCATGGCGGCGAGCGAAACGGTGAACTCCAACAGCGACTTCCTCGGCGGCGATTCGAACCGCTACAACGGCGGGGGCAATATCGCCGGCAATGTCGAGGTGAGCCATTACTGGCGGCGTGGCCAGATTTTCTACCAGGGCGGCGCCGCCTACAACAGCCGACGAGGCGACGTGTTCCAGACGCACTCGCTGGTGGCGTCGCAAAAGTTCACCGGGCCGCGGTTGTCGTTTCTGCTCAGCGACCAGTTCCGGTACACGCCGGCGGCGGATTTCGGGGCGGCGGGCATGGAAGGCCTGCTCGGCATGGATACCCTCGGCGGGATCAGCGGGTTTGGCACGCTGGGGCAGAGCGCCCGCACCGCGGGTGTGGCGACGCTGAATTCCTCCTTCGTGCCCAACCAGAGTGTGTTGACGGCGCCCTCGGGGCGAATTAACAACACCGTGGTCGGCGAAGTGGAATACCGCCTGAACTTCCGGCAGTCGGTGACGATGACGGGCTCCTACGGGTTGCTGCATGCCATGGATTCGGACCTGCTGGAGACGCGCCAGTACAACGCCGCCTTCGGCTACAACTACCTGGTCAACGCGAATACAACGGTGGCGGCGAACTACGATTACACGCGGCTGGATTACAGCGTTTTTGACCGCGCCGTCAACAGCCATTCCGTCGGGTTGATGTTCGGGCGCACGCTGCTCGGCCGCTTGAGGTTTACCGCCGGGGGCGGGGGACAGTTTTACACCATTGACGATCCCGGGATCAGCCAGAGTGACGTCACCTGGAACAGCAATGCCGGATTGCAATATTCCCTTGGGAGACTGTCGCTGAGGGCAGACTGGATGCGCTCGGTGACCGCCGGATCGGGGGTGCTGCCGGGTGCGGAAACGAACAGCGTGACGGTGAGGGGCGAACGGCAGTTCGCCGGGGTATGGAACCTGCTCGTCAACGCCGGGTACGCCGACAACAAAGGCCTGGGCAGCCCGCAAGGTTTTGAAACGGAATACGTGGGCGCGGGGGTGAACCGCCGCCTCGGGCGCCACGTCGGCATGTTCGCCAACTACAACCTGCAACACCAGAAGGGTAGCGCGGCGTGCACCGCGCGCGGCTGCGGGATCGCGTTCATGCAGCACGTATTCAGTATCGGTTTGAACTGGATCTCCCAGCCGATCGGCATTTTTTAGAGGACTTTTTAGAGGAAAGCATGCTCGGAGACAAGCCACTCAGCTTTGACGAAGTCGTTGGCATTTTGCGGCGGCGCATGTGGTGGATACTGATCCCGATGCTGATCTCGCCGGTGATCGGCTATCTGATCAGCCTGAAACTGAAGCCGCGCTACACCTCGCAAGCCCTGGTGCTGGTGGAGCAGCAAAAAGTGCCGGACAAGTTTGTGACTCCGGTTATCACCGAGCAACTGAACGTCCGCTTGGCCACGATGCAGGAGCAGATCCTGAGCCGCACGCGCCTGCAGCCGATCATTGACCGTTTCGGGTTGTTCCGTGAGCGCATCGGCAAGGTTCCCAACGAGGAACTGGTGGAGGAACTGCGTAAAGCGGTGAACGTGAGCCCCATCCGCGGCGACGCCGCGAACCGCGGAGGGCTGCCCGGCTTCTACATTTCCTTTACCTCCGATAACCCGCGATTGGCGCAGCAGGTTTGCGCCGAAATTCTGGCCATGTTCATGCAGGAAAACCTGAAGCTTCGCGAACAGCGGGCGCAGGGTACGACCGACTTCCTGAGCAACCAACTGGAGCTGGCCAAGAGCAAGCTCGACGAAAGCGACGCCAAGCTGGCGGACTTCAAAAAGAAGTTCATGGGCCAACTGCCCAGCGACGAACCGCGCAACATCCAGATGCTGAATACGCTAACCCAGCAACTGGGCGCCGCGAACCAAGGGATGGAGGCGGCCCGCCAGAAAAAGGCGCTGCAGGAATCGGTCCTGGCGCAAAACATTTCCAATTGGCAAATGACGCAGAACAGCTCCGGCAGTGGCAATCCGGTGGACCTGCAGAGGCAGATTGAAGCGGTGCAGGCGCGACTGATTGAGCTGCAAGGACGGTATACCGAGGATCACCCGGACGTCATTCGCGCCAAGAACCAGCTCGAAGCACTGAAGAAACAATTGGACCAGCCGCGCAGCGCTCCTCCCAAAGGGCCCACCCAGCACCTGAATGAACCGCCCGAGATTGCGCAGGTGCGGGTGGCGTTGCGCATGACGGAAGAGGACATCCGCGTGAGAACTGCGGATCAGCAGCGTCTGCAAAGAGAAATCTCGAACGTCCAGGGGCGGCTTCAGTTGAGCCCCACCGTGGAGGAGCAATACAAGGCGGTGACCCGCGATTACGATAATTCGTTGCAGTTCTACAACGAGCTGCTCACCAAGAGGACGCAGTCGGAAATGGCGACGAACCTGGAAAAACAGCAGCAGGGTGAGCAGTTCCGCGTCATGGACCCGCCGAACCTGCCGGAAGTGCCGACCTACCCCAACCGGCCGGCCTTTGCCGGTGGCGGGCTGGGGCTGGGTCTGATGCTAGGCCTTGGGCTCGCGGTTCTTCTCGAACTCCGCACCAGTGCTTTCCGCACCGAAGGTGATGTCGAGTTCTACTTGCGGTTGCCGGTGTTGGCGCTGATGCCGATGGTGGGCCCCTCCCAGGAGGCGAAGACCGGCAGCGCGGGACGGCTGCGGTTCTTGCAGAGACTGCGGCGGAAGCAGCCAGAGCGCCAGGAAGTGGGGGCGTAGCGCCGTATGTATAAGAACTTTTTCGGATTGAAGGCGAACCCCTTCAACGTAAACCCGGATCCGAGGTTCCTGTTCTTGACGCGGTATATCAAGGAGGCTTTGGCCTGCTTGACCTACGCCGTGCAGAACCGCAAAGGGTTCGTAATGCTCAGCGGCGAAGTGGGCACCGGCAAAACCACGCTGCTGAACAAGTTCCTGGAGTGGCTGCGGATGCAGCGCGTGGCCACCGCCTTCATCTTCAATCCGCGGTTGAGCATCAGCGAATTCCTCGACTACATGGTCACGGACTTCGGCATTCCCGGCGAGTCCAAGGACAAGAGCCAGCTTCTGATGCGGCTGAACCGCTGGCTGCTGGGCCGTTATCGAGCCGGCGAGACGGCAGTTCTCATCGTGGACGAAGCCCAGAACCTGTCGCCCGATGTGCTGGAGGAAATCCGGCTGCTCACTAATCTTGAGACCTCCACGGAAAAACTGCTGCAGATCGTGCTCTCCGGCCAGCCCGAACTCGAACAGAAGCTGAAGCAGCCGGAACTGCGGCAGCTCTGGCAGCGCGTCTCGCTGCGCTGCCGCACCCACCCGCTGACGCAGGAAGAAACAGCGGCCTACATCGCGCAACGGCTGCGGATCGCAGGTTCCAACGGGTCGCCGATCTTCAGCCCGGAAGCCATGGACAGCGTTTTCAAGTACTCGCTGGGCATTCCCAGGGTGACCAACCTGGTGTGCGAGCACGCGCTGATCAGCGCCTTTGTGGACCAGGAGCGGCCGATTCTGGCGGACACCGTGGAAACCGTGGCGCGCGAGTTTGAGCTGCACGAAATCGCCCCCACGGCGGCGGCGCAGACCGCCCTCGCCGGGGAGAACATGACGCTGGTGGATGCCTTACGGGTGTTGTCCCGAGTGGGTGACAAGCTGCAGCAACAACAGCAAACGGTGGCAGGGGAAAAGAAACCATGAGCCGGATTCACGAAGCCTTAAAAAGGGCCGAGGAGGAGCGGGCCGCACAGCAAACGACGGTGGCTGCTGTCGCCCCGGTGGGGGAGCAACCGCCCGTGCTGGTGCTGCCAGCCGTCGACGAACTGGAGCTGGCGGCGGCTCCTTCCGCCGCCGCGGTCGAAGAAGCGGGAGCAGGAGCGTTGACCTTGTCGCTGCTGACGGCGCGCTGCGCCCGGCCGGCATGGAAACCGGACCCGCGACAGGTACTGTTTCTCGACCCGCAGGTACACACCGCGCCGGGAGCGGAAGAGTTCCGCACCTTGCGTTCGCGTCTTTATCGCATCCGCGAGAAGCAGCCGCTGAAGACTCTGTTGGTCGGCAGCGCGGTGCCCGGGGAAGGCAAGAGTTTCGTTTCCTCCAACCTGGCGCAAATGATGGCGCGCCAGCGTGGGCGCCGGATCCTGCTGATTGACGGCGACCTGCGCCGTTCCAGCCTGCACCATTTCCTGGGTGCACTTGCCAGCCCGGGATTGCTGGATTACCTGCGAGGGAATGCCGACGAGTTTGCCATCGTTCAGCAATCGCCCATGGAAGGCCTGTTCTTTATTTCCGCCGGGACCGCGGCTGAGAACCCGGCCGAGTTTCTGAACAACGGCCGCCTGAAGATGCTGATCCAGCGTCTGGAGCCGGTTTTCGACTGGATCATCATGGACTCGCCGCCAGTGGTGCCGGTGTCAGACGCTTCCCTGATGTCGGAAGTGTGCGATGGCGTGGTGCTGGTGGTGAAGGCGGCCAGCACCCCTTGCGAGGTGGCCCAAAAAGCGCGCGACGAATTCAAAGGCAGGCCCCTGCTGGGAGTAGTGCTGAACGGGGTCGAGAGCAGCTCGAAGTACGGATCCTATTACTACTACCACGGCGGGTACGCGGAATCGACGAAGCATCGGGAAGGCAAAAGGGCAAAGCACTAAGAAAAATGCGGGACCCGCGCCGCGGGTGGAAAGCTGACTCAGCAGCGGCGCCAGAGGGGGAGTGGCAGCAATGCTTGACGAGAGGTCGCGACAATTACGGACGGTGATGTCGCTGCTGGATATCAGCATCTCGATAGTCGCCTATGTCGCGGCGGTGTGGTGGCAGTCCGGGTCGCTGGCGGACAACGTATCGGAGTTCGTCTCGCATGCCGCGCCCCTGCCCATGCTGGTGTTTCTGTGGCTGTTCTTCTCGGGATTTTTTGGCGCCTACCGCAGCCCGCGCGGGACCCCCCTGTGGCGATACATCTGGGCCGTGATGAAGGCGATGGGGGCCACGGTGGCGGTGCTGCTGGCGTTGCTGTTCATGTTGGAGATTAAGTACGTCAGCCGGGCGGCCGTGCTCATGTTCGCTATTCTCGACTTTGTGCTGCTGTCGGCAGTGCGCGCGGGCGTCGTTTACTACTTCCGCAAGTCGCTGCGGAGCGGCGACAAGAACTTTTTGCGGATACTGATCATCGGCACCGGCAACCGGGCCATTCGCCTGGCGGGCTTGTTGCAGGACAAGGCGGAATGGGGACTGCACATCATCGGCCACCTGGATCCGGATCCCCGGTGCGTGGGAAAGCGCGTGGGCGACTGTGGGGTTCTGGGCACGGTCAGCGATATCAGCACGGTGTTGAAGAACCACGTGGTGGACGAAGTCATCCTGGCGGTGCCCAGAGCCATGATCCCGGACGTGGATGCCATCGCGCATGCCTGCGAGGAGGAGGGGGTGAAGCTGCGCCTGATGGCCGACGTCTTCGACGTACACGTGGCCAGAGTGTCGCTGGTGGAGGTCAGCGGAGTCCCGCTGCTCACCCTGGAGCCGGTGGCCCAGGAACAGGCCAAGGTGTTCGTCAAGCGCTTGCTGGATCTGGGGATGGCCATCGTGCTGCTGTTCTTTATCTGGCCGCTGCTGCTGGCGATTGCCATTGCCATCCGGCTGGATTCGCGCGGCCCCGCGCTGTTCGTGCAGGAGCGCGTGGGACAAAACAAGCGGCGCTTCCAGATGTACAAGTTCCGCACCATGTTCGAGGGCGCCGACCGCATGCAGGCGCTGCTGGAGCACCTGAACGAAGCCCGGGGCCCGATCTTCAAGATCAGCAACGACCCGCGCATCACGCGCGTGGGACGCCTTTTGCGGAAAACCAGCCTGGATGAGTTGCCGCAGATTTTCAACATCGTGACCGGCGAAATGAGTTTCGTCGGGCCGCGCCCCATGTCACTGCGCGACGTCGACCTGTTCGACCGGGGCATCCAGCGCAAGCGCTTCAGCGTGAAGCCGGGGATCACCTGTATCTGGCAAATCTCCGGGCGCAGCCAGCTTCCTTTTTCCAAATGGCTGGAACTGGACCTTTACTACATCGAGAACTGGTCTTTGGGGCTTGACTTTAAGATCTTGTTGAAGACCATCCCGGCGGTGCTCAAAGGGACAGGGGCCGTCTAAGGCGAATCGTGCAACAGGGAGGGGAAGTGAGCAACGTCGGCAGTGCCGTGGGTGTGGCGGCCAGCGCGGGCGCCACCGGGAAATCCGCACCTGGCGCGGCCGAGTTGATCTCGAGGCTGCGGCCCATAGCCATTCGCTCGCTGCGCCGGATGTACGCGCCGCAAGAAAAGCTGTTTGTGTTCCGGCTGCGCCGCCAGAGCGGCGTTATCGTGCGCCAAGGTTTAAGCCCGCGCTATACGGCGATTACGCTGATCGGGCTTGCGGAAGCGGACGACAGTGTCCGCGCCAGCATTCTCGGTGAACACGGCCTCCACGATGTTTGCGAACGGCTGAAACAGGAGGCCGGGCGCTCGCAAAACCTGGGCGACGTTGCGCTGATCACGTGGGCGGCCCAGGCCGTGGGGTATCCGGATCGCCGCTGGGCATGGCAGAAGCTGATGTCGCTGCGCCCGCACGATGCGGCGCACCCGACGGTGGAAGCCGCCTGGGCTCTGGCGGCGCTGTGCGTTGACCGCGAGGCGCCCTGCGCGCGCCAGCGCGAGCAGTTGGCGCAACGGCTGCTGGGCTCATTCAGCCGCCGCGCGCATGTGTTTCCCCACGTCTTGGGCGACCCGGGCAAGGGACTGCGAGCGCACGTTGCCTGTTTTGCCGATCAGGTTTATCCGATCCACGCGCTCTCGCACTACTTCATGCTGGCCGGCGAGCGCGCCGCTCTCCAGGCAGCGGAAGCCTGCGCCGGCCAAATCTGCCGTCTCCAGGGCGATGCCGGACAGTGGTGGTGGCATTACGACTACCGCACGGGGGATGTGGTGGAGGGCTATCCGGTGTACGCCATCCACCAGGACGCGATGGCCCCCATGGCCCTGTTTGCCCTTCGCCAGGCCGGCGGGGCGGACTTCAGCAAGGAATTGGAGAAAGGGCTGGCGTGGCTGGAGGGGTGTCCGGAACTCGGCGGCGGCTCGCTGATTGACGTGGACGCGGACTTGGTGTGGCGCAAGGTGGCGCGCCGCGAGCCGGCAAAATTGTCGCGCGCGCTGCAGGCCGGAGCGAGCCGCTTACATTCTGCGCTGCGGGTGCCCGGAACGGACGTGGCCTTTCCCGCCACTGCCGTGGACTACGAAGATCGGCCGTATCACCTGGGCTGGCTGTTCTATGCCTGGCGGGAGAACCACAGACAACCATGACACGTACGCTCAGCGAAGTGGAACGCAACCGTGCCGGTGAGCAGACCGGCTGGCCACTGTCTATCCCGAAGCCGGCCACGCGGGCCTTCTGCGGCATTCCGATAGCGGCCATGACCATGCGCCAGGTGCTGCAGCTCGTGGACGAGGTCATCGGCGGCCGGGGCCGCCTGCAGATCGGGGTGGTCAATGCCGCAAAAGTGGTGAACATGCGGCGCAACGAGCTGCTGCGCGAGGACGTGCTCTCCTCGGACGTGATTCTGGCCGACGGCATATCGGTGGTGTGGGCCTGTCGGCTGCTGGGGCAGCCGCTGCCGGAGCGCGTCGCCGGGATCGATTTGTTCATGGAGATTCTGCGTGCCGGCAATGCGCGCGGGTATCGCGTCTACTGCCTGGGCGCAAGCCAGGAGGTGCTGGACCTGGTGGTGGCGCGCATTGCCGCCGATTTTCCCGGTGTCAAGCTGGTGGGTGCGCACCACGGATATTTCGGCGCCGGCGAAGAGGCGGAAATTGCCGCCGAGATTGAGGCCGCCAGGCCCGATGTTCTGTTTGTAGCCATGACCTCGCCCAAGAAGGAGAAATTCATTGCCCGGTGGAGCCAGCAGATGGACGTGCGCGTCTGCCATGGGGTGGGGGGCTCGTTCGACGTCTTTGCCGGAAAGGTGGAGCGCGCGCCGCAAGCCTGGCAGCGGCTGGGTATGGAGTGGCTGTACCGGCTGGTGCAGGAGCCCCGCCGCTTGCTCCGCAGATACCTGGTCACCAACACCCTTTTCTGCCTGATGGTTCTGCGCGAATTCTTTCGTCCCGAACGGCAGTCCGGGATGGCGAGTCATCGGAGCTAATCCATGATCCGGGTCACGCTCCTCCTCTTGTTCTGCCTCTTCCTGGTGGTGTACGCGTGGAAGGACTGGTACAAGTCGCTGTGCGGACTGATCCTGCTGGTAGCTGTGATTCAACATCCCGACATGCCGAAGACGCTGCTTGGCATTCAGGGTATCAACCCCTGGAATCTGGTGTTGCTGGCCAGCGTGCTGGCTTGGGCGGCGGCCGCCGGGCGCGAGCATCTGCGCTGGGACATGCCGCGTATTGTCACCTTTTTCCTGCTGACGTACCTGGTCGTGATTGTCAGCAGTTTTGCCCGCATGATGCTGGCGGGGGGCGCCGTGAGTCCGAAGCTCGTTGGTGAGACGACGGCGTATGCGACCAGCGAATACCTGATCAACAACATCAAGTATGCCCTGCCCGGCATACTGCTCTTTCACGGTTGTCGCACTGAGGCGCGCTTTCGGATGGGACTTTGGGCGTGCCTGGGTATTTACTTCCTGCTGGCCCTCCAGGTGATCAGGTGGATGCCCCTTAGCGCTGCCGTCAGCGGCGAGGAGTTGGCGAACCTCAGTTTGAAGTTGCTGTCGAACGAAGTCGGCTTTCATCGAGTCAATCTTTCCATGATGCTGGCCGGCGCCTCCTGGGCCATCTTCTCCACGCGACCCCTGGCCAGTGGTCGCGGCAGGATGTTTCTGATAACGCTGGCCAGCTTGATAGTGCTGTTCGGGCAAGCGCTGACCGCCGGGCGTACCGGGTACGTCACCTTTCTCGCCGTCGGCCTGATCTTGTGCCTGGCGCGCTGGCGGAAGTACCTTCTTGTTATGCCCGTAGCGGTGATTGCCATGGTTGTGTTGGTCCCCGGGGCGAAGGAACGACTGACGCAGGGCTTCACGCCCGGGACCGTTGACACGAACGTCAGGGCAGAGGCAATGGACGAAACCGTGGCAGGAGGCGATGCCTATACCATCACCGCGGGGCGAAATGTCGCGTGGCCCTTCGTGATCGACAAGATCGGCGAATCCCCGGTGGTGGGCTACGGTCGGCAGGCGATGCTGAAGACAGGACTCGGCTTATTCATATGGCGACAGTTCGGAGAGGTTTTTCCCCACCCCCATAACGCCTATCTGGAGCTGTTGCTCGACAATGGATTCCTGGGCTTTTTCATGGTCATTCCGTTTTATGTGCTGGTTCTGAAGTATGCCTTCTCGCTTTTCCGCGACTCGCGGGATCCCACCTACGTGGCCATCGGCGGTACCGCCTGCGCCCTGGTATTGGCGTTGCTATTTGCCGCGATGGGCAGTCAGACCTTCTATCCGCGCGAGGGAGCCGTGGGGATGTGGTGTGCAATTGGGTTGATGTTGCGGGTTTACGTGCAGCGAGCGCGGCGGCAGGCGCAACCGAGCAGCCAGGAGTCGAAAAAGGCGGAACAGTGGTGGCCGGAAGCGGCGCCGGCGCCCGCTCCGACTGGGGAGCTTTGGCCCGACCCGGCCCGCGAGGATGTGGCGCAGGAAGTGGCGCCGTGACCTCCGGCACAAGCAAGAGCGGCTCGGAGGGGCTGCGCAAACTGCGATTGGTATACATCCTGGCCGCCAGCCACTCAGGATCGACGCTGTTGGCGATGCTTCTGGGGAGCCACCCCGAAATCTGCACGGTCGGGGAGCTGAACCTGAGCGGCCTCCATGATCTGGACACCTACCGCTGTTCCTGCCTTGCGCCCATTCGCGAGTGCCCCTTCTGGTCGGGCGTGAGCGAGGAAATGTCCGGGCGGCGGCTCAATTTCGATATTACCCGTGCCGGCATGGATTTCCGCTCGGGCGGGAGCCCCTACGTCCGGCGACTGCTGCAACCGCTGCACCGCGGCGCCTTTCTGGAATTCTTGCGGGACGCCGCCCTGGCGCTTTCGCCGGCATGGCGCACCAGCGTTCCGGCGGTGCAGGCCAGGAATGTCGCCTTCATTGATTGCATTCGCGCGCGCAGCGGCAAACCCGTGGTCGTCGATTCCTCGAAGATCGCGCTCCGGCTCAAGTACCTTCTGCGCAATCCGCAGCTTGATGTGCGGATCGTGCGGCTGGTCCGAGACGGTCGAGGGGTCGCGCTAACCTACACCGACCCGGCGCAATTTGCCGATGCGACCGACCCACGCTTGCGGGGCGGAGGCGGAGGCACCGACCGGGAACGTGAACGGCTCAGTGTCGAGGATGCCGCGTCCGAGTGGCGGCGCAGCAACGAAGAGGCGGAAGCAATCCTGCGGGGAATTGAGCCTTGGCGTTGGATGCAGGTGCGCTACGAAGATCTGTGCACCCGCCCGGAAGCGGTCCTGACCAGCTTGTTTTCCTTCCTTGGGGTGGCGCCGGCCGACGTGTTTCACAACTTCCGTTCGGTCGAGCAACACGTGATCGGAAACGGCATGCGGCTGGATCAGTGCAGGCAGATTCGCTTCGACGAGCGATGGAGGTCGGTTCTGACGGCCGAACAAATTAAGCGCTTCGACAAAATTGCTGGCCGGACGAACCGCAGATTGGGGTACAACTGAGGACGCCAATACCCGGGCTCGCCCCGGGGTGTGCGGGAACTCAGAAACGAAATATGGGCGCTGCCGAGACAGAAACTGCTGACCAAGAGAAGCGATTCCACGACGTCACCGGTCTTAACCGGATGACCTGGAATGTGGTGGCCAGTTGGGGTACGCACCTGGTGTTCGTCGTGGCCGGGTTTATCATGCCACGGATCATCGACCGCCACGTAGGCCAAGTCTCACTCGGGATTTGGGACTTTGGCTGGTCGGTGGTCAATTATTTCAGCCTTGCCAGCCTGGGGATCGGATCCTCGGTCAACCGGCACGTGGCCATGTATCGCGCCGCCAATCAGCCAGAGCGGCTGAAGCGCATGGTGTGCTCGGTGCTGATGGTGCAGGTGGCGGTGGCCGGGCTGATGCTGATCCTTTCCTTCCTGGCCGCGTGGTCGCTACCCTTTCTGTTTTCCGGGAGACTGGGCTCGCATGCCATTGAGGCGAGCTGGGTGGTGGTTCTGCTGGGTTCGACCCTGGCGGTGCAGACGGTGTTCGATACCTTTCGCGGCATCATGACCGGATGCCACCGCTGGGACCTGCACAACGGCATCAACGCCGGCGCCTACGCCGCCACCGCCGCGGCCATGATCCTGGCTCTGCACTGGGGTGGAGGGCTGCGCAGCATGGCGGCCGTCTACCTGGCGGGCACGTTCCTGGGCGAGGTGGTGCGGGTGATGGTGGCGCATCGAGTGTGCCCGGAGTTGTCGTTCTCGCTCGCCTATGCCAGCCGGTCGGAAGCCGGGAAGATGATCGTATTCGGAACCAAGACCCTGGTCGGCGGGATTGCTACGCTCATTTTGAATCAAGCCAACAGCATCCTGGTAGCCGGCCACCTGGGGCCGGCCGCGCTGGCGATTTACTCCCGGCCCAACAACCTGGTGCGAAATGCCGCCACGTTCCTGAACAAGTTTGCTTTCGTGCTGACGCCCATGGCGGGTTCGCTGCAGGGCAGCGGGCGCACGGCGGAGCTGCGCCGGTTTCTGACCGAGACTTCGCGGGTCGGCACTTTTCTTTGCGTTCCCATCACCCTGGTGCTTTGCATCTATAGCGACCTCGTGCTGCGCCTGTGGATGGGGCGAAAATACGAGTACGGCGTCATCCTGGTGATTATGGCGGCGGGGTCGTTTCTGCAGCTCTCGCAGCAATCGGTTTTGAATATCCTGACCGGCCTGAACATGCACGGGCGGATCAGCGTGATCTGCATGATTGTGGCGGTGGTCCTGTTCGGTATCTGCGCGGGCCTGCTGATGCTGGTGGGCTGGAGCCTGACGCTGGCCCCACTGATGATCGTGGTTCCATTGTCATTGGCGAATGGCGTGGTGATGCCGATTTACGCTTGCCGCAAGCTCCAGGTGCCGGTGCTGAAGTACGTGCGGCGGGTGTTCCTGGCTCCGCTGGCCTGCGGCATTCCCTTTGCAGCCTGCCTGGTGGCAAGCCGAATCCTGCTGGGACATCGGCCTTGGCTGGCCATCACCTGCGGTCCGGTGGCGGGCGCAGTGGTGCTGGCGCCGCTCTACTGGGTGTACATGCTGCCGGAGCGCATGCGGACGCGAGTGCGAGAATATCTGGCGGCAAGATCGGATTTTGTGCGCCGTCGCACTGGCTGGCAGCCTACGGTTGAGGAAAGCAAGACGATGGCCGCAGTCGCCGGAGAGCCGGTCCATGACAACCAGGCGCGCTGAGGGTGAGGACGTCCCCGGAACAGACGCTGAGCTGCAAAACCGCGTGTGGTTGCGGCGGTTCCCGTATCCCTACCGCGCCATGTTGGCCATCTGCAGCGACCTGGATGAGACGCCGGACCGCCAGGTATACTTCGAGACCGCTCGCTTCCTGAACACAACCGAAAATACCGCGATGGGCCGCGGCGTCGGCTTGGAAGTGGGGAACACTATCTACTTCGACATGCCGGCGAACCAGTTCTCGTACTGGAATACCGACGACACCGGCCGGGCGATGGCGCGCGCCCTGATCCAGTCCGGGCACATAGACTGCCTGCATTCCTTCGGCGACCTGGCCCGCACCCGGACGCACGCCGCGCGCGCCCTGGACGAGCTGGTGCGCAGTGATTGCCGGCTGGCGGTGTGGATTGACCACGCCGTCGCCCCCACCAATTTCGGCAGCGACATCATGCAGGGTTCCGGCGACGTACCCGGAGCCGAGGCCTACCACGCGGATCTGAGCTGCGAGTTCGGTATCCAGTACGTCTGGCGTGGCCGGGTGACCAGCATTATTGGCCAGGATGTGCGGCGCGACCTGAGCGGCATTTTCTCCGGCCGGCATCCGTTGGCCTCGCTAGAGACGCTCGGCAAAGAATGGGTGAAGGGTGTGGTGGGGCGCAGTAAGGCGAAGTACGCGATGCACGGACCGAATCGCGTGCTGGCGGAAACTTGCCTGCGCGACGGGCGCAAGGTCCTGGAATTCCTGCGCTGCAACCCGCATTGGGGCGGCGTCAGTTGCGGCGAAACGGCGACCGGATTGCCCGACGTGCTTACGGACCGCATGTTGCGGACGCTGATCGGACGGCAAGGCGTGTGCGTTCTTTACACCCATTTGGGTAAGATCACGAACCGGCAGCAGCCATTGGATCTACGGGCCCAGAATGCGTTCCGACGGCTGGCGCAATACGCGAGCCAAGGAGACGTGCTGGTCACGACGACGCGGCGATTGCTGGGCTATTGCAGCGCCGTGCGCGCGCTCAACTATGAAGTCTTCCAGGGGGACGGCATAACGACCATTGACGTGACTGGCGGCGCATCAGGCATCAGCGAGCGGGACCTGCAAGGTTTGACCTTCTATGTCTCCGAACCTGAAAGGACGCGGCTAAGCGTTAAGGGGCAGGCGTTGCCGGAGATAGAGCGCAATCCCGCCGACGCCACCGGCCAGGCAAGCGTATCCGTGCCGCTTCGGCGATTGGAGTTTCCCAGCCTGTAGGTGTTCAACTGCTCGCGACGGTGACTCGGCTGAGCGCGCCGGCGCCGCGCAGGTCGCCGAGCTTGTACTGCATACCGTCTGTGATGCCGTCTTCAACGTACATGCGGTACCAGGCTTCCAGGGCGAGCACGCTCCACAACTGAAGCGAGTAGTCGCGCCGGCCGGAGAGGTGGTCGGCGATAAGTTCCTGGACCCGGTCGGCGTCCAACAGTCCCGAGCGTGCCACGTTGTCGCGCGACAGGAAGGCGGTCAAAAACTCCCGCAGTTCTCCCTTGAACCACTGCCCGATGGGCGAATCGAAGCCGACTTTACGCCGCTCCGCGATCTCGCGCGGGATCCACTGCTGCGCCACCGCCTTCAGAATGTGCTTGCTCCTGCCGCCTTTCAGGCGGAAGTGGGCCGGCAGGGAAGTGACGTATTGCGCCAAGTCGTAATCGCAGAGTGGGGACCTGACCTCGAGGCTGTGCGCCATGCTCATGCGGTCCATGTACGCCAGTTGGTACTCGGGCAGGTAGCCGTGCAGATCCAGGGCGGCGGCGCGGTCGAGCAGCGGGCCGGCGCCGTCGACCAAGTACTCGCGAAGGAAACTATCGCCCAGAGGATTGGCCGCCTGCTGGCGCAGTTCGCGCGAGATGAGCTCGCGCCGGACATCTTCCTGCAGCAGGCTCACCCACTTCAGGTAGGCGAGTTCGGGCTGCAACTCCGCCCCGGATACAAAGCGCTTGGCGCGCTTGGCAAAGCGGCTGCCGGCGGTGGACTCCGGCCAGCGCGCGACCACCCTCTCCACCAGGCCCTTGCGGATCAACGAGGGCAGCCAGTGGTAATACTCCAGCCAGCGAATCCCCTTGTGCCGCGGGTAGCCGTAAAACAGCTCGTCGCCACCTGTGCCGCCCAGCGCGACCTTCACCTTCCTCCGGGTGAATTCACAAAGGAGGAACACCAGCACGGAGGTCGGCTCGCCATGCGGCTCGTCGTAATGCCAGAGGATGCGGGGCAGCAATTCCATGCTGGACTCAGCGCCGAGGATGAGTTCGTAGTGATCGGTCTTGAGATGCTCGGCGATCTGCCGGGCATAGCGAAGCTCGTTGAAGCCGCTGGCCTCGCGTCCGTAGCCGACACAGAAGGTCTTGACCTTGGCCTCGTGCCGGCACATCAGGGCGACGATGGTGGAGGAATCGATTCCGCCGCTTAGAAATGCCCCGACTTCCACGTCGCTCTTCAGGCAAAGGCGGACCACTTCGTCGAGCCGATGGGTAAGCTCCTCCACGGCGGATTCGAAATTCGCGGGTGTTCTCGCCGCCGGTCGCCGCTGCCAGTAGCGGCGCACCGTGGCCTGGCCGTTTTCCCAGACCAGCATGTGGGCCGGCGGAAGCTTGGAGATTCCGGCATAGAACGTGTCCGAGCCCGCGACATATCCGGCCGCCAGATAGTCGCAAACCGCCTGCGGGTTCACCTGGCGTTGGCGCCAGCCCTGAAGAATGGTCTTGATTTCCGATCCGAAAAACAGCCGCTCACCGTCAGGCGCGAAAAACAGGGGCTTCTCGCCAATCCGGTCGCGGGCCAGCACCAGGCGCCGGCGCTTCACGTCCCACAAGGCAATGGCGAACATGCCGCGCAGGTGCTGCACGAAGTCGAGCCCGTAATCTTCGTAGAGGTGGACGATAGTCTCCGTGTCGGAGGCGGTGGCCAGCACATGGCCGCGCTCGACGAGGTCGCGCCGGAGGTCGTCATAGTTGTAAATCTCTCCATTAAAGACCACCCAAACATCTTGGTTTTCGTTCGCGATGG
>Ga0315268_10002017_pt1 | contig 23193 bp, 26 predicted proteins | sample C1_top_MG_FD_204535 | JGI IMG/M metagenome (GOLD analysis project Ga0315268, IMG submission 204535) | Sediment microbial communities from Yellowstone Lake, YNP, Wyoming, USA - C1_top | ecosystem: Environmental > Aquatic > Freshwater > Lake > Sediment | place: USA: Wyoming | collected 2017-08-01 | reverse complement strand
CCTACTGAGAGATCACACCTAGGGAATAAATCCTCTAGGCCGTTGATTTTATGGTGGGCCCGCACGGACTTGAACCGTGGACCAAGGGATTATGAGTCCCCTGCTCTAACCAGCTGAGCTACGGGCCCGTAATCGTCGAGCGCGGCGAATGTGGCCGCTTACACTTCGCCGCTGCCGGTAAAGCTTTTCAGCTTTTCGGAACGGGTCGGGTGGCGCAGCTTGCGCAGGGCCTTGGCTTCGATCTGGCGAATCCGCTCGCGGGTGACGTCGAACTGCTTGCCGACTTCTTCCAGCGTGTGGTCGGTGTTCATTTCGATGCCGAAACGCATGCGCAGCACCTTGGCCTCGCGCGAGGTCAGGCTGTCCAGCACTTCGCGGGTGGCGTCGCGCAGGTTGGCGTAGACCGCGGAATCGTCCGGCGACAGCGTGCTCGAATCCTCGATGAAGTCGCCGAGGTGCGAGTCCTCGTCGTCGCCGATCGGCGTTTCCATGGAAATCGGCTCCTTGGCGATTTTCATGATCTTGCGGATCTTGTCTTCCGGCATTTCCATCTTGATCGCCAGCGTCGCCGGATCGGGCTCAATGCCGGTTTCCTGCAGGATCTGGCGGCTGATGCGGTTCATCTTGTTGATGGTCTCGATCATGTGCACCGGGATGCGGATGGTGCGCGCCTGGTCGGCGATCGAACGCGTGATCGCCTGGCGGATCCACCAGGTGGCGTAGGTCGAGAACTTGTAGCCGCGGCGGTATTCGAATTTGTCCACCGCCTTCATCAGGCCGATGTTGCCTTCCTGGATCAGGTCGAGGAACTGCAGGCCGCGGTTGGTGTACTTCTTGGCGATGGAGATCACCAGGCGCAGGTTGGCCTCGATCATCTCGCGCTTGGCGCGGCGCGCCTTGGCTTCGCCGGTGGACATCTGCTTGTTGATGTCCTTCAGGTTCTTGATGGGCAGGCCCACGCGATCCTGCATCGCGATCAGCGCTTCCTGATGCGCCTTGACTTCGTACTGCACCTTGGCGAGCGTCGAGCAATAGCCTTTTTTGGCGGCGATTTCCTTGTCGACCCAGGCCAGCGTGGTTTCATTGCCAGGGAAAGTCTTGATGAAATGCGCCCGCGGCATGCCGGAACGGTTGACGCAGAAATCCATGATCTTGCGTTCGTGCGAGCGGACTTCTTCCACGGCATTGCGGATTTGTTCGCACAGGCCATCGACCTGGCGCACCGAGAAGCGGATCGCCATCAGCAGTTCGGTGACTTCGGATTGCGCCTTCATGTGCTGCGGGGTGCCGAGGCCATACTTGACCTGGGCGGTCTGCGCTTTTTTGTAGGCCTTGCGGATGAAGTCGAACTGCGTCAGAGCTTCGGCTTTCAACTGCGCCAGGTTGGCGGCAGCCAGCTTGGCGCTGGCTTCTTCATCGTCTTCCTCGTTGTCATCGCCTTCACCGGCGGTGTCGTCCACCGCGGGCGCAGCTTCGGTTTCCACTTCGACAAAGCCGTCGATCAGTTCGTCGATGCGCAACTCATCCTTTTCGACTTGCGCGGCCATATCCAGAATTTTCTGGATGGTAAGCGGGCATGACGAAATCGCCATCACCATGTGACGCAGACCTTCTTCGATCCGCTTGGCGATCTCGATTTCTCCTTCGCGGGTGAGCAGGTCGACGGTGCCCATTTCGCGCATGTACATGCGCACCGGGTCGGTGGTGCGGCCGAAGTCGGAGTCGGCTGTGGTCAGCGCCTGTTCGGCGGCAGCAACGGCGTCTTCGTCGGCGACCGCTGGCGTGGCTTCCTGCATCAGCAGGGTTTCGGCGTCCGGCGCTTCGTCATAGACCTGAATGCCCATGTCGTTGATCATGCTGATCACGCCTTCGATCTGGTCGGCGTCCAGCACTTCGTCGGGCAGGTGGTCGTTGATCTCGGCGTAGGTCAGAAAGCCGCGTTCCTTGCCCAGGATGATCAGGTTTTTCAGCTGGGTGCGGCGCGCCTCGGCTTCCAGCGGCGTCAGTTCTTTTAGCGGCAGCAGTGCTTCGGTTTTTTTGGCGCTACCGCCTGGTTTTCTTCCACGTACAGCCACAGGATTGTCTCCGCTCAGGTTTCACGCCGCGCAGCGCGCGCGGGCAGAAAAGTCGTTCAAAAACCGGCAATTATACCGCAAACTGGTGCTTTGTCTTGCCGTTTCTGGCAAGCTAAGTGCGTGCCAGTTCAATCAATTCCTGGCGTTCGCTGATGCTCAGGCTGCCCAGCGGGCGCATCGACAATTCCTGCTGGCGTCTGCGTCGAAAGTCATCACGCAACTGTTTGACCGCGCCGTCGAACTCGGCGTTCCAGTCCCACGTGTCATCTTTGTCGAGCAAATCCGTCATCAGTTCATTGATCAGGGTTTCCAGCGTGCTGCCGCGCGCGGCTTCGGCCAGCGCAGGCAGGCTGCGCTGCTCGATGTCGCGCAGCCAGGCCATCAGTTCATGCATGCGTTCGCTCAGCGGGTCGCTCGCGTCCAGCCAGGCGGTTTCCACTTCGGCGGCCCGATGCGGGTTCATCAACAGCGTGCGCGCCAGGCTGCGCAGGCGCGACGGCGCCGGGCGACGCTGCGGGCGTGGAGGCGCGCGCCGGACAAAACTGGGCTTGATGCCCATGTCACTGAGTTCGTGCGTCTGCAAATGCGCCAGTTCGGCGATTTGTCGCTGGATCAGGCTGGCCAGCAGCGGCGCGGCGATTTTTTCCAGCAGGGGGCGGGCTTCCTTGATCAGCGTCGCGCGGCCTTCCTGGGTATCGAGCTTGCGGTCGCGCGCCAGTTCGCGCAGCAGAAATGCCGACAGCGGCAGCGTGTCGGTATCCAGCAGATGCAGGAAAGCCGCCTGGCCGTGGGTGCGGATGTAGCTGTCGGGATCTTCGCCTTCGGGTAAGAACAGGAAGCTGACCTCCTTGCCGTCCTGCAACGCTTCCAGCGAGTTTTCCAGCGCGCGCCAGGCGGCCTTGCGCCCGGCGTTGTCGCCGTCGAAGGCATAGATCAGACGATCGGTGTGGCGCAGCAGGGTGCGGGCGTGAATCGGCGTGGTGGCGGTGCCCAGCGCGGCCACGGCAAATTCCACTCCGTGCTGAGCCAGCGCCACCACGTCCATGTAGCCCTCGACCACGATGACCCGCCCGGCGGCCTTGATTGCCGCGCGCGCTTCGAACAGGCCATATAGCTCGGAGCCTTTGTGAAACAGCGGGGTTTCCGGCGAGTTGAGGTATTTCGGTTCGCCCTGGTCGAGCACGCGCCCGCCGAAGCCGACGATCTGTCCCTTGACGTTCTTGATGGGGAACATGATGCGGTCGCGGAAGCGGTCGTAGCGCCCGCGTTCGTTGTCGATGACCAGACCCGAAGCGGCCAGGGCGTCGGCTGTGTAATCGGCAAACACCTGCTTCAGTGGTGAGCCGTCCGGCGCATAACCCAGGCCGTAACGGGCGGCGATGGCGCCGGTGAGGCCGCGCCGTTTCAGATAGTCGATGGCGCGCGGCGTGTGCTTGAGTTGCTGCCTGTAGAACTGCGCGGCCTGCTCCAACGCATCCCACAGCGCAGGCGGGGGTTTCGGGCGTTCGGGCTGCTGCGCCGATTCCGGCACCGGCAGGCCGACATCCTGCGCCAGCGCCGCCACCGCATCGGGAAAGCCCATGTGCTCGTATTCCATCAGAAAGCCGAGCGCGGTGCCGTGTGCGCCGCAGCCGAAGCAATGGTAGAACTGCTTGGTCGGGCTGACGGTGAAGGAGGGGGTTTTTTCGCTGTGGAAAGGGCAGCAGGCCTGGTAGTTCTGCCCGGCTTTCTTCAGCGGCACGCGCCGGTCGATGACGTCGACAATGTCGACGCGGGCGAGCAGGGTGTCGATGAAATCGCGGGGAATCATCCTGGATATGCTGGTTGCCGCATGATTAGGCCCGGCTGCGCGGGAGACAGGTGGAGCTTAACCCGCGAGGCGGGTTTTGATCAGCGCGGAAACCTGTCCCATGTCGGCACGGCCGGCAAGACGGGATTTCAATAAGCCCATGACCTTGCCCATATCGCGGGCAGAGGCTGCGCCGGATTCGGCAATCGCAGCAACCACCGCAGCTTCGACCTCGGCGGCGGAGAGTTGCTCGGGCAGGTAGGCTTGCAGCACGACCAGTTCGGCCTGCTCCGCCGCCACCAGGTCGTCACGACCGGCAGCCTGAAACTGGCTGATCGAATCCTTGCGTTGCTTGATGAGTTTTTCGACGATGCTGCTGACTGCGGCATCATCCAGCTCGATGCGTTCGTCGACTTCTTTCTGCTTGATCGCGGCCAGCAGAAGACGAATCGTACCGAGGCGCGCCGTATCTCTGGCGCGCATGGCAGTTTTCATGTCGTCAGTGATGCGACCCTTGAGCGACATGGATGGTGCGTGATTCTGCGTGACGCAGAATCAATACATCTTGGGGGGCAGTTGCTGGCCGCGCAGACGCTTGCTCTGGCGCTTGACCGCAGCAGCGAGCTTGCGCTTGCGTTCGGCGGTGGGCTTCTCGTAAAACTCGCGGGCGCGCAGTTCGGTCAGCAGGCCGACTTTTTCGATGGAACGCTTGAAGCGGCGCAGGGCGACATCAAACGGTTCGTTTTCCTTGATTTTGACGTGGGGCATGTGAAGATGGCTTCCGGGATAACGGGGAAAAACGAGAATGATAACAAGCCTGCGCGCTTTTTTCCAGCCCCACCCGGATCCGGTCCGATGCCGTCTTGGAAAAGACCGGGGGTGGGCTAGCCTGACTGGGTTCGCCAACCCGTCCGCGCAGGCGGGGTTGGGTGAAAAACAGTAACAAATTCAATCTTGTATCTGCTTGGTCTGATGCCGGGCGTGCCCGGAATGCCGGGGGGGGGCGCTGCGAACGGAGTATGGCGGGAGACCGCAAGACCGGGATCGCCCGATACGCCGCGGCCAATGCGCCCGCCCGGGAAATCACCCTGACCCCTCCACCCGGACCCGCATGGCGACCCGCAAGCCGGAACCGGAATAAGCCAGGCGGCGTTGATTGGCTTACCGAATATAATGGGTGCCGATTCGATGCCAGCGGCGTCGGCTCATCCAATTACCGTTGTGAACTTGTCATGTCTGAAACCCGCCAGCCCGAAGCCCATCAAGAATTACAGAACGAGGTCGCCGGGCTCATCGTCGCCGCCCTCAATCTGGAGATCAGCCCGGACGACATTCAGCCCGACGCCCCGCTTTACGGCGAGGGGCTCGGGCTTGATTCCATCGACATCCTGGAGGTGGCGCTGGTGGTGTCCAGGCAGTTCGGTTTCCAGTTGCGCGCCGATAACGCGGACAACGTCCGCATTTTCAGCTCCCTCGTCAAGCTGACCCAGCACATTGCGGCCAATCGGACGAAGTGAGTCCGCACCCATGAGTTTGACACTGGTTCGCGCGGCCCGCTGGATCGCCATTGTCGCCGGGGGAATCGGCTATTCCGTGCTGGCGCATTACAGCGCGGCCACCTCAGCGGCCACCACCTCGCCGTCTTTGGGGGTGGCGGTCTCGCTGACGCCTGCCCTGGCCATTCTGCTCTGGCTGACCTGGCGCTCGCCCAGGCGGCTGGGCATGGTTCTCCTGTGTGCCGCGGTTGGCGCACTGCTGTGGGGAAACTGGGGCGCGCTGCAACGCAATTTCAGCTGGGTATATTTCCTTCAGCACGTCGGCACCAATCTTATGCTGGCCGCGGTGTTTGGCGTCACCCTGGGGCGCGGGCGACAAGCCTTGTGTACGCGTTTTGCCGAGGCCGTACACCGTGGCAGCCTCGCGCCGGAAGTGGTGCGTTACACGCGCCAGATCACGCTGGCGTGGGTGGTGTTTTTTCTGGCGGTCAGCCTGGTTTCCAGCGTCCTGTTTTTTCTGGCCGGCATCGAGGCCTGGTCGGTTTTCGCCAATTTCATTTCCTTCCCGCTGATTCTGCTGATGTTTGTTGTCGAATATCAGGTGCGCCTGCACAAACTGCCGAACCTGGAAAAGCACAGCATCATGGACGGCGTTCGCGCCTTCTGGAAATCGGGCGCTTCCCCCAGCGCCCATTAGGCTGTTTTTGCTGTCCATGCCGCTCCTGCCACTGATCGCCCATCGCAGCCTTGATGCCATTGTGGCCTGGCGCGGCGGCGCGCCGATCAGCGCCCGACAGTTTCTGAACGACGTTGAGTGCCTTGCCAGCCAGTTGCCGCCGGGGCGGCATGTGCTCAACCTGTGCGGCGATCGCTACCGTTTCGCCGTCGCCCTGGCGGCCTGCATCGTCAGTGGCCGCATCAGCCTGCTGCCCCCCACTCACACCCCGGAGATGGTGCGGCAGATGCGCCGCATCGCCCCGGATGTCTTTTGCATCGCCGATCGGGATGACGTGAGTCAGGGGCATGGCAGCGTGGACTTGCCTGCCTTCCGTTACCCCGAGTCGGCACCTCCGTTGGTGGCTCATCCGATCATCCCCGGCGTCGATAGCGAACAGGTCATCGCCCAGGTTTTCACCTCCGGCTCCACCGGGGAGCCGGTGCCTCACGTCAAACGTTGGGGCAGCCTGGTGCGCAGCGTGCGGGCGGAGGCGCTGCGCCTGGGAATCGGTGCTGGCCATGCCATCCTGGGCACGGTTCCGGCGCAGCACATGTACGGTCTGGAATTCAGCGTGCTGATGCCGCTGCAAAGCGGTGCCGCGCTGCATGCCGGCCGCCCCTTCTATCCGGCCGACATCTGCGCGGATCTGGCGAGTCTGCCGCGTCCCCGCATGCTGGTCACCACGCCCTACCACCTGCGCGCCCTGCTCGCGGATCAGGCGACATTGCCCGCGGTCGATCACCTGTTGTCGGCCACCGCGCCGCTGTCGCACGCGCTGGCGCGGGAAGCCGAAAGCCGTTTCGGCGCGCCACTGCACGAGATTTACGGTTGCACCGAGACCGGGCAACTGGCTTCGCGCCGCACCGCGGCGGGCAACGAATGGCAGACGCTGGGGGAGGTTCGACTGCGCCGCGACGGGCAAGCGCTGTGGGCCGAGGGCGGGCACATCGACCATCCGACCTGCCTCAACGATGTCATCGAACTCACGGGTCACGCCGCGGAATCGACCACTTTCCTGCTGCATGGCCGCGATGCCGACCAGGTCAACATCGCCGGCAAGCGCACGTCGCTGGCCCATCTCAACCATCAGCTGAATGCGATTCCGGGGGTGCAGGATGGCGTGTTCCTGCTGCCGAGGGAACACGATCCGCACGGCATCGGCCGCCTCAGCGCCCTGGTGGTCGCCCCCAGCCTGACCCCGGCCGCCCTGACCCAGGCGCTGCGCGAGCGTATCGACCCGGTTTTTTTGCCGCGTCCGCTGCTGTTCGTCGATGCCTTGCCACGCAACGCCACCGGCAAGCTGCCCAGCCAGCTTGCCCAGGATGTGCTGACTACCCTGCAGGCCCGGGCCGAGAACGGGATGCCGACATGAGCGACTCGGTCATGCCCTTGTCCATTCCGGCCGACCATCCGGCCTATGCCGGGCACTTTCCCGGCCGACCGATCCTGCCCGGCGTCGTCCTGCTCGATGCGGCGCTGCACGCGCTGGCGGTGCAGCATGGCATCCAGGCTGAGAGTGGACAATTCAAGTCGGCGAAATTCCATAGCCCGGTCCAGCCCGGCGAAGCACTGACCCTGCATTACACGGAAGCGTCGAGCGGTGGCTTCCGTTTCGAGATTCGCTGCATGGATAGTCATGGCGGCGAACGCCCTGTGGCGAGCGGCGTCCTGGTTTTTTCGACCGGGGCGCAAGCGTGAGCGCGCCAGACATGTCACACCCGGCTGCGCCGGAAACCTCACGTGCGGCTGCGCCGCAAGCGGAATGGGTGCTGCGCCCGGAGCGCAGCAACAGGACGCTGCTGCGGCTGATGAGTTTGATCTCGCTGCGTCTGGGGCGCGCGCCTGCGCGAGTGGTATTGGCGGGCATCAGCCTCTACTTCCTGCTGTTCGCGCCCGCTGCCAGGGCGGCCTCGCGCGCCTATCTGCGCCGGGCGCTGGGGCGGGAATCCCGCTTCGCCGATCTGTTTCGCCACTTCCACAGCTTTGCCTCCACCATCCACGACCGGGTGTTCTTGCTCAACGCGCGCTTCGACCTGTTTCAGCTGGAGGTACATGGCGAGACCGTGATTCAGGACATACTGGCCGCCGGGCGCGGGGCATTCCTGATGGGCGCGCACATGGGCAGCTTCGAGGTGGTGCGCGCAATCGGCCGCCAGCAGCCCGGCCTCAAGGTGGCCATGGTCATGTACCCGGACAACGCCCGCAAGCTCAACGCCGCGCTCGCCGCCATCAACCCGGCGGCGGTGCAGGAGGTCATCCCGCTGGGGCAGATCGATTCGATGCTGCGGGTGCAGTCCGCGCTGGATGACGGCATGGTGCTCGGCGTGCTGGGCGACCGCAGCCTTGGCGGCGAGCCGACCTTGCGGGTGCCTTTCCTGGGGATGGACGCCGAGTTTCCAGTGGGCCCGATGCGTCTGGCTGCCATGCTCAGGCGCCCGGTGCTGTTCATGAGCGGTCTTTATCTCGGTGGCAATCGCTACGCCATTCACTTCGAGCCGCTGGCCGATTTCAGCGATATTGACCGCCAGGGGCGCAATGCCGCCATCGAGGCCGCCGTGACAGCCTACGCGGCCTGCCTGCAACGCCATTGCCGCGCGGCGCCTTACAACTGGTTCAACTTCTTTGACTTCTGGCGCGCGAAGGCGCCTGAATCATGAGCCGATTGATGCGACCTTATTGGGCCGCCGCCGCGCTGGCGCTGGTGTGTAGTCAAGCCGCCGATGCCGCGCCGCTCAGCATCAGCCAGTTGATGGCCAGCCTGGCGCAGCATCCGCAAGGCGCGGCCACCTTCAGTGAAAAGAAATTCATTGCCATGCTTGATGAACCCGTCGTGTCATCCGGCGAGTTGCTGTTCATCGCCCCGGCGCGGCTGGAAAAGCGCACGCTGAAACCCCGGCCCGAGTCCATGGTGCTCGACGGCGATACCCTCACCCTTGAACGCGGCCAGCGCAAACACGTCATGCAGCTCAGGGACTACCCGGAGGTGGCCGGCATGATCGAGAGCATTCGCGCCACCCTGGCCGGCGATCGCCAGGCGCTGGAGCGGGTGTATCAGCTGGCGCTGGATGGCAACTCTGAACGCTGGACGCTGGTGCTCACCCCCCTCGACCCCAAGGTCGGCGCCGTCATCGCGCGAATCAAGATGGCAGGGGTGAAGGACGAGGTGCGCAGCGTCGAGATATTCCAGGCGGATGGCGACCGTTCGTTGATGACCATCGAAAAGCGGGCGTCGCCGCAATGATCCACCCGCGCCGCCGCGGCATCGCCGCCATCGTGCTATGGCTGATCTTTTTGCTGGCCTGTGCCGGCATCATCAGCCGCACCCACTTCACCACCGACCTGTCGGCATTTTTGCCGCGCGCCCCCACGCCCGAGCAGCAGCTGCTCATGGACCAACTCCGCGACGGCCTGGCCTCGCGCCTGATTCTGGTGGGCATAGAAGGCGCCGATGCCCCCACCCGCGCCCGGCTTTCCAGGCAAATCGCCCAGCGCCTGCGCGCCGACCGTACGTTTGTCAGCGTCAATAATGGCGAGCCCGTCAACACCGAGCGCGACCGTATTTTCCTGTTCGACAATCGTTACCTGCTGAGTCCGGCAGTGTCGCCTGCACGCTTCAGCGCAGACGGCCTGCATGCCGCCTTGAGCGACAGTATCGATCTGCTGGCCTCGCCTGCCGGATTGCTGGTCAAATCCCTGCTGCCGCGCGACCCGACCGGGGAAATGGTGCAATTGCTCGAGCAACTCAACAGCGGCACCCAGCCGAAGCTGGTGGAGGGTGCATGGGCATCACGCGATGGCACGCGCGCCCTGATGCTGATGCAAACGCGTGCCGCAGGAAGCGACACCGATGCCCAGCAACGCGCCATGGCCGCCATTCGGCAGGCGTTCGACCAGGCGGCCAGCGCGACCCCATCCGCCAGACTGGTGATGACCGGTCCCGGCGTGTTTTCGGTGACGTCACGCGACACCATCAAGCGCCAGGTCAGCCGCCTGTCGATCATCAGCCTGGTGCTCATCGCAACGCTGCTATTGCTCGTTTATCGTTCCTTCAGCGCACTGGCATTGGGCTTGTTGCCCGTGATCAGCGGGGCGCTGGCGGGCATTGCGGCGGTCAGCCTGGGCTTTGGCGCGGTGCACGGCATCACCCTGGGATTCGGCACCGCCCTGATCGGCGAAGCGGTGGATTATTCAATCTATCTGTTCGTACAATCGGAGCAGAACCGTGCGGATCATCAAAACTGGATCGAGCGCTTCTGGCCCACCATTCGTCTCGGTGTGCTGACTTCGATAGCCGGCTTCGCTTCGCTGCTGCTGTCCGGCTTTCCCGGTTTGGCGCAACTCGGCTTGTATGCCATTGCCGGGCTGATCGCGGCCGCAATGGTGACGCGCTTCGTCCTGCCTTCCCTGCTGCCCGCACACTTCCACATTCATGATGTATCGGGTATCGGCCGCACCCTGTCTCGTGCCGTACAGCGCGCTGCAGCGCTGCGCTGGCCTGCGGTGATCGTGTTGCTGGCGGCCTGCGCCATCGTGGTCGATCACCGCGCCACTCTGTGGAATGACACAATCGCGTCGCTCAGTCCGGTGTCGCAAGCGGATGTGGAACTCGATACCCGCTTGCGCGCCGACCTGGGCGCGCCGGATGTGCGCTATCTGGTCGTCGTATCCGGTGCGAATCAGGAATCCGTATTGCGCGCCTCCGAGCGGGTTTCCACGCTGCTGCAGACACAAGTCGAGCAAGGCCGGCTCGCCGGATTCGAAAGCCCCAGCCGTTATCTTCCCAGCATGGCAACGCAACGCGCACGCCAGGACAGCCTGCCCCCTCGCCTCCTGCTGGAAACACGCCTTGCGCAAGCCGTTCAAGGCCTGCCGGTTCGCGCGCAAGTGTTTACGCCGTTTCTGGCTGACACCGCCGCCGCGCGCAGCCAGCCTTTGCTGCAGGCAGCCGACCTGGAGCAGACCTCGATGGCGATGGCGGTCGATGCTTTGCTCATCCAGCAACGGGGGCAATGGCGTGCCTTGCTGCCGCTGACCGCGCCCGCGGGGGTCAGCATCAACGCGGATCCTATTCGCGCTGCATTGAGCGCAATGCCCGATGTGCTGTTTGTGGACATGAAAGCCGAATCCGATCGCCTGTATTCCGGCTACCTGCATGAAGCCATCGTGCTGTCACTCGGCGGGCTGGTTGCCATTATCGGGTTGCTGCTGGTGGTTTTTCGCTCGCCCCTGCGCGTGCTGCGCATCATCGCGCCGCTGGCAGCGGCAGTCATGACCGTCACGGCGGGATTAAGCGTATTGGGCCAGCAGATGATCATTCTGCATTTGGTGGGTTTGTTGCTGGTGGTCGCAGTGGGTTCCAATTACGCCCTGTTTTTTGATCGGCTTGATCCGCGCACGCCGATCCTGCCGCGCACGCTGGCCTCGATGCTGTTTGCCAGCCTCACCACCGTCGCCGGTTTTGGCCTGCTTGCGTTTTCCAAGGTGTCCATCCTGCAGGCGCTGGGCGTGACCGTCGCGCCGGGCGTCATCCTGGCGTTGATCTATGCGGCGATTTTTGCCCGGCAATCCGATGCGGAATCCAGCCGTGCGTGACCCAGCCTGGCACCCCACCCTGTTGATCCGCGCATCCATCGCGCTGCATGGTCTGGCGTGGGTGGCGGTGATCGCCGAACCTGCGCAATGGCGCTGGGCGTTGGGTGCCGTGGTCATCAACCACCTGGTGCTGACCGCTGTCGGCCTGTGGCCGCGCAGCAACTGGCTGGGACCGAACTGGACGCGGCTGCCCGCCGCCGCCGTGGCCAGACATGAAATCGCCCTCACCATCGACGATGGCCCCGACCCCCTCGTCACCCCGCAGGTGCTGGATATTCTGGATCGATATGCCGCCCACGCCACGTTTTTCTGTGTCGGTGAAAAAGCGGCGCGCTATCCGGATGTATGCCGGGAAATCGTACGCCGTGGCCATGCCGTGGAAAACCACAGCCAGCACCACAGTCATTATTTTTCCCTGCTGGGCCCGCGTGGTTACCTGCGCGAATTGCAGGCCGCACAAAGCACCCTTAGCCAGATTACCGGTCAGCACCCCGTGTTTTTCCGTGCCCCTGCCGGCCTGCGCAATCCTTTTCTCGACCCGGTGCTGGCGCGACTCGGCTTGACGCTCGCCAGCTGGTCGGCGCGGGGTTTCGACACCCGGATCGGTGACGCCGCGCGTGTCAAGCATGCCCTGTTGCGGGGGCTGCGGGCGGGCGCTATTTTGCTGTTGCACGATGGCAATGCTGCACGGTCACCCGGTGGCATTCCGGTGATTCTCGACGTGCTGCCCGCCGTGCTGGAGTCGGCGGCCGCCGCCGGGCTGCGTTTTGTCAGCTTGCGGGACGCCCTTGCATGACCGCCACACAACGCATGGGCCGCCACTGCCGCACCCCGGAGAACAGGCCTTGAAAAACAGTCAGCCAACGCCCTGGTTCCGACAGATCGCAGCGGTCATTACCCGGCATGGGGTTCTGAAGGGGATAGGCACGCCCCTGTTTATCGGCCTGTTTTTCGGCGCGTATTTCTATGTGCTCAAAGCGCCGGCCTACCCGACCACGGTGATGCCTGTTACCTGGCTGGATCGGATGATCGCTTTTCAGCCGTGGACAATGCCGCTGTATGTCTCGTTGTGGGTGTATGTTTCCCTGCCCCCGGCATTGCTCGCGACGCGGCGCGAACTTTATCGGTACGGCATGGCGATGGCCGGAACCTGCCTGGTGGGGCTGATTGTTTTCTACTTCTGGCCCACCGCGGTCCCCGCAGCCGATATTGACTGGGCCCGGTATCCTGAAGTGGGCTTCCTTAAAAACGTCGATGCCGCAGGCAATGCCTTCCCTTCGCTGCATGTCGCCACGGCTATTTTTTCGGGTATCTGGCTGGATCACCTGCTGCGTCGATTTGGCGCGCCGCTGTGGGGTCGGCTATTCAGCTGGATGTGGTGTATCGGCATCATTTATTCCACCCTTGCCACCCGCCAGCATGTGGCGGTCGATGTGTGGGCCGGCCTTACACTGGGGGCGGCGGCAGCCTGGTTGTCATTGCGCCACCGTGCATACGCAGCGCTGACAACCGGCCGGATTTGAAGGAAAGCGGCCTGTGGAATTGATTGAAAACTCACTGCATTTTGATTGGTTTACCTGTTGAATTCGCTCTGGCTTTCCCACTTCACCGCAACCAGTGCCATCGGTCGCGGCCTTGAACCGACTCACGCTGCACTGCGCCAGCAGCGCGGCGGGCTGGCGCCGTGCGCGTTCGACACGGTCGATCTGAGTACTTTTGTGGGCGAGGTTGCGGGGGTGGACAGCGTGCAGCTTCCCGCTCATCTGGCCGACTATGACTGCCGCAACAACCGCCTCGCCTTTCTGGGCCTGCAGCAGGACAGGTTCAGCGCCGCCGTCGAATCAGCCATCGCGCGCCACGGCCGGCGACGGGTCGGCGTGCTGCTTGGCACCAGCACCTCCGGCATCCTGCAAACCGAGCAGGCCTACCGCCGCCGCGATCCGGTGAGCGGCGCATTGCCCGACGACTTCATCTACCGCACCACGCACAACACCTATTCGGTGGCCGACTTCGTGCGCAGCGCCTTCAACCTGGAAGGCCCGGCCGTGGTGGTCTCCACCGCCTGCTCGTCGAGCGCCAAGGTGTTCGCCTCGGCGGCGCGAATGATCGCGGCCGGCCTGATCGACGCCGCCATTGTCGGCGGCGTCGACTCGTTGTGCCTGACCACCCTGTACGGTTTCAACTCGCTGGAGCTGCTGTCGCCCGAACCCTGCCGTCCGTTCGACGCGGCGCGCAACGGCATTTCCATCGGCGAGGCGGCAGCGTTCATCCTGCTGCAGCGCCCGGCCGCCAGTCTCGCCGCCGATGCCGTGCTGCTGCTGGGCGCGGGGGAGTCGAGCGATGCCCACCACATGTCCTCGCCGCACCCGCAAGGTCTGGGTGCGCAGATGGCGATGGCCGCCGCGCTGCAGGCCGCGGGCTTGCACGCTGCCGATATCGATTACATCAACCTGCACGGCACTGCGACGCCGAGCAACGATGCGGCCGAGGGCCGGGCGGTGGCGACACTGTTCGGCGATGCCGTGCCGTGCAGCAGCACCAAGGGCGCCACGGGCCATACTTTGGGCGCGGCCGGCGGGCTGGAAGCGGTCATCAGCGCGCTGGCACTGCAGCAGGGGTTTATGCCGGGCGGGGTGAATACGCGGCAGCTGGATCCGGGCATTCCGATCCACTACCTGACCGCAAACCAGGACGGTGCGCCGCGCCGGGTACTGAGCAATTCCTTCGGATTTGGCGGCACCAATTGCAGTCTGATTCTGGGGCGGGCGGAATGAAGCTGACCGCTTATCTCGACGGCATTGGCCTCGCCGGCCCCGGGCTGGACAACTGGCTGGCGGCGCGCTCCGTCCTGACTGGCGCCGTCGCTTACGAATCCCGCCCCCTCACGGTGGCCGCGCCGCAGTCGCTGCCATCCGCCGAACGCCGCCGCACTGGCCTCACTGTCAGACTTGCGCTGACCGTGGCGCAGCAGGCCATCGAAGCCGGGCAACTCGATGCCAGGCGATTGTCCACGGTGTTTTCTTCCTCCGGGGCGGACGGTGACAATTGTGATGCCATCTGCAAGGCGCTGGCCTCCGAGGACCGGCACATCTCGCCGACGCGCTTCCACAATTCGGTGCACAACGCCCCGGCGGGCTACTGGGGCATCGCGTCCGGTGCGATGACTCCGGCCACGGTGCTGTGTGCGCATGACGGCAGTTTTGGCGCCGGCCTGCTGGAAGCGCTGACGCAGGTCGCGGTCGAGGGCTGGGGCACGTTGCTGATCGCGTACGACATGCCGTATCCCGAGCCGCTGCACGCCAAGCGCCCGCTGCCCGGCGCCTTTGGCATCGCCCTGGCGCTTAGCCCCGAGCGCAGCGCGCACTCGCTGGCGCGGATCGAAGCCAGCCTCGTCGACGCCGCGCCCGATGCGCTGGATGATCCCGCACTCGAAGCCTTGCGCCGCGCCATTCCCGCTGCGCGCGGGCTGCCTGTGCTGCAATGCGTGGCGCGCGGGGAGGGCGGCCGGGTGGTGCTGGATTATCTGGAGCCGTTGCGGCTGGACGTGATGATCGAACCATGTCGGTAGCACGCGACCACGCCTGGCTGCTCGCCCACCTTCCGCATCAGGGCAGCATGTGCCTGCTCGATGCCGTCACCGGGTGGGATGCGCAGCGCATTCGCTGCAGCACAAGCAGCCACCGCCGCGCCGATAATCCGCTGCGCGCGCATGATCGTCTGGGCGCGGCCTGCGGCATCGAATATGCCGCGCAGGCGATGGCAGCCCACGGCGCGCTGCTGTCCGCCGCCGACAGCGCACCGCGTGCCGGTTATCTTGCCAGCGTGCGCGGCGTCGATCTGCTGGTCGCGCGGCTGGATGATGTCGCTGCCGATCTGGTGGTCGAGGCGGAGCGCCTGTCCGGCGACGATGACATCGTTCTGTATGGTTTCAGCGTGGTCGCCGGTGAACGTCTGCTGTTGAGCGGTCGTGCCACGGTGGTATTGGACGTGGCGGTATTGGATGCGGGAAAAATGGAGGATCCAGCATGAAGCGCGCTTTGGTTACCGGCGGCAGCGGCGGCATCGGCGCGGCGATCTGCCGCCGCCTCGCCGCCGACGGCTGTTTTGTTTATGTGCACGCCAACCGGAATCTGGACAAGGCGCAGGCGCTTGTCGATGCCATCCGCGCCGGCGGTGGACAGGCTGAAGCACTTGCCTTCGATGTCACCGATGCCGAGGCCAGCCGCGCCACACTCGAAACACTCATTGCCGATGCGCCGATCCAGGTGCTGGTGAACAACGCCGGCATCCACGACGATGCCGTCTTCCCCGGCATGAGCGCGGCGCAGTGGCAGCGCGTGCTGGATGTGTCGCTCAACGGCTTTTTCAACGTCACCCAGCCGCTGACCCTGCCAATGCTGCGCAGTCGCTGGGGGCGCATCGTCACCATCACCTCCATCGCCGGCATCACCGGCAACCGCGGCCAGGTCAACTACGCGGCCGCCAAGGGCGCGCTGCACGCCGCCACCAAATCGCTGTCGCTGGAACTCGCCAGCCGCGGGGTGACAGTCAATGCGGTGGCGCCGGGGATTATTCAAACTGACATGATCGACGGCGTGTTCGATGCCCAGGCCATCGCGGGCATGGTGCCGATGAAGCGCGCCGGGCAACCGGAAGAAGTGGCGAACCTGGTGAGCTTCCTCGCCTCGGAACAGGCGAGCTATATCACCGGGCAGATCATCTCGGTGAATGGCGGCATGATTTGACCCCCGCGCTGCCAGGCCTGATTGAGGCACCAGAAGCCGATGTCATGGCGGGCTCAAGCGTCGCAGCAGTAGAAGCGGCAAACGCAGCACAAACCCCAGCATCAGCCGGAGGTGCATCCAGGTGAGCAGGGCGTTGTCGCGCAGGTAGTTGAAGTGTGAAACACCCCCCTCGTCGGCGCGCAGGTATTTCACCGGCGCGGGCAGGTTGATTGGGCGCACGCCGCGCCAGCACAGGCGCACCACGGCTTCGGGGTCGAAGTCGAAGCGGCGCATCCAGCGCTGGCCGCGCATCACCTGGCGCAAGGGTTCGATCGGGTAGACGCGAAAGCCGTACAGCGAATCGCCGATGCCCGCCCACAGGGTTTCCAGCTGGGCCCAGCTGTTGGAAACCTTGCGCCCCTGCACCCGCAGAGCGGGCGCGTCGGCATCGAACACCGGCTTGCCGAGGATCATCGCGGCGGGGGCGTGTTGCGAAGCGGCCATGAAAGACGGGATGAGTTCGGCGGGATGCTGGCCGTCCGAGTCCATCGTCAGCGCGTGGGTGAAACCCTGCTGCGCGGCCAGTTCGAGTCCGTGCAGCACGGCAGCGCCCTTGCCCTGGTTGTGCGGCAGCACCAGAATTTTCAGCTGCGGATCGTGTGCTGCCATGTCGTCCAGACCGTCGGTGCTGCCGTCGGTGCTGCCGTCCACCACCACCCACACCGGCGCCCACTGGGCGCGGGCGGCGCGCACCGTGGCGTACACCTGCGCGCCGGGGTTATAGCTGGGGATCAGCACCAGATGACTGGTGGAAGGGGCGATCAAGAGGGATCCGGCTCCGCAACCGACGGTGCGTCAGGCGGCAGAAAACGCGGTGCATCGTGCAGTGCGTCGATGAAATAGCATTCCAGTTCAGCGGTAAACACCCCGGCCTTTTCTGGCGCTTCGAAGCGACGGCCGAGGCGGACGCGATAGGTGATCGGCATGGCCGGGCGACGGAATAAAGGCCAGCCCTTGATGAGATAAGGCGAGTCGGTTTCGATGAACACCGTCTGGATCGGCACGCGGGCGCGGCTGGCGATCAGAGCGGCGGTGTTTTGGCAGGGGCTGACCGGCCAGCGGGTGGTGCGGGTGCCTTCAGGAAAAATCAGCAGCTGGCACCCGTTTTTCAGCTCGGCCACGGCTTGCTTGACCATGCTCAGCGGAGCGTCGTTGCGGATGTAGCCAGCCAGGCGGGCGCCCGCGCCGAGAAAAACGTTATCGACGAGGTCGGCTTTCATGATGCAGGTCAGGTTGGGCAGGCGCGAAATGACCAGTACCGCATCGAGCAGGCAAGGGTGGTTGGGGGCGATGATCAGCGGGCCTTCGGCGCGCAGGGCGTCGAGTGCGCTGAGGTCGAAGCGACTCGCGCCGATCAGTGTGAGCGCGCCGAGATGGAAGCGAAAAATGGTGGTGATGACCCGGCGCCCGAGCGGCTCGGCCCAGCGCCTGGGCAGGACGTAATAGAGCGGCACGGAAAGTGCCGACCAGCCCAGGCTAAGGATGCCGAGCAGGCTCAGGCCAAACCACAGCGCACAGGTTTCATGCAGTCCACGCAGCCAGCGCCCTGGCAGCGAAACCGGGTTCGTCGCGCTCATGCGGCCACCGCCGATTCCGGGCAGCCGATGAATGGCGTCATGTCACGACGCACCGCATCCAGGTGCGACATGGGACTTTCCTGGGTTAACGGCTGCACTGCGCAAGGCTTGTTCCGCATAAACTGAAAAACTGATGGATTTTACCTAAACAAGCCACGTTGCCGATATGGCGTTCCGCGCCGGGTCAAGTCCGCACCAGGCCGCCCGCGCTATCATGCGGATGTTTTTTTCTGGGTTGTCCCGAATATGCTGGTGCTGGGTGTCGAATCCTCCTGCGATGAAACCGGTGTCGCGCTCTACGACAGCGCGCGCGGATTATTGGCGCACGCGCTGTATTCGCAGATCGCCATGCACAACGACTACGGCGGCGTGGTGCCTGAACTGGCCTCGCGCGACCATATCCGGCGCGTGTTGCCGTTGACCCGTCAGGTGATGGCCGAGAGTGGGCGCAAACTTGCCGACCTCGACGGCATCGCCTACACCCAGGGCCCCGGCCTGGCCGGGGCTTTGTTGGTGGGCGCGGGGATGGCGCGCGCGCTGGCGTATGCGCTGAACATTCCGGCGGTCGGCGTGCATCACCTCGAAGGCCACATGCTGTCGCCGCTGATTTCCGACACGCCGCCCGAGTTTCCGTTTGTCGCGTTGCTGGTGTCGGGCGGCCATACCCAGTTGATGCTGGTGGCAGGCGTCGGCCGCTACACCCTGCTGGGCGAAACGCTGGACGACGCAGCGGGCGAAGCGTTCGACAAGACCGCGCAACTGCTCGGCCTGGGCTACCCGGGCGGCCCGGCGCTGTCGAAACTGGCGGACAGCGGCGACGCCACCCGCTTCACCCTGCCGCGCCCGATGCTGCATTCCGGTGATTTCGATTTCAGTTTCTCCGGCCTCAAAACCGCAGTGCTGACCCTGGTGCGCAAAGTGGGGCAGAGCCAAGCGGCAGACATCGCGGCGGCGTTTCAGGTGGCGGCGGTGGACGTGCTGGTGAGCAAAAGCCTCGCGGCCTGCGCGCGCAGCGGGGCCAAACGTTTGGTAGTGGCGGGCGGCGTCGGTGCCAACACCCACCTGCGTGAGCGGCTGACGCGCGAAGCGATGGCACGCGGCATCACCGTGTTTTATCCGCGCATGGAGTTCTGCACCGACAACGGCGCGATGATCGCGTTTGCGGGGGCGCAGCGGATGGCTCACGCAGAGCCGGAACTGACATTTGCGGTCAAGCCGCGTTGGGAATTGTCTACGCTCGACGCCGTTTGAGCGGCGGTTGGCCGTCAGGCCGATTTACTGCCGGAACATGGGATAGGCATCGCGCAGCGCCTTCAGCCATTTTTCGCTGCCGGTGAGCTGGGCGATCTGCTCGGGGAACAGCAGAAATCCCACCAGGATGGTGATCAGGCACACCAGCACCAGCGTGCCAAAAATGCTTTCCGGACGCAGCACGCCCCAGTAGCGGCTGACCAGGAACAGCGTGTCTTTCTTGTGTTCCGACATCGACATCCAGCGGCGCACCACCCGCACCGCGAGATACGCGCCCCAGCCGCCGACGAGCGAGGCGAACACGATGCGGAACATGGCGAACAGGTCGATTCCGCCGCCCATGTACTGGTGATACAGCCAGGACACGAAGCCGAGTGACAGCGACGCCAGAATCGCAATGGCGACGTTGATGAACAGCCGCCGCCGCTCGCGCGCGAGATCGCGCTGACGCTCGATGAAAAAACCGTCGACTTCGCGCTTGAAATATTCCACTTTTTCCTGCACCAGCGAGGAAATCTCGGCCTTGGCCACTGCCATGCGCTGGTCCATCAGCGTGCCGAGCTTTTCGCCGGCGTAATCTACCAGTTCACGCACGTCGTCCTTGGTGAACTGGCGCTGCTCATGCAGCTCATCGGAAATCTTGTCGAGCTTGGCGTCGATTTCCTGGCTGGCTCGCCAGATCACGTCTTTCAGTTCACTGCCGGCCTGTGTGACACCTTCCTTCACTACGTCCGACAGCCGGTCGCCGGCACGGTCGATGGCATCGCGCGAGACTTCGGCGAGGCTGTCTTTTGCGTGGTCGATGGATTTTCCGAAAAAGGCCATGTCAGCTAGATTTTCCGATGCGGCCTTCTTCGCCGTTCACCAGTTTGATGAGGTTGCTCTTGTGACGATAGACCAGCAGCAGCGCAATCACCAGCACGGTGATCGCCGTGTTGCCCCAGCCCGTCAGCAGCCCGGCGTAAACCGGGGCGAGCACGGCGGTGGTCAGCGCGGCCAGCGAGGAAATGCGGAACACCCTGGCCATGAACAGCCAGGTGGCCAGACACGCCAGCCCGAGCCAGGGATTGAGGCCGACCAGCACGCCGAGCGCGGTGGCGACGCCCTTGCCGCCCTGGAAGCGGAAGAACACCGGGAATAAATGGCCGATGAATACCGCCAGCGCGCACAGCAGCGCGATGTCTTCGCCCAGACCGAATTGCGGCGCCAGCACGCGCGCCAGCACCACCGCCACCCAGCCCTTGAGGGCGTCGCCGAGCAGGGTCAGTGCAGCGGCTGCCTTGCGCCCGGTGCGCAGCACGTTGGTGGCGCCGGGGTTGCCCGAGCCGAAGCTGCGCGGGTCGGGCAGGCCCATGAGCTTGCTGACGATGACGGCAAACGATAAGGATCCGATGAGGTAGGCGCCAGTGATAAACAACAGCGGGGTCATGAAAGAGCCTGTTTCAGTAGAAATCATGCCCCGCGCCGGTTACCTGCGGGATGCAGTGCAAGGCGCGGGGGAGCGAAGTGTAGTCGTTCTCCACGAGCCACCCGCAACACCGCAATGCGCCCGCAGGCAACCGGCCCTCCGGGTTGAGATCAGGATCGGCGTCTGCGGCGTTACAGCGCTTGGCAAGGGATGACCCTTGCCTGCGCACTGCGCCTTGCATCCATCCGATCCTGGTCTCAACGCGGGGCATGATTTCTGCTGAAATAGGCTCTTGGGTAAAATGGCGGGTTTTTGGCGCGCCCGTTGGCGGGCGATGCGGTGGATATTAGCGCAATGGATATATTGTTTTTGCGGGACTTTCGTCTCGATCTGATTATCGGCGTATACGAATGGGAACGCAAAGTGCCGCAGCCGGTGCGGATCGATCTGGAAATCGGCCTCGCCTCCAGCCGCGCCGGCGACACCGACAACGTCGCCGACACCATCGACTACGGCGCAGTGGCGATGCGGGTGAAGGACTATCTGCACAACGCGCCGCAGCCGATCACGCTGGTTGAATCCGTGGCCGAGCACGTCGCTGCCATCGTGCGCAATGAATTCGGTTCGCCCTGGGTGAAAGTCTCGGTGACCAAGTTCGCCATCGTGCCGGGCATCAAGGAACTCGGCATCACCATCGAGCGCGGCACCCGTCTGTGAATCTGGAACACATGGCCACGATGGCGGCCATCCTGCTGTCGGCGTATTTCATTCGCGGCATCACCGGTTTCGGCTCGGGGCTGATTTCGGTGCCCATGCTGGCGCTGTTCCTGCCGCTGAAATTCGTGGTGCCGCTGATCCTGCTGCTCGATTTCACCGCATCGATCGTCATCGGCGGGCTGCATTTCAAGCGTGTGAAATGGAATGAAATCGGCCTGCTGATTCCGTTCGGCGTAATCGGCGTGATCGTCGGCACCAGCCTGCTGGTCAAGCTGCCGCCCGGGCCGATGCTGCTGGCGCTGGCCGGGTTCGTTTTCATTTTCGCGCTGCGCAGCGTGCTCAACATCCGCGGCGACAAACCGATCTCGCGCGGCTGGGCGGTGCCGGCCGCGCTCACCGGCGGCACCGTGGGCGCGCTGTTCGGCACCGGCGGGCCGCCGTATGTGATTTATCTGACCCACCGCATCCACGACAAAAGCGATTTGCGGGCGACGTTTTCGGCGCTGTTTTTCACCGAGGGCCTGACGCGCATCGCCAGCTTTCTGATTGTCGGCCTGCTGCTGTCGAGCCAGGTGTGGATCGCGTATGTCGCTGCGCTGCCGCTGATGCTGGGCGCGCTCTATCTGGGCGGACGCGTGCATGTCGGGCTGAGCCAGCCGCAGATGACGCGGCTGGTGGGCGTGTTGCTGCTGGTGTCGAGCGTGTCGTTGTTGTACAAGGCCATGAACCTATGAGCGAACTCGAAGCACTGCATTTCCAATCCGTGTCGTTCACCGGCCTCGCGTCCGGCGCGCGTCTGATCGTGCTGGGCGCGGTGCACGGCAACGAAACCTGCGGCACCCAGGCGATTCGCCGCGTCATCGGCGAGATCGAATCCGGCCAGTTGAACATCGTCGCCGGCAGCGTCACCTTCGTCCCGGTCACCAATCCGCTGGCCTATGCGCGCCATCGGCGCATGGGCGACCGCAACCTCAATCGCAATCTGGTGCCCACCGATACGCCGGCCGAGTTTGAAGACCGCATTGCCAACTGGCTGTGCCCGTTGCTGGCGCAACATGACGTGCTGCTCGACCTGCATTCGTTTCATACCGCCGGCCAGCCCTTCGTCATGCTGGGGCCGCAGGACAACAGCGGCACGCTGGAACCGTTTGCCCGTTCGGCCGAGGAAACCGCGCTGGCGTTGCGCCTGGGGGTGCATCGCTTCGTCGACGGCTGGCTCGACACCTACGCCGCTGGGGTCGCGCGACGCCTGGCGGCGGGGGTGTCCGCACGCGAAGCCGATGTGCATTACGGCGTGGGCACCACCGAATACATGCGCGCGCAGGGCGGCATCGCGCTCACCCTCGAATGCGGCCAGCATGACGATCCCGCTGCGCCCGAGGTGGCTTACCGCGCCATACACAACACCCTGGCCCATCTGCGGCTGACATCCGAGTCCCTGCCCGCACCGGTGACCGACACCGAAGCCCTGCGCTTGTATCAGGTCATCGATCGGGTTCACACGGCGGATGCGTTCAGCCGTCACTGGTCGAGTTTTGATCGCCTTCACGCGGGCGACGTGATCGGAACGCGCCACGACGGCACGCCGGTGGTGGCAGAAAATGAGGGCTACATCGTGTTCCCCAATCCCAACGCACAGCCCGGCCAGGAGTGGTTTTACCTCGCCAGACCCGGCACCCGGGTGTAAATCTGCCGCTTCATCGCGATGGGATTGGCTGGTCTATAAATAGATAAGAAGGTATTGTTATTTTGTGATTATTGATTGGAAAGGAAGACCATGTTGCAT
>Ga0315268_10002016_pt1 | contig 23193 bp, 15 predicted proteins | sample C1_top_MG_FD_204535 | JGI IMG/M metagenome (GOLD analysis project Ga0315268, IMG submission 204535) | Sediment microbial communities from Yellowstone Lake, YNP, Wyoming, USA - C1_top | ecosystem: Environmental > Aquatic > Freshwater > Lake > Sediment | place: USA: Wyoming | collected 2017-08-01 | reverse complement strand
TCGAGGACCATCTCGGCGACCTGAATGTGGCGCTGAGGGGCTTCGTCGAAGGTGGAGCTGATGACTTCGCCCTTGACGGTGCGCTGCATGTCGGTGACTTCTTCGGGGCGCTCGTCGATGAGGAGAACGATGAGAGCGACTTCGGGATGGTTGGTGGTGATGGAATTGGCGATGGACTGCAGCATCATGGTCTTGCCGGTGCGGGGAGGGGCCACGATGAGGCCGCGCTGGCCCTTGCCGACGGGGCAAAGCAGGTCGAGGACGCGCCCGGTGAGATTGTCCTTGGAGGTTTCCATCTTGAGGCGGCCCTGGGGATAGAGGGGCGTGAGGTTATCGAAGAAAATTTTGGAGCGGGCGACTTCGGGGTCCTCGAAATTGACGGCTTCGACTTTGATGAGGGCGAAGTAGCGCTCGCCGTCCTTGGGGGGACGGACCTGGCCGGAGACGGTGTCGCCGGTGCGCAGATCGAACTTGCGGATCTGCGAGGGGGAGACGTAGATGTCGTCGGGGCCGGGGAGGTAATTGTATTCCGGAGCGCGGAGGAAGCCGAACCCGTCGGGGAGGCATTCGAGAACGCCTTCGGAGAAGATCAGGCCGCTCTTTTCGGTTTGCGCGCGGAGGATCTGGAAGATCAACTCCTGCTTGCGCATGCCGGAGGCGCCGAGGATGTTCAGTTCCTTGGCGGTCTTGGCCAGCTCGGTGATGTTCTGTTCCTTGAGCTCTCCGAGACTAACGCTGTTGGTATCGGTGCTGCCTTCGTGTTCTTCGGGGATGCCGGTTTTCATAGGTGATTGCCTTAAGTTTCAGGATTGTGCTTTCGAATGGCGGGCCGCGCTGGAGAGTGAAGAGAGCACACCCGCCAGAAGGGGCAAACCAGACTACCATTAACCTCATGCCGCATCGGAGCCATCGAAACAAGCCGTCCGCAGGGCGGGCCGGCGAGGCGCTCGACGCAGCTAGTTGGTCAAACTCTTGTCTTTCTCGGCGGAGCCTGTAAAAGGCTCGGCGACGGGCGCGATGGCGCCATTCTCCGTGATGACGATGGGCCGTTCCAGGGCAATCTGCAAAACATCATCCATGGTTTCGGCTAATTGGATCGTCAGACTGGAGAGGATCTCCTGGGGGATGTCCGCCAGGTCCTTCTCATTGTCCTTCGGAAGGATGATGGTACGCAAGCCCATTCGGTGGGCGGCCAGCAATTTTTCCTTTACGCCGCCGATGGGGAGAACCTTGCCGCGGAGGGTGATTTCTCCGGTCATGGCCAGGTCGCAGCGGACCGGGATGCGGGTGAGGGCGCTGACCATGGAGGTGCAGATGGTGATGCCTGCGGAGGGGCCGTCCTTGGGGATGGCGCCTTCGGGGACGTGCACGTGAATTTCGACGTTGCGGTAGAAGTCCTTGGGGAGGCCGAACTGCGCGGTGCGGGAGCGGATATAGCTCATGGCGGCCTGGGCGGATTCCTGCATGACGTCGCCGAGCTTGCCGGTGAGGGTGAGGCGGCCCTTGCCTTCCATGAGGGTGGTTTCGGTGGAGAGGACGCAGCCGCCGACTTCGGTCCAGGCGAGGCCGGTGGCGAGGCCGATTTCGTTTTTCTTTTCGAGCCACATTTCGCGGTACTTGAGAATGCCGAGGAAGTCCTTGACGTTTTCGGGGACGATGGTGACGGCGAAGGCGGGGCCTTCGGTGACGACCTTGCGGGCGACCTTGCGGGTGATGTTTTGGATTTCGCGTTCGAGGCTGCGGACGCCGGCTTCGTGGGTGTAATGACGGATGATGTGTAGCAGGCCGTCGTCGGTGAAATTCATCTGCTTTTCGCTGACGCCGCAGGCCAGCTGGGCCTTGCGCACGAGGAAGCGCTTGGCGATTTCCATTTTTTCCTGCTCGGTGTAGCCGGGGAGGCGCAGGATTTCCATGCGGTCCTGGAGGGGCTGGGGAATGGTGTGCAGGACGTTAGCGGTGCAGACGAACATGACTTTCGAAAGGTCGTATTCGACGTCGAGATAGTGGTCCACGAAGGCGTGATTGAGTTCGGGGTCGAGAACTTCCATGAGGGCGGAAGAGGGATCGCCGCGGAAGTCGGTGGACATTTTATCCACTTCATCGAGAACGAAGATGGGGTTGACCGTGCCGGCCTTTTTCATCATCTGGATGATCTGGCCGGGCAGGGCGCCGATATAGGTGCGGCGGTGGCCGCGGATTTCGGCCTCGTCGCGAACGCCGCCGAGGGAGACGCGGACGAACTTGCGTCCGGTGGCGCGGCCGATGGAGGTGGCGAGCGAGGTTTTGCCGACGCCGGGAGGCCCGACGAAGCAGAGGATGGAGCCCTTGGGATTCTTGACGAGCTGGCGGACGGCGAGGAATTCGAGGATGCGTTCCTTGACCTTTTCGAGGCCGTAATGCTCGTCGTTGAGGATTTTTTCGGCGGCGAGGATGTCGCGGATTTCCTTGGAGCGCTTTTTCCAGGGCACGGCGATGAGCCAGTCGAGGTAATTGCGGCTGACGGTGGACTCGGCGGACATGGGGGGCATCATTTCCAGGCGCTTGAGTTCCTGGACGGCCTTCTCATGGACTTCCTTGGACATGCCCAGGGAGTCGATTTTCTTGCGCAGTTCGTCGATTTCGCTTTTTTCGCCGCGGCCGAGTTCCTTCTGGATGGCCTTGAGTTTTTCGTTGAGGTAATACTCTTTCTGGGCGCGTTCCATCTGGCGCTTGACGCGGGTATTGATGTTGCGGTCGACGTTGAGCTTTTCGATTTCGATTTCGAGGATGTCGGAGATGCGATTGAGGCGCTCGACGGGGTCGGCCATCTCCAGCAGTTCCTGCTTTTCGTCGACGGGAAGCTGGAGATTGGCGGCGATGGTGTCGGAGAGGCGGGAAGGATCCTCGACGCGGGCGGCGGCGATCATGGTTTCGTAGTTCATGCTCTGGGAGAGCTTGATGAACTGTTCGTAGAGGGCGGCGGTTTTCTGGACGAGCTGTTCGGTCTGGGGAGTGGCATCGGCCCGGACCGGGAGAACGCGGACGCTGGCGCGGAGGAAACCTTCCTCGTTGGCGACGGAGACGGTCTGGGCGCGCTCGACGCCTTCGACGAGGACGCGGATATTGCCGTCGGGAAGCTTGACGCTCTGAACGATATTGGCGAGGGTGCCGACGGCATAGATTTCCTCGGCCTTGGGGTCGTCGACGGAAGCGTCGTGCTGGGTGGCCAGAAAAATTTTCTTATCGCCGGCGAGGGCCTCTTCGAGGGCGCGCACGGAGGCTTCGCGGCCGACGATGAAGGGGGTCATCTGGAGAGGAAAGATGACCATATCGCGCACGGGCATCATGGGCACGCGCTTGATTTCTTGTTTTTCCCTGTTGAACATGAGACCCCTGAACTGCGCGGCTCGGAGCGGCCTTAGCCGGCCTTCTCGAGCAAGCTCCAATTGATTTCGTGGCCGCGGACCATTTCGGCGGTGACGATAAATTCGCGGGACTTGCGCTGCATGGGCAGGTTGTACATGAGCTCGAGCATCAGGTCCTCGAGAATCATGCGCAAACCGCGGGCGCCGACTTTGCGCTGCATGGCCATATCGGCGACGGTTTCGAGGGCGTCGTCGGTGAAGCGCAGGCGGACATTTTCGAATTCGAAGAGGCGCTGGTACTGCTTGAGCAGGGCGTTCTTAGGCTCGGTGAGGATGCGCACGAGAGCGGATTTGTCCAGGTCGCTCATGACCCCGATGACGGGGAGACGGCCGACAAATTCGGGGATCAGGCCGTAGCGGATGAGGTCGGTGGGCTGCACCTGATCGAGGAGTTCGGTGTTGCGGCGCAGCGTGGAGGCCGGAGTGGCGTCGGTATGGAAGCCGAGGGAGCGGCGTCCGGCGCGCTTTTCGATGACCTTTTCGAGGCCGACGAAGGCGCCGCCGCAGATGAAGAGAATGTTGGTGGTGTCCACCGGGGTAAATTCCTGATGGGGATGCTTGCGGCCGCCCTGGGGAGGAACGTTGGCGATGGTGCCTTCGAGAATCTTGAGCAGCGCCTGCTGCACGCCCTCGCCGGAAACGTCGCGGGTGATGGAGGGGTTTTCGTCTTTCTTGGCGATCTTATCGATTTCGTCGATATAGATGATGCCCTGCTGGGCCTTTTGGACGTCGCCGTCGGCGGCCTGCAGGAGCTTCAGGATGATGTTTTCGACGTCCTCGCCGACGTAGCCGGCTTCGGTGAGGGTGGTGGCGTCCACGATGGCGAAGGGGACGTCCAGCATGCGGGAAAGAGTTTGCGCGAGAAGGGTTTTGCCGGTGCCGGTGGGGCCGATGAGCATGATGTTGGACTTGGTAAGCTCGACTTCGCCGGGCTGCTTGTTGAGGAAGATGCGCTTGTAATGGTTATAGACGGCGACGGCGAGTTTTTTCTTGGAGCGATCCTGGCCGATGACGTAGCCGTCGAGAAACTGTTTGATTTCCTGGGGGCGGGGAAGGCGCTTGGCGGCCGGGGTGGCGGCGGGCTGCTCTTTTTTCTCGTCGTCGAGAATGGTCTGGCAGACGTTGACGCACTCGTTGCAGATATAGGCGCGGGGATAGTCGGAAGGCGAACTGATGAGTTTTTCGACCTGCTCCTGCGTCTTATGGCAGAAGGAACAGCGCAACGGCTCGTCTGGATTGAATTTTTTCACCGGTGTAGCGGCCCCTTGCGAGCGCCCCTTGCGGAAGGCGCTTCCTGATTTGATTCTAGGCTGAACTGACCGCGGCGCGCAGGAAAAAGGAGAGCATGACTACAACTGCGCAACAGCGGGCGAATGTCGTTTTACGTCTTTGCCGGCAGCGAAAGCGGAACGCAGGGAGAAGAAACCGGGAAGCGTTCTAGCGCTGCTTGTAAATAATGTCGTCAATGATGCCGTATTCCTTGGCCTGCTCGGCGCCCATGATGTAATCGCGCTCGACGTCCTTTTCGATTTTTTCGAGGGACTGGCCGGAGTGATGGGCGAGGAGCTTATTGAGCATCTCGCGCATGCGGATAATTTCCTTGGCGTGAATGTCGATGTCGGTGGCCTGTCCGCCGAGGCCGCTCATCCAGGGCTGGTGAATGAGGATTCTGGAGTTGGGCAGGGAGAAGCGCTTTTTGGGAGCGCCGCCGGCGAGGAGAACGGCGGCGATGGAAGCGGCCTGGCCGATGCAGGTGGTGACGACGTCGGGCTTGACGAACTGCATGGTGTCGTAGATGGCCAGGCCGGCGGTGATGGAGCCGCCCGGGGAGTTGATATAGATCTGAATGTCTTTTTCGGGGTCTTCGGCCTGGAGAAAGAGCATCTGTGCGGTGGCCAGATTGGCGACGTGGTCGTCAATGGGTGTGCCGATGAAGATGATGTGCTCTTTGAGGAGGCGGGAATAGATGTCGTAGGCGCGTTCGCCGCGGCTGGTCTGTTCGACCACCATGGGAATCAGCGTGCTGGCGTGAACGGAGGGATCGTCGTGTTTTTTCATGGTTTGGGAAATTCCGTCCGAAGGACCCGGATTTGTTGTGTTCCTTATTTCGATTCCGCTGCGGCCGGCGCGACCGTCTGAATCCGGGAATTCTGCGCGAGCCAGTCGAGAGTTTTGTCGCTACGCAGCTTGGCTTTCATCCTATCGAGCGACCCTTGCTTTGTCAATCGAGCGCGAAGGTCGGTTGCGGAATCGCCACTGTGGGAAGCGATGTGTTCGAGTTCGGCGTCCACATCGGCTTCGGAGACTTCGATGTTTTCCTGGGTGGCGATGCGGTCGACGATGAGTTCGGCCTTGACGTCGTCGCTGGCTTTTTCCTGCTGGCGGCTGCGCAGGCCGGCCCAGTCCATATTGACGGCGCGGGGGTCCACGCCCTGCTGGGCGAGGGAGCGAAGAACGCGTTCGATGCGCACGTCCATCTGGTGCTCGACGAGAGCCTGGGGCACGGGGAAGTCATGGAGCTTGATGAGGGCGGCCATGAGCTTTTCGCGGGTCAGTTCCTTGCGGCGGTGTTCGACGGCGTGCTCCATGCGCTGGCGGATATCGGCGCGGAGTTCGTCGAGAGTGGCCAGCTGGCTGACGTCCTTGGCGAATTCGTCGTTGAGTTCGGGGAGCGTCTTGGATTTTAGGCCGAGGACGTCCACGGCGTACTGAAAGGTTTTGCCGGCGAGCTTTTCGTCGGGATAGTCGGCGGCGTAGACAACAGGAAATTCCTTGTGATCGCCGGCCTGGACGCCGAGGAGATTTTCGTTGAAGGCTTCGAGGGTTTCCTCGGCGCCGAGATGGCAGAGGACGCGGTCGGCGTCGATGGGTTCGCCGGCGGCGGCGCCTTCGGCGACAACGGGCGTGCCGTGGAGCTTCATTTCGACGAAATCGCCCTTGGCGGAGGCGCGGCCTTCGAGGGGAGCGAAGGAAGAGGCGTTTTCGCGCATCTCTTCGAGGGCTTTGGCGACGTTGTCGTCGGTCAACGGAGTCTCTTCGATTTCGATTTCCAGGCCCTTGTATTCGGCGAGGGTGATTTCGGGGAGAACTTCGAAGATGGCGCGGAATTTGAGCGGGCCGCCGTCGGCGTAGTCGAGTTTATCGACTTGCGGCTGGGAGACAGGGGTGAGCTTCTGCTCGGTGACGGCTTTTTCGACGTGCTCGGGGACGAGGGATTGCAGGACTTCGCCCTTGATCTCGTCGGCGAAGCGGCGGCGAATGAGCGAGAGGGGCGCCTTGCCGGGACGGAAGCCGGGAACGCGGGCGACGCGGGCCATTTCCTTGGCAATTTTGTCGGTGGCCTTGGCCACTACTTCGGCGGCAATTTCCAGATCCAGTTCGCGCCGGCAGGTTGCTTCGCTCATCATTGGTCCTCTGTCGCTTTCTCGATTGCTTGAATTTCGTTAGCGGCGGGTGGTTCGATCCCGGCTCGGCCGGGGGCCCGCATGCGCTGAGTTTGCCCGGGAAAATGGGGCGTTGGCTGGTTCGCACTCTCACAGCTTCATGGGCAGGGGAAATGCCAGGAAGGCCAGACGGCGAGGAAGCAACGCAAGAATAAGTATAGGGCAGGGGGAGAGGGGGCGTCAACGGGAGGTGTGGGGAGATGGGGAGGATAAAACTTCCTTTTATGACGCTTGCAGGAGAGCCGTATTTATCTTCAAGAATTGAGGATAGCTCTTTTTGTTGCTCTGGCGTCTAATGTACGAGTTGAGGATGGCCGTATGCAATTTGTGCACTCGTGGAGACTGTTGGCACTGACTGTTGCCTTGGTGCCGTCCGCGGTCGGAGTTTCGCAGACTCCTGGTGAGGATCTCGGGCAAATCGAGGTACGAATCTCTTCGAAGAGTAATGTGGTTATGGCCGGTGAAACCCTTGAGGTCCGGGTCGAGATTTCGAATGTGGGAAGAAAACAGGTCTTCATCGAGAAAAGGATTTACCAGGAGTGTTCCTATTCACCGCTATCACTCCAGCTAGAGTTGGGGCCTCCCCTTCAGCCGGGACCTGGGGTGGGTTGCGCCTCCGACTGCGGAGACAACCCCAAGGCGAGTTTTACAAATAGAGTGGTGCAGCGTTGGATACCACTTCCGGTAGGACATTTCTATGGAACTACGGTTCGTATGTATCCCGACTTGTTTCCACAGCTTCGAACACCCGGTCGTTGGCGTTTGCGCGGAGAATATCGGTCTGATGGCGACATGTCTTTATCCATCTGCTTCTTCGGAATACCGTTGGACCCCGAACAGACTGCGAAGCTCCCCTACAAAGCCTGGAAGGGAAAAGTGGATACAAATGAAGTCTGGATTGAAGTTGTAGAACCTTCCAAACCGGATAAAGAAAAACAACAGAAGTAGGGCAGCTTTGAGCGGGCCGACCGCGTGTCCTGTTTGAGGGAACTGCTCACAAGTCGGGTGATCCCAATCGCCAGCGGTGCCCGGCTCAGGGGAAAAACTTAATCCAAGCGTAGCTGATTCCCCAATACCAAGCGAAGTTGAAAATGAGCATCAGCGCCCAATAGATGACAGGCTCTACACTTGGGGCCAGCTTGTAAACGAGATCCGCTAGCAGGGATGCAGGAATCGCGCCGGGGAGCAAAGCAAGAAACCAGCCAACCTGTCCTTCGAACCCCCCGGGATGAATCACGAAAGTAATAAACAGAGCTATACCCAACAAACAGGCGGCGGCGATACAGGCCCACTTCCAGTCGGGAAGATGCAAGCGCATGTTGTCCCCCTTGAATATGGGCGGCTTATGGGATGGGGTTCGAGGGAACAGGCTCAGCGACAGAAGTGGCGCTCAGTACGGCCTCTCGCGGCACTAAAGTTACGCGAAAATCTCCGAACTCCTCATCGAGAATCCCCGAATAGATAACGAATAAACCGACGGCACCCTCAATGACGATTTGGGAGGCGAGGGGCGCTACTGCAGCCGTCACGCCACTGATCGCGCTGAGAATCCCAATGACCATCCCTATAGCCAGAGACCCAGCGAACCTGAAAATCAGCGAGTAGACAAAAGCGCGCCAGATGAATGACCACCAAACGAGACCTGTTCGTTGAAAAGACCGGGGCAGAGGCTCGACACCAGAAGCAGCATTGCGGGGCAGCAGGGCGATGCGGAATGAGCGGAAGTTCTTCCGCAAAATACGGCGGATGCCGATCACCGAAACGGCGATGGTGACAACATACGGCAAGACTAGATAGGCCCGCCGGACAAGATTGCCAGAAACCATCCCGTTTTCCCAAGCCTTACGCAGAAGGATCGTGAGGGTGACGAGGATGATGGACGAAATCAGGGTTGTAGGCCAGTAGTAGGCCCACCAAATCCGGAGGCCATGGCCAAGGTTGGGCTGAATATAATTGTCCTGAGGCGCAGACGCACCCTGGACCGGCGGTGAATTGAATTCGCCAAGGCTGCTGAACATAAAGACGGCGCATTATGTGCCGCAGTATTAGGGAAGTCAAGTAATCAGATTTTAGTGAGCGCCCGGCTTGGGAGGAGTGTGTCTCAGGCAGTCTATGGGCCGCTTCCGGAGTGACCAAAGGACGATGGTTGACAACACAACTTAATGTATAATCGGGGGACGTGGAAGGAGTAGTCTCGTGAAAAACAGCGCGATTTTGTTGTTGCAGTGCCCGGACCGGAAGGGGCTGAACGCGGCCCTGGCGGAATTTATTGCCAAGCATGACGGGAATATTTTGCATTACGAGCAGCACGTGGATAAGGAAGAGGGATTGTTTCTGGCGCGGATTGAATGGGACCTGGCGGGGTTCCGGATGGAGTTGAAGGATTTTGCGCGGGAGTTTGGGCCGATTGCGGAGAAGTTGCAGGCGAAATGGGACCTGGCGCAATCGGCGCACAAGCCGCGGGTGGCGCTGCTGGTTTCGAAATACGACCACTGTCTGGTGGATCTGCTCTATCGCTGGCACAGCGGGGAGCTGCGCTGCGAGATACCGCTGATCCTGAGCAATCATGGGGACGCCAAGCGGCATGCGGATTTTTACGGGATTCCGTATCACGTGATCGCGGTGAGCAAGGAGAACAAGGCGGCGGCGGAGCGGCGGCAGATCGAGCTGCTGCGCGAGAACGGGATCGAGCTGGTGGTGCTGGCGCGGTACATGCAGGTGCTTTCGGGGGAGTTTATACGGCATTATCCGAACCGCATCATCAATATTCACCATTCGTTTTTGCCGGCGTTCATCGGGGCCAAGCCGCATCATCAGGCGTTCGAACGGGGCGTGAAGCTGATTGGGGCGACGGCGCACTACGTGACGGAAGTGCTGGACGACGGGCCGATCATCGAGCAGGGCGTGGCGCGGATTTCGCACCGGGACGAGCTGGAGGATCTGGTGGCCAAGGGGCGGGACTTGGAGAAGATGGTGCTCTCCAAGGCGGTGGGGTGGCATGTGGAGAGCCGGATTATTTTGCATGGGAAGAAGACGGTGATTTTCGACTAGAGGACGTGACTGGTGACTCGTGGGAAGAGCGCCGGTGTCTAAGTTTGCAGAGCCAGTCGATGGGCGATTTCAGGATTCAGGGCGAGACAAGTTTCAAACAAAAATAGGGGGCAGGGAAACCGGGCAAAGGGCGCAGGCTTGCCCGGGGTGTGTCTGGGGCGACCGCGTCAGGGGGCGGAGGAGCGGGCCAGGGCGCAGGTGAGGTCGGCGTGGAGGAGGTGGTGGAAGAGATATTCGCCGGCTTCGCGGCGGACGGAGAGGCGTCCGGCAACGTAGGCGCGGGAGGCCAGGCCGCGCTGGACGGAATCGCAGATGGCCATGTCCTCGTCCTGCACTTTTTCGCTGACGGCGATGCTCTGGCGGTTGCGGGCTTCGGCGGCGGGGGAGAGGTCGGAGAAATAGTAGTCGAAGATGACGGCGCATTTATTGACGCCGAGAGGGAGGACGAGGTTGGTGTCCATGACGCCGGCGTAGGAGTTGATCATGAAGTTGGGATAGACCCAGAGGTAGAAGGCGCGGCCCTGGCGGGTGGCGGCCGCGGCGGGGTCGGAGGAGGAGTCGGCGCCGGTGGGGCTGGATTGCAGGCAGCAGCGTTCGTAGTTTTCGATGGTGTAGTTGGGGTAGTCGATGATGCTGCTGAGGTCCTTGTGGGCGTGGGGGACGTGATAGCCGCCGTCGAGGTAGTTGTCGATATAGACCTTCCAGTTGCAGCTGAGGGTGTAGACGCGGCGGTCGAAGAAGCGGAGAGAGTTGCAGAGATCGAGGGGAGCGGTGAGCGGGGCGGCCTGGCCGAGGAATTCGGCGAGGGGAGCGGCGCGGCCATCGAGATTGACGAAGACGAAATTTTCCCAGACATCGAGGCGCACGGGGAGGAGGCCGTTTTGGGAGCGGTCGAAATCGCGGACGCCTTCGAATTCGACCATGCCCTTGAGGGCGCCGTCGGCGCCGTAGGTCCAGCCGTGATAGGGGCAGCGGAAATTCTTGGCGCAGCCGTGGGGTTCGGAGACGACGACGGCGGCGTGGTGGCGGCAGACGTTGAAGAAGGCGCGGAGAACGCCGTCTTCGCCGCGGGCGACAAGGAGGGGCTCGCCGGCGACGTCGGCGGTGAAGAATTGGCCGGGTTCGCGGACCTGATCGGCGCGGCCGGCGACTTGCCAGGTGGAGGCGAAGACGGAGTCGCGTTCGAGGGCGGCGAGGCGCTCGTCGAAATACCAGGGAGCGGGGATGGTCCAGGCGCGCTCGAGGGAAGCGGAGGGGTTATAGAGGTTCAGGAGTTCACGCAGGCTTTGGCCCATGATGCGATCCTTGCAATGGAATGATAGCGCGCCGGGAAGACGGCGATATTGATGAACATTCATATCGCAAAACGAGGAAAGAGAAAAGGGGAAAGCGGCGGTTGAGGAAAGAAATAAAATGGTGCGGGAGAAGGGATTTGAACCCCTATGGCCTTGCGGCCGCCAGCTCCTAAGGCTGGTGCGTCTGCCAATTCCGCCACTCCCGCCGGGAAAGAAACCGCACACCAACACTATACCGGGAGTACCTGGAAATGAACCAGCCCCTTGCGTGGCGAGTGTGAGGGAGGAGGGAATGGGGTATAAAGGGAGAACAGACTAGTGCAGGCGGGAGAGCCGCGGAGACGCGGGAAGGGAATCCAGGAATGATTGTGCAGAGTCGCGAAGACTGTTTCCTGATCATCCGGCAAATGGATCATGCGGCGGTGTCCGGAGAGTTTGCCTCGGAATGGGGCAATGAGGCGTTCGCGCGGCCGGAGCCGTTCGAATCGTTCCGCCTGGCCGCGGCGGAGCATGATAATGGATGGCGGGAGTGGGACGAGAATCCGCGGATCGATCCGGAAACGCACGAGCCCTGGCAATTCAAGGCCCTGGGCGTCGCGGAGCATCTTTCGTTTTACCAGCACGGAATCAAGAACGTGCTGAAGCAGGATCTGTACGCGGGGCTGCTGGTGAGCATGCACTGCACGGGGATTTATTCGCAGCGGTACGGGACGGATCCGGGGCTAAAGCTGGAGCGGTACGCGCCGGAGGTGGAAGCGGTGGTGAATGGATTTCGCGAGCGCATGGAGGCGCAGCAGAAGCATCTGCGCGTGCAATTGGGCGCGGCGGGAAAGGGATTCGGCGCGGCGGAGGAACGCGCGCTGTGGGCCAACTACAAGAGATTGCAGATGGTGGACCGGCTTTCGCTGTATTTGTGCGTGACGCCGCCCGAGGCGGGGACGCTGGGTCCGGCGCCGCTCGATGACCAGCAGGACGCGCAGTGGCAGCTGCGGCCGGGCGATGGGAATCGGGTGACGATGGCGCCGTATCCGTTCCGGCGGGAGGCGCTGGAGGTGCGGATCAAGGCGCGGCGGATTGCGCGGAAGAGTTACCGGGACGATGCGGAGCTGCGCGAGGCGCTGGGGCGGGCGAAAGAGGAGTTTTTGGAGTTTACGATTAGCGCGAAGTAAGGCGCGGGTGAAGAGGATTTTTCTTCCGGTTTTTCCTTCCTGAATGGCAATTCCATATTCATTTTAATCCAATTGCTTTCCGCGCGTTTCGGGCAGCGCGAGCGTGAGCAGGGCGGCGAGGAAGAAGGCGGTGGCCTGCAAGAAGAAGGCGGGGCCGAGGCCGTAGTGCTTGGCGAGAGCGCCGACGGCGAAGGGGGCCACGGCGGAGAGGCCGCGGCCGATGTTGTAGCTCAAGCCCATGGCGGCGGCGCGGATTTCGCCGGGGAAAATCTCGCTGGCGATGGCGGCGTAGCCGGAGAAAAAGCCGGTGCCGAAGAAGGCCACCAGCGGGCCGAGGAGCAGCAGCCAGAGAGGGCTGTGGACCGAGCCATAGATGGGCACGAGGATGGCGGCGGTGAGTAGATAGAGGAAGTAGGGTTTTTTCCTGCCAAAGGCGTCGGCGAAGAAACCGAAGAGGGCGTAGCCGAGCCATTTGCCGAAAGTGAGTAAGAGAAAAAACGTGGTGGTTTTGACGAGGCTGAGGCCGCGGCCGCCTTGTTCGACGGGGAGCGAGAGGTAGGCGGGAATCCAGGTGAAAAGGCCCCAATAGCCGAACATGCCGCAGGCGTTCATGGCGGTGGCCAGCAGGCCGTTGCGCAGGACGGGGCCGCGGAGGAGTTTCCAGGCGGAGGAGGGCGGCTGGGCGGATTGCGATTGCGCGGCGGAGGTGCGGCTGCGCTGGAGCCAGATTTCCGGTTCGGGGACGCTGCGGCGAATCCAAAAAACGAGGATCGCGGGCAGGACGCCGACGAAGAAGACGGCGCGCCAGCCGAAATGCGGAAGGACGAAGAAGACGACGAGGGCGGCGATGGCTTCGCCGATGGCGTAGGCGGACTGCATAAGGCCGAGTGCTTTGCCGCGATGCGCGGGGCGCCAGGTTTCGGCGATGAGCGCGGCGGCGGTGGTCCATTCACCGCCCATGCCCAGGCCGAGAATGAAGCGGAAGGAGGCGAGCTGGGTGACGTTGTGGGAGAGGCCGCAGGCGGCGCTGGCGAGGGAGTAGACGAGGATGGAGAGCATCAGGGAGCGGGTGCGGCCGATGCGGTCGGCGACCACGCCGAAGAGGAAGCCGCCGATGGCGGAAGCGGCGAGCGTGAGGGAGTTGAGGAAGCCGGCGGTGGCGGTGTCCATGCCGAAATTGCGGATGAGATAGGTGAGGACGAGGGAGTAGAGCATGACGTCCATGGCGTCGAGCATCCAGCCGAGGCCGCCGGCGACGAGGGACTGGCGCTCCGGGGCGGAGGATTGGGCGAGCCAGGAGAGGCTGAAGATGCCGCGGGGGGATGGGGCGGGGGGAGAATCGGCAAGATGGTTCATGAGCAGAGAAACTCCTGGGTGCGGAGTGATTGTAGCGGAAGAGCGGGGGGATTGGTTTTAGATATTTCGGGCTGTAGAAGTGGCAGAATGGTCTGCGCATGGGTGCAGTGAAATGGCGATGAGGCGAAAATTTGACGCGCTGGTGCTGGGGGCGGGAGCGGCGGGATTGCTGTGCGCGGCGGAGGCGGGGCGGCGCGGGCGGCGCGTGGCCGTGCTGGATCATGCGGAGCAGGCGGGGAAGAAGATATTGATTTCGGGCGGGGGGCGGTGCAACTTCACGAATTTGCATTGCGGGGCGGAGAATTTCATTTCGGCGAATCCGCACTTTGCCAAGTCGGCGCTGGCGCGGTATACGCCGGGGGATTTCATCGCGCTGGTGGAAAGGCACGGGATTGCCTATCACGAGAAGACGCTAGGGCAGCTTTTTTGCGACGGGTCGGCGCGGGAGATTCTGGAGATGCTGGAGGAGGAGTGCCGAGCGGGCGGCGTGGAGATTTTTCTGAAGAGCCGGATTCGCGAGGTGCGCCGCGCGGATGGCCTTTTTATCGTGCGCACGGAGGCGGCGGAGTTCGAGGCTCCGGCGCTGGTGGTGGCCACGGGCGGGCTTTCCATTCCCAAGATGGGCGCGACGGCGCTGGGCTACGACATTGCGCGGGAGTTTGGATTGAAAATTATTCCGACGCGGCCGGGGCTGGTGCCGCTGACGCTGAGCGGAAAAGAGCGCGAACGATATTGCGAGCTGGCGGGAGTGTCGGCGGAGGTGGTGGCGAGTGTGGAGGGGGCGGAAGGGGATGCGCCGGCGTTCCGGGAGAAGATGCTGATCACGCACAGAGGATTGAGTGGGCCGGCGATTTTACAGATTTCCTCGTACTGGAAAAAGGGGAAGAAGCTGCGGATGGATCTGGCGCCGGGGCGAGATGTGACGGCGGCGCTGCGCGAAGGGAAGGTGCGCAATCTGGCGGTGGCGCGGCGGGCGCTGGAAGAAGTTTTGCCGAAGCGGCTGGCGGAGACGTGGCTGGCGGCGCACAAGCCGCGCGGGTGGAGCAACGAGGATTTAGCGGAGATGGAGGAGCAGGCGCATGGATGGGTGCTGGCGCCGAGCGGAACGGAGGGTTACGAGAAGGCGGAAGTGACCGCGGGGGGAGTGGATACGGACGAGCTTTCCAGCAAGACGATGGAGTGCCGGGACGTGCCGGGGCTGTTTTTTATTGGCGAGGTGGTGGACGTGACGGGGCAGCTGGGGGGATACAATTTTCAGTGGGCGTGGGCTTCGGGAGCGGCGGCGGGTAGGGCGATTTAGAGGGGCGTCAAAGGAAGAAGAAAGAAAAAGAGGAAGAGGAAGAGGAAGAGAAAACCCGCACCCTTTGCGAAAATCGAAAAGGGTGCGGCACCCCACGGGGGAGAAATAAATGTTGAAACGTGGGGAGGAAGGGCGCGGTTTTTGTGCAGGCTTATCGATTGCAATGCGACGTTTTCTTTTTGGCTTATGGCCGGTGGCGGTTGGGTGAACGATAATCAGGATTTCAGGGCAGTTTGGAGAGGGAGAGCGATCATGAGGCGGACTGCGAAGAAGGTGGCGATTTATCTGGCGATGGTGATGTTGTGCGCGGCGGGGTGGGGCGCGGGGCTGGCGGCGCAGACGAAGAAGCCCAAGCAGGGCAAGGCGGCTGAGACGGTGAAGCAGGCCGAGGCGGTGCCGGCGGCAGCGGCGACGGTAGCAGCGGTTGCGGCGCCAGCGTCCGAGGATGCCGCGCTGAAGGGGCTGAAGTGGCGGCAGATCGGGCCGTTCCGCGGCGGGCGCGCGCTGGCCGTGGCGGGAGTGGCAGGCGATGCGAATACGTATTATTTCGGGGCGGTGGCCGGAGGCGTGTGGAAGACGACCAGCGGGGGATTGACGTGGACGCCGCTCACGGACAAAACGGGAATCATGTCGGTGGGAGCGATTGCCGTGGCGCCTTCGGACGCCAACGTGATTTACGTGGGCACGGGCGAATCGTGCATCCGGGGAAATATTTCGTTTGGCGACGGCATGTACAAGTCGGTGGACGCGGGGAAGACGTGGGCACGAATCGGGCTTGAGGATACGCAGCACATCGCGCGCATCGTGGTGGACCCCAAGAACGCGGACGTGGTGTACGTGGCGGCGCTGGGGCATGCCTATGGACCGAACGAGACGCGCGGGGTCTTCCGCTCGACGGACGGCGGAAAGAACTGGCAGAAGGTGCTCTATAAGGACAGCAAGAACGGGGCGATTGACCTGGCCATGGACCCGGCGAATCCGCGGATTCTTTTTGCGGCCATGTGGGAGGCGCAGCGTTCGCCGTGGGGGATGACCAGCGGCGGGCCGGGCAGCGGACTTTACAAATCGAGCGATGGCGGAACGACCTGGGCGCGGCTGGAAGGCCACGGTTTGCCGGGCGGCGTGCTGGGGAAGATCGGCGTGACGGTCTCCGGCGGAAACAGCCAGCGGGTGTACGCGCTCATCGAAGCGGAAAAGGGCGGCATCTACCGCAGCGAGGACGCGGGGGAAAGCTGGAAGCTGATCAACGGGGATCACCGCTTCACGCAGCGGGCGTGGTATTACCATCACATTTTCGCCGACCCCAAAAACACGGAGACGGTGTACGTGCTGAACGCGACGATGTTTCGCTCGATCGACGGCGGAAAAACTTTTGCCGCGGTGCGCGCGCCGCACGGAGATTACCACGGGCTGTGGATCGATCCGGCGAACCCGGAGTGGATGATCAACGGCAACGACGGCGGAGCGACGGTGACGCACGACGGAGGAAAAACCTGGACGACGCAGGCCAACCAGCCGACGGCGCAGTTCTATCACGTTTCCACGGACAATTCGTTTCCCTACCGCGTCCTGGGAGCGCAGCAGGATAATTCGACGGTGTCCATCGCCAGCCGCAGCGATGAAGGCTCGATTGGCCGCACCGACTGGTACGACGTGGGCGGCGGGGAATCGGGCTACGTGGTGGCCGACACGCGCAATCCCGCGATTGTATATGCGGGGTCGTATGGAGGCGTGATCACGCGCTTCGACAAGCGGAGCGGGCAGGTGCAGGACGTGAATTCCTGGCCGCTGGATCCCATGGGCGCGGGAGCAGCGGAGTTGAAGCACAGGTTTCAATGGACCGCGCCGATCCTGATTTCGAAACACGATCCCAGCCTGCTTTATCACGGCGGGGAAGCGGTGTTCCTGACGAAGGACAACGGGATGAGCTGGACGGCGGTGAGCGGCGACCTGACGCGGAACGACAAGAGCAAGCAGCAGTCCGCGGGCGGGCCGCTGACGCAGGACAACACCGGCGTGGAATATTACGACACGGTGTTCGCGCTGGCGGAATCGCCGCTGGAAAAGGGCGTGCTGTGGGCGGGAACGGACGACGGGCTGGTGCATGTCACGCGCGACGCGGGGCAGCACTGGACGAACGTGACGGCCAAGGAGTTCGGCGATTGGAGCCGGATCAGTCTGATCGAAGCTTCATCGCACGCGGCGGGAACGGCTTACGTGGCGGTGGATCGCCACCAGCTGGACGACTATCATCCGTACATTTTCAAGACGGCGGACTATGGCAAGACGTGGACCAAGCTGACCGCGGGGCTGCCGGAGACGGCCTACGTGCACGCGGTGCGCGAAGACCCCAAGCGCCAGAGGCTGCTCTTTGCCGGGACGGAGACGGGCGTATTTTATTCGAGGGACGACGGAGGGCACTGGCAGGCGCTGCGACTGAACCTTCCAACCGTGCCGGTGCATGATCTGGTGGTGCAGGAAAACGATCTGGTGCTGGCGACGCACGGGCGGGCGTTCTGGATTCTGGACAACATCACGGCGCTGCGGGAGACCACGGCGGAGACGGTGAAGGAAGACGCGCATCTTTTCACGCCGGCGGCCGCGGTGCGTTTCCGCGGGCCGGGATTCATCATTCCGGGCGGGATGCCGGCGGGAGAAAATGCGCCGAGCGGAGTAATGATTGATTATTGGCTGAAGGCCGCGCCGAAGGACAAAGAAGAGGTCACGCTGGAGATTCTGGACGCGCAGGGCAAGAGCGTGCGGAAATACTCGAGCAAGAAATCCGGCGACGGCGAAGCGGAAGCCGGAGGCGAAGAGTCCGAATATTTCGGACGAGGCGGCGGAGACAAACTTCCCGCGGAAACCGGGCTGAACCGCTTTGTGTGGGACATGCGGGGAGAAGCGCCGGTGAAGGTGCCGGGAGCGGTGAGCTGGGGCGGGCGCGCGATTGGCGCGCTGGCGGCGCCGGGAACGTATGCGGTGAAGCTGACCGCGGTGGGAAAGACGTACACGGCGGCGGTGGAGGTCGTGAAGGATCCGCGCGTGGCGGCGACGCAGGCGGATTTCGAAAAGCAGACGGAGCTGGCGCGGCGGATCAACGAGCGGGCGGGCGCCGGGCACGCGGCGGTGAACCAGATGCGCAGCGTGCGCGGACAGATTGAAGCGCTGCAGAAGCGGCTGGCGGCGGATGAATCGGCCAAGACGGTGCTGGAAGCGGCGGGGGAAGTGGTGAAGAAGATGAACGCCGTGGAGGAGAAAATCATCCAGCCGAAATCGAAGAGCAGCCAGGACCCGCTGAATTATCCGATTCAGACGGCGGATCAGTTGATGGCGCTGAAGGGGACGGTGGAAGGCGCGGACGCGGCGCCGACGGCGCAGGAGTATGAAGTGTTCGAGGAGCTGAGCGCAAGGCTGGAGAAGCAGCTGGCCGCCTGGAAGGAAATTCAGGCGAAGGATCTGGCCGCGCTCAACGAGGCCATTCAGAAGAACAAAATCCCGGCCATCGCGCCCGCGGCGGAAAAGCCGCGGTAAGCGGGGAAGTAGCCAGCGAGGAACGCCGGCCGCGCCCCATGACTCTTGCGCATGCGCGCGCAAGGATGCTGCTGCAAATAAGCTGAAGCGGGCGGAGAATCGAGGAGAAGTGAAAAGCCCCGGCTCTCCGCGGAGCGCAGGGGTGTGCGCAATCATCCGCATCGAGACGAGGGACGCTAAAGGAGCGGGAACATGCTGAAGAAAATCGGACTGGCGGGAGTCGTGGTTGTTTTGGGAGCGGCGGGAATGGTGCTGCGCTCCGCGGCCAATCCGCAGGGGAACGCGCAGCAGAGGCAGGCGCCGACGGAGCGCAGGCTGCCGAACATCACGCTGGCGCCGAAGAACCCGGCGGACCTGCCGGAGACGACTTTCGTCTGTCCGGCGGAGACGGATTACAAACTGGAGCGCTTCAATGGCGACTGGGTCGCGCCCATGGCGCAAGCGTTTCTCCTGAAGGCGGAAGTCAGCGAGAAGTATCATCCCGGCAAGCAGAGCCTGATCTGCAGTTACAACATGGACGGCCTGGGGAAATTCACCTGGTTCATATATAAGGATGTGCCGCTGCGCTCGTGCCAGGTAAGTGCGGATCAGAAGTCGTTCGTTTGCCGGATGTAGCCGGCGCGTCAGTTCTGTTTGTGAAGGAGTTCGGCCCAGCGGGCGTAGAGAGCATCTACGGCGCGCTGGGCCGCTTCCATTTCCAGGCACGCGGCGTGGAGTTTGGGGGCGTCGCTGGCGATGGCCGGGTCTTCGATGGCGGCTTGCTTCGCGTGGAGGAGTTTTTCGGCTTCGGCGATGCGCTGCTCGATGGCCGAGAGTTCGCGGGCTTCATTGTAGGAAAGCTTGCTCTTCGCGGCGGGCGGTGCGGAAGCTGAAGCCGCCGCAGTGGCGGGGCGGGCCCCGGCTGACTGTTTGGACTGCGTTTTTTTCTTCGGCGAATCCTGCCACTCTTCCCATTGCCGGTAATCGGCGAAGCGTTCGGCGCCGCCTTCGCCGTCGAGTCCCAGAACAATGGTGGAAACGCGGTCGAGCATGAAGCGATCATGCGTGACCAGGACAAGTGCGCCGGGATATTCGAGCAGGGACTCTTCGAGAATTTCGAGCGTGGGAATGTCCAGGTCGTTGGTGGGCTCGTCGAGCAGGAGCAGGTCGGCGGGCTGCAGCATGAGCTGAGCGATGAGCACGCGGGCGCGCTCGCCGCCGGAAAGACGGCCCACGGGCGTTTCCAGATCCTCGGCGGCAAAGAGGAAGCGGTCGGCCCAGGCGGCCACGTGAATCATGCGCTCCTGGTAGATGACCGAATCGCTGTCCGGCGCGAGAGCGCGGCGGAGGGAAACGTTGGGATCGAGCTGGCGGCTCTGGTCGAAATAGACGATGCGCAGCGGCTCGGCGCGGCGGATTGTGCCGGAGGTGGGCGGCATCTCGCCGCGCAGCAGGCGCAGCAGCGTAGTCTTGCCGCTGCCGTTGGGGCCGACGAGGCCGACGCGCATGCCGTTGGTGACGCTGAAATCGATGTCTTTAAAAAGCGTACGCTCGCCGATGGAGTAGCTGACGTTTGCGAGCTCGACGAGCTGGCGGGTCTTGCGGCCGGAGGCGGAGAAATCGATTTGCGCGGAGACGGCGCGGGTGCGCTCGTTGAGCTGGGCCAGGTCGCCGATCATCTCGTGGGCCTTGCCGATGCGCGATTTGGATTTGGTGGTGCGCGCCTTGGGGCCGCGGCGCAGCCATTCGATTTCCGTGTGCACGCGGTTTTCCAGCGCCTGCTGATGCTTGCGCTGCGAATGCAGGTAGGCTTCCTTGGCTTCGAGGAAATGACTGTAGTTGCCTTCGACGCAGAGCAGGCCGTCTTCGTAGACTTTGTCGAGTTCGACCACTTCGGTGGCTACGTTTTCGAGGAAATAGCGGTCGTGGCTGACGACCACGCAGGCGAAGGGCGCGCGCGCCAGGACGCCTTCGAGCCATTCGATGCCGGCGAGATCGAGATGATTGGTGGGCTCGTCGAGAAGCAGAATATCGGGATGCTGCACGAGCGCGGCGGCGATGGAGAGGCGCTTGCGCCAGCCGCCGGAAAGATTGGCGGCGAGCGCGTCGAGATCGTCGAGGCCGGCGCGGCCCATGATTTCGGCCATGCGTCCGGCGTGGTCCGATTCGTGCACGCCGGCGGAGTCGAGCGCGCTTTCGATGACCGAGCGCACCGTGGCATCGGCAGGGAACTCGGAATCCTGCGCGACGTTGGCGAGGCGCGTGCGCTTGCGCACGGCGACGTCGCCACTGTCCGGCTTGACGCGCCCGTGCAGAATCGCCAGCAGCGTGGATTTGCCGGAGCCGTTGGGGCCGATCAAGCCGATGCGGTCGCCCTCGGAGACGCTGAAGGTGATGTCCTTGAAGAGCGGGGCGCTGCCGAAGCGTTTCGAAATTCCCTGAGCATGAATGAGGGGAGCCAAATTAAGCGGTGTTCTCCTGCGGAATGGTCACAGTTAAGGATAACAGATGTGGGGGTTGGGGGCGGGATGCGCGATGCGTGGGTAGTGAATTTATTTCCGTTCGCGCGCTAATTAGGCAAGGGCCAGTAGTCACTAGGAGGCCTGAGGATTTTATGGTTGGTAATCTAATTCAGCGTTACGGCCCGAGTGCCAAAGATCTTGTCAAGCCAGAACTTTCCTTTCTTGCGGTCACGAGCGACAAACGGCGCCAGATAAGCGCAGCCGACCGCGATGAAACCCAGGAGAGTTCTTAACAGGACCGTTCGGAAACTCAGGGTTATCCCCTCGTCAGGAATAATCTGATAGCCAACAATGCAAGCACCAGGGGAGGGCTTACGACGAATGAGGGGGAAAGCGTAGTAGAAGACCAATGCGGCGAAACAAAACACTAGCCCTATCGTGGCCAGCAGTGTATCTCCGGGAGCAGGAGTTGTCCGCTCGAAATTCCATGCGAAAACTCCCGTCCGTCTCCATTCCGTAAGTGCTGGGAGGATACCTAAAAGCGGTGCTACTACAAACATTGCTAGCATGAAATCCAACCAGAAGGCGACAAACCGACGAAAGACGCCGGGTAAAGGTTTTCCTGGCTCAGAAGGTGAGGCGTACATGAGCAAGATATAGAATCCTATGACCAACAGTGCATAAGCGATTGCCCAAGGCGCTGTTCCGCCTGCAAAACGATACCGACCATTGGTCCATTCCGCCGACAAACCAATGGTTGGAATCTCGGATACGAAACCGATGATGATAAGGGCAGTTAGCGCCCCAATGAATAGCCATCGAATCTCTTTCACTTTCATATGGGTTACAGAATACACAATTGAGCTGCGATTTGGGTAGTGGTCGCCACCGACCCGAGATTCCGCGTCGGCGGAACTGGTGAATTGCAAGTGCTTGATAGGCCGGTTACCGGACACTGGCTCGCTTCCGCCCCCTGTTTCCCCTTGACTTTCCCGCCCCCAAGCGAGAAATTGGAGGACTTTGCGTGAGTCCTCTGGGCAGTCCGGGGGAGAGAAAGGCGTTTTCGCTCCGTTATGACAAGGGTTCGTCTGTGTTTTCACGATCGCTGCTTTGACGGCATGGCCTCGGCGGCGCTTTTCCATCGTTTTTACCGCGAAAAAATCGACGCCCAGGCGGAATTCCATTTTTCGGGGATGACCCACCGCGCGGCCAAGCCCTGGGAAGACGACCTCTTCGACGGCGACGAAAACGCCATTGTGGATTTCAAGTATTCGAATTCGCCGCGGGTGACCTGGTGGTTCGACCATCACCAGAGCGCCTTCCTGACGCCGGTGGACGCCGAGGACTACCAGCAGCGCAAGGGCAGCGCGCATTTTTATTACGACGCGTCCTACAAGTCCTGCACCAAGCTGATCGCCACGGTGGCGCGGGAGAAATTCGGATACGACACGCAGCCGCTGGCCGACCTGATCTATTGGGGCGACATCATTGACGGCGCGCAATACCCCACGCCGGAGTTCGCCGTGGGCATGTCCGAGCCGGCGATGCAGCTGGCGCTGGTGATCGAAGCCGCGCCGGAAGACGGCCTGCCCGCGCGGATTATTCCGGAGGTGGCCTATAAGCCGCTGGCGGAAGTGGTCAAGCTGCCGCTGGTGGCCAAGCACTTGGAACCGCTGCTGGAGCGGCACCGCAAATCCATCGAGGTGCTGCGCGAGCGCATCGAGGCGCGCGACGGCACGATGTTTTTTGACGTGAGCGATCTGGACCTGGAAGGCTATAACAAATTTATTCCCTACCTGCTGCATCCGGAGTGCACGTATTCGATCAGCGTGAGCAAGTCGGCGGTGCGCTCGAAGGTTTCGCTGGGCTCGAATCCATGGAATCCGGGCGACCTGAGCGTCAATCTGGCGTCGTTTGCGGAAAAATTCGGCGGCGGCGGGCATCCGCGCGTGGCGGCGATTTCGTTCGAGCCGGGCGACCTGGCGCGGGCCAAGGAAGTGGCGCGGGAGCTGGTGGGCAAGCTGCGGGAGAAGAAGTAGCCGCGGGCGCTGCGGTTGCTGGGCGGCGCGATTCGACAAATCGGGCAATCCCGTGTAAAATTTTTTAGCGTCTTTCCTCAGTGGGCCGGTAGCTCAATGGTAGAGCAGCTGACTCTTAATCAGCGGGTTGCAGGTTCGAGTCCTGCCCGGCTCACCACTGATTT
>Ga0315268_10002015_pt1 | contig 23198 bp, 19 predicted proteins | sample C1_top_MG_FD_204535 | JGI IMG/M metagenome (GOLD analysis project Ga0315268, IMG submission 204535) | Sediment microbial communities from Yellowstone Lake, YNP, Wyoming, USA - C1_top | ecosystem: Environmental > Aquatic > Freshwater > Lake > Sediment | place: USA: Wyoming | collected 2017-08-01 | reverse complement strand
TCCATGCTGGCGAATTTTTCCACGATGCTCATGCGACTCCGCTCGATTCTTCCGCTCTCCCCGGCGCAGCCAGACGGCTAAGCCAGCGGATGGCGGAAATCCGCCGAATAGTTTCCCGTGACCTGGTGCTCGAGTTGCCGTTCGATATCGCCGAGCATGCCGCTGGCGCCGAAGCGGAACATTTCCGCGCGCAGCCACGACGGCCCCAGCTCTTCCTTGATCAAGGACAGCCATTCCAGCGACTGTTTGGCCGTGCGGATTCCTCCCGCGGGCTTGAAGCCCACGGCCATGCCTGTTTCCTGCGCGTAATTGCGAATCGCCCGCGTCATCACCAGGCCCACGGGCAGCGTGGCGTTGGTAGGCTCCTTGCCGGTGGAGGTCTTGATGAAATCCGCGCCGGCCATCATGGCCACCACGCTGGCGCGGCCGACGTTGCGCAGCGTCAACAGGTCGCCGGTGCCGAGAATGGCTTTCATGTGCGCCGCGCCGCAGGCCTGCTTGAAAGCGGCGATTTCGTCGTAGAGCGCCTGCCAGTTGCCGCTGAAGACGTGCGCGCGGGTGATGACGATATCGATTTCGTGCGCCCCGGCTTCCACCGAGCGGCGAATCTCCGCCACGCGCTCGGCCAGCGGGGAAAGCCCGGCGGGAAAGCCGGTGGAGACGGCGGCCACGTGAATGCCGCTGCCTTCGAGTGCGCGCACGGCCGTTTCCACGAAGGTGTGATAGACGCAGACGGCGGCCACCGTCAGATTCAGCTCCGCGATGCCCAGGCGCTCGACCAGATCCTGGCGGATGGGTCTTCTCGCCTTGGCGCAGAGGCGGCGCACGCGCTCCTCGGTGTCGTCGCCGGAAAGCGTGGTCAGGTCCATGCAGGAGATGGCGCGGAGCAGCCAGGCCGCCTGCCAGTCTTTTTTCACCGTGCGCCGTGTGACCAGGGTCTGCGCGCGGCGCTCGACGGCGCTGGTGTTCACGCGGACGGCGCGCACCCAATCGAGATTGAGGGGCAGGCCGCGGTTGGGGCCGAGTGGCAGGCCGTCGAGCGTGGCGATGATTTCCGGCGCGGAATTGTCCCGCTTCGCCAGCGTGCTCATTTCTTGGTCTTCCCGTGTCGCCATGGCGTGTTCTCCGCCGTTGCGCAAGCATTGTATAGCAGAAAATATGCGCGGCGCACGCGCTGTGGTTGGCCGTTCCCGCTTCCGGAAGGGGAGTTCGGGAAAGAGGTCTTGCCCGTTTTCCGGGGGAAGGCTATAACCATCGGAGTCTGCTTCTGTTTTTGATTTTCCGAGGATGGCCATGAACTCGAAAACTGTTTCCCATTTTCGCAGCGTGCTGCTGATTGTCCTGCTGGCCTGCACCGCGCCGCTGCGCGCGCAGAAGCCGCCGCAGCGCCCGGCGGACCTCGTGCTCATCCACGGCAAAATCATCACCGTGGACGCGCGCGACTCCGTGACGGAAGCCGTGGCCATCCGCGACGGAAAAATTCTCGGCGTGGGAACCACGGAAGCGATGCTCAAGCTGGCCGGCAAGGAGACCCGCGTGATGGACCTGCACGGGCGCACGGCCACACCGGGACTGATTGACGCGCATTGCCACTTTCAGGAAGTGAGCGCGCTCTACGAAATCGAGCTGAGCGGCGTCAGCAGCATCGCCGAAGTGCAGCGGCTGGTGCGCGAGCGCGCCGCCACGCTCAAGCCCGGCGAATGGGTGCGCGGAGCGGGCTGGGACGAAGGCAAGCTGGCGGAACAGCGGCATATCCTGGCCGCGGATCTGGACCAGGCGGCGCCCGACAATCCCGTCTGGCTGATGCACACCACCGGTCACTACGGCGTGGCCAACAGCCGCGCGCTGCGATTGGCGAAAATCACCGCGCAAACACCCAACCCTCCCTCCGGAACGATTGACCGCGACGCCGCCGGCAATCCCGACGGGGTGCTCAAGGAGGCGGCCATGGAACTGCTCACGCCGCTGATTCCTCCCTTCAGTCACGAGCAACTGCGCAACGGCCTGCTGAAGATCATGGCCGATTTCAACCGCGAGGGCATGACCGCGGTGAAAGACCCCGGCATCCAGCCGGAAGCCTGGGATCTCTACCGCGAACTGCTCGCGGAAAACAAGCTGACGGTGCGCGTCTTCGCTCTTTGGCTCGGCGGAAAGACCGCCGATTCCGCGCGCCAGTTGGCCGCCCGCCTGGAAAAACTGCCTCGCCCGCCGCAATCGTTGGGCGACGGCATGCTGCTCTCCGGCGGCGTGAAGATTTTTCTGGACGGCAGCGGCGGCGCGCGTACCGCATGGCTCTACCAGGACTGGAACAAGAACGGCACCGAAAAAGACACCGGCAATAAGGGGTACCCGGCGATGGACCCGGCCATTTATCGCGAGCAGGTGCGCCTCCTGCATGACGCCGGAATTCACGTGAGCACGCACGCCATTGGCGACCGCGCGATTGACCTCGTCGTGGACACTTACGCGCAGGTGCTGAAGGACAAACCCACCGCCGGCCTGCGCCACGGCATCATCCACGCCAACATTCCCACCGATCACGCCATCGCCGCCATGGCCGCGCTGCAGAAAGAGTACGACGCGGGCTATCCCGAAGCGCAGGCGGAATTCATGTGGTGGATCGGCAATATCTACGCGGCGAATTTCGGCCCGGAACGCGCGCAGCGGCTGATGCCCTTCAAGACGTACCTGGAAAAAGGAGTGCGCTGGGCCGGCGGCTCGGACTATTTCGTCACGCCCTATCCGGCGCGCTACGGCCTGTGGGCTTCCGTCGCGCGCCAGCCGCTGGCGCAGACCTACGGCGCGCATCCCTTCGGCACCGCGGAAAGCGTGGACATTCACGCGGCGCTGCGGTCGTACACGATCTGGGCCGCGCATCAGCTTTTTCTGGATGAGCGCATTGGTTCGCTCGAACCCGGCAAGGACGCCGATATCGCCGTGTGGGACCGCAACCCTTATTCCATTCCGGCGGACGATTTGCGCAATTTGAAATGCGAGCGGACATTCGTGCGCGGGCAAGAGGTCTTTCGGGCGGAGAACAGTCCCGTAAGCGTGCAATAAGAATGGACTAAGATACCGCGCGTTCAACGCATAGGAATGGTGGAGCTTACGTCTTTCCGCAGGCGGGGGCGACGCCGCCGCCTTCCACCGGCAATTTCGCGGAAGCCCAGGCGGCGAATCCCCCCGCGATGTTAATAACTTTCGTGAATCCGGCGCGTTCGAACAGGCTGGCGGCGATGGCGCTGCGGTAGCCGCCCTGGCACTGCACCGCCACGCTGCGCCCGCGGTCCAGCCCGTCCAGATTTTTTTCCAGGCGGTCGAGCGGCTTCAGCAGCGCTCCGGCAATGTGTCCGTTCTCCCATTCTCCCTGCCGGCGCACATCCACCAACTGCAATTTTTCTCCGCCGCGCATGCGCTCGCTCAGTTCCTCGGCGGTGATTTCCACGGAACCGGCCAGCGGCTGGCCGGCCTTCTCCCACGCCAGGATGCCGCCCTCCAGCCATCCCTCGATTTTTTCTATTCCCACGCGCGCCAGGCGCACCCGCGCTTCTTCCACGCCCGCGGGGTCTTCGGCTACCAGCAGCAGCCGGGCGTCCACGCCCAGCAGCGCGCCGGCCCAGGAAGCGAACTGCCCGCCCAGTCCAATGTGCAGCGAGCCGGAAATATGCGCGGGGAGATATTTGGCCGCCGGGCGCGTGTCCAGAATCAGCGCGCCCGCGGCGCGGCGCGCCGCGAACTCGGCGGGAAAAAATGCCGCGAGCGGCGGGAGATCGGCCAGGGCGGGCGCGCCGCCGCGGTTGATGGCGGCATCGCGGAGAAAATAGCCGGGACGCTCGGGCAGGTCTTCAGTCAGCAGCTTCACGAACTCGTCGCGGCTGGCGGCGCGCAGCGCGTAGTTGGCGGTGCGCTGCATGCCGATGGTCGAAGAAAGGTCCGCGCTCATCTGCCGTCCGCAAAGCGACCCCGCGCCGTGCGCCGGATAGACCAGAACGTCGTCGGGAAGCGTCAGGAGCTTGTTGTGCAGGCTGTCGTAAAGCATGCCGGCCAGTTGCTGCGGGGTGAGATTGGGCGAAAGGTCCGGGCGGCCCACGTCGCCGATGAAGAGCGTGTCCCCGGTCAGCACCGCCCACGGTTTTTCGGATTTCTCGATGTCGGTCACCACCGCGCAAATGCCTTCCACGGTGTGCCCCGGCGTTTCCAGGAAGCGCAGCGCCACGCGCCCGAAGCGAATTTCATCGCCGTCCTTCACGGCATGATGCGGAAAGGTCGCCCCGGCGCGCGCGCCCACATGAATCGTAGCGCCGGTGCGCTGGGCCAGCTCGGCGTGGCCGGAAACGAAATCGGCGTGCAGATGCGTTTCGATGACGTGCTGGATGCGCAGGCCGCGCTTGGCGGCTTCTTCCAGATACAACTCGACGTCGCGCTGCGGGTCCACGATGGCGGCAACGCCTTCCGAGCCGATCAGATACGAGGCGTGCGCCAGGCAGGTCAAATAGAATTGCTGAAATTCCATGTTGTCTTCCTTCCCGCTGCCCCGAGGGGGCACAATCATCCTCCCATTGTGAGCGCAAAGGAGGGGCGAGTTCGGCCCTAGAATAATGGAGTTGCCCAATGCCTGACTAGCCCCCGGCAGAGTAACTCCAAAGATGAATGTCGTTTTGCTTACAATTGTTGCCGGGGAGCCCGGAAGCCGATAGACTCCATGGAACCGGCCGCTTGCATGCCTCCCAGGAGGAGTGGCTTCCAGGATGTCCCCCTTGGTTCGCCTGCGCTGCATCCAAATAGAAGCCGGTGGAACTTTCATTTTGGAAAACGAGGTCCGAGGGACGATGATTTCCGAACAATCCATCGTTGTAGCGGCGAAAGACCAGGTCTCCTGCGATCTGGCGGGGGAAGCCGCCATCCTGAACGTCCCCAAGGGCGCCTATTACGGTCTGGACGCGGTGGGCGCGCGCATCTGGACTCTCGTGAAAGAGCCCTGCAAGGTGTCGGAAATTCAGCGCACCGTTTGCGCGGAATATGACGTCGAACCGGAACGCTGCCTGAGCGACCTGCTCGATTTACTGGAAAAACTGCAAGCCGAGGGCCTGATCGAAGTGCGTGGATGAGCGGAACGCAAAACTCGTGGCGGGAGCGCTGGAGTAAATTCCGCGCGCACACTCCCGGACAGCGCGCCTTGATTCTGCGTGCCGCGGGGCACGAGTGCCTGACCCTGGCCGGGTTGCGCCTGCTGGGATTCCGCCGCTGCAAAAAGCTGATTGAGCGATTTTCCATTTCCGCGCAGAGGGGCAAGCCCTCCGCCGCGCGCGCCGCGCCGGAGCGCGCCCTGAAAATGATTCGCGCCGCGCAATCCGTCGAGCGCAACCTGCCCATTTCTCCCAACTGCCTGGAACGCTCCCTGGCGCTGTGGTGGATGCTGCGCCGCGAGGGTTTTCCGGCCGAACTGCATATCGGCGCGCGCAAAGGGGAGCAGGGGTTTGAGGCCCACGCCTGGGTGGAAGCAGACGGCCAGGTGCTCAACGACAGCTCCGACGTGCACCGCCACTATGCGCGCTTCGACGCGCCCATCGCCACCTCCGGGGCTTCTTCCCTGTGAGCGGATTTGCCGGCATCGTGAATTTTGATGGCGCGCCGGTGGACCGCGCGCTGCTGGACAAATTGACGCAACACCTGGCTTTCCGGGGGCCGGACGCGCAGGAAATCTGGTGCGCGGACGGCGTTGGCCTGGGTCATACCCTGCTGCGCACCACGCGGGAATCCACTCGGGAGCGCCAGCCGCTGGGCTGGAAGGACCAGCTGTGGATCGTCGCCGACGCCCGGCTCGATGCCCGCGCGGAACTGCTCGCCCAACTGCAAGCCTGCGGCGCGGCCCACGCCGCGCTTTCGCTCGCCACGCCCGAGCCGGAACTGATCCTCCACGCCTATCACCAGTGGGGCGAAGCCTGCATCGAACATTTTCTCGGCGATTTTTCCTTCGCCGTTTGGGATGCCGCAAACCGGAAGCTTTTTTGCGCACGGGATCATTTCGGCATTCGCCAGTTTTTCTACGCGCAACTGGGCAACACCCTCATTTTCAGCAACACGCTCAGCGCCCTGCGCCTGGTTTCCGGCCTTTCCGGACGCCTAAACGACCTGGCCATCGCCGATTTCCTGCTCTTCGACATGATTCAGGATCCTGCCGCGACCTCCTTTGAGGGGATTCACCGCCTGCCGCCCGCGCATACGCTGACGGCCCAGCGGGAAAAACTCTCCGTGCGGCGCTATTGGGAATTGAGCGTCACCACTCCCGTGCACTTTGCCCGCGAGGAAGAATACGTCGAGCGCTTCAAGGAGTTACTCGATGCCGCGGTGAGCGACCGCCTGCGCACCGATAACGCCGGCATCCTGCTGAGCGGAGGACTGGATTCGCCGACGGTCGCCGCCAGCGCCCGGCGCGTCCTAGACCGCCAGGGAGTCGCGGGCGGCCTGGCCGCTCGCACTAATGTCTTCGACAGCCTGATTCCCGATGAAGAGCGTCATTACACCGGTCTGGTTGCCAAAGCTTTGGGAATTCCCGTCGAATTTTCTGCCTTGGACCATTACCAACTTTTCGGACGCGCGCACCTGCCCGAATCTCATACGATCGAGCCCATCCATTGCGCCTGGCCGGAAAGCTATCCAGATTTGATGCGGACATTACCCGAGGAATGCCGGGTGGTCTTGACCGGAATGGGGGGCGACCCGGCCCTCTGCGGGCGCATCTCGGTGCACTTCCGGGAGTTGCTCGGGACCGGGCAGTACCGCCGCGCACTCTCCGACGCTTTTCGCTATCTCACCTGCCAGGGCCGGTTCTCCCGGCTCTATCTGCGCAAGCGCTGGGAAATTTTGTTTGGCTCCAAGGACAATGAGCCGCTCTATCCCCCCTGGCTGAATGAAGATTTGGAAAGACGGCTGGGGCTGCGCGACCGCTGGGATCAGTTAAACCGGCCTGACCCGACTGGCCCGGCCATTCGCCCGGAAGCCCAGCAAGCGATGGCCAACCCTTTCTGGGCCTGCCACTTCCAAGGGTATGACGCTGGATTGACGCATATGCCGATGGAGGTACGGCACCCTCTGTTTGACCTGCGCCTGGTGATTTTTTTGCTTGGTTTGCCGCGGTTGCCCTGGTGTTCGGATAAGGAGTTGTTCCGCGAAGCAGCCCGCGGGACGCTCCCCGATGCCGTACGCCTGCGCCGAAAGTCTCCTCTCCCGGCGGACCCTCTGGCGGTGCTCTTGCGCCATCCGGCATCCAACGGGATCGCCCGGTTTGTTGCCAATGCCCGTTTGCTCGACTTTGTCCGCCCTGACCGCATCCCCACTGCCCTCGGTGAGGCATCGGGCTGGCAGGCCTGGATACACTTAAGACCCGTCAGCTTGAATTTATGGTTGCAAGAACACTAGATACTGAGATAGATGTTAAGATAGGGAAATTCGAAATGAGGGCAAATGACAAGAAACGAAACAAACAACGACCCAGGAAATCACAAAAAATCTTATGAGGTCCCACGCCTGCGCGTGTATGGAAACATGGTGGATTGGACCAGAAGCGTCTCCAGCGCCAAATCCAATAAGGATGGCGGGGCTAACAATAGCAAAACCGCCTGAGAGAAAGTCTTCCGCATCCCTTGCATGCATTGCACACGGTATACGAACTGTTGATTGCCGCGACGGCTCCCCTGCCGGGTTTACCCTCGCGGCAGGAACTCTCTGAACGCACGCCCCCCGATGTCGTTGTCCACCTGAAAGACGGCCATGCCCGCGAAATACAACTCTCCGGAGTATCTCCGAGCGAATACCGCTACACCAGCACGGCGCTAGACGCGCACGGCCAGCCCGTCCTGCAGGTTATCCAGTCTAAAAATAACCATACTTTTGAATTTTTCTACGCCGACGGCGCGCGGTTCGCCATTTCCCGCGATGGAACCCAAATCTGGAGCGATTGGCCGGACGGCTATACTCTGGAAGACGCCTGCACGTACCTCGTCGGGCCAGTCTTCGCCTTTGCCCTGCGCCTTCGCGGCGCCACCTGCCTGCACGCCAGCGCCATCGAGGTGGATGGCAGGGCCATCGCTCTGGTGGGAGCGCCCGGCGCGGGAAAATCCACCACTGCCGCGGCTTTTGCGATTGCCGGCTTTCCCGTTCTCTCCGATGACATCGTGGTTTTGTCGGAATCCGAAGGCCGTTTGATGGTGCTGCCGGGCTATCCCCGCGTCAATGTCTGGCCCGATTCGGCTCGCGCCCTGATGGGATCCGAGGACGCATTGCCGCACATCACACCGACCTGGGGGAAAAAGTTTCTGGCTCTCGGCCAGAACGGGCTGCGCTTTGCTAGCCGCGCTCTGCCCCTCGGCGCGGTCTACCTCCTTGCCGAGCGTCAGGGGCAACTGGCCGCGCCGACGGTGGAGGCAATCTCCGGCAGCGAGGCCATGGTCACGCTGGCAGCCAACACCTACCAAAATTACCTCCTGGATGCGGAGATGCGCCGCAAGGATTTTGCAGTTTTCGACAAACTGGCAACGACGGTTCCTGTGCGCCGCGTCCTGCGACCCGACGATATTTCCAGCTTGGCCGCTTCCTGCCAGGTCATCGCGGCGGACGCAAGACAACTTTTGACTCGACGCGGCGCAGACCCAGCCTCATCGGCGGACCAAAATGCACAACTATAGCCTCGCGGATTACCGCATTATTATTGCGGACCACATCCGCAACGAGGCCTACACACAGGCCTTGCGCTCCGCCATCCATCCCGGCTGCGTGGTTCTGGACATCGGCACCGGCACGGGAGCCATGGCCGTGCTGGCCTGCCAGCTCGGCGCCGGGCGCGTCTTTGCCATCGAATCGAACCCCATCATCCAGCTCGCCCGCCAGGTTGCCGCCGCGAACCATTGCGCCGGGAAAATCGAGTTCATTGAAGATCTTTCCACGCGGGTCACGCTTCCGGTCCAGGCCGATGTGATAGTCTCCGATCTGCGCGGAATACTTCCCTTTTTCGAGCAGCACATCCCTTCCATCGTGGATGCGCGCCAGCGTCATCTTGCTCCTGGCGGAGCGCTCATTCCGCGCAAAGATTTTCTCTGGGCGGCCATCGTGGAGGCACCTGAAGCCTATTCCGAAATCGTGGACCCTTGGGAGCAGAACAGCTTCGGCCACGATCTCTCCGCCGCCCTCCCGTTCGCCCTCAACAATTGCCGCAAGGTGCGCATGCAGCCGGAGCAATTATTGACCAAGCCTGCCCTCTGGAAGACTCTTGACTACGCACAGATCGAAAGCCCAGACGTGGAAGAAAGTATGCAGTGGACCATCGAACGCGCCGGAACCGGCCACGGCATCCTCCTTTGGTTCGATGCCGAACTCGCCAGCGGCGCGGGCTATTCCAATGCCCCGGGCGCTCCCGAAGTAATTTACGGCTCTCTATTTCTTCCCTGGCCACACTCCGTTGTGCTGGCCGCCGGTGAGAACGTGGCCATCGAAGTGCAAGCCAAACTGCTTGAAGAGAACTACCTCTGGCGCTGGAAGACGCGCATTGCCCCGGCCGGGGAGTCCGCCGACACGCGCTTCGTCTTCGACCAGTCCACCCTGCAGGGCATGTTGCTCTCTCCCGCCTCGCTCCGCAAAGCCGCTTCGGACTACGCCCCCGCCCTTTCCGAAGACGGTGCGATCCATGCCCGCGCCCTTGCCCTGATGGACGGAAAGCGTTCCCTCGAGGAAATCGCGCAGCAGCTCTGCGCCGAATTTCCGCAGCGCTTTCCCGGCTGGCGCCAGGCCCTCGGCTACGCCGGCGCCCTCTCCCAGAAACTCAGCCGCTAAGCCGGATTTGTCAGATGCTTTCACCGCCGGCCGGATGCGCCGGCAGACTCCGTTTCTGTTGAGGGATTTCCAGAGTCAGAGCAGCGATGGAGCGGATCAGCGGACCGGAGGGGTGCCGGGCGGCCGAAAACCATCTCGTTCCGGATCAGCCAGGGAGAAACCAGGGCGACAAGCAGAACTCCGGCCAGGACCAGGGAGGCAAACCACGGCCGACGTATGCGATAGTTCACCACGGCCGTGTACAGGAAAGAGATCAGCATGGCGCTGAGCGCCCAGATCCGGGCGGCGCAGAAGCCAATCTTCGCGCCCACGGTGCATCGGCCCAGGCGCCTGCATACAGTCGTGCGCTGCCATATTCCTGCTCATCACGCTCTCTTCTCCGCCTAGTGACGCGGCCTTGCCAGGAAACTCAGTCGCCCGGCAGGCACCGATCAAAACTGCAGTGCAAGCGGTCGCTCTATAATTTCACGATGAGACTTAAGGAGGAATCACACAGGGCATTATTTAATGTTCAGAATTGTATGAAAATACAGGATTTGCTTATGAGCATTGGTACTATGCGTAAAATTCCACTCTTTGCGTCAAAACACCCACATTAGTGAAATTTAACGCATCTTCACAGCTTCATCGAATTTATAGAACATCTCTCTTCTACCGTTCTCGTGGCTTGCGATCGCTACACAATGAACGGGTTAGGTTCAGCGAGAACCTAGCCAGCGATATGGTGGTCTAACTGCTTTATTCAATTCAGAGAAGATATCCAGAATAATTCGACTTTCCCTGGTCAATTGTTTCCGGGGCAGTATATCGCGCGGCTTAACTTTTTTTGTGGAGGTATAGCGATGCGTTTCTCCCACTATTTCCTGGCGGCCGGGGTGATGTTTGCCGGACTGTTGCTTCTCGGGCAGCCTCCGCGCGTGGCCCACGGCGCGCCCAAGGTCATTAATATCCTTGCCGACAAGGACAACCGCTTCAAAATCCCCGGCCAGGCCAAGCCGATCATAACCGTCAAGGCAGGCGAAGTTCTTCGCCTGCACATCACCGCGCACAAGGCCGCTGAGTGGGACAAGGACGGCGCCGTCCACAGCTTCACCATCAAGGAACTGAAAGACCAGGGCTGGGACCTGCGCCTGAAAGAGGGCGTGCAGGACTTCACCCTGGTGGCTCCCGCCGACCCCGGCGAATACCTGATCGAATGCACCGTGAAATGCGGCGACGGGCACGATGACATGCGCATGACTTTGGTGGTTACCCAGTGAGGACACTCCATGACCCTTCCGCGTAGAAGTTTTTTCCAATTCCTGGCTCGCGGCACCGGCGCCATCGTCGCTTCCTGGGCCGTAGTGAAGGGCATCTCCGCCACGGTCTTCCGCGAAGTTTTACCCGCGCGCTCTGTGGCGCCCACCAATCAGAAGTGGGTCATGGTGATTGATCTGGCCAAATGCGATGGCTGCCGCGATTGTACCCGCGCCTGCGGCGCTATGCACTTTGTTCCGCCCATGCAGGAGTGGGTCAAGGTCTTTGAAGTCGTGGACAACCCCGCCGCGGGCCGCTATTTCCTGGCGCGCCCCTGCATGCAGTGCGACAACCCGCCCTGCGTGCGCGGCTGTCCCGTTGGCGCCACCTTCAAACGCACCGACGGCATCGTCATGATGGATCAGGACCGCTGCATCGGCTGCCGCAACTGCATCGCGCAATGCCCCTACTCCGCGCGGGCCTTCAATTGGGGCGAACCGCCGCACACCGCCGCTGAACTGGCCCAGCCCTACTCCATGGAATACAACTATCCGCACCGCAAGGGCGTCGTCGAAAAATGCATCTTCTGCCCGCACATGCTGCGCGCGGGCAAACTCCCCGCCTGCGCCCAGGGCTGCAAAATGGGCGCGGTCTATTTCGGCGACGAAATGGAAGACGCGGTCACCAACTCCAAGGGCGAAACCATTCCCTTCACCAAAATCGCCAAACGCGGCGCCGCCTTCCGCCTCCTCGAAGAGCTAGGCACCGAGCCGCGCGTCTATTATCTCCCCCCGGCCAGCCGCAAATACCCCACGCCCGATGAAAAGAAGGCACTGGAGATGCATTCGTGATATCCAAACGAGAAGCACACCTGCTCAGCACCCTCAACGTTGCTTCGCCCCGCTTTTACCAGTGGATCGCTTTCCTGCTGGCCGTCGTGTTCTGGGGCCTCTACGCCTACGTGCACCAGCTTCGTCAGGGCCTCATCGTCACCGGCATGCGCGATGAAGTTTCCTGGGGCCTCTATATCACCAACTTCGTCTTCTTCATCGGCATCAGCCATGCCGGCACGCTGATTTCCGCCATCCTGCGCGTCACCGAAACCGAATGGCGCCGCCCCATCACCCGTCTCGCCGAGGCCATCACCGTCTTCGCTCTGTGCATCGGCGCGCCCATGGTCATCATTGACTTGGGCCGTCCCGACCGCATGCTCAATCTCTTCCGCTACGGCCGCATTCAATCGCCCATTCTCTGGGATGTCCTTTCCGTCTCCACCTATCTCACCGGCTGCATCCTCTATCTCTATCTCCCCATGATTCCCGATTTCGCCTTACTCGCCGATCAAGCCTCTCTCGGCGCCTGGCGCCGCCGCCTCTACAAAAAACTTTCTCTCGGCTGGACGGGCAGCGCCGCGCAGTGGACCCTGCTCGAGCGCTCCATTTCCATCATGGCCGTGGTCATTATTCCCCTGGCCATCTCCGTGCACACCGTCGTCTCCTGGATTTTTGCCATGACTCTGCGCCCCGGATGGAACAGCAGCATCTTCGGCCCCTACTTTGTCGTGGGCGCCATCTATTCCGGCGCGGCCGCGGTGATCTTCTCCATGTTCGTGCTTCGCCGCGTGCTCCATTTGCAGGACTATCTCGAACCCGTGCATTTTCGCAACCTGGGCCTGCTGCTGCTCTCCTTTGCCATGCTGTATCTGTATTTCAACATCAATGAATACCTGACCATGGGCTACAAATTCGAGGGCATCGAAAAGGAGTATCTCACCCGGCTCTTCTTCGGCGATTACGCCCCCATGTTCTGGACCGTACAGACCATCGGCGTCTTTCTCCCGCTGGTGCTGCTCATTGCCGTACTGGGCCTGCGCAGCCACACATCGCTCACCATCCCCGGCGTCGCCCTGGCTTCCTTCCTGGCCATCATCGGCGCCTGGGCCAAACGCTATCTCATCGTCGTGCCCACGCTCTCCAGCCCCTTCCTGCCCGGCCAGAGAATTCCCTGGGAATGGACGCACTATCGCCCCACCTGGGTGGAATGGTCCGTCACCGCCGCCGCCATTGCCGTTTTTCTGCTGATCTACGGACTCTTCTCCAAACTATTTCCCATGGTCTCCATCTGGGAGACTCGCGATCCCGAACCGGCCGTGACGGAAGCCGCGCCGGCCGCGTCCCCTTCTGCGAACTGGGGCCCCATCTCCTCGATCCCCGTCATCCTGCTTACGCTCGCTCTTGCCGGCGCCGGCACGGTTCATGCGGGCCAATCCCATAAGCCGCGCAAGCCCGCGCCCACCGCGCTTTCTCTCGAATGGCAATCTCTGCCCGCGGACAAACTTCCCGCGGACTCCGCGGAAGATGGCCCGCCGGGTAGCGCCTCTGTCGCTCGCGTGCAGAACGGCCTTTCGCAACTCTTCGGTCATCTCTCTTTTGGCTCCAAGAGCGCTGAAGAAGAAAAACCGCCTACGGTCATCTCCCTGAAGGCCACCCTAAAGGACGCGAGCGGCTCTCCGATGGCCATGCAGCCCGTCAGCTTTTCCCTGCGCACCTCCTTTGGCCTGGTGCAATACGGCAGCCGCCCCACCAATGAAGAAGGAAAAGCCGAACTCATCGTTCGCGACCACCGCTATGGCAAATACCCCCTGCTGGTGGCCTATGGCGGCGATGACTCTTTCGACGCCACGCGCGCCGAGACGTCCGTGGATTTCGGCCCGCGTCCCGCTCCCGCGCTGCCCACCGCCGGCGTGCTCATCGCTCCTTACGCCACCGCCGCCATCGGCCTTCCCTTTGTCATGTTTTACGGCTTCATGTGGGTTGTGTTCATCTACGCCTTTGGCTACCTGATTCTCTGGCGCATGCGCCGTGCGGGGCGGGATCAGCAGCCGCACTGACCGGATATGACGCAAGGCAGCCGGCCGAAGAGAGGAAAACGGATGGAGACCATGCGCAATCCGCACACCTTCCCCGCGTCTTCACGGATTCCTTCCTGGCCGCGCTTCCCCCGCCTCTCTCCCGCCTTCCTGTGCTGCGCCGCGCTCCTGCTGTCCGCCCGAGCGGCATACGCACAGGAAACCTCCGCGCCGGCCAGCCAGATTTGGACGCCGCAGTTGAACGCCGCCGAACGCTGCGTGAGCTGTCATCCCCCAGTCCCGCCGCCCAGCCCCGCGCAGATTGCGTTTCAGCAGCCCGGCCGCATGGACCCGCTCGTTCCGCATCATGACAAGGGTTGGGGCTGCACCGTCTGCCATCGCGGCGCGGGCGACGCCGCGCAAAAAGATCAGGCCCACCAGCCCGCGCTCGTTCCCGCGCAACCGCTTCTTCCCACCCGTTATCTTCAGGCTTCCTGCGGCCTCTGCCATCGCGCCGATCTTCCGGACGCTCCGCAACTCAACCGCGGCCGCTTTCTGCTCAGCGAATTCCGCTGCGTTGGGTGTCACCGCCTCGACGGCATCGAACGCCCTTCCATGCTCGGCCCGGACCTCACCGAAATCGCCGGCAAAGTCAGCCCCGAATGGCTCTACAAATGGCTGAAGGAACCACGCACGCTCCTCGATGCTGCCGGCAATGTTACCGTCAGCGGCTACCAGATGGAGCCGCGCATGCCCCGCTTCCGTCTGAAAGAGGACGAACTCCGCAACCTGGTCGCTTACCTCAGCTCCCTGCGCGGCAAGCCGGTGGATCCCTACGCCTTCGATCCCAAAGTCGTCGCCGCCCTGCAAAACAGCCCGGACCTTGCCGATCAGGGCGAAGCCCGCTTCCGCCAGATGTTCTGCACCACCTGCCATCCGCTGGCCGTGACCCGAGCCGGCGAAACGAAACTCATCGGCGGAGACATCGGCCCCGAACTCACCAAGGTCGGCAGCAAGGTCAATCCCGATTGGCTGGCCGCCTGGCTGCGCAATCCTCAGGCATTGCTGCCCAAGAGCAAAATGCCGCGCTATGAGTGGTCCGATCAGGATCTCTATGTGGTCACTCGCTTCATCACCGCAAAACTGACCGACACGGACCTGCTGCAAGGCGTTCCGAAACTGGATGCTCCGACTCCCGATCAGATTCGCCTTGGCCGCCGCCTCTTCCTGAAAAAAGGCTGCGCCAGTTGCCACGCCGCACCGGGCATGAAGCTGCAGGAAGAGTTTGGCCCGACCCTGTCGAGCCTGGGCGCCGAGAGCGTCTCCCACCTGCATTTTGGCGACGCCAAAATTCCTCGTAACTTAACCGCCTACATTCAGGCGAAAATCTCCGACCCGCTCTCCGTGAACCACACCGCGGACATGCCCCAGTACCAATTCAGTTCCGCGGACCTCGAAGCCCTCACCACGGCGCTGCTCAGCATGACTGGAACTTCCTCCGGCGGCGCGCTCGAGCGCTTGACCGTCCCGCGCAAGCCCGCCGAATTTCAGCCCACCGGCGATTTTGCCCGCATCTACGAGCGCTACAAATGCTATGCCTGCCACCAATTCAACGGCTATGGCGGAACCCTGGCCACCGACCTCTCCTGGGAAGGCAGCCGCGCGCAGCGCCAGTGGCTCATCGACTTCCTCAAGAATCCGCAGACTCTGCGCCCCAGCCTCGTCCTGCGCATGCCCCAATTCAATATGACCGACCAGGAAGCCGCTCTCCTCGCCGACGCCATCGGCCAGACTCTCCGCAATCCGGCCGTGAATCCTGCCGCCGTGGACCCCGCGAAGTTCACATCGCAAATGGCGGCGCAGGGAAAACAGATTTACGAGGAAAAATATCAGTGCCAGTCTTGCCACTCCATCGGCTCGGGCGGCGGATACGTCGGACCCGAACTGAGCAACGTGGGCACCTGGATGACCCCGGCCTGGATCGCCGCCTGGTTGAAAGATCCCCAGGCGCTCCTGCCCGGAGGCATCGAACCGCGCCGCACGCTTTCTCCTGACGAAATTCAGGCGCTCACAGCTTACTTGATGACTTTGCGGCAGAAGGAACCCGCGGCGCACGCGGCCGCCGCCGGAGCTGGAAAATGAAAAAACAGTTCGCATTGCTCGCTCTGCTTTTCTCCCTGGCCGTGCTCTTCTCCGCGATTCGCGAAAACGCAGCCGCGCAAACCGCCCCGCCCGCAAAACCCTTTGCCACCGAGCCCGACTGGAACGATCCCCAGCGCCTCATCCCTCTGAATTTTCAGCAGGCCCGCGGCCAGCGCCTTTTTTATCAATACTGCGTCTGGTGCCACGCCGATTCCACTCCCGCCGGCCCTTCCAACCGCGCGAACCTGAACCCCGTTCCGCCGCTCTTCAATGACGGCGCCGCCTTGAACACGCAAACCGACGAATTCCTCCTCGGCATCATCACTCGCGGAGGCGGCGCCCTGGGCAAATCCCCCATGATGCCGCCCTACGGACAGACACTGACCCACGAGGAGATTCAGGCCCTGCTTTCCTTCGCCCGCGCCATCGCCCAGCCGGCCTATCCGGCTCCCGGCGCGCGCGCTTCAGCTCCGCGTTAGAATCCACTCCATCGTCTTCGAGGCCAGCCGGTCCAGCGCCGCCACGGACATTTCCAGATGCTCTTCCCGCGTATCCTCTATTTTATTGTGGCTGATGCCCTTCAACGACTGTACGAACATCATCACGCTGGGAATTCCCGCGCGCGCCACTTCGGCCGCGTCGTGCAGCGGCCCCGAAGGCAGGCGGTGCGCCGCGCCGGAGACTTCCCGAACCGCCTGCTCGCACAGCTCCAGCAAATCCGCGTGAAACGGCACGGGTTCGATGTTCCACAGCCGCGCCCACTCCACCGTGCAGTTTTCCTCGGCGGCAAACCGCCGGCTGGCTTCCTGCGCTTCCCGGTACATTTGCGCGAGCACGCCGGCGTCCAGGTCGCGCTGGTCCAGCGTCGCTTCGCAGCGGCCCACCACCGCGGTAACAATTCCCGGGAACGTTTTCACGCTGCCCATGGTGCACACGGCGTCTTTGTGCTTCCCCGCGATGGCGCGGATTTCCAGCGCCAGCTTGGCCGCCGCGGCCAGGGCGTCGCGCCGCGCGTTCATCGGCGTGGACCCGGAATGCGCTTCCTGCCCGTGAAAAGTAATGGTGTGCCGCTCCACGCCTTTCGTCCCCAGCACCACGCCCAGCGGCAGTCCCATGCGCTCCAGCACCGGCCCCTGTTCGATGTGCAGTTCGATATACGCCGCGGCGTTCTTTTGTTCTTTTTGTGCGTCCGGAAACTTGTCAATCTCCACGCCGCAGAGCCGCAGCGCGTCTTCCAGTTTCACGCCGTCGCGGTCTGTGCGTCCGCGATCCGCCGCGATGGAATGCGTTCCGGCAAAGGCCGACGAGCCGAGCAGGCTGCGCCCGAAGCGCGCGCCCTCTTCATCGGCCCAATCCACCAGCCGCACCGTCACCGGCGGCCGCCCTCCAGATTCCACCGTGATGCGCCGCAGCACTTCCAGCCCCGCGAGCAGGTCCAGGGCGCCGTCGAGCCAGCCGCCATTGGGCACGGAATCGAGATGCCCGCCGATCAGCAGCGCTTTTTCCGACGCTCCCGCCAGCGTGACCCAATGATTTCCCGCCGCGTCATAATGTTTCTCTACGGGAAGCTCTTCAAGCTTCGTAGTAAACCATTCCCGCGCGCGCAGCCACGCGTCCGTCCAAGCCACGCGCTGCGCGCCGTTCTCGTCCGCGGTAAGCGCGCGTAACTCCTTCAATTCGGTGATTGTGCGTTGGGGGTTCAGGCTCATCGGCACTTCCTTTGGAATTCGCCGCCAGCCTATAACAAGCCTGCCTGAATTTCCACCGGCTCCGGGCGCGGAGGGTGCGGCCGGCGCGCGGCACGCTTCCGCAAATCAGCGATTCTGGGCATGAATTTGCTAACCGCTCTCGCCGCCTTTCAACAATCCCTGATCCCGCAAGATTCTCCGCACCTTCTTCGGCGAGATGGACAGGCGCTCCGCCACCCGCGCGACTTTGCGCCCTTCGCGCCGCCACACCTTGGGAATCACCAGCGCCGCGAATTCTTCGCTCACCTGCTGGAACGTTTTATGCCCGACGATGCCTTGCGACCATTCCCGCAGCGTGGAGCTGATATCGCCGGCCCCGCGCAGCTTGCGCTTCAGCTCCTGCAGTTCTTTCCAGACGTAGTCCTGATGCGCGGGCTTCATCAGCCCCGCCGCGCTATCGGCGCACTGCCGGGCCGCTTCCAAGTCTTCCGGAAAACCCAGGCAGAGCGCCAGACCCAGTGCGATATGCGCCTTGGCAATCAGGCGGCGGTTCTGCGTGTGTTTGGCCGCTTCCAGCGCCTCGCGCGAGAATTCGCAAGCCAGCTGCGAAGAAGGAACGCGGCTCGATCCCTCCTCGATCTGCTCTTCGAACTTGGCGCATTCCACCGACGACTGCAGCATCCGCGCGCGGGCCTTGAGCACGCTATCCTTCTTTTCGTCGCCCAGGCGGAACGCCGTGGCCCCCTCGGCCGCCGCGCGATCCAGTTCTCCTTCATCCAGGTTCAGATAGCCGAACGTCACGTGGACATTGCCGTTGCCGCGATGGTCGTCGTAGCGGTCATAAATTGCGCGAGCCTTGGCAAGATGTTCGAACGCTTCCTCGCGAAGCCGCGTGAGCTGCTCGCGCCCCCGGGGCGTGGAAAACGCCGCGGATTTCGCGCCGCCCGGGCGTTTCTTCCTGATCTTCGCCGCTTCCGAATCCATTTTATTGGCAAGCTGAAGCGCCAGCAGCCTCTTCACAAAGGCAATGTTCACGAAAGACCGGGCGAGATTGCGGTTAAAGGGATCCCGCTGGTTGTACTGCTCGATCGCTTTTTCGAACCGGGAAAGCGCCTGCTCGTAGTTGCCCCGCCGCCGCGCGATTCTCCCGTAGGCGGAGCTGATGTTTCCGAGGGTCACCCAGTCGTCGGTGTCCGCCAGGACTTCCTCCGCTTCGCGAAGAATCCTCGCGGCTTCCTCCGGCCGGCCTTCCTGAAAAGCGATCCATCCCTCCAGTACATGCATCACCGCGGCCATCTTGGGATACTTCAGGCGCAGCGCCAGCTCCCGCGCCTTGGCCACATAGCCGAGCGCGTCATCGTACCGGCCCTGCCGCCGCAGGCATCGTCCCATCCAGAAATTGGCGATGGACAGGACCGCCTTATCGCTGATTTCCTCTTCCAGCGCGAGCACCGTCTCAAAACACTGGATGCCTTTTCCAAACTCCTCCTCGGCCATGGCCATGAGTCCTTCGGCCATTTTCAGGTGCGCGAATTCCAGCAGCGAGAGCGACTCCCGGGTGACCCCCGAAAATCGCGCCAGCAGCTTCTTCAACAGGCTTCTTCCGGAAAATCCGATGTCCACCCACTGCGCAAAATACTCCAGCAGGATGGCCGCGTTTTTTTGGCGCGGGCCGCACGATTCCACGAGCCTCTTATGCACCGCGAGGCTCTCGAGGCCGCTGGCGATTCTGCGCCAGGCGATATCTTCCCGGAGCTGCTTCAGAAACTCCGCGGGGATTTCCAATTCCGGCTTGGTGTTTCGCTGGTTCATGCGCGACGACATGCTCTCCTTCGGGGTTCCGCCCGCCCGCATCCGCAAAAACAGGGCGATACCGGCCCCATCGGACCACTCGTCCGAATCGGACGTGTCCCTTTGACCGCAAGGCGTTCTTGGAGTCTACTCCATCTCCTGGATGTTCGCCGCTCCATTCGGCGGCCTCCCGCGGGGAGAGGAAGGACGGGGATCATGGCCACAGGGACCAGCAGACTGAAGGAGGCATTGGCGCCTCCGTCTTTTTCGAATCGCATCGTGCCGGCGAATTGCGCTCCGGCCGATTTTGACGCCGCCCGCGATCTCCCCCAGGGCTTCCTCGAATTCCTCGCCCCGCTCCACGCCGCGCTCACTCCGCGCCAGCGCGCGCTCCTCGCCCGCCGCGACTACGCCCTGGCCGAAGCCCACGAAGGCAAGCTCCCGGATTATCTGCCGCCCTCCGTCGCCACCACCAATGCCTGGCGCATCGAGCTTCCAGCCTGGTGCGCGGACCAGCGCAATCAGATGACCGGTCCCGCCGATGAAGCCGATCTCGTCGTGAAAATGCTCAACTCCGGCGCTCCCGGCGTCATGCTGGATCTCGAGGACTCCACGGCCAACACCTGGGAACACAACGCGCGCGGGATCACGAACATTCTCGAAGCGCTCGCCGGCCGCCTCACCTATTTCGACGCCAAGCGCGGAAAAACCGTCGCCATTCAACCCAGTTCCACGGTGATTTTCACGCGCCCCCGCGGCCTGCATCTGCATCAAGCCGGCGTTCTTTCCGGAGAACTTCTGCCTGCGCCGCTCTTTGACGTGGCCCTGGTGGCCTACCAGACGGACTTCGCCGCGCTGCGGCATCCGTTGTGCATCTACATCCCGAAATCCGAATCCGCCGATGAAGCCCTCTGGTGGCGCGATCTTTTCCGGATGATTGCCCGCTCCAAGGGTCTTCCCGCGAATGCCATCAAGTGCATGGCCCTCGTGGAATCGCATCCGCTGGCGTTTCAGATGGAAGAGTTCGCCTGGAACCTGCGTGACCACATCCTCGGCCTGAATCTTGGCCGCTGGGATTACATGGCCAGCCTCATCCATTTCAATCTCGAAGATCCGCGCTGGGTGCTTCCCGACCGCAACACCATTCCCCATGACGCGCCCTTCTTCCAGAATCTGCGTCATCTCCTGCCGGAGATCTGCCACAAACACGGCCTGCTGGCCATCGGCGGCATGACCGCTCTCTATCCCAGCCGCGAAGACTCCGCGCTGAACGCCCGTGCGCTGCTAGCGCTCGCTGCGGACAAGAAGAACGAATCGCTTTCGTTGATGGATGGCGCCTGGACCGGCCATCCCGACCAAAACGCCATCGCCGTCGCGCAATTCCCCGTTCCCAATCAGCTTGCGGCGCGGGCGGCAAACGCCAATGCCCATCCCTCTCTTCGCCCGGACCCCGCGGGCATCGGCAAACGCACCCTGGCGGGAACGCGCGCCGCGATTCGCACCGTGATCCGTTACCGCAACGGCGTCCTCAACGGCAAGGGCGCTAGCCTTCTCGACGGCTATATGGAAGACCTGGCCACCGACCGCATCTACCGCCTGATGATCGCCCAGCGCATGCGCCATGCGGACACCATCGAAATTCTCGATGAAAACGATTTTCCCATTCGCCATGCCCCGGAGCTGATCGAGCAGCTTTTTGACGAAGAACTGGACCGCCTCCTGCGTGAAACGTCCGCGGAAAACAATCCGCAAGCCGCGGCCAGGCTCCGCGAAGCCCGCGCCATCAGCGAGGAAATGATTCACCGCGGGGAGTTCAATCCGGCTTGAAAAATAGTTTTTGATTTTCAGATAAAACAAGGAGAACAAAATGTCAGCGAACGGAACCAACGGCAAGCACAACCAGCAGCACGCGGAATGGAGTTCCAGCCCCCGCTGGTCCGGCATCACGCGCCCCTATTCGCACGCCGACGTGCTGCGCCTGCGCGGCTCCGTCCAGATCGAGCACACCCTCGCGCGCCTGGGCGCGGAGCGCCTCTGGAACCTGCTGCACAGCGACGCCTACGTCCCCGCACTGGGCGCCATCACCGGCAACCAGGCCATCGAAATGATGCAGGGCGGCTTGAAAGCCATCTACTGCAGCGGCTGGCAGGTGGCCGCCGACGGCAACACTGCCGGCGACGTCTACCCCGACCAGAGCCTCTATCCCAGCGATAGCGCGCCCAATCTCGTCAAGCGCATCAACCGCGCCCTGCTGCGCGCCGACCAGATCGAATCCGCCGAAGGAAAACCCTCCGGCACGCATTGGCTCGCACCCATCGTCGCCGACGCCGAAGCCGGCTTTGGCGGCTCGCTGAACGCCTACGAACTGATGAAATCCATGATCGAAGCCGGCGCCGCGGCCGTGCACTTTGAAGACCAGCTCTCTTCCGCGAAAAAATGCGGACATCTGGGCGGCAAAGTGGTCGTGCCCACGCGCGAATTCATCGAGAAACTCGTCGCTGCGCGCCTTGCCGCCGACGTCTGCGGCACGCCCACGCTGCTCATCGCCCGCACCGACGCCGATTCCGCCGGCCTGCTGCTCTCCGACGCCGACCCGCGCGACCGCGAATTCATTTACGGCGAACGCACCCCCGAGGGCTTCTACCAGTTCCGCGGCGGCATCGACGCGGCCATCGCCCGCGGCATCGCCTACGCTCCTTACGCCGATATGCTCTGGTGCGAAACTTCGACGCCCGACCTGGCCGAAGCCAGGAAATTCGCCGAGGCCATCCACGCGCAATTCCCCGGCAAACTCCTGGCCTACAACTGCTCGCCTTCCTTCAACTGGAAGAAAAAGCTCGACGATGCAGCCATCGCCGGATTCCAGCAGGAGCTGGGCAAACTGGGCTACAAATTCCAGTTCGTCACCCTCGCCGGCTTCCATGCGCTCAATCTTTCCATGTTCCATCTCGCCCGCGGTTACGCCCAGGCCGGCATGGCCGCCTATTCGAAACTTCAGCAGGAAGAGTTCGCCGCGCAGGAACTCGGCTACCGCGCCGTCACTCATCAGCGCTTTGTGGGCACCGGCTATTTCGATGCCATCGCCCAGGTCGTCTCCAGCGGCAACTCCAGCACGACCGCGCTGGCGGGCTCGACCGAAACGGCCCAGTTTCATGGCCACGCGCCGAAGCCGCTACTCGACAACTCAGCCTCCGCTGCAGCGTCGGCGTAACCCTCCAACCCGCGAGCAGGGGCGGTTTGCGCCGCCCTGCTCGACACACAACGCGCGCAGCGGTCATGCAACCAGGAAACAGGATTTTCTAAATGACAGAAAACGGATTTCAAGAGAAGCAGGCAAGCTTCCGCTTGGAATGGATTTAAAGAAATTCTGGCGGAGAGGGGGGGATTCGAACCCCCGGTACAAGTATTAGCTCGTACAACGGTTTAGCAAACCGCCGCCTTCAGCCTCTCGGCCACCTCTCCGCAACTAACTGGCACAAACATTGTAACTTACCGGGCGATTTAGTGACAGTCCCTCTTTCGATTGCTGCACTTTGGTGCAGTGGACTGAACCCTTGAAATGGCACAGAGAAATGGGCACAGTTTCCGGGAAAGGGAACACAGGTGAAAAGGAAGAGATATTCCCGGAAGTTTCAGCGAATGGCAGTGGAACGCATGAGGACCAGCGA
>Ga0315268_10002014_pt1 | contig 23202 bp, 22 predicted proteins | sample C1_top_MG_FD_204535 | JGI IMG/M metagenome (GOLD analysis project Ga0315268, IMG submission 204535) | Sediment microbial communities from Yellowstone Lake, YNP, Wyoming, USA - C1_top | ecosystem: Environmental > Aquatic > Freshwater > Lake > Sediment | place: USA: Wyoming | collected 2017-08-01 | reverse complement strand
ACCTGGTGGATTGGGAACAGCGCTTCATCGATTGGTACCATGCCGGTCAGCGCGGTGAGATTCCCCAAACTCCGGCCCCCGGGATGACCTGGCGTGAACTGCCCAGGCTGAACCAGCAGGGTTTTGAGCGCCACCGCAATGAGCCACTGCAAACGGTGCTGGAGAACTTCCAGGCTTCTTACCAGCAAATTCTGGAGCTGGTGGAGAGCATCCCCGAGACGGAGATGTTCACTGTGGGAACCTATGCCTGGACCGGCAAGCGCCCGTTGGTGGACTACATCGACGGCAATACTGCCAGTCACTACAACTGGGCGCGCACTCAAATCCGCACCACCAGGATCCGAAAGGAATAAAAACTATGTTTTCATTGACTAACTCCGATCTGACCGTATCCATCCTCGATCCGGTTGCAGATGTGGCCCGCCAGGGGTCGCGCTACTGCACTGGAGGCTACATCTGGCAGGTGGTAGATGCTGAAAAGGGCGAGCTGCTTTCCGGGCCGGAGTATCCCAAGGAGCCCAACACCTTCGATGGCCAGGGCATGCCGGATATGTTCTTCCTTCCACTGGGAGCTGAGGGAGAACCGGTGGGGGGCGAGGTTGGTTGCATTGGGGTGGGAAGCGTGCGGCGCACCAGCCCAAAGGAACCCTTTGATGTGCGGGAAAATCGCCAGGTGATCGAGTTCGTCCGCTGGGAAATCACCCAGCACCCCCAGACCATCACCATGCGCACCCGGCACGTCTTCCGCGACTGGGCCTACGGCTTGGAACGGGGAGTAACCCTGCAGGACCGCGTTATTCACTCTCGGACTGCCATCCGCAACCTGGGGCAGGTCATGCTGCCGGTGAGATGGTTTGCTCACCCCTTCTTCCCACTCACTGCTGATAACGTCCTCTGCCACTTCTCTATCCCGGTATCTATGCCGGAGAATCCAGGCTATTTCTTCGACCCGCAGGGCTTTGTAGAACGCAAGCCAGGTCACGATTGGGTACGCGGCTGGTTCCAACCGTTGGAATATGAGAGGAACGGCAGCTCGTTGACCGTCGTCGAAAAGCACCCCAAGGTTGGAGAGGTGATCACAACCACTGATTTTCTGCCGGCCTTCCTGCCCATCTGGGGCAACGACCGCACCTTCTCCTTTGAACCCTATTTCGAACGCCGTCTGGCCCCTGGCGAGGAGGCTGGATGGAGCATCAGTTATCAATTTTAGATGAACGGTAGAGAGAAAATCGAAGCAGCACTTTCCAGGGAGGGCACCCCCGAGATCCCTGCGGTGATTTGCTACGAGGGAATCTATATTCGCGATCACTGGCGCCAGCTCACCACCGCGCCCTGGTGGCACCAATTCCACCCGGATGTGAAAATTCAGCTTTCCTGGCGGCTCGAGATGGTCGAGAAGATTGGGCAGGATTGGTTCGATTTGCCTGCTTGCCTGCCACGTGCCGATCGCCAGAATCTGGAAATTCACCAGCAAGGGAAGCGAGTCTTTTTGGCAAGGGCAAACACCCTCCTCAGAGAGCTTCACGAGTCCCCAGTAGGCGGATGGTCTACCGACCATCAACTGGAATCGGTCCACCCCGATTATATTCCCCGCTCTCCGGAAGAGATTGATCTTCTGGTCCCGCTGGCAGGATCGCTGGATGTTGCGAATTTCCGCGCCGGAGGCCAGGCCGACCTGGCGAAGCTGCTGCTGCAGGCCACCGGCCAAACCCATTTTCCCATTGCTTCCGTCTCCTCGCCCTTGTGGTTATGCTACTATCTGTGGGGGTATGAGGATATGATGGCGATGATCGCCTCCCAGCCAGACCTGGTTCGTTACGCCAGCCAGCGTTTCCTGACTCATGCCCTTTACGGGGTCGAGCAGGCTGCCTTCCTGGGCGCCAGGGGAATCTGGATTGAGGAGTCCCTGACGGACCAGATCAGCCCGCGCGCCTTCCGCCAGCTCAACCTGCCGCTTGTGCAAGCCGTGGTCGAAGAAATCCGCAGCCGGGGGATGTTCAGTATCTACTACTACTGCGGTGACCCGCGGGACCGGCTCGACCTCTTGGTGCAAAGCGGGGCAGATGCCCTCGCGCTGGAGGAAAGCAAGAAAAATTTCCACATCGATATTGCCGAGGTAGCTGAATTCGTGCAGGGGAAGTGCGCCCTGCTGGGCAACCTGGATGCGCTCTGGCTCTTGCCCCATGCCGGCCCGGACGAGCTGAGGGCCGAGATCACCCGCCAGGTGAAGGCCGGCCGGCGCAATGGCAGCCGCTTCATCATGAGCATCGGCAGCCCGGTCACCCCCGGCACCTCTCCGGAACGGGTGAGGCAATATTGCGAGATGGTGCAGCAGGTTTCGCCAGAAACACATTGACACCTCTCCGAAATCCGGCTATACTTTTTGTGAAAATAAAAACAAAGTCCTTCGGGGCAAGGTGAGGGAAATGCTTCCCAATTCCTGATCGGTGGTGAAAACCCACGAGCGCTAGGAGCGCACGAGCCGGTGGAATTCCGGGGTCGACGGTACAGTCCGGATCAAAGAAGGAGTTTATTGGTAGCAGGCAGGCCGAGTCAATCTCCCTGCTTCCCCGCGCAAATCCTCTTGCCCTGAAGGTCACCGCCTTCAGGTTTTTTTATGAGTCAGAGAAGCAATGAATCACGCTGCCACTCATTCTAGTTCTCAGCCTTCCCGCCCAGCTGCAGGGACGGAAAACGGTCGAGTCGCTCCCGATGAGCTGCTATTCCTGGAGCTGCTGCACAGGTACGGACGCTGGGCGGTCCTCTTTTCAATCCTATTGGCCCTGGTGTTGTGGGAAGGGGTGGTGCGCCTGCTGCGCCTGCCAGCCTTCATCTTGCCATCTCCTCTCCAGGTGGCAGGCCGCTTCATCGAAGCTGTGCTGGATGGCAGCCTGCTGCGCCACACCGCTATTACCTTGTTGGAGGTGTTGCTCGGGATGTTGGCTGGCACGTTGACCGCTACCCTGCTCGGCTACCTGCTGGCTAGGTCGCACCTGCTGGAGCGCATCCTCTCCCCCTATCTGGTTGCCAGCCAGGCCATCCCGGTGGTGGCGGTCGCTCCGCTGTTGGTGATTTGGTTCGGACCGGGGCTGATTTCCAAGGTGCTGATCTGTGGGTTAATTGTCTTCTTCCCGGTTCTGGTCAACACGATTGTCGGGCTGCGAGCCGTGCCGCGCGACCTGCGCGATCTGATGCGTTCGCTGCGCTCCACCCCGTTGCAAACCCTGCGCTACCTGGAAATCCCGGCCGCTTTGCCGGTCTTCTTCGGCGGACTGCGCATTGGCGCCACCCTCTCGGTGATTGGTGCCGTGGTCGGAGAATTTGTCGGCTCTGACCGCGGTCTGGGCTTCCTGATCAACGTCGGCCGGGGTCAGTACGATACTGCTTTAGTCTTTGCCGCCATCCTCACCCTGGTAGCCATGGCGCTTTTACTGTATGGCCTGGTCATTTGGAGTGAGAACCGGCTGCTGAAATGGCAAAGATAGATGGACACACAGTCAGTCCACACCGGTTGCAGCTATAGCTTATATTCACTGGAGGAAATCCCATGAAATTTTTTAAACCCCCGATCCTGCTCATCGCCCTGGCAGCGCTTTCTATCTCTTGCGTCCCGCGCCAGGCAGGCTCCAATGCCCTGGTCTCAATCCGCTTGCCAGTGGGGTATATCCCCAACGTACAGTTCGCCCCTTTGTACGTTGCCATCCAAAAAGGCTACTACCGACAGGCCGGGCTGGAGGTGACGCTGGATTACAGCGTCGAGGCTGACTCGGTGGCTCTGGTAGGGGCTGACCATATTCAATTCGCCATCGCCTCTGGAGAGCAGGTGCTTTTAGGTCGCGCCCAGGGATTACCGATCGTTTATGTGATGACCTGGTACCAGCAATACCCGGTCGGGGTGACTGCCTTCAGTGAGCAGAACATTCGCCAGCCGGCCGATCTCAAGGGTAAGCGGATCGGAATACCGATGCTCTCCGGCGCCAGCTATATCGGCCTGCGCGCCCTGATGGATGCCGGCGGGATCAAAGAGAGCGACGTGACGTTAGACTCGATCGGCTTTACCCAGGTGGAGGCCCTGACCACCGGTAAGGAAGACGCCGTCGTGGTCTATATCACCAATGAGCCGGTCCAGTTGCAAGCCAGTGGCCGTTCAGTCAATACCCTGCGCGTGGCGGATTACCTGCAACTGGTCGGAAATGGGCTGATTACTAATGAAACAACTCTAAAGAAGAATCCCGACCTGGTGAAGCGCATGGTACAGGCCACCCTCAAGGGCATCTCTGATACCATCGCCAACCCGGATGAGGCCTACGAGATCAGCAAGAAGTTCGTCGAGAACCTGGCCCAGGCCGATACAGCCGTTCAAAAGCAGGTTCTGGCGACTTCCATCGATCTCTGGCGCGCCGACCGCTTGGGCTACTCGCCCCCCACAGCCTGGCAGAACATGCAGGATATCCTGCTCAAGATGGGCCTGCTCAAGCAATCGCTGGATGTGGAGAAAGCCTATGACAATGGTTACCTTCCCTGAAGTAGCACAGGCCTGGGATTGGTCGCTGCCATCCTTCCGCACCTGCGCTTCAGGGCTGGATGACCGCTTTCCTACCTGCCAGGAGAGGTTGGATTGATCGCTTCAAAGAACGACACCAGCACCAATTCCTCTCACCGGGTACGGGTGGAAAACCTGAGTGTGATCTTCTCCGGCGCAGCCGAGGACCTTCAGGCTGTCCAGGACCTGACCTTTTGCGTGGAGCCGCAGGAGTTCGTCTGTGTGTTAGGACCCTCCGGCAGCGGGAAGAGCACCTTATTGCGCGTCCTGGCTGGGCTGCTCTCACCCACCTCAGGCAGTGTTGAAATATCCAGCCCATCGGATTCTCCCCCCCGCATCGCCATGGTCTTCCAGCAAGCCAACCTGATGCCCTGGCGCACTGCACTTCAGAATATCACATTGCCGCTTGAGCTGAAAGGAGTCGATTCCCACACCGCCCAGCGACTGGCGGAAGAGATGATTGCCCTGATCGGTCTGCAGGGCTTTGAGAATGCCTGGCCGGGTCACCTTTCCGGCGGCATGGCGCAACGCGTTGCCCTGGCCCGCGCACTTATCCAACAACCCGACTTGCTGCTGTTGGATGAGCCTTTCGGCGCGCTGGATGCCCTGACCCGTGAGCGGATGGGAGCCGAGCTGTTGAGAATCTGGCAGAACCTGCGTACCACCGTATTGATGGTGACCCATTCGATCTCCGAGGCTCTGCTGCTCTCTGACCGGGTGCTGGTGATGACCCAGCGCCCTGGCCGGATTGCTCTGGACCTGCCGGTGCCCTTTCCCCGCCCTCGCCAGGAGGAGATTCGCTACACGCCCGAGTTTGCCATGCAGGCCCGCCGCCTGAAAGCCGCAATTGAATAGCTCTCCTTCACTCCGATGGGTGGAGGAGAAGCCCAGACTCAAGTATGACCTCTGATCTCGACGCCCTGGTTAACGAACTGCTTTCCTCGCGCAAGTACCGTGAGCTGGACTTGCCGCCCGAGCTGGTGCGTGACTTGCTGGAAAGAGAGCTGGCACGTCAATCATCCACTCGGGAAGCACTCAAGGTAGTGCGGCATAAGCTGCACAATGTGGTGGCTGCTTACCTGGGAGATCCGGACTATACTGCCGCCGCCAACCTGCTCAGCCAGGCTCAGGCCGGCAACTCGCAGCATGTGAAAGCGGCCTGCCGCCAGCTGTTGGCTGCCCACGCCTCCACCCGCGAACGGCTGGCCATCCTGGAAGATTTCTACCCGCGCCTTTGGGAAGTGACCAGCCCCCCGGCGGTGATACTGGACCTGGCCTGTGGGCTGAACCCGCTTTCCTTCCCCTGGATGAACCTGCCTGCCACCACGCGTTATCACGCCTATGATATCCATCGACCGCGCCTGACCCTACTTAATCATTTCTTCACCCTGCAGGGGCTGCCCCCGCTGGCAGAGCAACGGGATGTGCTGGTCTCTCCCCCGCAGGTTGAAGCCGAGGTGGGTCTGTTCTTCAAAGAAGCACACCGCTTCGAGCAGCGTCAGCATGGTTGCAACCTGGCCTTCTGGAAAGCGCTGCGTGTGCATTGGCTGCTCGTTTCGCTGCCAACCAGCTCGCTCAGCGGCAAGCACGACCTGGTCGAGCGCCAGCGCCGCCTGGTCTATGAGACGGTGCAGGGCTTGCCATGGCGGGTGACAGAAGTCAGATTCGAGAACGAGTTGGTGTTTTGCATTGAAAAATAATCCTGCCCTTTCCACCGCCCTCGCCCGCTACCAGTCCTTGCTCAGCCCACAGGAATTTTCCCGTTTGCTGGTCGAGTTGGAGCGTCCCTTGCCACCGGCTATCCGGATCAACCCGCTGAAAATCGATCCTCTGCCGGACTTGGGGTTTCAGGAGGCTCTCAATCCTCCAGCCAGCACACCGGTTGCCTTCCGGGCAGTGGTGGAGGATTGGTCAGCGCGCTATAGCTGGCAGGTTCAGCCGGTTCCTTTTTGCCCCGCCGGCTGGCAGATCGTCGAAAGTCCCATCCCGCCCAGCCAGACCATCGAACATCGCCTGGGGCAATACTACATCCAGGACGCTGCTTCCATGTTGCCGGTGGAATTGTTTGATTTTAAAGACCTGGAACAACCGCTGGTCTTGGACCTGGCTGCCTCACCCGGCGGCAAAACCACCCACCTGGTCAGCCGTACCGCCGACCGCGGCCTGGTGCTGGCCAATGATTCCGCCCAGGGTCGCATCACCGCCCTGCGCCTGGTGCTGCAGGCCTGGGGCTCCACCAGCACGGCAGTGACCTGCTTCCCCGGCGAGAGCTTCGGGGTTTGGTTCCCCGAGACCTTCGACCGCGTCTTGCTCGATGCGCCCTGCTCGATGGAGAACCTTCGCCCAACCATCTCGCATCCCATGCGGCCAATTTCGGCCAAGGAGCGCCAGTCACTGGCCCAGCGCCAGGGAAGGCTGCTGGTGGGCGCCTTCCAGGCGCTCAAGGTGGGAGGGCAGCTGGTTTATTCGACCTGCACCCTGGCTCCCGAGGAGGATGAGCAGGTGTTGGAAGGCCTCTTGCGTCGCTTCCCCGGCACATTCGAAATTGAAGACCTCTCTGGCCGCCTGCCGCACCCTGCGCCTGGGTTAAGCTCCGATGGCAGCAGGACCTTTGATCCGGCGGTTACGCGTTCCGCTCGTCTCTGGCCGCACCGCTTTGGCACCTCGGGATTCTTCGCCGCACTGGTAAATAAGAAAGAGCAGGTTGAGGCGCCCGCGCTGCCAGCTCCTTTCCGCTCGCTTGCTAAAACCGGCCTGCAGGCGCTCGCATCGCGCCAGGTGAATTTCCTGGCTGCCCAGCTGCGCGACGACTTCGGCTTCGAGCTGGTACCGCTCCTGGAAACCCAACGCCTTTCGCTCTGGTCTCGGGGTCAGCAAATCTATGCCCTGCCGGAGCTATTCTTGAAGCGCTTTTCCGGGCTGCCCTTCCAGGCCGTCGGTCTGCTGGCCGGGGAAACTGCACCGGAGGGTGGCTTCAACCCCTCACACGAGTGGGTGGCGCGCTTCGCCAGCCGTTTCAAGTCAGGACGCTACCCCCTGTCAGAGGAGCTCCTGCCCGCCTGGCTGCGCGGGGAAGACCTGCGCGGCTTGCCCACCAGAGGTTACCCGCCTGGCAGGATGGTAATCGTGGAAGATTCGGCTGGAAGGCTGTTGGGGCGCGGGCGGGTGCTCGCTGACCGGCTAAAAAACCTGCTGCCGCGCAGGCTGGCAGGATTCTAACGGAGTAACCACTGATGTCCCTTCTGATCGGTCTTGACCTGGGCACCACCACCATCAAAGCCATCCTTTACGATAGCAAACAGGGTCGCGTGATTGACCGTGCTTCCCAGCCGACCCCGGTCAGCCATTCGCGCCCTCATCCGGATTGGATTGAGCACTCTCCCCAGGCCTTGTGGGAGGCAGTCTGTCATTGCTTGAGGCAGGTCGCCCAGGGTCAGCCGGTATCCGCCCTGGCAGTCAGTAGCTTCGCCGAGGCTGGTCTGCCGGTAGATGGGCAGGGCCAGCCGCTCTACCCGCTGATTGCCTGGTACGACCGCCGTACGCTGCCGCAGATGGAATGGTGGGAACGCGAATTCTCCATCCTTGAGTTGCATGGCATCACCGGGCAATTCCCCGGCCCATCTTTCGGCGCCAACAAATGGCTCTGGTTGCGCAAACACCAGCCGAAGCGGATGGCTCGCATGGCGCGCTGGCTCTCCACTCCCGATTACGTCCTCTATCGCCTGACTGGCACCCAGGCTACCGATTACACTATGGCTTCCCGCACCTTGCTGCTCGACCAGCGCGCCCGCACCTGGTCAGAAGAGGTGCTCCAACGGGCTGGGCTTCCAGTTGAACAGCTCCCACCGATCTTTCCCAGCGGGACGGTGATCGGTTCTGTGACCCCCCAGGCCGCTTCCGAAACCGGGCTGCCGGTGGGGATGCCCTGCGTCCTGGGCGGGCACGATCACCTGTGTGGTGCACTGGCAGCCGGCGGCTGGCAGAGTGGTGCAGTGATCGATTCCACCGGCACCGCCGAAGCCTTGCTGATGGTGGTACCGGCCTTCCAGACTGGCCAGGTTTTCGCCGGGCGCTCATTCGCATGCTACGCCCACGTGGTGCCGGGACAATATATCATCAAAGGCGGTTTGAAAGCCGCTGGCGGAGCCATCGAGTGGCTGGCCCGCCAGCTCTGCGGACAGCCGGGTCTACCCGCTGACCAGCTTCCTTATGCTGAGCTTGAGTCCTCCGCCTGGCAAGGGTATGGCAAGCGCGCCGGGCCGCTCTGGCTCCCCCACCTGCTGGGCTCCGGCTCGCCGCTCGATGACAGTTTCAGCCGGGGCGCACTGGTCGGCTTGAAATCTGACCATCAGCCGGGCGATCTGTTCCGCGGCTTGCTCGAATCACTCGCCTTCTGGATGCGCCATAACCTGGTCGAGATGGGGCAGCTTTCCGGACAGCAGACCGGGCAGGTGTTGCTGCTGGGAGGCACCACGCGCCTCAAGCTGCTCAGGCAGCTAAAAGCCGATGTGCTCAACCAGGCAGTCCTGCTCCCTGAAATTCCAGAAGCCTCGGCCACCGGCGCGGCGTTGCTGGCTGGGATTGGCGCAGGAGTCTTCTCCGGCCCACAGGAAGCTGTGGCCTCCCTGCATTACAACGTCCAGGTGGTTCAGCCCAATCCGGAATGCGCCGCCTGGTACCATGAGCTGTATGATCAGGCATATATGCCACTCTATGGAGCCTTGAGGAGTATCCACCAGACGCTTGCCAGGTTGGATTGATCTTCTTCGGCCATCCACCCCATCTTCTTTTAACTCCCTGATGGACTCGCTGGAAGCTGGCGCATGTTCCCGCGCTGCAACACGCTGCGGATCGCCTGCACTTCCGCGCGGCTGATTTCGATCTCCTGCAACTCCTCGATCTCCTGATTCATAATATGCTGGCCCAGGTGAGAGTGGCGCCAGACTTTCAAGTCCTCCTCCAGCGGGGATTGGATGATATCCTGGCGCACAATCCTGCCATCTTGCATCACAACCACCCGGTTGGTTTGCCGGGCAACGGTTGGGTCATGCGTGACAACGATAATCGTGGTGCCCTGGCTCTGGTTGAGCTCGCGCAGCAGGTTCATCAGTTCCTGGCCGCTGGTTGTATCCAGGGCGCCGGTTGGCTCATCAGCCAGCACCAATGGAGGATTATTGGCCAGGGCGCGCGCAATGGCCACGCGCTGGCGCTGCCCGCCGGAAAGCCGCCCCGGCAAGTGGTTCATCCGGTCTGCCATGTGCACCAGTTCCAACAGCTCCTCCGCCCGCTTGCGGCGAGCGCGCCCTCCCAGGTGGCCGATCATCGGAACCTCAACATTTTCGCAGGCGGTGAGGGTCGGCAGCAGATTATGGAGTTGGAAGACAAATCCCACCGTGTGAGCTCGAAACGCGTCCTTGTTCCGGATTTTGACCAGGTCCTGGCCATTGATCAGCACCTGACCACTGGTGGGTAAGTCTAACGCCCCCAGAATATTGAGCAGGGTACTCTTGCCGCTGCCGCTGGGACCCATGACAGCCACCAGTTCACTCGGCGATACCTGCAGGTCCACGCCATCCAACGCCCGGATGCTCTCCCCATCCCCATAGATGCGGGTGAGCTGGTGGGTTTCAACCATCCATTGCGGTGGCATCTTCGCTTTCATAACCAATCTCCGATCATTTTCAATCGCTATCCTCTGTCTATGCGCCCAGCTTGCCTTCCCGTTCTTCAAGGATCTTCCGGCCAGCTTTAGGAGTCTCCCGTCTCAATATCCACGAAAGCCGTCATGCCCCAGCGCAGCCTTCCGGGGATGCTAGCCAGGCGGAGGATCGCCGTATAGTTGACTCCTGCCCCTTCGGCCGACTTGGGAGAGATGGTCAACACCTCGCCCTGCACAGAAACCTCCGGCAGCGCATCAAAGGTAATGGTAGCACGACTGCCGACCTGGATGCGCGCCACGTCAATTTCACTCAGGTCTGTCGTTTCGACCCGCAGGTTCTGCAGGTCAGCCAGCAACAGCACCGGCTGGCCGGGCGCAATCCATTCCTTGGCACGGATGTTCAGCTTGCTGATCTCGCCGCCAAATGGGGCGTCCAATTCCAGCTCTGCCAGGGCGTTGCGAGCCGCCTCGAGCTGAGCCTGGGCGTTCGTGATGCGCGCCTGGAGCAACTCCACATCATCTGGGTCAGGGCCATTCTTCAGTTTATCGTATTCCTTCTGTGCCTCGTCCAGTTCCACCTGGGCAGCCTCCAGGTTGGCCTGGGCCTCGTTGACCTCAATCTGGTTGGGCAACGAAAGCAGGTAATTCAGATTGGCTTTCGCCCGGTCGCGCTGTTGGCGGGCAGCCGAAAGCGCGCTGAGCGCCGCAGCCCGAATCACGTCGTCCTCAGCTCGGTCTGCCACTCCCGTAAAGGTCTCCTCGGCCTTCTTGACCGCATCCTCAGCCAGGACCAGGTCGGCGCGGGCGGCATCGATCTGTGCCTGAGAGCCAACCCGAAATTCCTTCGATTCGCGCCGGTCCTGAGCCTTGTCCAGTGCTTTCCGCGCCTGGGCCAGGCGTACCTGCGCAGCTGCCAGGGCCTGCTTGTGATTCTCGTTGAGCTTGTTCAGGTCCTGCCGGGCGGAAAGCAACGCCAGCTCAGCAGACGTCACCGTAGCTTTCAGGGTCGTCTCGCCTTTCAAGCGCAGCAGTGTCTGGCCTGCCTGGACAGTCGTGCCCTCACTCACCAACAATTCATCCACCACGCCGCCAGTTGTCAGGCTCAGAGCCGCCCACTGGGCCGGAACCACCACCCCCGTGACGCTGACCATCGGCTTGAAAGTTTCAATCTCTGGCTCCGGAGTAGGCGTTGGCTTCCCACCCAGCCCGGCACAGCCAGTAAATAACACGATCAGCAGGAACCCAGCTGCGATTTTATGAATTTTCACTGCCATACTTACCTCCTACTCATACCTCAGCGCTTCTACTGGTTGCAGGCGGGTCGCCCGGTACGCCGGATATAGCCCGCCCAGCAAACCGAGCAAGAACGCCACCATCACAGCCCGCAAGAACAGATCCAACTGCCAGGTAAGGTCGAGCATTTCCCCATAGGCAGGGATCATTTTGATCAACGATCCCAACCCAAAAGCCACCAACACGCCCAGTAATCCACCGATCATGCCCAGCAGGATCGATTCGCGCAAGATCAACCCCATCACCGCTCGTCGGCGCCAGCCCAGTGCCCGCAGCACGCCGATCTCGCGTGTCCGCTCGAGCACCGACATTAACATGGTGTTCATTACACCCAGGCCTCCAACCACGATCGCCAACAACGAAATGCCACTCAGCATGGCATTGGAAACCTTCATATCCGGCATCTGGTCGACAAAATCGCTGGCGAGCGTCGCATGCACCTCGGGGAACTGCCGGTTGATCTTCTCGACCAGGATGGGAGCCTGGTCAGGATTACGCACTTTGACGGTGTAGAGGGTCACCTTGCGAGGCCGGCCCATGAAAGTCTGCGCATCGTGCAGCGTCAGGACCGCCCCCAGCTCCTCCCAGCCTATCCCGGTCTCATAAATTCCCACCACGCGGTAGCGAATCCCTTGCAATTCCAGGGTATCGCCCGCCTCTTTCTTGAGCGCGTCAGCCAACGTCCGGCCGAGGATGACCTGGTGATTGTTCGCCAGCGGCTGCCCCTCAACGATTTTGAAGCGCTGGATGGCATATTCGGCTGGAGAATACCCCTGGATGATCATGAACCCACCCGATTCAGGTAACATCACCGCCGTGAACATCACCCCACTCACGCTTTGCACCTCTGGCAAAGCAGCGATTTTCTTTCCGACCTGTTGGTCGATGTTGCTGGTGCTGGTATCGGCGATATCTGCCTGGCGCAAGGCGATCTCCTCCCCGCTGCCAGAGGCGATGCTGGCAAGATCCCCGAAAGCCCCCCGCACCACCGATTCCATCGCCATGATCGCCCCCACCGTCAGGGCAATCACACTGAGGGTCAAAAGCGTGCGCGTGGTGCGTTGCCATAGGCTCTGCAGTGCCATTCCGCCCAACGGCAGACGGTGAGCCTGCTCGCCTGAGCTGCCTCCCTCATAGCGCAACGCTTCCACCGGCTGCAGCCGGGCTGCCCTCCAGGCTGGATATAATCCGCCCACCAGGCCCAGCACCAAGACGGTGATGACTGCCTGCAAGATCAAACCCGAACTGACGCTGGCGGTGCTGGCCCCCATCATCACCGTTGTAGCGGTGAGTGCTTTCAGTGCCAGGTAACCCAGGCCGATCCCCAACCCACCTCCCGCCAGCGAGACCAGCACCGTCTCACCCAGGATCAGGCTCAGCACGCGACCCTGGCTCCAGCCCACCGCTCTCAGCACTCCAATCTCGCGTGTGCGCTCATAAACGGACATGAGCTGGGTGTTCATCATGCCCACCCCGCCCAGGATAATGGCCAGGCCGGCAATGGCATACATATATCCCCGCATGGTGTCGCCCATGATCTGCTCATCGGCAAGCTGTGCCGCCCCGCTCAGAGAGAGATCAGTCCAGCGCCGTTTGACCCGCCTTTCCAATCGCTCCCGCATCCCTGGTTCCTTGAGTTGGATATAGAACAGGCTGACCTTGCGCTGCTTGCCAAGCAGTTCCTGCGCATCTGTCAGTCGCAGCACCGCACCACCATCTTCAAAGGCGTCCCCGGTCTGGTAAATGCCCACGATGCGATAGACACTGCCCAGCATCCGCAGCGAATCCCCCACTGTTTTCTTGAGCGATTCGGCTGCCGCCGAGCCGAGCAGGATCGACTTGCCATGCTTTCGCAGGGCCTCGCTACGGCTCAGGTCCATCCCAGCGGTGATGGTGAAGCGCTCCAGGACAAAGCTATCTTCCGGGTAACCGAAGATAAAGAAAATCGGCGCGCCCTCGGTCTGGACAAAGCCTTCCAGCATTCCGCTGATCCGGCTGACTTCTGGCATGGCTTCCAGTTCCTGGCCGATGGATTCATCGATGGTGCTGTAAGAGACCTCGATCGCGTTGGGCTGGCTGAGCACCAGGTCAGCTTTGCTCCCGGTGAGCAGGGAGGTGTAACCTGCCTCCAGGCCATCGGCAAGCGCACCCAGCCCGATAATGGCTGCCACACCGATGCTGATGCCCAGCACGGTGAGCAGGGTGCGCACTTTACGGCGGAGGAGGTTCTTGAAGATCATTTTGGGTTCAGCCCATCAAAGAAAAGCAGAGTCATCACGTCATCCAGCTCATCCCAGCGCACCCGGGTGATGGGGTCGTCGAGAGAGCGCAACAGGACCAGGCCGAAGGATGCCCCAATCAACACCCGGCTGACCAACGGCGCCTCAATAGCCTGGATTCTGTGCTCCTCGACCAATCTTTGAGTAAATTGCTCCAGCGCAGCCAGGGTTGGCAAGATCAGCTCCTGGTAGTAACGCCGGGAGAGTTGCGGATTGACCAGGATCTCCGAGAGGGTGGCGCGCAGCATATCAAAGTTCTGTTGCGTGAACTCCAGGCGTTCGTGCAGAATGGTGTTCATCAGACTGCGGGCATCTCCAGCGGTTGCATTGGAAAGGCGTTCTTCCAGGTCCTGCAGGTCTCCCAGGCGGTTTACGATGGCCAGCAGGAGCTCATCCTTGCTGGTGAAATAGTTATAAATGGTGCCTTCCGAGACTTCGGCCTCTTGGGCAATATCCTGGGTGGTAGCTCGGTGGTAGCCTTTCTCGGCAAACACCCGGGCTGCGGCACTGACGATCTGCTCGCGCCTGGCGTTCTGGTGGCGCTTACGTCTCGAATCGGCAGGGGATTCTTCGGCCATACCTCCTTCTTTCTACCAGTCCATCCACTGGTCGTCTCGAATGCAAGGGGAGCCATCCTCCCCCCCAAAAAAAGCGAGTGAGCGCTCAATCAATAAGTGAGTACTCACTCAGTATATGCCGTTCTATCAGTTTGTCAAGCACCTGTTCGCTCAAAAGGCCACTCTATCCCCCTCAGGCTCCCCATTCGATCCTCCTGACATGGGCTATTCAGGAATCCCCGTCTCCTAATTCCCCACAATAGGATAGGTGCTGCCACCATGCGGCAGCACTGCCACCCGCGCCTGCAGCAGGCGCCGGGCGGCTGCTTCAAGCGCCCGGGCTGGACTTTCGGCAAAAAGGACAAACGGCAGCCGTTCGTGAATTTCGATAGGGATGGTCGGAGCATAGAGGAAAAGCGTGCCGCGCCGCATGGCCTGCAAGGCAAAATAGAGGAAAAAGCGATCTTCCTCCCCCATACCCTTCAGCTTGAGCCTGGGTACCAGTTTAAGCAGCAAAGGTGCCAGGCGGTAGAGCGCTCCCCGGCCCAGCGGCAGCTTGCGATTGGCCAACCCAAACACTCCCACACCCTCCTCAGCCCTCACCAGCGTGATCATCACGCCCCCCGGTCGCAGGGCGCGCACGGTGTTGGCCAATGCCTTGACCCCCTGCCGCAGGTCGCTGTCCATCGGGTGTGAGCTGGTGATCACTACATCGGCCAGCTGCGGCAGGTGCACTCCATAGATGCTGGCACTGACCTGCACCCCTGCGCGGTGGGCAAGGATTGGGTCTCCGCTCACCACCCGCACCACCTGCAGGGCGCTGTTGAGCACCGCATTGACGATAAACACCGGGGCTTTCAACATCTGGCAACCTTCCTCGAGATCCAGGCGCATCGGATTTCGTTCGATTGGTAGGCCCACGTTGTTAAATGTAGCCGGGGTGCAGTTCAGGGCATGGTTGGCGGCAATCGTCGTCCGTCCAGCCACTCCCGGAAGCAGGTTTTTATACCCGCCTCCGAAGCTGGCGATGATGTGCGGCTCAATGCAACCCACCGAGATCACCAGATCGGCCTCCGCCACTGTCCTGTTCAACCAGACCGGCGTACCGCGCCTGGTGGTGCCCAAAAAGGTCATCTTCTGCGGGTCATCGCAATCGGGAGAATCCCAGCTCATCTTCTCCAGCCAGCCTGGCCCCAGGCGCGCCGCCAGTTCTGAGGCGTCCATCGGGCGGTGAACACCAGGCGCCGGGACAACCGTCACCTGCCCCAATTGCGCCCCACCACGCTCCAGCTCCGCCAGCAGCGGCGGGAGCAGCTCTGCTATAGGGGTCGGGCGGCTGGAATCATCCACCACCAGGGCAATCTTGCTCCCTGATCGGGCCAGCTCGCTGAGCCTGGGACCACCGAACGGCTCAGCCAGGCTGCGCTCCACCTCAGCAGTCACATCGGCCACCCCGGGCAGCAGGGTGGGTTCATAAATACCCATCACCTGCCAACTGGGGGGTAAATCAAGAGTCAGAGTCTCTTTCCCCCAGGGAAGCGAGATCGTATTCGAGTTCATCCTTAATCTCTTTCGCTCTATATAGCACCCAAGCAAAAACGTTCGTGACGGGCTTTATTGCACCCTCTCGCTGAGAAGCTCAGATCCTTTCAATGACGACTTTCTCCGCTTCAATCTGGAAACGCCAGTGGCCCAGCTCGTGGAAGTTGTATTCGACGATCCGGCGCCCAAGGAACAGGTCATAATCGGTATGTTCCAGGCGGATCGGGCGCCGAAAGGCGAAAGTCAGGATGGTTTCATCCCATTCCCCCTGCTCCTCGGGATCGTAGCCCTCCGGTGGGGCAAACACAAGCTCGGCGGCAGTTTCGTTGAGCAGCAGGCGCAGGATCGCTTCGGGAATATCCACATTGGCAAGCAACCCGGCGGAGGCTTGCGCTTCAAGCTCGCTGGCGCGCTCCTCCTCCGTCTGCTCCCACTGCACCGGCGCCCATACCCCGGGAAATTCATCGATGTGGATCGTCTCCGGATCAATAACGGATGGCATGGTTGGCTCCTTGGATTGAATATCTGAATCGCGATTCACTTTTTTCTACTTACGGATTCCTGTTTCACTCTCACCGTTCGGAGAGCAATTGGTCCAACGGTATTCCATTGATGAACACCGAGACGCGCGTCACCGTGGAAAATTGCAGAGCTGTCTCCTCGAGCTGAGCCTTGACCCGCGGCGAGTCGCACACTCCCCCCAACAGCAGTTTACCCTTCAACTGGATGATTGCCTCGCCATCCTGGATGGCAAGCTTATCGATGCTCAGGTCGGATTGGTACAATGCATTGTAAAGCCCGGATTGACCATAATTCCGCTCCCTGAGCGAGAGCAGCTTGGTCAGTGCAGCGCGTAGCACAGCCTGGGTAGGCTCGATCTGCACCTCGACCCCCACAACGCTATCCCCACAACCAACCGCTTGGCCGGATTGCCCATTATCCTCCAGGGCGATCAGGAAAATTTTCACCTGTTGCTGGGCTGCTGGGACGGTAGAGGTCGGTGGCGGGGTGGCCGTAACCGGTTTGGGTACCGGGCTGGGCGGCAGAGAGGTGGGTGTATCCGTCGGGGATGCGGTGGGCAGGGAAAGGAGGGTGGCAGAGGCTTCGGGCAGCGCTTGCGGAGTCTCTGGGAATGGCAGCGAAGTCTGAGTGGGTTGGGGACCCAAAAGGTTGCAAGAGAGCACCAGCAGTGCTGTCGCCAGGCAGATCCATCCTATGCGGTCCATTTTTACCTCCAGATCTGCTATCAGCATACCCGATTTTCATAAAAATGGAAAGTGATAGCCCCCTTTAAACGTCAAATGCCGGGGTGAGGGGGGCACCTCGGCATCTGACAACACTAGTTTATCCGGACGATATTAAATTCAGATTAAAAACTAATTAGGATTGGATTAGAATCATGGTTTCACGTGAAACCTGAAGCCTGTTTTCTGGTTCCTGGTCAGCGAAATTTCTCTTACCGTTCTCATTTAGCGGTTCCCCTCCTGGCGATAGGCGAAGTACGAATACACCACGGTCACCAACGCCACCAGCAAAAGAGGCAGGATCATGAAAAAGAAGGCCTGTGAGGGGAAGAGTACCCCCAGCAGCGTTAGCACCCCGGCGAGAGCAAACAGCTGAGCCCCCAGGCGGTGTGTTTTGATCCACACACGATCGCTGCTCAGAGTCCAGGGCGTACGGATACCGATGAACCAGTTGCGCCGTGCCTTTCCAAGCAAAAAGCCGAGGAAGAAATCCAGCGCAGCAAAAGCCGGGACTAAGACCAGGGTCATGTTTACCGGCGCGCCCAGCCCGGCTGCCAGGGTCCAGAAGTGCAGGTAGGTCATGAATCCCACCATCACCAGGATGAAGATATTGTATTGCTTGCGAAACAGGTCGATGTTGGCTTTGAGCGGATCGAGATAAGGCAGAAAGGTCAGCAGCAGGGTCAGCCCAATGGTCAAAACGGGCGTAAAGAATATGGCAAAGCTGCGCGATGCATAGCCATTCACCTGGCCCTGCGCATCCCAATGCGCAGGCACCCGCTCCGGCAGTCGGGAGGAGAGCGCCATCCCCACTCCCAGCGCGGCTGCGATCAACAAGGCGGATAACAAAAGGGTCAGCTTAGTAGTCATAGGGTTCTCTTTATCAAAGGATGATCCATGCAGATTGTTTCACGTGAAACATCCATAATATCTACGAGTCTACCATGAGAAGGTTTCGGCGTTGTATCATCCATCTCACCGGCTTTGGGGTTACATTCCATTCGGAAATTCCTCTAGCCTCTCCCATAGTTTGCTGCCAACAAGGATCAAAGATGCTCTCAAAGCGCCGCACCTTGCCGGCGCGCCGCAGGGGAGATCGCGGAGCGCTGTGGGCTGCCAGGTGGTGCGGGGAACAAGTTCCTCGGCCTGCTGGTTGAGAAAAATTTGTATCCAAAACCCGAACATGGGCAATAAAAGGTGCCGGATGGCGACACCATCCAGCACCTTGTTAGAATTCTTCCTGCCTCCGGGGTGGGAAAGCCTACTCCTGGGGAGTGGCAGTTTTGGCGAGCGAGACCATCCCGCTCAACCCGCCCAGGTTCATCGTATCCACCGCGCTGGAAGGGACAATTACCAGCGCGCCTTTCTCTTTCAGTCCTTCAAAGAGCATGTTCATCGCCCGCAGGTGCAAGGCGGTCGGGTTATCCACGTAGGCCTGGGCTGCCTCGGCAAAGCTGGCTGCGATCTGCTTTTCGGATTCGCCCAGGATGACGCGGGCCTGGCGCTCGCGCTCGGCCTGCGCCTGGCGGCTCATGGTGTCCTCCAGGTCCTGCGGGATGATCACATCCCGAATCTCGACCGATTGCACCGTGATGCCCCAAGGAGTGGTGCGCTCATCGATGATCTTCTGCAGGTCAGCGTCCATTTTGGCCCGGCCCACCAGGATATCTGCCAGCGTCATCTGACCGATGATCTCGCGCAGCGCAGTCTGGGCCGCCCAGGCGATGGCGGATTTGTAATCGGCCACCTCCAAAGCCGCCTTCTCGGCATCCCACACCACCCAAAACAGGACCGCATCCACGTTGACCGGCACGGTATCGCGGGTGAGCGTCTTCTCGGCGCTGAAGGGGGTGACCATCACCCGTTGGTCGATCCAGGAAGGCACGCTATCGATCACCGGCACCAGCCAGAACACCCCTGGCCCGCGCAGCCCATGGAACTTGCCCAGCCGCAGCACCACTGCCTTCTCCCACTGTTGCGCCACCTTGAGAGCAAACAGAAGATAGAAGCCGACCAGGGTCATCCCTACCAGGTAAACAGGGAGGACCCAGCCCGGCACCCCGCTGGTTGGTTTCAGACCGGACGCACCCAGGCACGCCAGGATCCAAAAGAAGACCGCCAGGGCGAGGCCCGGAGCACTGAAATGGGGATCGCTTGTGGGGCCGCGCTTCCCGCTCCCCGCCAGGCGCACCAGACTACTCGTCAAATCAGAAGTCGCTTCACTTATATTCTTAGCCATCGTTCACCTCACTGAAAAAATATAGGGTTGCTTATTCCGGATCGACCCCGCCGTTCCGCTGCCACTCCGCCAACTGCTCCTGCACGAGGGCCGCCATCTCCTCAGGGCTGGCGCCCAGGCGGTGCGCTTCTTGCAGGTAGCGCCGGGTGAGGGCAGCCAGCGCCTGCTGGCGGAGCTGGTGCTGCGTCTCCGCCGTGGGGCGCTCCAGGATGTAGGTGCCGCGACCCTGTTGGGTGGAGATCAGGCCGGCCTCATCCAGCAGGCGGTAGGCGCGGGCGATGGTGTTGAAGTTGACCCGCAGCTCCGAGGCCAGCTGGCGCACGGTGGGGAGCTGGTCGCCCGGCTCCAATGCGCCGCTCAGCAGCCGGCTTTGCACCTGTTCGACGATCTGGGTGTAGATGGGCACGCCGGAACGGAAGTCAATCTGGAAAGTCAGTGCCAATAGTTACCTCATCATTGTATCATTGTACAATTGTATTATTGTATCATTGTACTAATTGTATACCAAAATAACCCCCTTGTCAAGAGGTAATTATCAGATCATGTGCAACCCCTGGCGTTTGGCCAGCCGCTCCGCCCGCGCCAGCAGGTAGCGCGAGACCGAGGTGAACACCACGGCAAAAAGGGCCACCACCGCCCACTCCCCCCAGATGGGCAGGATGGGCCGCCAGGTGCCGCCGGAGCCAGGTGAGTTGAAGCTGTAATAGCGGATCAGATCATAACCCCAGGTGAAGGGCAACAGGTAAGAGAAGGCGCGCACCACGGCGGGGAAGACGCTCAAGGGCAGGTAAGCGCCAGCCAGCATCTCAAACAGGATGCCCAGCACGCTGGCGATGGAGCCAACCTGCCGCCAGAGCAGCGCCAGCAGGCCGATCATGATCCCCATGGCGGTCAGGGAGACCAGCACTGCCAGGCAGCCCAGCAGCATCAAGACCAGGTTGGCCAGGTCCACCCCGGAGACGATCACCAGCAGGATAAATAGCGGCACGAAGATCACCGAGCTGACCAGGACCTCCGAGATGACCACACCGACGTAATAGGCGTAGCGCGAACCGGGGCTGCTGTAAAGGTACTCCAGCGTGCCGTTATACAGGTCGTTGGTCACGGCGTTGATCGGTCCCCACAGGGTGCTGCGGGTGAAGACGAACAGCACCAGCGAGCCCAGCAGGAAAATGAACAGGTTATGGCCGGTCATCGCAATGCCGTTGGTCTCTTTGCCCTGCATGGAGATCGAATTGGCCATCAGCAGGAAGAAGGCCACCCGCACGGCGATCTCCACCAGGTTGCCGGCCAGGTTGGGCAGATAGCGGCGGGTGATCTGCAGGTTCTTGCGGACGGTGGCCAGCGTGATCACCCAGGGCGGCACCGGCCGGGAAAGGCTGAGGCTTTTGGGGAGCCGGGTGGGATGCGGTTGAGTCAGTTCCATAGGTCAATCCAAGGGGTCTATTTTCTATTTCTAGGCATCGAAGCGTTCCTCCAGCTCGCCAATATAGTGCAGGAAGGCATCTTCCAGGCTGGCGCTGTGATGCCGGAAGCTGGCCTGGATGCCCTCCGTGCGCAGGGCCTGGATGATCGCCTCGGCCCCGGCCATCAGGTCATCCACGCCCAGCGAGACCCAGCCCGGCTCGCGCTCCATGTGGCAGCGCACGGCGGGCAGCTCCAGCAGGTGTTGCAGCGTGAGGGCGGGCAGGTGCTCTTTTTGAAGCTCAATGAACTCGGGCGCGCCCAGGGCTGCCTTGAGGTCCTGCGGTGTACCGGTCACGTGGATGCGCCCACGCCGGATCAGTGCCACCCGGTCGGCCAGCTCATCTACCTCACTGAGCACATGCGAGGTCAGCAACAGCGATTTGTGCTGCTCGTGGACATACTGCTTGAGGAACTGGCGGATGCGGCGGGCGATGATGGGATCGAGACCCTTGGTGGGCTCATCCAGGTAGATCAGGGGCGGGTCGTGCAGCAGGGCGCGCAGGATGACCACGGTCTGCTTCTGCCCGCCGGAAAGAGTGACGAACAGCTTATCGAGCTGGTCGCGAAAGTCGAAGAAATCGGCCAGCTTATCCACCTGGGCGCGGATCTGCCCTGAGCTCAAGCCACGCAACGTGCCAAAGAAGGTCAGGTTCTCCCAGACGGTCAGGCGGGCGTAGGCTGAGCGCTCGGTATCCTGGCCGACGTAACCGACCAGGTGGCGGATGGCCTCGGCATCCCGGTCGAGGTCGAGGCCGAGCACTGCCACCTGGCCGGCATCGCGGTTCAACAGCGTCGCCAGGATCTTGATCAGGGTGGTTTTGCCTGCACCATTGGGCCCCAGCAAGGCCAGGATTTCGCCCTGGTACATCTCCAGGCTGGCATCCTGCAGCGCCTGGAACGAGCCATAGCGTTTTTGGACATTCTGGGCAGAGAGGGTCAGTTCCATGATGAAGGAGGGCCTATGAGCATCCTGGCAGACCGGAGGGCGAACCTGGCAAGGGAAGGGGAAGGATCAACTGATCTTCTCGAATTGTACACCCGGAGTCTCATCGGCCGGGCACTTTTCCGGCGCCTCATGGATAAAGATCAGGCCGCAGTGCGGGCAGACATAATAATCGCTGGGATCATTGGCATGCTCCTGCAGGCCATGCGGAACAAGCCGGGTGCGAACCGTCTCAGAGGTGACCAGCGCTCTAAAGAGCCTGGCGACATGCGGGAAGCCTGCCTCCTCTGCCCTTTGGGCATACGGGGCATAGCGTTGGATCGTCTGCTGCATTTCGTCGGTAAAGGCAGCCACCAAATCGTCAAGGTCTGTGGACATCGATTCCTCCAATTCTCTGGGTAAGGGATTAAACAAATCGACCAGCCCTTTGGAACCAGGACCGGTCACTGCTATGAATACTATACCCATTCTGGGGACCAGAGTCAAGCAGGAAAATTGCGTAGTTAGCATTTTAATCCTGGGGCTATGATCTAGACACACCCATGTTTTCATTAAAACCCCTCTCCCAAGTCTGGGAGAGGGGCAGGGGTGAGGGAGTCGCCCCACCGCACCTTATCCCCCTACCTTGTAGCTAGACCCGGTACACCTTCAGCACTTCATCCCCATAATGATTGATCACCTTCACAGCGACCTTCCCTGTCTTCGGCTTCTCAAACGGGTAGCTGGTGGTAGCGTACAGCGCACTCCAGGCTGCCTCGTTGATCTCCGCCCGGAGTGCCCGGCGCAGTTTTTCATACGGGTCATCCGCGCCGGTGAAATAGGCATGTCTGACGAAGAAGCTCTCTCCGTTGTAGTCAGTGTCGATGAACCAGCAGGCGATGTCGTCTGTTGAGCTGGAACGGATTTCGCCGGTAGTTGGGTCGAATATATCCACCCCTTTGATCGTGACGGTCAGCCTGTCATCTTGCAGCGCTTTGAGCTCCAGGTCAGGCTCGCCAAACACTGTGAACAGATTGCCCGCTCCACTCTGCTTGAGCAGCAGGTTGCCCATTTGCAGGTCGGGGTTGATGCGCGCCGGCAGGACAGTCAATCGGCCGTATCGTTTGATCTCTTCCGAGACGTGCGAGTCGAAGGCAAAGCCCAGCACCACCAGCAGATCAAACCCCACCCCTTGCACGGCCTCTTTGGCGGCGTCCTTGATCAGGTCAGGACCGACCGTTCCGTGCTCGGGTCCGATGCAAACGGCCACCCGTTTCACACTGCTCCCTCTCCCCACGGGAGAGGGTCGGGGTGAGGGTTGTCCCCCTCTCCCCACGGGAGAGGGTTGGGGTGAGGTCTGTCCCCCTCGCCCTTCGGGAGAGGGCTGGGGCAAGGTCTGTCCCCCTCGCCCTTCGGGAGAGGGCTGGGGCAAGGTCTGTCCCCCTCGCCCTTCGGGA
>Ga0315268_10002013_pt1 | contig 23209 bp, 37 predicted proteins | sample C1_top_MG_FD_204535 | JGI IMG/M metagenome (GOLD analysis project Ga0315268, IMG submission 204535) | Sediment microbial communities from Yellowstone Lake, YNP, Wyoming, USA - C1_top | ecosystem: Environmental > Aquatic > Freshwater > Lake > Sediment | place: USA: Wyoming | collected 2017-08-01 | reverse complement strand
CAATACGATAGAAAACCATTGTAAGAAACTATTGAATTACAATTGTGTGACAACTGGTTAACAATTGTATTAACGGTTAATAATTGCTTGCATTTTAGCCTTTTCTCTGTTATATTATTATCAGACAAAATCAAATAAATTAAAAATCGAGGAGATTTAAATGGCTGCAGAAAAATTTGAAAGAACAAAGCCGCATGTAAATGTTGGTACTATCGGTCATGTTGATCATGGCAAAACCACATTAACTGCCGCAATCACTCATGTTCTAGCCAAAAAGGGTTTGGCAACAGAGAAAAAATTTGAGGAAATTGACAACGCTCCGGAAGAGAAAGAGCGTGGTATTACAATTGCCACAACTCACTGTGAATATGAGTCAGAAAAGCGGCACTATGCCCATGTTGACTGTCCGGGACATGCCGATTATGTCAAAAACATGATCACCGGTGCGGCTCAAATGGACGGTGCAATTTTGGTTGTTTCGGCCGCAGACGGTCCAATGCCTCAAACCAGAGAGCATATTTTACTTGCAAATCAAGTTGGCGTACCGGCAGTTGTTGTTTATATGAACAAAGTAGACATGGTTGACGATCCCGAACTTTTGGATTTAGTAGAAATGGAAGTTCGTGAGCTTTTAACCAAATATGAATATGACGGTGAAAAGGCCAAAATTATTCGCGGTTCTGCCCTTAAGGCAATTTCTGATGATCCTGATGCAGTTAAATCAATTGAAGAATTGATTACTGCTCTAGATGAAGCCATACCCGAACCAAAGAGAGAAATTGACAAACCGTTTCTAATGTCTGTCGAAGATGTATTTTCTATCAAAGGCAGAGGAACAGTTGCAACCGGTAGAATTGAAACCGGTATTGTCAAGGTTAATGACGAAGTTGAAGTCGTCGGATTAAAAAAGACAGCAAAAACTGTTGTTACCGGCGTTGAAATGTTTAAGAAAATGCTTGACCAGGGACAAGCCGGTGACAATGTTGGCCTGCTTCTTCGCGGTCTTGAAAGAGAAGACATTGAAAGAGGTCAAGTTATCGCCAAACCCGGTTCAATCACTCCTCACACAGAATTCGATGCTGAAATCTACGCCCTAAATAAAGAGGAAGGCGGAAGACACAGCCCTTTCTTTAAGGGTTATAAGCCGCAATTTTACTTTAGAACCACAGATGTTACCGGAGAAATTAATTTTGATAAAGAAATGGTAATGCCCGGTGATACTTCAAATGTATCTGTCAAACTGATACAACCTATTGCTATGGACGAAGGCCTTAAATTCGCCATTCGTGAAGGCGGTAAAACTGTCGGTGCCGGAGTTGTTACAAAAATTGTTAAATAGATAAGGAACTTCACCTCCACAGAATCTTTTCACTGAAAAACACAGAAATATCTGTGATCATCTGTGAAATAAATCAGTGGAGGTGGAAGACAAATTTATGCCAACTGCTGAAAAAGAAGTAAAGCAAAAAATTCGCATTAAGCTGAAAGCCTATGATCATAGAGTCATAGATAAATCAGCTAAGGAGATTTTAGACACGGTTTTACGCTCCGGAGCGCAAGTTCACGGACCAATCCCACTGCCAACCGAGTATTCAAAGTACACCGTAATTAAGTCTCCTCATGTCCACAAAGACAGCCGCGAACAGCTGGAAATTAGGGTTCATAAAAGATTGATAGATGTAATGAGCCCAACGCCCAAGACTATCGATAATCTGATGTCGCTTGATTTGCCGGCCGGAGTGGATATAGAAATCAAAATGTGAACCACGCTGAAAATTACACTGAACGAACACTGAAAATTGAATCATAAATAGTTGGTCGCCCTTCGGGTGGCTAACATCTAGGATTTAATGTAAGATATAACAAATCTTGGATAACATCGCTTACATGCGACAGCGTTCCAAGGTAAGAGGTTTTAGTTGTGAAATTTGCAATTACCAAAAAAATAGGCATGACAAGAGTATTTAACGAAGAAGGCAACAGTTTGCCCGTTACTTTGTTGTCAAATGTGCCAATCAAGGTTGCAAGAATCATTGAGGAAGCAAAAAACGGCTACAATGCCGTTTTAGTTGAAGAAATTACAAATGATAAAAAGAACAAAAAAAGAAAAGTTAACAAATATGAGTTTAGGTTAGACGCAAAATCGGAGATAACAATCGCTGACGAGATCAAACTGTCAGACTTTCAAAAAGGAGAAAAAGTTGAAATTGTTGGTACCGGCAAGGGAAAAGGTTTCTCCGGTGCAATTAAAAGACATGGCTTTTCACGAGGTCCAACAACACACGGCTCCGATCATCACCGAGCTGTCGGTTCAATCGGGGGCGGATATCCGCAACGAGTTGTTTTGGGCAGAAAAATGCCGGGTAGAATGGGTGCGAATCAGGTTACAATTAAAAACTTGGTAGTTACCGATGTTTCAGAAGACAATTCAGTAATCGCTATAGCCGGGTCAATTCCTGGAGCAAAAAATTCACTGGTTAAGATTTATGCAAGATGACATTTATGTCATCCCGCACTTCCGTCTAGACCTCGGCTCGGTCTAGCCGAGACGGGTGATGCGGGATTCACTAATAGTAGATTCCCGCCTTTGCGGGAATGACAACAATATATGAGCAAAATAAAAGTTCAAAACTTAAAAGGTGAAGAGCAGAGTGAAATTACATTGACTGACAATTTTGCCGTACAGGTTGCAGATTCTACTTTGGCAAAATACATTAACTATATCCGGTCTGCCAAAAGACAATCGATTGCTCAGACCAAGGATAGGGGAGATGTATCCGGCGGAGGTAAAAAGCCCTGGAAACAAAAAGGAACCGGTCGTGCCAGAGTCGGCTCAAGCAGGTCTCCTTTGTGGGTGCACGGCGGTGTTACCTTTGGACCGACAAAAGACAGAAATTACAAATTATCGATGACAAAAAAGAGTAGAAGCTTATCGCGACAAACAATTTTTAATCACTTTTTTAATCAAAAACAAGTCAAAATAATTGATAAGATCAATTTAATAAACAATAAAACCAAAGAAGCCGATAAAATACTTGATCGTCTTAAAATTGAAGGGAAAATTGCTTTGTTTTTGGCTAAAAAAGAGTTTGATTTGGCGCAAGCATTTAGAAATCTTCCTTATGTATTTTTAAACAGTAAAGACAATCTTGATATACTAAATATTGTCAGTTGCGACTGGTTGGTATTTACCAAGGAAGCATTTCAAGAATTTTGGCCGGACAAGAAGGAGAAAAATGAAAAAGATAGCTAAACCGATTATATCTGAAAAAAGCTTCCTTTTGGCTTCGGCCGGAAAATATACATTTGCCGCCAGCCGTGATTATTCTAAAACGCAGGCCAAAACCGCTATTGAAAATTTATATGCTGTTAATGTTGAAAAAATTAACTCAATCAATGCAATCGGAAAAACAAAAGTGGCAAAAGGTAAAAGTGGCAAAAGGCAAGATATCAAGAAATTTATCTTTAGCTTAAAAAAAGGACAAAAAATTGATCTGTTCGATACCGAAGAAAAAGTAAAAGGCAATAAATCAAAAACGGAAAATATTGGCAAAAAGCCTAAGAAAAATATTTATAGAGATTTCATTAAACCCCAAGTCTCCGGCGACAAGCTCGAAAATAATCCAACGGCCTTGTCAAAAAGAGGCGGTGAATAACCCCTATGGCGATTAAAGTATCAAAACCTACCGGAAATGCCAGAAGACAACTTTCGTTTGTTAAATTTGATGTTGATAAAGAAAAGCCGGAGAAAAGTTTAACCTACGGCAAAATTCGCATATCGGGTAGAAATAATTATGGACGAATAACGGTTAGAAATAGAGGCGGTGGTTCAAAAAGATTGTACAGAGAAGTGGATTTTTCACAGCTATCTGCCGCTAACAAGTCGGCAAAAGTATTATCTGTTCAATACGATCCGAACAGATCGGCTCACATTGCATTAGTCCAATACGAAGATGGCCAAAAATCATATGTATTAGCCCCGGAAAAACTAAAAAGCGGCATGAGTATTGTCTGTTCGGAAAAAGCTGCAGTTAGGGTTGGAAACCGGATGAAATTAAAGAGTATTCCGCCATCAAGCGAGGTCCACAATGTTGAATTAACCGGCCAATATGGCGGTCAAATAGCCAGAAGCGCCGGCTCAAAGGCAACTTTGCTTGGTATTGATGGTAAATATGCCCAGATCAGATTGCCGTCAGGCGAGGTTAGAAAAGTATCTTGTGAGTGTTATGCATCTATTGGAAATGTTTCCAATCAAGACCATTCAAAGGAAGTTATCGGCAAAGCCGGTCGCAAAAGGTCATTTGGCAGAAGACCTCATGTCAGAGGTAAAGCCAAAAACCCCGTTGATCATCCGCATGGTGGCGGCGAGGGTGCAACTTCAATCGGTATGCCACATCCAAAAACACCGTGGGGAATGCCGGCATTAGGCCATAAAACAAGAGGAAAAAAGAAAAAATCTAGCAAACTAATTCTTCAGAAAAGGAAATAATGTCAAGATCGCTGAAAAAAGGACCGTATGTTGATGAAAGATTGCTCAAAAAGGTAGCTACTGCCAAGCAAAGCAACAGTCGTTTGCCCATTAAGACTTGGTCAAGACATTCTGATATCTCGCCGGAGATGGTTGGCGTAACAATTGCAGTTCACAACGGCAAAGAGCACATTCCGATATTTATTATTGAAGATATGGTTGGACACAAACTTGGCGAATTTTCGCCAACAAGAAAGTTTAGGAAACACGGCGGAAGAATGGCCAAGGAGCAAGATACGGCGACATCTGCTCCCACAGCAAAATAATAAATAAAAGGTAGAATACACTCACTGATCTCTCGCACTGATAAACACAGATAAAACATTCAATTAGAATCAGTGCCGATCTGTGTAAGAGATCTGTGGGTGTATAAATCAAATTATGGATATTTTTGTTAAAAATTACTTTCACAGAGGATCGGCCAGAAAAATCAGGCCTATTTTAGCTATAATCAGAAGAAAAAATGCTCAAAAAGCCATGGAGAGTTTAAAGTTAATGAACAAAAACGGAGCTGTTGAACTTTATAAAATGATTAAAAATGGTATTTCTCAAGCCGATGAGAACAATGTTGATCCGGAGAAATTGATTATCAAAAAAGTCCAGTGCGATAAGGCAAAAGAGCTTAAGAGACACAGATTTGAATCAAAAGGCAGGGTTGCAAGAATCGAAAAGCATCAGCATCACATTTTTGTTGTTTTAAGCGATGAAACAGAGAAAGCGCCGGCAAAAGCAAAAATTATGCCCAAGACCGAAGAAATAAATAATAACAAGCAATCAAAGAAGGACAAATAATGGGACAAAAAGTATCACCAAAAGCTTTTAGATTGAAATTTAACCAGTATTGGGATTCCCTTTGGTTTAGCGATAAACAATATGGCAAACAGTTAATTGAAGATATACAAATCAGACAAATGATTGGCGACAAATTAAAAATTGCCTCTGTCGCCAAAGTGATTATCGACAGGAATGCCAACCAGATTACAGTTTCAATCTATTCCTCAAAACCCGGTGTTTTAATCGGAAGATCCGGCGCCGGAAGCGAAAAGATTAAAGAAATGTTGGAAAAAATAACTAAAAGTAAAGTTAAGCTAAATATTGTAGAAATCAAAAAATCCGATGTAAATGCAATGAATGTTGCTCAAAATGTAGCGGCGCAAATAGAAAAGCGCATTCCGTTTAGAAGAGTAATCAAGCAAGCGATAGATCACGCGAAGGAGTCGGGCATAAAGGGGATAAAAGTTCAAGTCAGCGGTCGTCTAAACGGTGCGGATATTGCCAGAAGTGAAAAAGCGACCTTTGGCACAGTACCGCTATCGACACTCAAAAGTAATGTTGATTATGCCAATACAACAGCATTGACAACATACGGCATAATTGGTATAAAAGTATGGGTTTATCTAGGCAAAAAAGATTTTCTGTTTGAAGAAAATAACAAGAATACTCAAGGATAAGAATGTTAATGCCAAAGAAAATGAAATACAGAAAACAACAGCGCGGTAAGCGTCGCGGGTTGGATTTTCGTGGATCCGAACTGTCTTTTGGCAAATTTGGCATTAAAGCCCAGGAATGCGGTTGGATAACTGCTCGTCAAATTGAAGCCTCCAGAAGAGCGATGACAAGATATATCAATAGAGGCGGAGAAGTTTGGATAAGAATATTCCCCTCAAAACCGGTGACCAAAACTTCCACAGAGACACCAATGGGCAGCGGTAAAGGAACCCTAGATCATTTTGCAGCCGTAGTTAAGCCCGGCAGAATATTGTTTGAGATGGATGGCGTAGCACGCGATGTAGCTTGTGAAGCGCTTCGATTAGCGCAGTACAAACTTCCAATCAAAACAACTTTTGTCGAAAAGGAAGAGTAATGAAAACTAATGAAATCATCAAAAAATATCGAAGCATGAAGCCCACGGAGCTGGACAACGAGCTGAACAAACAGAACAAAGAATTTGCCGTCTTAAAGCTTGAGGTTTTAGGCAAAAAGAACAAGAATCACTCGTCAATTATGAAGCACAAGAAGAATATTTCAAGATTATTAACTATAAAGAATGAAAACAAGGATAAATAATATGGTTGATGAAAAAAAAGTGAAAATTTTGAGCGGTGAAGTTATCGCAAACAGTTCTGACAAAACTGTTACTGTTTTGATATCAAGCATAAAATCTCACAAACTCTATAAAAAGAATTACGCCGTAAGCAAAAAGATTAAAGCTCACGATGATAATAATTCATGTCAAATCGGCGATATTGTTGAGATTTCCCCATCAAAACCGATTAGCAAAGATAAAAGTTATGTAGTCGTCAAAAAGGTTAAAAAATGATTCAAGCCGGTACAAAATTAGCTGTTGCCGACAATACCGGTGCAAAACAGATTGAATGCATCACCGTTTTAGGACATAAACAGCATCATGCTGCCGCTATTGGCGATATTATAACAGCTTCAGTCAAATCTGCTATTCCGCGTGGAGCAGTCAAGAAGAAAGAAATAGTTAGAGCCGTTATTGTCAGAACAAGAAAAGAGCTTAAAAGGTCGGACGGTTCCGTGATTCGTTTTGACGATAATGCCGCTGTAATTATTGATGCAGATTTTAATCCCAGAGGAACCAGAATTTTTGGTCCGATTCCGCGAGAGTTGAGAAGTAAATTTATGAAGATAATTTCATTAGCTTCGGATGTGCTATAGGAATAATATGAAACTTAAAAAAGGCGATAATGTAGCTGTAATGGTGGGCCGGGACAAAGGAAAGTCCGGAGTTATTGAGTATTCTTTTCCCGAGAGAGGACAAGTTATTGTCAAGGGGATTCATGTTATGAAGAAGCACCTAAAGCCAAGTCAGAAGAATCCCAAAGGTGGAATTATTGACATAAATAAAAAGCTTGATGTATCAAATTTAATGCTTCTTTGCCCAAATTGTGGTAAAAATACCAGAATCGGTTATCAGATTAGCGAAAACGACAAAATTCGAATCTGCAGAAAATGTAATAAAAGCGTAGAAAAGGCAAAGTAAAATGTCAAATCATACAAATAAAACAGAAAGCGATTTAAATATACGCTTAAGCAAAAAGCTTGGTTTAGCTAATCCGCATCAAGTTCCTAAAGTTGTTAAAGTTGTAGTATCTTGCGGCATCGGAGCTTTAAAAGAGGATCAAAAAGCAATAAAGTCAGTTTCGGAAGATATGACCGCTATTACCGGACAAAAACCAAAAATCAATTTATCAAAAAAATCAGTTTCGGCATTTAAACTAAGAGAGAACCAACCGGTCGGACTTACTGTTACACTTCATGGAAGACGAATGTATGATTTTTTAAGCAGATTAACCAATGTTGCCATGCCGAGAATCAGAGATTTTAAAGGTTTAAGCAAGAAAGCTTTTGACGGAAAGGGCAACTATTGTGTAGGTATGTCTGAACATGTGATTATGCCGGAAATTCAATACGACACCACAAGCCAACCTTTCGGATTTCAGGTAAACATTCGCACCACGGCTCAAGATGATTCAGAAGCGAAAGCTTTACTTTCTGAACTTGGATTTCCATTTGAGAAGGATAACAAACAAGGATAAATATGGCCCGAAAATCAATGATAGAAAAAGCGAATAGAAAACCCAAATATTCGTCTAGAATTATTAGACGATGCGAGGTTTGTGGTCGAAGCCGGGCATATTATAGAAAATTTAGAATGTGCAGGATTTGCTTGCGTGAATTTGCCTCAAAAGGTCAAATTCCCGGCTTAGCCAAATCCAGTTGGTGAACCACACGGACGCGGACAACACGGAATTTGCACGGATAACCCCAAATTATACAGATCAGAAGATTATAATAGATAATTCCATAGTTTTAAATTTTACATTTTAAACTTTGAATTTAAAGCGGGAGCTTTATGACAGACCCAATTGCAGACTTAATAATACGAATAAAAAATGCGCAAAACTCTCAACAAAAAGAGTTAATTGTTCCGTTTTCAAATTTTAAAATGGCAATTTTGGAAGTGATTAAAAAGTATGATTTACTTTCAGATGTTGAAATCAAAACTGGAAAAAAATTTAAATCAATCAGCATAAAATTTGGTAGCACACCGATATCTCATATTAAAATTATCAGTAAACCCGGCAGAAAATACTATGTTAAGGCCGACCAAATTCCTCGTCCTTTAAGAGGTCTGGGACTTGTTATTTTATCAACGCCGGCCGGAGTGATTTCTGGCAACGAAGCCAGAAAAAGGAAAATTGGCGGTGAATTAATATGCGAGGCATGGTAATGAGCAGAATTGGTAAACGACCGGTTAAAATTTTAGAAGGCGTCGAAGTATCAATAAACGATTCCAAGGTTACTGCAAAATCTTCATCCGGTGAAGCATCTTTTGAATTGCCAAGAGGAATTAGCGCTAAATTATCAGACGGAAATGTATATTTGGAAAAGAAACAAATTTCCAAAGAGTTGAAAGCTCTCCACGGCACATCGGCGCGAATGGTAAGAAATATTATTGCTGATGCCAAAGATGGATTTAAAAAAGTTTTAGATTTTAAAGGTACGGGATACAGAGCCAAAGTCGAAAACAATGCATTGGCCCTAAATATGGGTTACTCTCATGAGATTACCCTCGAAATACCGGCCGGTATCAATGTGTCGGTTGTAAAAAATCAGATTGCCATTTTCGGCGTTAACCGTGTAAATGTAGGACAGTTTGCCGCAAGCGTCAGAAATGTAAGACCACCGGAAGTTTATAAAGGCAAAGGAATAAAATACGAATCGGAAGTAATTAAGAAAAAGGCCGGCAAAGCGGCTCAAACCACCACTGGGAAATAATCATGGAAAAGAATAACAAAATTGATAAAAAAGCAGAAAACGAAAATGTCGTTAAAATTATTGTGTTTAGATCAAATGCTGCAATTTATGCGCAAGCATTTAATCTATCGGATCGTAAAGTCATTGCCTCTTCCTCTTCGTTAAAAATTACCAAAAAAAAACCGGTTCTCGCAGCCAAAGAAGTTGGCGAAGATCTGGCCAAAAAAATAATCAAACAGAAAGTAAAATTTGTTTTTGATAGAAATGGATATTTATATCATGGCCAGGTCAAAGCACTTGCAGAAGGATTAAGAAAAGGCGGAATTAAAATTTAGGATATCTATGGCAATTTTAGAAAAAAATATTATGAGACCCAAAAGAACTCCTTTCAGAAAAGAGGATAAAGAGTTTGATGAACGGGTTTTGGAAGTCGCAAGAGTTTCCAGAGTCGCAAAAGGTGGCCGCAGAATTCGTTTCAGAGCTTTGATCGCAATTGGTGATAGAAAAGGAAGAGTCGGCGTTGGCATTGGTAAGGCGAACGAAGTCTCCATTGCGATTCAAAAAGCGACAACTAAGGCCAAAAAGAATCTCATTCGTGTCCCAATTATTAATGGTACTATTCCTCATGAAATAGTTGCTGTCCACGGTGCGGCAAAAGTTTTGTTACGTCCGGCTACTTCCGGAAGCTCAATTGTAGCAGGTGGAGCAGTAAGAAATATTGTTGAGCTGGCCGGAATTACGGACATTTTGGCAAAAATTCTAGGCAGTAATAGTCTTATCAATAACGCGCTAGCTGTTATTTCCGGTCTTTCACAATTTAATCCAAGAGTTGTGTCAATATTGCAACAATATGCTGAAAAAGAGGACAGAAAGATTGTAGCTATTAAACCAACCGATTCTAAAACTTTTGACGATAAAACAAAAATTGAAAAAGAAGTTATAAAAAAACCGGCAATAGACACTAAAGCTGTCAAGAAAATGGTAAATACCAAGAAAGATAAATAATATGGCTAAAAAAATTATTTTAAAATCCAATAAGAAAAATATTAAGCGCGTTGGACGTGGTATTTCTGCCGGGGGCGGAAAAACTGCCGGAAGAGGGACAAAAGGTCAGAATTCCAGAGCCGGACACAACATTCCAAATAGACATGAAGGAGGTCAAACACCTCTTTCAATGAGATTGCCAAAACTTCCCGGCTTTAAGAAGAATGTTAAAAAACCGCTTATTTTAACCCTAGATGTCATTTCCAAAAACTATAAAAACGGTGAAGCTGTCACGCCTGAAACTCTTGAACAAAAAGGACTGATTAAAAAAGGGCAAAAAGCAAAAATTTTGCATACCGGCAAGCTCTCGGTTAAAATTAAATTACAAGATGTATCCGCTTCAAAAAAAGTCCTTGATTTAATTGGTTCGGAAAAATCCGATAGTTAAAATTCTTTGCTTTGTCCTGAGAGCCTGTTTAATAACTTATCAAATCGAGTTTATGCCCCTTTTCTGTCATTCCCGCGGAGGCGGGAATCTACTATTAGTGGATCCCTCTTCAAGAGCCTGAGGGCACTTCAGAGCCTCGAACGGCCGGGTCATGGCTATCGCCTGCCCGAGGATGACAACGGTGGTGGTTATTAAACAGACTCTGAAACAATTTGGCTTTGAATCCGGGTTCAAATATATTTAAAATGTCTTAATGGGCGAATATTTTAATGGCTACTCTTAATAAAATTTGGCAATATAAAGATTTGCGTTTAAAAATCCTTGTGACGGCGGGTCTTTTAGCTCTCACAAGACTTTTGGCCCACATACCGCTACCAGGTGTTAATTTACTGCAACTAAAGACCTTTTTTCAGCAAAATCAAATCTTCGGTTTGCTTGACATGTTCTCCGGCGGTACTATGAGCCAGTTTTCAATTATTCTTATGGGCGTCGGTCCATACATTACATCATCAATCATCTTCCAGCTTTTAGCTATGGTTATCCCAAAACTGGAAGAGATGCAGAAAGAAGGCGAGGCCGGTCGTCAAAAAATTAATCAGTATACGCGTTTGGCAACTATCCCGATGGCGGTTATTCAAGCTTACAGCATGCTCGCTCTCCTAAAAAATCAGGGAATAATTCCCGGCTGGACTCCATTTGATTTAGCCTTAATGCTTATAACTGCCTGCGCAGGTACAATTCTTCTAATGTGGATCGGTGAAATTATTACAGAAAAGGGTATCGGCAACGGCGTTTCCCTAATTATTACTTTGGGCATATTGTCCGGATTCCCCAAGCAATTTACCAACACTTGGGCAATTGTTTCAACCGGTGATATTTCAAAAATTATCGGCGTCTTAGCTTTTTTGCTGATTTTCGTGGTAGTTATGGCGGCAATTGTGACTATTACAGAAGCTCAACGCAACATTCCCATATCCTATGCCAGAAAAGTATCCGGACCAAAGTCTTATGGAAGCGTAAACACTCATCTTCCGCTCCGAGTAAATACGGCAGGCGTTATCCCCATTATCTTTGCTATGAGTGTTATGCTTGTCCCGGGAGTTGCGGGAAAGTATCTTGAGCAAGCAAATACAGAATGGATTAGAAATAGTGCAACTTATGTTGTCGGCCTATTTCAAAATAATATATTTTATGGGATTTTTTATTTCATTTTGGTATTTGCCTTTACTTTTTTTTATACTTCAGTTGTCTTCAAGCCGGATCAAATCTCTGAAAATCTTCAGAAGCAAGGTGGTTTTGTCCCCGGTATCAGACCGGGTACGGAAACAAAACAATTTCTAGGAAGTATTATTGGAAAAATTACATTTTTGGGTGGCTTATTTTTGGGCTTGGTCGCCGTATTACCATTTATTGTACAGTCTATCACCGGGATTACTACGCTAGCATTGGGCGGAACCGGAATTCTCATATTGGTTTCTGTGGTAATCGAAACAATGCGACAAATTGATTCTCAAATCGTTATGCATACTTATGACAGTTTTTAATTATGAAAAATAAAAATATTAAAATTATTTCTTTCCTTGGATTGCCAGCCTCGGGAAAGGGAACTCAAGCACAAATATTAGCTGATAAAATCGGAGCTAAGGTTTCGGGAATTGGTAGCTTAATTCGCGATGAAATTGAACACGCCGATATGAAAGATCCTTTTTATGCCGACATGAAAGACAAATATGATAAAGGCATTCCGCAAAGCGACGAAATTGTCATTGATATTGTAAAAAAAGATATTCATAAATCCGGAAGCAGAATAATATTTGATAATTTTCCTTTTTCCGAAAAACAAGCATCATTATTTTTTAAACTTTACCAAGATATAGATGCTGACATGCCGATACTTATTATTGTTCAAATTGATCGCGCAACTGCTCTCAAGAGAATCTTGAGCAGAAGAATTTGTTCTAATTGCGAAACCGTTTACATTGATGATGGCAATCAAATTTGCGAGAAATGTGGCGGCGCATTGATCTCCCGAGCAGATGACAATGAAGAAACATTGACAAAAAGAATCAATGAATATATTCCAAGGATGGAGGAAGTTTTAAGGGCTTTTAAACAAAACGGAAAAATTATTGAAATTGACGGAGAAAAATCTATAGGCGAAGTTTCCGAGCAAATACATAAGGATTTACAGAATGCCAACATTATCTAGCGAAGAGATAAAACAAATAAAAGTCTGCGGCAAAATATTGTCGGACGCTTTACATAAAGTTATTGATTCCGTTAAGCCCGGCATAAGTGCGGAATATTTGAATGATATTGCCGAAAAACAGTTAAGAAATAGCGGAGCGCGTCCGTCTTTTTTAAATCATAAATCTCATAATGGAAATCGATTTCCGGCAAGCTTATGCGTATCAATCAACGATGAAATTGTCCATGGAGTACCGACAAAAGATAAAATTATTCATCAAGGCGATTTGGTTGGTTTGGATTTGGGAGCGGAATATTTGGGAATTTGCACCGATATGGCTGTTACAATCATCGCTGGAAAACCTGATAACGAAAACGATAAAAAACTGGTGAATTCTGCCAAAGAGGCGCTGAATTTAGGCATTAAGGCCTCTTGTGCGGGAAATACAATCGGCGATATCGGCTTTTCAATACAAAAATATGTTGAGTCACGGGGTTTTTCTGTAATTCGCTCGCTGGTTGGACACGGAATTGGCAAAGAACCACATCAAGATCCTCAAGTTCCAAATTTTGGCAAGAAGGGCGAGGGAATCAAGCTGGTGCCGAATACGGCCATTGCCATTGAACCAATGATATCACTCGGAAGTCATGAGGTTAAAACCAAAAAAGACGGTTGGACCGTCATTATGGCTGATGGAAAGAAAGGTGCGCACTTTGAGCATACTGTATTAATTACGCCTTCAAAGCCGATTGTAATTACCCAGTAAAATTGTGTTGACTCGAAGCTATTTATATGCTATTATTGTTTGGTAAATATGAAAGATCAAAATTCAATTGAATTAGAAGGAGACGTCTTAGAGGCGCTTCCTGATGCTAGGTTTGTGGTAAAATTATCAAATGGCCATCAAATTCATGCTAATTTGAGTGGTAAGTTAAGAATGCACAGAATTAACATTATGCCTGGCGATCAAGTTCTTGTTGAATTGAGTATATACGATCTTACCAAAGGAAGAATTACCAGAAGAAAAGATAATTTTAAAAGAAATCATGAAAGTTAGATCCTCGGTTAAAAAAATCTGTAGCAAATGTATAATTGTTTCTCGTAGCAAAAAAGGGAAATCAAAGCGGCTAAGCGCAAAAAGGCGGCTTTTTGTAATTTGCCAAAACCCAAAGCACAAACAGAGACAAGGATAATAACACTGATTTATTACACTGAATTGACACTGAAAATTATTAAATATTAAAACACCGATTTCTTGATCTGTGAAAATCTGTGAAAGAGATCAGTGGAGGTTGATTATGGCTAGAGTTGCGGGTGTAAATATCCCAAACGATAAAAAAATAAATTATTCCCTAACCTATATCTACGGTATCGGTATTACTAAAAGTAAAAAAATACTAAAAGATGCCGGAATTGATGATAATTTGCGAACAAGCAAGTTATCTGAAGCTGATTTAGAAAAGATTAGACGAGTAATTTCTTCTGATTACAAGGTTGAGGGTGATCTTCGTCAGGAAGTAAGTCGAAACATTAAAAGACTAAAGGAAATTAACACATATCGTGGTACAAGGCACATCAAGAATCTCCCGGTAAGGGGCCAAAGAACCAAAACAAATGCAAGGACCAAGAGAGGTAAAAAGGTTACAATCGGATCCGGAAGAAAAGCGGCGGCACAGAAAACATAACCACACTGAAATAGACACTGAAGAAACGCATATAATAATATTAAATTTTAACCCCGATTTCTTAATCAGTGAGAATCTGTGAAAGAGATCAGTGGAGGTTGAGTGGCGAAACAAACCGAAGTTAAAAAAGTAGTTAAAAAGAAAGTAAAAAAATCTGTCCCCACAGGTTGCATTTACATTCAATCATCATTTAACAACACAATCATTACCATTACGGATGAAGTCGGAAATACAATTTCATGGGCATCAACCGGCTCAATCGGCTTTAAAGGGACAAAAAAATCCACTCCATATGCTGCCCAATTGACCGCAACCTCGGCTATAGAAAAAGCAAAATTATTTGGCTTCAATAAAGCAAAAGTCTATGTTTCCGGCGTGGGTTCAGGCAGAGAGTCGGCAATTCGCGCTCTGCTGAATGCTAAGATTGAAGTCGAGATGATTAAAGACACGACGCCAATCGCTCACAACGGTTGTCGGGCAAAGAAAATCAGGCGTGTATAATCACACGGCCAAACACGGAATTTTCGCGGCAAGATAAAAATTTGTATAATTCGTAATTTAGTAATTTAGTTTGATTCGTAATTTTGTAGGTGATGAATGAATCATGGTTGCAGAAAATGTAGACGAGAAGGTGAAAAATTGCTTTTAAAAGGCGAGAGATGCTTAACTCCAAAATGTGCTCTCACCAAAAGACCTTATGCTCCCGGCCAGCACGGTGTTTCTAATATCAAAAAACCTTCCGAATACGGTAGGCAACTTAGGGAAAAACAAAAACTCAAAAGAATATATAATATTTCAGAATCAGTATTAAGAAAATATTATAATATTGCCGAAAAAAGCCAGTCAAATACTACCGAGAAAATGATCTCAATTCTAGAAATTAGGTTAGACAATATTCTTTACCGTGCAAATGTTGCCACTTCCAGATCGGCTACACGACAAGCCGTGTCACACGGCAAAATATATGTAAATGGTAAAAAAGTTACAATTCCTTCATATTTAGTTTCGGAAAAAGATGAAATTACTTTCGCCAAAAACTTTAACGCTTCTAAAGTATCAACTCAAAATATATCGTGGCTCAATGCCGCTAAAGATAAATCGGGTATAGCGGTTTCTAAAATTCCGACAAGAGAAGAGGTCGAACTTAATGTAAATGAAAATTTAGTCGTGGAATTTTATTCCAGATAAAATTAAAAGGAGTATAATGGAAAAAATTATTTTGCCAAAAATTTCAGAGAAAAAGATTGATAATTGTAGCTCAAGATTTGTTATTGAGCCACTATTCCCAGGATACGGCGCAACCATCGGAAATGTTATGAGACGAGTTTTGCTTTCATCCATACCCGGCACCGCAATTACCTCTTTTAGGGTTGACGGTATTTCTCATGAGTTTTCTTCCGTGCCTCATGTTAAAGAGGATATGGTTGAAATTATGCTAAATCTTAAAACCTTAAAGATCAAGTCACACTCCAAAGAACCGGTGACTATAAAAATTTCCAAAAAAGGACCGGGGGAAGTAACAGCCGCTGACTTCGTTAATAATAGCAATATTGAGATTATTGACCCCTCAATCCATATCGCGAGTCTAGACAACAAGGCTAAGTTTGAATTGGAAGCAATAGTCGAATTTGGCAGAGGATTCCGATCGACAGAAGATGTCGAGGTATCCAATGGCCAAGTCGGAAGCATTTTGATCGACACTTCTTTTTCTCCGATTGAGCGTGTTAAAATGGATATTGAGAATACACGAGTCGGCCGTATGACGAATTATGATAAAGTCATACTTGAGTTATCTACAAACGGTTCAGTAGAGGCCAAAGAAGCAATAATTGATGCATCTAATATTTTGATTGATCATTTCAAAGAAATTGCCTTTCAAACCGTTTTATCCAATTCTATGACCCAGCAAGGCGATGCGGGAGAAGATAATATTGATGCGTCAAATAACGGAGATGGGGCATTTGGCGATGCTAAGGGTAAAACCAAAATTGAAGATGCCGGTTATTCATCAAGAACTACTAATGCCTTAATTTCTGCCGGAGTAAAAACGATAGCCGGGCTAAGAAGACTTTCTGACTTAAAATTGTCCGAAATTAAAGGATTAGGCCAAAAAGGTGTTATTGAAATTAAAGAAAAGCTGGGATAATTATGCTTAGAAAGCTTGGTAGAAAAAAAGATCATCGAGAACACATGGAGAGAAATCTTTTAACATCTTTGGTTTTATACGAAAAAATCGATACTACCAAATCGAAAGCAAAAGAAACCGCTTCTTCTTTTGATCGCTTGATCACTGTTGCTAAAAAAAATGATCTGAAGGCCAAAAAAAGTATTAACAACATTTTGTTTGATAAAAAATCTGTAGCGAAAGTATTTGAAATTTTAGTACCAAGATACAAAAGCAGAACGAGCGGATATTCCAGTATGTTTATTCTTTCTAACCGAAAGGGAGATAATTCAGTAATGTGCAGACTGGAATTACTGGACAAGAAAGCTTTGCTCATAGAACCAAAAATCGAATCAAAGATGAAGGAAGTTAAGATTGAAAAGGAAGTTAAATAATGGATTCGTCCAAAGATGTTCAAAATTCATGGTATATCATTGATCTGTCCGGTAAAGTTTTAGGAAGATCTGCTTCTGAAATTGCAAAAATATTAATCGGTAAGAATTCAGTCGATTATTCACCTGAAAAAGATTCTAAAAATTGTGTGATTGCTATCAATGCTTCAGAGATCGTTTTGACCGGTAACAAAGTAAACTCCAAAAGATACTACAAGCATAGTGGATATATTGGTAATTTAGTAACAATCGAATTTAAAGATCTTATGAAAAAATCGCCTGAAAAAGTTGTCCAATATGCGGTGGCGGGAATGTTACCGAAGAATCTTCTTAAGGATGATCGTCTCTCGCGACTGAAAATATATTCAGGTAGCAAACACCCCCATGTTAATGTTAAGGCGAAGGAAATACTATGACAACACTCAAAATAACACCCAAAAAGATTTCAAAATACAATTTCGGCACCGGCCGGAGAAAAACCGCTGTCGCAAGAGTCAGAATTCACTCAGATGCTAAAATAAGCACTTTAAATTCCAAAGATCATACTTTTAACAAAGAACTTGTTCCTTTTGAGCTGGTCGGGAAAAAAAATACCTTTGGTCTATCAATTATTGTATCCGGCGGTGGAAAAACCGGCCAAATTGAAGCAATTAAGCTGGGTATTGCCAGAGCTTTGGTTCAATTTGATCCGGAACTTAGATTGACATTAAAAAAAGCAGGATATTTAAAACGTGATCCAAGAGAGGTGGAAAGAAAGAAGCCCGGTCTAAGAAAGGCCAGAAGATCACCACAATGGTCTAAGAGATAATATGCACTCAAGAATGGACAGGATTAATGAACTAATCGGTCAAAAAGTATCATTCATTTTACATAACAATATTTTGGATCCCGATCAATATTTTGCCGTAACGCAGGTAGTAACTTCTCCCGATTTAAGTTACTGCGATATTGAGGTATCGTTCTTAAATGGCGGTGATGTTTTAATCAAAATATTGCAAGATCAACACAAACATATAACTACTCTGCTTTCAAAATCTCTAAAATTAAGAAAAGTTCCAAAACTAAGGTTCCATATTGACAAAAACTCCGAACATGCCGCAAAGATTGAAGAGTTATTCAAGAAGCTTGAATTGTGAATTTCAATCCTAATCTGGTATAATTAATGAGTGAAAATAAAAAGGAATTTGTTTTTTCTTTTTAGCATTACAATATTCTCGTTAATATCTGTTATTTTGTGTATAAATAATTACAATCCGTTCAGTATCGATTTATCGCAATTTATATACTTCTACCTTTCGATATTTTTTTCAATTTGGGGTTTGGTTTCGTTGATACTTTTTGCAATCAAAATAAGACTTAGTCGAAAAGAAACTATTTACATTCACTTCCGACCGGCCGTCAGACAAGGAATGATTTTCTCTCTCGGAATTTCAATTTTGTTAGTATTAAGAGGATTGCAATTACTTGATCTCTGGGTTGGCGTACCCGTCATGATCATTATCATATTAATCGAACTGTTTTTTCAAACCAAAAATATTGCTAAAAGACCGGCGACGAGAAAAGTATCAGTTTAATCTAAGATAAATATGCAAATTAAAAACGGTACATTACATCCAACCACGCAACTAATTCGTCAAATCGTCTCATTTTTTGAGCCGTTTGGTTTTGATGTTTTTGAAGGTCCCGAAGTAGATACGGAGTGGTATAATTTTGACGCTTTGAATGTACCGGCCGATCATCCTTCAAGAGATGTGCAGGATACCTTTTGGTTGACCGATGGTAGACTGCTCCGGACACAGACCTCTAACTCACAGGTTAGATACGGAGAAAATCACAAGCCCCCAATAAAAGCCGTTGTACCTGGCATTTGCTATAGAAATGAAGCGACTGATGCCGGTCACGAAACAACTTTTGTACAAATCGAAGGGCTTTATATAGATAAAAATGTTACTCTTTCTCAACTTCTTTGGATTTTAGATCAATTTTATAAGAATATTTACGGATCTGATACAAAATTGAGATTCAGACCGCATCATTTTCCTTTTACAGAACCGAGCATTGAATTTGAATTAAAATTTGACGGTAAATGGTTTGAACTGGGTGGTGCAGGGATGGTTCACCCCAAAGTAATCAAAAATATGGGTTTGGATCCGGAAAAATATTCCGGTTTTGCTTTTGGACCCGGGATTGAACGGCCGTTAATGATTAAGTATGGCATAAACGATATCAGATTGTTCAGGTCAGGCGACCTTAGGTTTTTAAAACAATTTTGAAGGCATAAATGAAAGTATTAAAAAGTTGGTTAAAAGAATATGTTGACTTTAACTGGTCCGATCAGGAATTATCGGATAAATTATCCTATTCCGGCACTTTAGTTGAGGAATATTATCCCGATAATAAATCAGATACAATTTTTGATCTGGAAATTACACCAAATCGCGGAGATTGCGTTTCACATATCGGTATTGCTCGAGAAGTTGCCGCTCTTCAAAATAAATCGTTAAAAAAAGAACCGTTAGAACTTAAAATGAGCTCACAAAATGCTTCTTCGGCAATTTCCGTAAAAGTGAATGATTCAAATGCTTGTCCAAGATACTTGGCTCGTGTTATTAATAATGTCAAAGTGTCAGAATCTCCGGACTGGCTTAAACACAAACTCACAAAGTGCGGTTTAAAGCCAATTAATAATATTGTTGATGTGACAAATTATATTATGCTAGATCTTGGACAGCCAATGCATGCTTTTGATCTGCTAAAAATTAGTAGTGCATCAATCATTGTGCGCAAAGCAAAAAATGGAGAAGAAATTAAAACTTTAGATGGTGAACAACATAAACTAAAATCAGATGATTTGGTTATTGCCGATGAAGACACACCAATTGCTGTTGCCGGTATTATCGGCGGATTTAATAGCCAAATATCCAATCAAACGATAGACATTGTACTTGAAGCCGCGGAATTTGAACGGCGTATGATAAGAGCCAGTTCAAAAAGAATTGGCATCGCCACCGATGCAAGCTATAGATTTGAACGAGGTATTGATTCATCTTGTGTTGAATATGCCATAAATAAAGCCGCCAAGATGATGCAAGAACTAGCTGGCGGCACCATATTGTCCGGTATTGTTAAATTTGAGAGTGATAAAGAAGTAAATTTTGTCACATTCGATGAAAAAAAGATCAACAATTTACTGGGAACAAATTTGTCTAAAGATGAAATTGATTCAATATTGAGAAATCTCGGCTTTAAAGTCACCGGGGCAAGCTGCCAAATACCATCATGGAGACACGATATTAGCATTTGGCAAGATTTAGCAGAGGAAGTATCGCGCATTTTAGGTCTAAATAATATCAAAATGATGCCAATTCCCAAAAGCACACCAACTAAAAAATCTGATTATTATTATAAAGAATATTTAAAAGATATTTTAGCTTCTATGGGATATTCCGAAGTTTATACTTATTCCTTGCTGTCCGATAAAGATTTAGCTGAAGCGCAATTATCTGCTAAAGACCTTCTTGAGATTAAAAACCCGATGCAACCGGAAAATAAATATTTAAGATCCTCAATAATCCCCGGTTTGCTAAAGGCAGTGGCAAAAAACCCGACCTTTGATCCGGTATTGGTTTTTGAAATTGCCAACATTTTTAATAAAAAAAACGAGGAACCAAAACTAGCCGTAGTAGCTTCCGGTAAGAGCGCAAAAGAGAGCATAGAAACTTTAAAAAATAATCTGGGAGAGATTATCTCTGGCCTAAAAATCGAAATAAACGAGATCGGGCGTGAAGAGTTGTCAAGATTTAAAATTAGGAAGCCCTACACCTATGTTTTTGAATTTTCTTTGAAAGATATTTCAAAAAAAATGAAACTAAGCAATAAAGACCTTAAACTAAAAATTAACAAAGACAGCATTGTATACAGACCAATTTCAAAGTACCCTTCACTAACCCGCGACTTAGCTTTTGTAATCGACAGAAAGAAAAATTCAAAAGAGGTAAGGCATACAATATATCAAGTTTCAGAATCAATTAACCGAGTTGAATTGTTTGACGAATTTGCTTCAGACAAGCTGGGCAAAAATAAAAAGAATTTGGCTTATCATATCTATTTTCAATTGCCTGATCGTACAATGGATGACAAAGAAGCCGACGGCGTGGTTAAAAAAATTATTTTAGCTGTTGAAAATAATCATTCAGCTAAATTAAGAAAATAATACATGACAAATGTCAGAATCAACAAATTTTTATCCGATAGAGGAGTATGCTCAAGGAGAGGCGCCGATGAGCATATTTTGATTGGTGATGTTTCCGTTAACGGCCAAATTGCCAAGCTTGGACGAGTTATTGACCCCGAAGTTGATATAGTTAAGTTTAAAGATAAAAATATATCTGCTGAAATAATGGAAAAAAGAATTATATTTGCTTTCTATAAACCATCTGGCGTTATTTCAACTTTTTCAGCCGAAGAAAAACCAAATTTAATTTCTTATTTTGAACATTTTAAAGGATTAAAATATGCCGGAAGACTAGATAAGGATTCGGAAGGGCTGATGGTTCTTTCAAATGACGGGGACTTCATAAACGAACTTTCACATCCAAAATTCGAACACACTAAGGAGTATTTGATTTATGCAGAAGATGAAAAAGGGAACAAAGACCTTGAAACAATAATAAACAAGACATCAAAAGGGATCGAAATCGATGGAAAAGTTATGAAAATTCTTAAAATTGATAATTTTCAGCAATCCGGCAAGCGCTTAAAATTTACTGTTACTTTGGGTACGGGCTATAATAGACAAATTAGACGGATGTTTGCTAAAATGAATATTAGAATAGCTAAAATCGTAAGATTGAGAGTGGGTAAATTAAGTCTTTCAGAAATCAATCTTAAACCTGGCAAATATATTAAAATCGATAAAGAACAAATATTATGATAACAAAATCAATAATTTGTTTAGCCATAATATTCCGTTTGCTCTCGTTAAATTCCTTAGCAGACCGTTTTGACGGCGCAATTTATAAAGCCGAATCCGGCAATAACATCAGAGCAAATGCATCTTCTTATTCGTTGCCCCTGCCTTTTGTCTTTAAAAATCCTACTGTTGACAAATTTACTGAAAAACCAAATATCTCTGCCAAACACTATCTTTTGGCCGATCTTGAAACAAATACCGTTATTTTAAAAAGCAATAATAAAGTTAAAGTTCCTATTGCTTCTACAACCAAAATAATGACTGCGGCCGTCGTTTTAGAGAATTATAAACTAAATGATATTGTGACGGTATCGGCAAGTGCGGCTAGCCAGGCGGGGTCAGATGCTTTTTTAAGAGTAGACGAGCAAATTACAGTCAAGGAACTGCTTTACTGCTTGCTTGTAAAATCAGCCAATGACTCTGCTTTTGCGCTAGCTGAACATATGAATACTATGGAGCAACCGGGCACAGATACATTTGTACAAGCAATGAATTTGAAGGCAAGAAAATTGGGTATGAATGACACAAACTATCGCGATCCTGCCGGTTTAGATGTTACGGGCATGTCTTCCGCATCAGATTTATATACCATTACTAAATACGCGATGCAGAATGCCACATTTCGCCAAATGGTGGCGACAAAAGATTATGTGGCAAAAAGTGCCGACGGCCAAACATATCATCAGCTAGAGAACTCCAATCGTCTAGTAGGCGAATATAATTATCTCGGTGCCATCGGCGTAAAAACCGGTTATATGCCGGAAGCCGGCCATTGTTTGGTTTCAGCCGTTAAAAGAGACGGTCATACTTTAATTGGAGTAGTTCTTGACACTTCTGCGGATACGCCTACGGCATCAGCCGATGAGTCCAAAAAATTAATGGATTGGGGATTCCAAAACATTAAATGGTAATCAACACTCACTGATCTTATACACAGATAAACACAGATCTGTGCTTGATCAGTGTAAGAGATCTGTGAGTGTCTACGTCAATTTAATTTATTTCATGTTGCTCTCTTTGACGATCTTTTCCCAATTGTCGAGTGCATTTTTTGCCGCTTCTG
>Ga0315268_10002012_pt1 | contig 23212 bp, 29 predicted proteins | sample C1_top_MG_FD_204535 | JGI IMG/M metagenome (GOLD analysis project Ga0315268, IMG submission 204535) | Sediment microbial communities from Yellowstone Lake, YNP, Wyoming, USA - C1_top | ecosystem: Environmental > Aquatic > Freshwater > Lake > Sediment | place: USA: Wyoming | collected 2017-08-01 | reverse complement strand
AGTTTGTTAATTGTACTAACTGGGCTTTGATTACCTAAAGCCGAAACATCTGAGGAAAAAGTTGCTAAGTGATTGATTGCCTTATTGGCGGCAATGGTTGCGTTATAAATCGTCCCAGAAGCAAGAGATTTCATATACGCTTGTCTAGCAGGCGCACCCGCTTCTGTATAAGTAGGGTCTAATTGTTGTGCTAGAGATACAGCATCAGCACGGCTCATTCCTCCCGTGCCCTTTAGGGGACGAACAGAGAAATCTGTTGGTAAACGAGAATAATCTGTCAATCCTTTGATGGCTGTCGCCGTAAGTGGACCATATTTCTGTGTTATCTCTGCTAAAACTTGTTCTTGGGATTGTTTATCTACCCCGCCCATAGAAGACATTGTTGCTGAACTTACTATTCCAGTATTTCCACCCCCAGGTAGGCTATTTGATTCTGTTGCCATGTTGTGACGAACGGTCTCTGCAAGAGTTGCCCCTTCATGGGCTAAAGTTAAGGCGTCTTTTTTCTGTTGGAAATCTTCTTGTTCAACTTTGAAAGCTCTATCAAAAGCGTTTTGGTCAGCCGTCTGATTAAATTTAGCGACATCCATTTGATAATTACGATTTGCTGTTTCAGTAGCTACTACTGTATCGTGAAGTTTTTGTATTTCTTGTGCCTTGTCGTCAAGGAATTTAGTCTGTTTTTCGTAAGCCGAATTTATCATATCGTAGTCTTGTTTCATAAAGCCCATTCGTAGATTTGCCATTGTTCCCGCAGCTCGAGCATCAAGATTCATTACTCTTGCGGCAATATTTGAAGCAGTCTGTCCTGGAGTGTATTCCTGTCCTCCTCGTGCCGCCTCCATACTCATCGTTCCTGCGATAGATTGTTTTTGTCTTTCAAGTGATTGTTGAACTGAATTTATAAGAGCATTTTGGTCTGCGGAAAGTGGAAAAGTTCCATTCATTATCTGAGCTACTTGAGATTGAAATTGTGTTATAGCTGAAGTCTTTGCGTCAAGTATTTGATTTTGTGCTTGAGTGTTTTGGTCATTAGCAACTTGGATGTTATTAGCTGGTGTACTCCCAGTACCCACTGGAGTGCCCCCCTGAGGTGCTGTGGTGCCTTGTAGTGCACTTGTATCACCTGTTGGTGTAGAACCTAGTCCTGTTGTTGGTGCTGTAGCTTGGGTGTTGTTTACAGGATTTGTATTCTGTCCTGAAGTCAATCCTAGAGCGTAGTTCTTAGCATCAATCTCTGCCTTTTTCATGTCCATTCCTTGCTGTTGAAGTTTTAGTTGTGCTTTCTGAAGGTCGGACTGAGACTTGGCGTTGGCAGCATCGGCGGCTTGTTGACCAATTCTTTGTGTTTGAGATTCTAAACTTGCTATTTGTTGCTGATAGGCGGCATACTTTTTATTATAATCATCTTGTGCCGCATTTGAAGTAACTACTGGTGTAGTAGTTTTTGCTGGAGTAACGGTTGTTGAAGGTATTGAAGTTCCTCCCGTATTAACTGGCGGTGTATAAGTATTACCTTGATATGGATTTGTTGTTGTTGGGTTTGTTGCTGTATAAGTAGCACGCTCCGAAGGAGACAGTGTTGCTAACGCTGTATTATATTGCTGTTGTTGGGTTTGTCCTGCGTAAATTGAATTCATTTTAGTAGAATTAAGCTGTTCTTAACCAAATATACACCGCAACAAACGGTTGCATATTGTTCATGGCGGCGTTGCCTCCAGTAGCATTGACAGACGGCTGTGCAAAATTGCTTGATGTTGATGTGCTTCCATTACCTCCACCACCACTACTAACTGAACCAGTGTCATTACTAAGTGTATGCGTATGTGCCAATAACTCCGTACTACTCATCGCATGATTTTCTTCACCACCAGTATCTCCACCTGTTCGTGCTGTGAGAGTTAGGGTGAATGTTTGTGTGCCTGTGCCGTCACTTGAAAGAGATATGACTGTACCGTTCTGTGCATTGGCGAGAGATGAAGCGAGAGAGAATGTAAGAGCAGAAACTTTTACAATGTAATAAGTTGTATTATGTGTAAGTCCCGTCATCGCACCAGAAGGTGCAGAATAAAGTACAGCTTGACCCGTTTGAAACTCATTGTTAGCGGCGTTGGTAAGTCCTGTTACTGTAATGACATTTGAAGAACGAGAGGCGAAAGTTGCGACTTTAGTTCCTGTACCCGCACCGATAAGAACACGCCCTGCACCGTAAGCTGACCATGTACCGAAGCCAAAAGTGGTTGCAGGATTAGTACCTGATATTTCCATGTAAATGGAGTTGACTGGATATAGAGCACTTAATGCTTTAGTAACAGAACCAAGAGAGAGGGAATTATAATCCACCACTGGATTAGCTAATGTCACCGAACCTGAAGATAGGGTTGTGTTAGCACCAATAACAATAGGAGTAGAGGCAGAAGCTGGTGTACTTGTCAGTGTCACTATCCCATTCACACTTGTCGTAGCGGGAACTGCGCCCGATGACAACGCAGTATCAACATAACTTAAAATGTTTCCATAGAAGGCGGCATCATTTGAAAGTATAAAAATAGAAGCACCTGCGTGGGTTTTTGTAATACCTGAAGTACCTGTATAAGGAGAAATGAATAGGACATGTTTAACACCAGTTAATGTAGCGGTTCCGTTTGCATTTTGAGTAATGCCTGTGAAAGAAATAGCTTCTTCTTGAGTTCCGTTCCCAGGTTCAAGAGTACCAAAACCAACATCGCCAATGTCTGTAGTTGTAATCGCTACCCCATCAATTCCTAACATTGATTGAAGTGTAATTGTTGTATCACCGATTGTTGCACCACTACCCGATAAACTAAACTTCTGAGCCTGAACGAATTTTACGATAGCCATGTTGATAATTTTCTAGCGTTCTTGGAAGTAAATTTAATAACATTATACCACATCCTGTAAAATACCTAAACTATTAAAGTAACATTCTCGTATACTATTATTTTTCGTTACGGCTCCACGAGCTAAATCAAACTTTTTATGACAAGAAACACATAGCATATAGAAATTATCTCTACCCCGTATATATTTTTTTGTTCTTGAAGCCCATTGAAAGTTCTTACTCTTACCAGAACATGGAAAAACAAATACTCTCTGTTGTTTATTATCACATTGTACTGCTTTACCATAGTGATTTCTTAACCAAGCATGAACAGATTGATACTGAATTACATTTTGCCATTTATTAGATAATTCCCTAAACTTTCCAACCTTAGATTTAACTCCACACTCAAATGAACAATTCTTCCTATATCCACTTTTCCACGCCTTCATAGAACAATTTGCAGGTCTAAAAAACACCTTTTTACATTGTTGACACTTTTTTGATACTGGTTTATACATATTGACTTAATTAAATTATTATGTTATAATCATTCTGTAATGTAACTGTTTTTAGTAGCAGAAGGGATTGCATTACTACCAAAAGCTAGTAATTGAAATTGTTGGTCTGTTCCTAAGATACTAAAACTAAATTGACACTCATAAAAATCATATCTAGGGAAAGTTTTTATCACACGGAATTTTGCCGGAAGTCCTGTAAGGTTTGCGGATATTGTATTGCCTCCAGGTTGACTACCAAGGGGATATTTTCCTAAAGAGTTATCTGTTTGTGAAGGGTCAAGTATTTGAGAATCATCGCCTTCCAAAGAGAAATTCTGTTGAACGAGATTAGTATTCATATCGTAGTTAATCTGACAAGTTAAATTTGTGTTCGGGGAAATATATCCCTCAATAAAGAATTCATTTTGATTCTTTAGTGTTGTTCTAGTTCCAAAGTTCTGATATGAAAAATTTGCCACACATAAATATTGATTTCCTGACGCAGTTGCTGTCGCTCGGTCTGAATATCCTGTAAACAACTGATAACTTTCAGATGTGTTAAACGAGTGTCCGTACAATTCACCATTAACTGTATAAAACCGTGTTACGGGAATTGTTTGAGGTGCTTCCCAACTTTTGGTCGTTAGAGAGTACATTAAAATCACTCCACTTAAAGGGACGGAGACCAGTAAGTAGTACCTCCAATAAAAGACATGACCGCCCGTAAAATCGTAAGCGTCAAAGTCAAGCTTTATACTGTCCGATATGTTTGTTGTTTGTGGTGTCCCTAATATTTGGTCAACACGACCCAAGATGTCAAAGGTTGGTTCATGTGTAATCATTATGACATTGTTCTTCATCTTTCCAGTAAGTCCTTGAGACTGTGCGCCTTGTCGGGGATTTGCCTTCAATGGTTTAACTTCAAATGTCTCTTATGTTGTATTGACAAGTGATGAGCCATTCCATACCGAGGTTTGTGACTGAGTTAATTTTGTCTGATACCAAAAGTTCTTTCCTGCGGAAAAATACATGAAATCTTCTTGAGGAATTATCGCAACCATATTGTCGTCTAGGTTTCCCGTCATTCCTTCTCCCGGAAGTCGTCCCGCACTAAATCCGTAATCTTTATAATTGTTTACTTTAGAAACATAAAATGTCGGAGAGGTCAGTGAACCTAGGTATATTTGATTGGTTAAAACTGAAATAAGTCCAGGAGTAAATGTGGAACTTATATTAGACATTGACGATAGCGCCGTCGTAACAACTTTCTGATATGCCACATCATTTGCACTTACATTACCAGTTGGGTCGGGAGTTACGCCCGTAAAAGTCTTTGAAGAAATCCCCGTGTAAGTGTAGTCTATATTGTTTATGGTAATTACCTTATTCGCTGATGCGTAAAATCCTGTAGTGGCGATAGTTTTATTTATTACAATAGTATTTGAAGTTGTAGATGTTACTAAATCAAAAGCCCCATTCCATTCAAAAATATTAGAAGTTCCATTAACAAAAAGAGTAACTCTTAATAACTCTGTAGTATCCCAGAATGAAGTGAAGTTATATGAAACTGTGGTTAGAGATGACAGAAGTGTTTGCCACTGTGCATTTCCACTTGAATCTGTATATCTAAATTGCAACTTTCCGTCATTGGCGGCAGAGGTTAAAAATCCTGCTCTTAAATGAACCTCACTATTACCTTTAGTATTCCAATCAAATGATGAAACTATTGAAGCATTAACAGAAGATTTCGCACCGTCCATTGCATATCCTTTTCTGACTTGTAGTCTTTCAGATACATTTGAAAGAATATTTTGCGAACCAACAACAAGGACACCTGGAGGTAAGTTGGTTATATCTTCTCGATTCCTGTAAGTATGGGGAAACTTGTTGACAATAGAAATTTCCCTGACGATTGCTTGACCAATCCTCTTGCTTTTAGTGAACGCCATGCCTTGTCCTGCTTGTGGTGTAGCCATATATTAAATTCCCCATCTCTTTCCGAGATATTTACCAAATCCACCCTTAACCGCTTGATAATAATTTGCTCTGGGTTTCTGAACCTGTGATTTAATCATTGAGGTGTAACGAGTTTTTGCTTTTTGATACTCTTGACCAAAGAAATTGTCATCAAAAAACAGTGATGACAAACCTTGAACCTGTTGGGTGGCATAGAAAGCTAACAAATTAAAGTATAAATTATAACTATCAGTATCTAGGTTTATGAGGTCTGAATTGTCTAAAACTGTTTCTTGAAAAGCTCCAGTTGTAGCGTTTCGAAATAAATACTTTGAATAATACTCAAGTGTCCTATAAAGACCCATGTTTGAGATGATGTTGTCTACTTTAATCCCAGTTTGATTTGCTGTGACTGTTACCAAAATATCTATATAAGCTATTGCCGTTACTGTTGGAGACCCGACTACAGTAGCACCAAGCCAATCAGCTCTAATTAAGTTCCAACCAGTAGTAAAGGCGTTCCCATCATTGGTCGTTGTGAGTGTACGAGTATAATAAGCAGAAGAACTTGAACCCCAACGAATTGAAGTAGATGTTAATTGTGAACCTGTTGGTAAGTAGAGATAATAAAATAATGAAGATTGATTTAAGTGAGAACTCATATCAAGTGTTGAAGAAAGTGTTTTAGATATTGAACCTGTCCCCGTAGTTACATCAAAAGAAAGAGAGCCAGAACCAGAAGCAAAATTAACATTGTCTTCTGAAAGATTTGATGCGGTACTGTTGGCAGTCCAACCAGTTGTCGCTTCACATGTATCCAATACAACCCCTTGTGGAAGTGATGTGTCATTTATTCTTATAGTTTTAACAGCGTTATTAAATTGAATTGTAAACTCTGATGGTGGGTAGAATTTATTCTTATCAATGTCAAAATCCTGATTATAAGTCTGAGAAATTATCTGCCCTGCTGAACGAATATATTGTGGAGAGACGTCAATAATACGATTACCTTTTAAGTCGGCGGGACAAGCGTAATCCCACACCTGATTAAATAATGGTGTAGTAGTGAGGTTTTTTCTAACTGTTTCAATTGGGTCTGTATCTAAAAGTAATTGACGGGCAGTACGATTGTGAAGATTGTTCAAACCTTGAACTTTATTTAAGTTAGTCCCATGAAGAACCCCAGCTAAATCTGCGTTTACTTGTGTAATCGAATATGACATTTTGGTTTAATTACCCTATTGATAATGTGATATCAGAGTTTCCCCCAACAACTACCGTCAATCCACTTTGAAATTGTGCATCATAAGTTAGGGTTGAGCCGATTACAGGTGAAGCCGCAATTAGAGCTATACGAGTTCCAGTTACATCTAAGCCATCATAAAGGGCGATACCTGAAGCCGCTGTAGTATTTATGACTACGGTATGAAGTGTCCCTGGACCATTTGTTACAAGTGTCGTTCCACTTGCTGAGACATTCTTAAACGAATATTTTGGAAATGCTGCCATTTTATTTTTTATTAATTAATAATGACCACCCAATCCACTCCGAAGAATGGACTGAAGGTTACTACTATGACGTTGCTAAACCCCGGGCACCAACAACACCAACATAATCAACCGCAACTACTTCCTCACGGAAGTTAGCTTGATAGAGATATGTTCTGTTATTTGAATAACCCCATGGGCGAAGGAATGTTTCAATTCCTTGTCTTACGATACGCTTAATACCTGTATTTCGTCCAAGTAAGAACCATGCTGTATCTGAACCACCCGCACTGTTTCCAATGTAAGGAGTTGAATAAACACGGTATCCGTATGCTGAACGGAATACGTTTATAGCGTTTGTACTAACATCACCAGCAAGAGCAGAGTCTGAAAGTTCCAATGCCAACTTTATAAGAGATGGTGGAACAAGGAGAACCTGAGGCTGTTGACCCAAGACAACACCAGTCTGGTCAGGCTGTACTGCAAGAGCAGTAATAGCCGCGTTGAGAGATGTTGAACTTAGTACGGTTGTTGCGGCGGTAATATCATAAAGACTATTACTGTAGAAAGAACCGTTAAGAAGTGCGTGGTTACCACAAAGAGCGATACCATCAGCTGTCAAGGTTGTGGTGAAAGCACCACGGAAAATCTTGAAAGCATTTTGGTCTGCTGTAACACGAGCCTTCAATGCAAGGTCTTGAACTGTGCGTGCCCAAACTCCGTGCATATTGTCATCGAAAAGGTCCTTCGATAATTCCACAGATTCTGCAAAGTCCTTAATCTGAGTTGTGATTTTATTCGCAACCTTAGGGACTGATGAGGGAACTGTCTGTGATTCTGTGATAATCGAGAACAAATTAACACCACGATAGACCTCTTCGATGTCGAAAGACTTATCGGTTGTCTCTTGGCGGAAAATCATTGCATTTCTGCAATTTGTCATTACGGGATTTGAATCCTCGTAATTAAATTCCTGAAAGAATACTGAGTCAAGTTCCGTACGAACAATGGCTAGATTCTGAGCTTCGTTAAACATTGATTTATTAGTTCTACTAAATGTGAAGATTATAATAATTCACCATGATAGAACCGAATTAATACTAATAATATAGCGTTCTTATTAGCGTTTAGAAGTTGTAACCCACACCCTTACGGATTGAGAAACGAACTTTTCCTGGATACTTTGTGATATCAAGTGATTCAACGGTGAGACCGTTTCCAGTCGCATCTGTTGCCTTAATATAATAAGTTCCACCAACCTGACTTGCACCTACTCCCCCAATGTGGTCAAAAACTACACGAGAACCAACTAACGCATCATAAGTAATCTGTGAAGTTGCAGGATTACCGAAATATGTTGCGGTTGCTTGTGTTGAAATCAAGTAAGTTATTGGTGCGTCTACTGGAATAACAGAAACTGAACCATTAACTGCACCCGATGTTGATTCATTAGAAGTTGAACCTGCAATACCAACAAGGTATTGGTTAGATAGACTTCCATAACCAACAATGACAGGCATTGATGATGCTGTTACTGAGGGGTAACCTGCACCAAGAGCCTTTGACACTGGTTCACCCGAAAGAAATGTTGGTACTGTTGCCGCTGTGACAACGGTAAAATTTCTTTCACCTGGATATCCATGACCATTTTCGTCAGAATATACCGTTATATCGCCTAAAGCCATTTTTTTATAAGTTAACTAATAATTATTTAGGCATTTGATTAACCTTTTGCATATTCTTTTTTAGAGTTTCTATCTTCTTGTCGTCATAACCCTTTGCACGAAGTGCATTAAGCTGTTCGTTAGAAAAATAGTTATCCATTTTACCTTCTGGTTTGTCCTCATTAGAACCTTGTGCAGAAGTTGAAGAAATTTGCGAACGATTTTTCAGTGCCGTTTCAAGTTCTTTATTTCGCTTTAAGACAGCTTTTAGGGCTTGGTCTTTTTCAGCTTGGAGTTGAGCTTCCTTAGTTGAAAGTAATTTTTCGGTTACTTTCCTATCTATAATACTCTCCATGTCTTCGGAAGAATTATTATCCAAATCATTCTCCTCAGGTAGTTTTCCTTTAGCTTTGAGCATACCCTTTCGGTAATTTTCTCGTTCTGTTCGGACTTCTGCCAACTCGGCATCTTTCCTAGCAAGAACAGCTTCATAATCTACCTCTGTTGTAGTTGGAGTTACAACGGTCTCTGTAGAAGTTGCAGCAGACTCTACCTTTATTTCAACTGCGGGTGTTTTGTTTTCCATTTTATTTTAATACGCTTTAATTCCTTTCGGGAACAAGGCACCACGACTCGTTTGCGTACGCCTAGATTATATTAAACAAAAAACTACTCTTTCGAGTAGCTTTGTGAAGAACCTGATGCCAGAACGCTAATTAAGACATCAGGTACTTCGCGAAGATACCCGATATTTAGCGTTCTATAAGTTTTCAAAATTACAATAAAAACATTATACCATATTTCAAAGTCAAGTGCTATTTCTTTTCCTTATTTAGAATCAATCGAATAATAGAATTCTGTAAGTCAAGAGCATAGAATATTGTTTTGCCTGTATTTAAGTCTTCCATTTTTACAGACTTGTTCCAACCCCTTTCAAGAGCATTTTCCTTAATAGTTCCATTTATAAGTTTCCAAAGTGTAAAACCTTCAAGTGCTTTTGCCTCGGATATTAAAACATTTAACTCTGGTTGACTAATGGGTTTTCCCCCGATACTAATTACCCCTTTATCCACAGTTATTATATCTTCTAAAACAACGGCATTTAGAAGTTTTCTAAACAAAAAGTTAATTAGTCTTTGCTTCATACTATTTACCCATTATCTCATCAATACTAATTGTTCCTACCAGCTCCTTATCTTTCTTACTTAATAAATAACCATCAATATATCTAGGAAGTTCTGTTGCGTAAGTTAAATCTTGAATACTTACATCTTTAATTAAATTGACTAATTCAACATATCTATTATATTCTTTTTTTTGTTCTGGGTCTTTTAAGTCAAAAACCGTTTGTAATTTAGCAACAATTTCAGGAGTAATCTGCACGACTGTTGTGGTGTTTCTTCGTGAATCATATACACCATTTATTAAAGCATTAAATGCTTGAAGAAATACTTTAGAATAACCAATTGTATCGTTAAGACGAACTAGATAAGGAAATATTACACCCTTAATCAAAGCTCGTCTTCGGTCAGCGTCTTTTACTAATTGAATATCACTTACAATATCCTTTTTACTTTTTACTTTTCTTAGAGATTTTTTTGACATCTGGTTGTGGATTAGCGTTTATAATAGGAATCTTTTTTGGATTCAATTCATCAACTACTTTAGCTACAACTAAATCAAATAGTTTATTGAAATCCGTTTCCTCTGAAGTAAGATAAGTTTTCATCTTATCAGTAGTTAGATGTGAAATGTCCTCGGGTGTTACGCCATCTGTCTCTATTTTTCCATCATTTACAACTGTATTTGATGAGCGTGGAATGTTAAAAAGTGTACGAATTTTGAATCTCACTTCGTTTGGAAGCGAGACCCATGTGTGGAGATTAAGTAATGGATTCATTTGCGTTCTTGTTAGCGTTTTAATAAGTCTTTATTATATCACATCTACGGCCGTGAGTCATTAAAAGGATTTGATGATGTATATTCTCTTGGGGTACCCGGAGAGAAAACTCCTGGATTCCTAAGGTTGTGTCCAACTACTAAATTACCATTTGAAACAACTGGTTCTGTAGTAAAACTAGTCGCTGTTGGTGAGGTTGCGTTACTACTATACTGATAATCACAAGTTAAAGTTTTTGATGTTGCCATTTTAGTTTAGATTATTACCCCTTGGTCTGTGTCTGCTACCAATCTACCATCTAAAATAATCGTTTCGACCACACGATTTGCTTTAGGGTTATTTTTATCTGGTTGTGTTTTAACTGTCCCGCCTGTTTTCTTTGCCATGTTATTTTGTTAATTTATAATTTTGCCATTGAAGGTTGTTTTGGTAATCCCATACCTTTCATAGATTGAAGTGGGGAAGGTTGTCCTTGTGGGCTTGGCTGTTGTTGTGATTGTTGCTTTTGAATATAATCTTCTGGTTTCTTAACATCTTTATAAGCACCTAGTAAGAAATCCTTGAATAGTAATTCTTGGTCAGCTATTGGATTTTGAATTGCCCTATCATACAATTCCAATTTCATTGCTCTCTCAAGGTCATCTGAACGAGGGTGAAGTACATCCGGCGAGATTACAATCTGATATTTTAATTCTCGGAATAACTTAGGATTAACTTTATACAATTCAGTATTAGTTTCCTTTTCGGTTTTTAGTATCTTATATGAATTTTTAAGGGCTTCTTCGCCGGATATCTCGCCATCTGGAACATCATTAGTAAATTCAATCTTCTTTTTTCCTAATTTACCTTTCCCTTTTACTAAGAAAGTTTTATAAACCAATTCCGCATCATCAGTAATCTTATCCACGTCTACAATAGTTAAATATTGAATAATGTCACCTATTCTAAGTCTACCATATTGACGGACGAATTGTGCAATCATTTTTATAAATAGTCCAAGTACCGTGTTAGCGTTTTGCTCAAGTCTTGAAATTTCATATGCAGTAGTTCCTGATTGGGCTTGGTCTCCTTGCATTATGGGCTGTTCTGAAGTTTCCGAGATAGACTTCTCTACCTCCATAAGTGTGTCCATTCCAGCTTTAAGATTCGTTGACAACTGAACCGCGTTAAGTTTAGAATTTGGGTCTGAAAGTGTTGTAACTCCACCGGGGACTATAACATCTGAACCAATGGTCTCTGAACCAATATTTATCATTGGTGGAAATACATTTAAGTAAGTTCCATCAATAATCATTGGATACAAAGTGTTAATTATGTTTGCGTCTTGTTGCATCTTAAACGCAAGAGATTTGTAATAAAAACATTTTCCTTCATCCATCAACTCATATCCAAATTTAATGAATGGATATAATTTATCTTCTCGTGGATTTGGGTTGTCAAAATCTGTAAGAAGAACTGCATTAACCATAATTAACTTTAAGTCCATCTTCTTATTCCAATATATAACTTCTTCCACTGATTCGGTGCGCATATTGTTATCATATACTTCATAAAAAGAAGTATTAGCATCATTGAAAATAATCTGAACACCTGGTTTAACATATTTCCAGTTAGGCATATATCCATATTTTGTAGAAGCCAAGTCATACCCAATTACACGCCTCCAAATCACCCAACCTTGTTTTTGAATATCGTTCTCATAGAAATTCTCAATATACAATTCATCTACAGGAACAGAATAATCCTTAAAACATGACAAATCATCATCGAGCATCTTTTCTACTATCCATTTATTCTTATCATCTTTTTCCCTTTTAACATTTCGATATACTTCACCATATTCCGTATAAGTAATTGATGCAGGATTGAAAAGCGCAGAAATGGTTGAATTCATCGAAGTTTGAGAGTAGTTTGATTGTTCTGCCGCCCACTCTATCAAATCTTCCATTACTGTTGCGGCATCATTTTGTGCGTCGGACTGTGAATTGTATGAAAATATTTTAGGAAAAATAAGTTTTGCCGTTGCGTGAGCGGCAATACTGATACACTTGTTTCGGACTATTGGACGAATTGCATTTGACCTCCAACCATTAATCAAATCACCTTCAGGAGATTCGCCATTATTAGGTTGATAAGTATTAAATGCCATTTGGTCAATCATCATTCTTCCAATAACTGACATATCGTTAAATTCCCTTCGTGGTTTGAACATTGTTTGATACCCTAAAGTAAAATGTCTTATCAACATTGACCTAACTTCTTTTTCTTCTGGTGTAGGAGAATAAGCTGAAACATTTAATTTCTTTTCAATAGCTTCTTTGGGGGTCAACCGAATATCACACCACTCTCCACTACCTGAACTCTTTATTATTAAACCCATTGGAGTCTTTTCTAGCGTTCTATTTTTAATACTTCAAAATAAATCATTCGAGTACTTTTTTGATTGTCTTCATTATACCACACTATTTAATACGAAAGTAGTTGAGTTTTGTTTCGTAGTTTTCTTTAAGTAGTTTGTCAAATTCTTCTGCCGACATGGGTTCAAATACATTCATATTTGGTACACGAGACATCATCTCTAAATCTTCGGGACAAGAATGGGTCAATCCTAAATTTGGACTTGTATCATAAACATTAACCCCAACAAAGGTTCCTTTTAAGTTTTGGAAACCAAAATCATCACGAATTTGCTCATAAGCTCTAGCAACTAAGAATGGGGATATCGTGTGGATAATTGGTATAAAACCAGCCATAGCCAAACCCGCAGCCATTCCGACCATTGTCTGTTCAAGTATTCCTACGTTGTATATTCGTTTAGGATATTTAGCAAAAACATCTTTGAATGCAAACACACCAATGTCACCTAAAAGAACGATTACTCGTTCGTCCTTATCCATAAGTTCCATTACAGTTTTAGAGAATTGAGAGCGCATTTTTATAATCTTGTTCTGATAATTTTTTATTGTGCCATTCGTTTGTTTGCATGAATGGAATACCATTACCTTTTATGGTATTTGCAACAACAACCTGTGGTATTCCATTTTTTATGGTAGGGTATGGAAAATAAAAGTTGCTACTTTGTTCGTGTGCATACCAACCAAATGCTTCAAACTTTTTTACTAAACTCCCTGTACTTAAAGCCCTTTCCGAAGATTTGTTCTGGTCTACAATTACAACTAAGTTATCTAGTTTATGATGTGGGGCAAATAAAGCACTCTCCCATGTTGTCCCCTCATTGCACTCCCCATCTCCAATTAAACAGAATACTCTGCCAAGTTCACCCTTAATCTTTTTAGCCATAGCAAGCCCTATTGCCATAGGTAATCCGTGTCCTAATGACCCTGTAGAGGCTAAAATTGCCCCACCACGCTTCGGATGTCCCCATAGCTTCTCTGACCAATCTAAAAGACCTTTTTCTTCTAGTACAGCGTATAGAGCCATGCACCCATGACCCTTTGAAAGGATAAACTGGTCATCCTTGGTCATCACTTTGTCATAGAGAGTCCAAACTATATCTAAAATAGAGAAGGCGGACGGAATATGTCCCATGCCGTCTCGGTATGCTATTTCAAGTATTCTATTACGAAGTTTATTTATCATATAGGTTTCCACGCAAGTATACTATACCCATCTATTAAAAACGAACCAATACCTGAGCGACGAGATTCAAGTATTTTAACCTTACCCTTCTTTTCTAATTCTTCAATATAATCACGATATCCCCATAGATAGTTCCTTTTCTTCATATATTGGATTGAAAGATAGTCTAATAATTTAGTTGAGTCTAAATATTCAGGCATTGGTTCAATGTGAACAACAATAGATGGTTTTGATTTTAATAAATAATTAACAAACTTCTTAAAATTAGTTCCAGTTTGTTCAAGTGCCGCTACGGTAATAACGCCAGTAGTACAGTCTGGGTTATTCATTTTTATAACTTCTGGTGGATTAAAAAAATCAAAGTTCCATGAAGTAAACCCCATTGAATTAATTATCTTATTAGATGATTTTGTCCAATCAGCGCCAATTAAGAATGCCTTAGGATTTATTTCCTTTATTCTCCACAGATTATGCCCAGTTCCACAACCAAACTCAACAATTTGTTGTTTATCTTTTAAGTATTTCTTTGCCAACTTATCAACAATTGAATAAATCATATTTTGTTCATAGGTTTTAGATAAACCTCTAACAAACTTTCCATTTAATCGTTGGATAGCATACTTGCCAAAGTATTTCGGTGTAATGTTACCAGACTCAAAGTTCTCCCCCCAACCTTTTTCCCATTGTTTTTTCCGGTGGGCACCAGAAAAAGGCACAGACTTGTCTAGCAATACTTCAAGTATTTGAATAATGGCTTGCTCTTCTTCTTTCTTAGATAGTGGCTGGTATTTCATCTTCGGGTTTATATGGTTCGGTAGCCGCCTCAAGTAAAATAGAATCTTTAAGAACTTCAAATGAGTGAATAGTATTACGATTAATTATGACACAATCTCCTTCAAATAACCAATCACGAGAGACCCTTGCGTCTTTATGTATCCCTTTAGTCGTTAGCACTCCTTTACCTTTGAGCATGAAAAATATCTCATCTTTATTTTTATGATAATGGTTTCCGAGCGGTAACTTATCTTTCACTAAAATAGCCTTAATACTTTTAATGGGAAAATCCTTTACCCATTCCATAAGTATTCTTCTGCTATCTTCGTGTTTATATACTTCAATTGGATTCATTTAATTCTTCATCACACATCCAAGCTATTAAAGTCTTAAATGTGTATTTAGGTTTCCAATTGATAAGCGAGCGGGCTTTACTAGAATCTCCCAACAACAAATCAACTTCGGCGGGTCGTTTGAGGTTATCATTAAAATCTACGTATTGTTTCCAATCACCGAGTCCAAGATACTCGAATGTCTCTTTGACAAATTCTTCAACACTATGTGTTTCACCAGTAGCAATGACAAAATCTTGAGGCTCTTGAGAGGTAACGAATTGATAAATTGCTTCCATGTAATCGGGTGACGCCCCCCAATCTCTTTTACTATCAAGATTCCCAAGCGTAAGCCTTTCTCTTTTACCTTGTTTGATTTCAACCGCTGCTTTGACGACTTTCTTCGTAACAAACAACTCTCCTCTGCGTGGTGATTCATGGTTGAATAATATTCCGTTATAAACTTTCATTCCATACGATTCACGGTATGACCTTCCGATTGAAAAAGCATATACTTTTGCACACCCATAGGGCGAGCGAGGATAAAACGGAGTATTTTCATTCTGCGGAATAGTTTGAACCTTTCCAAACATTTCACTACTTCCCGCTTGATATATCTTTGCGTTAGGGCAGTGCTGTCTACATGCCTCTAGGATTCGTATAAAGCCTAATCCTGTCACATCTCCTGTGTATTCAGGTATGTCATACGAAGCTCTTACATCTGATTGTGCCGCTAAATTAAAGATTAGGTCTGGTTTAACATCAGCAATAACTTTATTCACAGACGAAGCATCCGACAAATCCATAAGATGGGTGGTGACGCTCTTAATTATCTCTGTGATTCTCTGTGTATTAGGATTAGATGCACGGCGCATAGTTCCGTGGACTTCCCAACCATTTTCAAGTAAAAGTTCACACATATAACTTCCGTCTTGACCAGTAATTCCTGTAACAAGTGCTTTGGCTTGTCTAGATGGTTCTTGTAATTGTGCGTTAATTAAACTCATATAATTGTTTTTGATATTCTATCGTTCTTTTAAGTCCTTCGTCTAGCGACACAAAGGTTCTAGGAAATTCAGTTAAAGTTTTAGTCATATCTAATTTGACATCAGTGGGCGCACCAACTAATCCTATTGATGTGCCCCATATTACATTACATTTATTTATATCCCCAATCTTTTGTGCTAAATCCTTAATTGATATTGTTGAATTACCCCCAACATTATAAACACAATCCTTACCTTTGAATAATATGTCCAGCATCATATTAACAGCATCATCTACATAACAATAGGTTCTGATTGCCGAACCGTCATCTAGCAAGTTTATATCACCTTTCAACCCCTTTTCTATCAGTTCATTTATAACCCTAGTATCATATTTCTTTGTCCCTGGGCCGTAAGCAAGAGCAAGACGAGCAATCTTCACATCATAACCTTGTTCCTTGTAAGCCATACAGATAGCTTCACCACAACGCTTACCTTCGATATAACAAGCTCTAGGATGTTGAGGGGTGGTAGTTCCTATATCTGTTTCTTTGTGGGGAGATGGAGCGCCAGAGTAGACTTCAGAGGAAGATATGAAAAGAATTTTACCGCCTTTCTTAACTTTTCTTATAAAATACGATAATGAATTAGTGTTGATTTCTATAGTTCTAACTTTATCTTTACCAAACATCTGCGGTTGACCATAACCAGAACCATAAATCAGGAAGTCAAATTCCTTTTCAAGAATAACCTCGTCGCACTTTACTTTAGTAATCTCAACGTCAGGATAATCCCTCTCCAACACTTTGCAGATGTTAGAACCAACCAGACCATATGCACCTGTAATTAAGAGTTTAGACATTAGCGTTTTATTATTGATTCCCAAAATGTTTTAGCAGAGTAAAGCTCTTGTGTTTTTTTGCAACCGGCATTTGCAATGAGTAAGCGTTCTTCTTCATGCTCTAAATAATACCTTACCTTCTCTAACAAATCAACCTCAGTTATCCACGGAACATAATCAACGAAAGGTGTGTATAACTTAGCTAACTCCAATGATTCCTGTTCAAGTAACATCGCACCACAAAGTAATGCTTCAAAAGGGCGAGCATTCACAACATTCATTCCTCTGGCTTGTGAAAATGACAGAGCAAGTTTGGCGCGCTTATACCTATCAGCATATTCTTCTGTGGTAAAGTGGTCACCACCTTCTGACCCACCGTGAACTAATTTAACTTGATTACTTAAAAGGTAATTCATATATTTTTGACGTTCTTCTCGTCCATATCCATACGAACCAGAAAATACAATATCAATATCTCTTACTTTGTTTGGGTTATTGAACACTCGTGGGTCTTTAGGGACATGCATATATATATATCCCATTCTATCTGCAATGGACTTATTTGCAGTACACACAATTTTGAACATAAAAGGTTCAAGTGCTTTAGCTAATAGTCTCTGTTCTTCGGCTTCTAGGTCACCCCATATTGATATGATTGGTACTTTAATATTAGCAATAGTGTCTAGCGCAATAACTGTTGGGTCTGACGATGGGTCTTTATAAATAACTAACACAACAAAATCAGGCTTAATCTGGTCAATAGATTTCAATAACCCTTCATCGCCTCGTTTACCATAATGATACCAGTATTTATCAAAATGAAATCGTGCTACATCAGCCAATCCTGTTGCCTCAAGTGAAGCCCAAATGTTTCCTTCCCATTCAGATAGTCCCATCTTAGGTACACCGGCACAATAATAATCACCAACAAATAATACAATTGGTTTTCGTCTAAATGATTTGAAGCGTCCATCTTCAAAGTAATTAAATAGCACCCGTGCTTCAGGAACATAAACTGGTGTATGTTTAGCTATAACTTCAAGAATAAACTTGGCATCTCCGGGAATGTTGGCGGTTGAATCATCAAATCCATATCTAAAATCTTTAAGTATCTTTCCTTTAATAATTAATTGTTCTCCCCCAACCTTTGCAACCTTCATATTATCTGGATGCGCAACAAGTAAATCAATCCCGTCTTCAAAGTGATAAGTTTTCTTTTCCCAATTATCCCATACGCCGTGTTTAGCGGGAACATCGTTACGTTGCATTGAAACACACACTACATCTTCGTTAGGTATCTTATCAAAGAATCCCTCCTCAACTGAGTCATCATCAGGCAATATCATATATTGAGTTTCAGGGTCTAGTCCCCCGTCTATAAAGGCATTGAACAACCTATTACTAATACTCTTCTTGTCTTTAATGGGATAACGTTTAACTGTTACCCAAGAAGGAAAATCATACACTGGTTCATCATCAGATTGTAAGATAACCCAATCACACTTACCCTCGTAGACTTTAATGAGAAGGTCTTTATTTTGTATTCTACTAAATGGAGTTATGACAGTAACCATGAGCTGGATTGTATTTTATCTCCCCCAATTCCTAATTTCAAATTGATTCTAAGTTTATTAATTATATCTAATTCAGGAATATTGTCCATTGTGCTATCCCCACCTTTGACAAAGATATTAGGTCTTACCATTTCAAGTGTTTTACATATTGTCTTGTCAGTGTCAATTGAAAGTATAACTTCATCAACACACCGTAATGCTTTAATTATCACACATCTTTCAATTTCATTCATAAAAGATTTTGAACCTTTTAATTTAACTTGTTCATCATTATTTACAATAACAATTAAGTGTCCACCAAGTTTACTAGCTTCTTCAAGAAGTTTAATATGACCGACATGAAGTGGGTTAAAATATCCTGAAGTACATACTCTAATCATGTTTGAAATATCCCCGATTAGCTCCACCGACATGGGAAGGTACATATTGTTTAGCAACAGTCTTATTTAACTTCAAGAGTGAAATTATCGCATAACAAATAGCGTCCATTGAATGTTTGAATGTATGTTCTGGCTCGTTCAATATCTTTCCATCCTTATCGGTCATCCATAGAAAGTTACGATACTCATGAATAATATTTGTCGACTGCTTCGTCATTGAGATACGCTGGTTCTGAACCATTTGAATACCATGAACAACAGAATCTTTTCCCTTCTCCGCCCCAAGTATCTGTAACCCATAAGAACGTAATTCGTCTATTGATTTTGGTTCCGCTGAATCGGCAATAACTAAGGCAGACTTCTCTTGATTTAAGACAATATCTGCAATAATTTTATTGCTCATCCCTTTTCGGTATGCAAGCTCATGAACAATATAACCACCGTTGTAATAATACACAGAAACAATAGCTGTTGGGTCGTTAGTATAACCAAAGTCTATTCCATATCGTTCTAAGCGTGCCTCATGAGGAACTTCATCAATAATCGCCCAATCTCTATAAATCTTTCCTTCAACTTCGCCAAGTTGTCCAAGACCATACACTTGCCACCAACCTTTACGATTAATGCGTTGTTCAAGTGAGTCAACTATAGATTTATCTAATGCTTCATTATCTTTATAAGTAAGTATCAGGTGGTCTACATCAGTACGCTTTCCTAATACATCAGTGTAAAACCAAAACTCATTCGTCGGGTTCCAATCTAAAAAGATAAACTCTTTTGTTCTTATTTCTAACTGTTCAAATGATTCAAACGGGGTGTTATTAGCTTCATTAATAAAAAGTCTATCTCGTCTCGGGCCTCTTACTTTTCTTGGTTGGTCAATAGAAAAGAACTCAATCTTACTTCCTGTCTCAAATGTATATGTAAAGTCTGATTTATTCCACCGTGAATCAACAAAGTAATTATGCTGTTGCATTACATTAAGAAAGTCTAATATCGCTCCACGCTTCAAGTGCGGTAATGATTCAGAGACAATGGAGGTTATAGTTGGTTTCTCATCTCCCTGCGCCCTATCAATCAGATAGAGAATAATACTAACAGTTTTTGAGGCTGATGAGCCACCCTGAATAGCTCTAATACGTTTATTCAGGTTTCGTATCTTGTTTGTTGCCGTTGTTATTTGAAACATTTGAGAATAACGGAATTGGTTTACCTGCCGATGTTATATCACTTTTTGTATCTGGCATACCCTCTGCCATCTTCCAAACTAAATCTTCATCCAATGATTTAAGGAACTCAATTTTCTCTTCATCAGGTAATGATTCAATGTATTCACGAGCAAATACCTTCAAAGACTTTGAACCTTTCTTTCTTCCACCAGGATTACCCGATTGTCCTTTAACGAATTGATAACCTTTAAGCCAATCATAATTCTTCTTTTTATGCTGTTCTTGAGAATTTGGTTCCATGATTATTATATTTTACCACTTCCTTATCTTTTGTAAAGTAACACTTATCACACAACCAATACTTCCTATCATTTGATAATCGTATTTGATGAACTTCCTTGTGACATTGACCACAATTATATGTCATATATACTTTTTAACAAATCAATCTTAGTATCAATATCCCTATTCTCCTGAATCCATTTCAAATGAATTAGGCGGCGAAGTTCTCTTTCAGTTGGGTGGGTTATGTAATATTCTAATGTCTCCGCCCAATCATTAACCAATACGCTCGTAGGTTCTTGTTGATAAGGCATTACATCACTTGCTAATGCTAATGCACCACTTAAAGTATATTCCATTGCTTTGCTTGCGCTTCTACAATCATCAAATGGGGTAGAAATTAAAGGGCAAAGACCAATATCTAATGATATGTTAGTTAATACTTGTGGATATAAATTAAAAGGAACATTTGTTACCCATTCAAATTTAATCTTTGAAAGTGCTTGGTCAAATTTTATTAAAACCTCATTTGCCTCTGATGTTCCTGCATTACTAAACTGTCTGAAGAAATCTTGATATGAGTCTAAATTAAATCCAAATAATATAAAAGTAAAATCATATTTCTTTTGGAGCTTTTCTATTATAGGTAAAATGGGTAATAAGTCTTTAAGGTGAGTAGATGAACCTGCGAATCCTATTCTTACCCCTGCTCTTTTAGGTCGCTTAAAATTCCACTCACTTGAAGTGAAACAATTTGGAACAATAGTGATAGGTTTATCTGTTCTCTCTTTCATATACTCTGCTAACTTTGGGGTTGCTACGGTTATGTGGTCGGCGAGGCTTATTATTTGTTTAGCTGAACCAATGTCTCGTTTAACTGCATAATAAAATGGATTTGATTCTTCAACTAACTCATAAGCATCATCCGTATCATAAACAATCTTTTTGCCTTCACTTTTAAGAAATGTTAAGGCTTTGTTAAAGTCTAGTGGGAATATTCCGTACACCTGCATACTTTTTAAGTCATCGGTATCTAACTCATCATCAATACTTATTAACTGGGTTTTTATTCCACTTCTTTGAAGTGCGTCCATTGGATGTTTAATCCGGTACCAAAAACATCCCGAAGGTTGATGATTGAAAAAAGCGACCTGTGTCTTCATTATTATTCATAGCGTTCTGGATTTAGCGTTAATAATTATTTACTGTGATTATGCTCTTTTGCGCTCTTTGAAGGAAATTTCTTTGCATTCTTTACTCGCTCATTCTCATTCTTAAACGCTTCATTTAATTCTTCTTGTGATTTCCCTACATTTTGAGAAAGGATAACTCTCATTGCTCCGTTTGACATTATAGTTTAGATTATTTTTTTAATAGTTTCAACGACCTTTATATCTTTAGATAATTTACTAACTTTCATTTCATTCATACGAGAAATCATGGCACCAACAGGTTGTTTACCTTTTAGTCCCATTTTCGCTTTAATTGCTCCGAGTTTATTTCCTGCCATTTTTATATTATATCATATATACAAATCAATACAAGATGATAAGTTATCCACAGGGACGCAACAGCGTCATTTTTGGTATCATATTGTAATGATTTGTTATTTCTGTTCCAAAGATAATATGTTCAAAATATGTGAGAAGTGTAACTTTGAATTTAAGAAAGAGTTTGCACAATTTTTAACTGAAATACATTACTATAAAATGACAACTAAAGAACAGTTTAAGGAACAAGGAATTACCAGAGCTAAATTATATTCTAGGAAGTATGGGATGTGGGGATAAGTTATCCACTTTTAGATTTGCGTAAGACGAATGAGTTACGGTATTATTACAGGTAATGAAAAATTGGGCATATAAAATAATTTGTAACCAGAATATGCCAACGGAGAAAGTTTCGCCCGATTCTTTTTGCGTTGGCGTACTTTGTTTATAAAAATATGGCAAACCCACAAAAAGAAAACGGACACATAGACATTGCCAATGAAATAGCGGAAGCGTTGGCAAGAACTAACTTTAATAAATATGAAAGTCGGTATCTTTGGGTGTTGTGGAGAAAAACTTATGGTTGGCACAAAAAAGAAGACTACATATCAAATAGTCAGTTTTCAGATGCCACAGGTATAAAGCGCCCACACATTTGGAGAACAGAGCAATCCTTAATTAAGAGGAATATAGTTACCAAGTTAGGTAACAAAACAGGATTTAATAAGGATTACACCCAATGGAGAGAGTTACCTAAACAGGTAACAGTTACCAAGTTAGGTACAACTGTTACCAATCTAGGTACAAAAAAGTTACCTAAACAGGTGCATACAAAAGAAAACAATACAAAAGAAACTAATACAAAAGAAAGAGAGGTAAACACCCACAAAGAAGAAATAATACAATTCTTTGAAAAAGGAGACAAATACACGGAAATGCTAGATGTTTTCTCCAAAGATAAAGACCGTGGTTTACTAGAGTCCGAGTTTGATAAGTTTATTCTTTACTGGTCTGAATCTAATGGTTTGAAACAACGCTGGCAACTTCAAGAGGTTTTTGATGTTAAGAGGCGTTTGTTTACTTGGCTTTCAAAAATTAACAGCTTTACTAATAAACAAGTTACCCGTAGTCGGGGACTTATAACTTAACATGAATTATTACCGAGTAAAAATAGGTTTTGCACCAATGGATTTTATATCTATTGATGAAACAGAAGTTGAGAAGGCTATTAAAGCACAAGTTACTGGTGGTGTTGTACTTTTCAAAGAGGGGTCTATTGCAGGTAACTTTATTCAGAGGATTATGCCTGATTATCAAAGAGTGATGGGTTATAACAAAGATTATGAGCTTACTTCCGAAGATTTTGAATATATTCCTAAAAGAATAATTGCAGAACATGAAAACTTCTATGCAAACATATCTCAAAAAACTGAA